>Ga0164293_10002260_pt1 | contig 16340 bp, 8 predicted proteins | sample GEODES118metaG_FD_111487 | JGI IMG/M metagenome (GOLD analysis project Ga0164293, IMG submission 111487) | Eutrophic lake water microbial communities from Lake Mendota, Wisconsin, USA - GEODES118 metaG | ecosystem: Environmental > Aquatic > Freshwater > Lake | place: USA: Lake Mendota, Wisconsin...
AAATTAAAAATTTCACTTACCGTAATATCATCGGGTCTTATAATATAATCCGTAATCATTGGTACGGTTGTAGGGAATGGTTCTCCGTCTACTGCAATATATAAAGTTCCTGCCGATGTGGTGGTGGTTGCGGTAACATCAATAATATTATATGTCCCACCTGTTATTTCTAAAACATAATTTCTGAAATATGTTGTAAAATCACGGTATTTAGAAACCTCATATGGTAAATTTTTAATATTGATAAATGCCGATGTTGTGAAATCAATACCTAAAGGGTTAGAAATAATACTAGCGTCTATTCCAAAATAGGTAATATTTTCAACCGAATCATATGTTAAAAAATTAATTGTTGCACCCGTTGTATAATTTGGTCTGAAAAATGAAACTTCTAAAGCGGCTGGAAAGTAATTTATACTATTTGTAATTGATGCAAGAAGTCTCTTACCCATTGGACCATAAGCAACATAGTTAGTCACTTTTGAAGGGTCAAAGTTTGGATATACTCTAAAATTTACATCATTAATCTGTTGAGCCTTAACAGTTGTTGATATGTTAAGATTACTTAAATTTAAAGGTCCCGAGTATTTTCCAGTATCAAAATTTCTATCAACTTTTTCATTAACAGAAGTTCTAAATTCAAAATTTCCAAGCGTAAGTCCTCCCCCTCGGGTAAGTTGTAACCCAACCAAATTATCCGAAAAAGTACCTTGACCACTTCCGGTTTGTGGAGGATACGTAAACTTACTCATGTTGAAATTATGTTTGCAAAGTTTTTACTGAAGTCTACATCATCCCCTCTGTCTTGTCGAACCTCATAGAGCAATTCGTTATACTGGTCTCGTATTTCATACAAGTTATATTGTTTATAAATGTTATTGCCTGAATCATAAATAGTATAAATTCCATCCTCAATCGATTTAGTCTGATTACCATAAAGAGCAATTGCAAGAGTAGATGCATCGTGTTCAACAATTTCAACTTCGACTACCGCTGGGTTGAAGAAAGTATTTGTTATTATAATATTTTGAGCAGGCGCTCCAATAAATGGAGTCGCGTTTGGTCTTGTTGTTGGTGACGATGAAGGTGTTAAGGTACAAAACATTAAGTTAGTTGAACCCTCAGAGTATCTATATCTAACAGACTTTTGTGATGTGTTAACTAAGTTTTGAGTAACAGGTTCACAATAAAAGTTCGAGGTAATTATTCTAAAGAAATTTGGTATTTTAGTACCGTTATCATTTAAGTACTCCACCCTAAAACCAACGAGTCCTTGATTTGTAAATTTGTTTCTAAATTCAGATGGAACATCTTGGATGTTAATTATAATACCTTTTGTATTTGGTGAAGAGGAAAGAACACCACAGTCATTTATTAAAGTTCGTATCTGAGCTGGTCTGAAATAAAGTGTATATATTCCAAGGGCATTAAACTGGTCTGCAGGAAGTGTTAAATTATATAACCCTCCGAGTAGCTCAGTTTCAGTACCACCTATACTTGCGTTACTATAATACGGTCTTAGATACTGTATAGAGTCTAATTGTGTAAGAGTAAAATCTGTAGTTAAATCTCTTGAGGGGGTATAGTGTAGAATTATTTCTACATCTTCAGGACTAACGTCTGAGGGTCTAACTATTCCGTAATTACCTGTAGCCAATTTATAAAAAAATTAAATTTAGTTTATTATATATCATTCCAATTTCTAACCTTGAAGAATCCTAATCCATATTTTCGAAGAGACCCAACGTTGTTTATTTCTCCCATTCGTTTAAAATCTTCCATACCAGAATATTTTCCTCTTTCAATAAATACATAAGATTGTATTTCCGGCTGTTCTATTATATTCATCAAATACTCAAATTTAGTTAAACCTGATGCGGTTAACATATCACTTGTAAGTCCTTGTGAAAAACAATAAAAAACTGATTGTCCATTAGGATAATCTAAATAGGTTTGGTCATTAATTGTATAGGCCGTAAAATTAACACTTTGGGAAGCAGTCATTCCTGTTGTTCCGTCTTCTAATGTCAACATTAGACCATCAATAAATGGATTTGGTCCATACACTCTAAGTTCTTCTAACCTAGATTTTGTCTGACCAGAAACAATAAAAGGTATATTAGAATAAGCCGCCGATATTTGTTCAGTTACACTATTATTAGAATCAAAAAAATATATATAATTTTGGCTTGATGGGGAACCACTCCATGAACCATTATTGGAAGGGAAAATTACGGTTCCGTCTGGGTCTAAATATGGTGAAACGACAAATGGTATCGTTACATTTTTATTTTGTGTAAAAAGTCCGAATATACTACTACCAGAAAATGAAATAGTATAAGTACCCTCTACCAAATAATTATGACAAGTAGTTACAGGTATAAAATCAATGACTTCCTCAATTGGTGAGCCATCACCCCAGTCTACAAAATAAGTGGCACCACTTAAATATGTTACATTTCTTTTAGATGTATTTAATATACAAATTCCATTGGGTTGATTCTCATCAATAACGAACGTAAAATTTACATTTTCATTACAGTGAGTCAAATCTCCGTCGAAAGGTGAATAATACCCAACATCAGAATAATCTTGTTTTAAAAAAATTGGGATTGATAGGTCGGTTAATAATGAGTCCCCATTAGTTCCTCCAGATAAGATTTCAGTTAAACCCGAATAATATCCGAAAGTAAATCCACTATAAGTTTCAGGTCTAATATCGAATATTAAAACCTCGGGAGATATTTTAATTTTTCTGACTTCCATTATATTACAGGTGGGTTTACATACTCATACCAAATATTAGTTGTTAAAATATTGTTAGTTGCAATATCTACCAATTCGTATACTTTACCAGGGTAATTTAAATCTACTCTCACGTAAAAATCATCATTTGGTAAGGTATATCTATTAGCATAATTTGATTGTGGATTAACTGTAAAAGTCGTATAAGTTCCAGTTGCGGCGTCAAAATACTTCGCCCTCATAAAAAATTGGGTTATGTTCAAAAGTGTTGGGTCTTCATACCAATATAGATAATAACCTTCTGTATTTCCTACATGGTCTAATGTAAATTGTGGCCTATAAATTATATAAGAATTGTCAGGAATTTCTTCTTCTACCTCGCATTCACAAACATTTTCTATAACAAAAATATTTAAATTTTGAAATATGTCATAATCAGTTCCATCAAAAACTAAATTAATAGTGGTAATATCCTCATCTTCCTCAAAGATATATTGATATACTCCAGTGGAGCCAAATGGTACACAAAAATCAAGAGTAGTTTCCCCATCATCATCATTCCAACTTTGTTCTTCTCCACAACAGTCTGTAAATGTAAACAAATTTTCAGCCGATATAAATGAAATTATTCTGTACCTAATACAAGGTAAAACTGGTGGTGGTACTCCTAATGTTGCAAAAAAATCTATGTCTGATTGGTATGTTCCTAAAATTGCCGTTAGATATATGCGTTGCGTTTGGGGAAGGGTTGAATCATAAAAATCTAATTTAAAAAAAGAATTCCTATAGGCATTTGATTGGAATCTAACATCATCAACGGTTAGTTTAGTGAAATATGTATTATGCCATGTATCTGTTGAGGCACTGTAAAAATTAAACTGATATACTTGCTGGGTATTATTTGCTATTGGTCTTCTTGAAAATCTAACTAGTTCGTAATTTGAGGGTTGACCAATAACTTTTTTTATTATTTCTTGTTCCTCTTGCAGATAACTTTCTTCTCTGCTTAGTAAATCCCATCGCATGTCAAATGGGACCACAATTTCTTGTGAATTTTCTATCGGAGTTATTTTAATTTTATTCACATCCATCTATCGTAGGTATTGGGATTACACGTGCAAAGTTTGTATTAGACCCTTCGGGTATTATTCTAAAGAAAAAATTGTCATACGGGTAGTGTCGGTTATTAAAGAACGGATAATCCACTCCATTTCCATCTGAGTCAACAAATCCGTAAGGATACAAATCTCTCCAAAAAAAAGTTTTATTTTTTTCTGAGTAAAAAGCATAATCAGGTATACCAACCGTAACATCACTATTTCCTTGTTCTATGTAGTCAGAGTATTCTCTAATTTTCAATTTATAATGTGGTATATAATAATAACCACTTGGGTTATCTAGACTTGTATTTATATCAAAAACTTGTGGATTAAATACGAATTTATGGTAGTACTCAGAAAGAACTGTTTCTTTTAATTCCATATTATTCCACTCACAGACATCACCATATATTTGTTCTCCCTGATTATAATAATCATTATAATAAAAAGTCTGAGGTACACCTCCTGAATTATATAAATAACTACTAGTTGATAAATTTAAATCCGAATTTGGATTGTTTCTTTCCCACCATGCTGTGGGGACACTCCTAATGTTAAATTTCCATCCTTCTTTTAATCCATTTCCTTGGGGTGTAGGGGGAGTAAACCACCCGAAATAACCTCTATGTACAACCGTAAAGAATATCTCGCTTACAGGTCTATTATGATTATCTAAAAAACCAGTTATGTTTACAGACCTATTAAAAGATAAATTATAAGATTGTGAATCTTCTAATACTGATATCCTTGATAAATTGTTTGGTGTTAGGGCAGCAGTCTCAAACTTTTTTTTTGTTCTAAAAGCATTCTGTTCGAATCCTGTAAAAGTCGTGACTGCGTCAAATTGATTTGTAAGAATAGTATGAAGTCTAACGTAGTAATTAGATTTTGATTCTATCGGGTTGTCACTATCAATAACTCTTCTTAAAGTACCTACTTTATCTTGTTCAAATGTATTGGGTCCTGTATTATACCCAACATCTAAAATATTAAAAATTGTAGATTCGGAACCATATGTACCATCACCTAAACTAAAAATTTCGAACAAATTCCTATCAGGAATTACTACACCTAATGAATTTGTAATTTCAATATTTGAAAACTCAACATATTCTCCCGCTATTAAATTATGTTTAAATGCGGTTCTACATTGCCAAAAAGCCTTACCATCTGAAGACACTCTTGACATTCTATATGGTATTCCATCAGATATAACCCAATCATCTGAGCTATTAGGTAATCCATCCCCAAAATCGTATGATAATGTTTTTTGACTATCCATACCTGAAACATAACTCAAATAAAAAGACCAATTATACTTATTAGCTTGTAATGGCATTGCGTCTACTTGTGCGTTTGGGCCAGAAGTATACCCATTTATTCCAAAATCTGTCCTTATAAAAGAAAATTCATTATATTGTGGAATACCAGGCCATGGTAATGTTATAGGAGTTAAAACTTGTTGAGCCTTTGTTTCCTCAGCGTTTACATAATAAAGATTATTATTATAAGGTCTATGCGGCTCCGAAACGGGTTGAGTAATACCTGAGTAAGTATTAGAAAAAAGTAGTTGGAATTTACAACTTGGAAAAAAATTAAACGAATTTTGTCTCTCATTGTCATAGACTTCAGTTAGATTAACGCTGGCCTGTCTAACATTTTCATCTAACTCTTTAATTTTCCCACTAAGGGGTAAAGTCATCTGAATACTGACATCGGATGCCTGCTTATATCTAAGACTACCTTTTAAGAATTCTATTTTATTATTATCGCTCATCAATCAAAGTTGTATCAACATACTTGTTAATAAATACATCCATTGCCGTTGCGCCAGGAATTAATCCAAAATAAAAATGTTGCGGAGCACCAAATGTGAAAGTTCTATTTAAATATCCTGTTGGTGTTGTTGAAACTAAAGCTCCAGTTAAATCATTATTTGAAATGAATGCATTGTAATATTGAGAAATATTATTACTTGTACTTGGTCTAAAATATTCTGATGAATTATCCAATCTATCTAAATCTTGATACCCAACTCTAAAGAAAGTAAATCCAGGATTTGTATCAAAATCATTTGACTGTTGACCAAATATTGTTCTAGATAAAGCTAAACCACTACCTATAGGTACCGGACTATTCGTCATATTAATTCTCCACTGATAAAATGGTACTTCTTGTGTAAAAGTAGGAATTATAGTTTCTTCATCAGGAGTTATAGGTAGAACTGTCGCTGGATTATATAATGTTCTTCTTGGTGTTATATAATCTCTATCCACAGAATTACCACTAAAAAATAATCCATAAAATGGAATTCCAGTACCGTCAGTCCCAAAATAAATTGTGTTATTACCATAAGTTTCAGGTCCGTATTCATAAACTCCAAATTCTGAACTTATAGATATCATTTGTGAAAAATCAGCGTCAACAAGACTAGGTAGTAATCCTCCAAAAAATAACTGTCCATTTGCCCATCTTGAATTTGTAAAGACAGCTCTAATTGATGGGTCGTCACTTCCCTGATTTGCATCATCATCTTCTGAATTACCAACAGGTATAAGAAGTTGCCAGAATTTAACATTAACAAACCTACTTAAAACAAAAAGATTTAATACTTTTGAATTATCTTTATAAGAGGTACTTGGAACTTTATTTACAATATATCCATCATATTCGTCTGAAAAAACTATTTCCTGTATAAATTGATTTTTTGGGCCCAATTCCATTATGGTTGTCGGAAACAAAAGGTTTTTCAAATTTCCATACTTATTTACATTAACATCAGTTAAATTGTATTTTAACTTACCGATAAAATTATTTGCGTTATATGGGGAACTTCTATAAAAAAAGTTTTTTATTTGTCTATTGAAAAATATAGTGTCTCTACAATAGCTCTTAACTGGTTGATTTTCGTCATCGAAGAATGTTGCCATTTGAAATGAAAATGCATATAGGGTTCCATTTATCCAATTGTTAGAAAAAGTTTGTGAGAATATATCAAAACACATTGCAAAAGTTAATTTTAACCTCTGTACCCACTCTACCACCGACCTTATATCAGAATAATATTTAACAGTTATTTGTCCACTAGTTGCATTTGTTTCGTCTATTCTAAATCTAAATAAAGAAATAAAAACTTTAGAGACTAAAACATAACACCCTCTTCCTCTCTCAAACCACACATAATCACTTGCCGCCGCTGGTTGAGTACTATATGGTACAGGGTCAGCAATTCCTGGTGTGCCATCTGTATTAATATAATAACTATTAAGGTCTACCGCAGATTCACATTGTGATATTGAATTTAATACTGAAGAGTATTCTCCGGTTTCTCCTCCAGGTATAAAATCAACATCAACTTCTGTTACAATAGGATTTAAATTTACATCTCCACCTCCTACTTGTTCTATAGTACAATTAGTAAGTTTAAATATTGCAAATCCAGCATTTTGATGGAGTAACATTGTATTACCAAATCCATTTTTTGTAATCTGTGTAGAAGATGGTAATCTATCAGTTCTGAAAACAGAAACTAAAGGATTTCTAACTAACAATGTATTATTAGGGTTAATGTGCCATGTATCAGGTGAGTATCCAGGAGCAACGGGAACATTTTCCTCAAAACCAGCATATACAGGTGAGAAATATATGGCGTTAGTATTTTCAAAAAAAGTATCTCTATCTCTCAAATATACATTAGTGTAGCTATTTCCATCCGGGTCAGGCAAAGCTACGTTAGTTTGTACATAAGATAGTGCGTGAGCATATCCAGCACCCTGTGTTATATATAAACTATAACTACTATTAAAAGCATCTGTCCAAAAATCATTACCTATAGTCCCACCAAAAATACCTATTGGACATCCAAAAAATACTGAGGATGAATAATCCAAATATGTAGTTAGTCTTCCAACATAAATAGAACTTCCCTCTACGTATTCTCTACCATAATAACCTGATACTTCATTATCTTCAGTATTCCTTCTTACTGAATGATAATATTGATTATTACCAGGATAGTTTCCAAACTTAGTACAGAATCTACCAGTTCCCGCCCCGCCAAACATGTCAAAATCATCTCCAACATAAACGCTATTACTACCATCATAACAATTACTGAGCCTTGAGTAAGCTCCGTCGTTTGGTCCAACATCGTCACAAATAACACCGGGATTAATACCATTATTATATCCTACATCAAAATTATAGTAAGGATGTACAGTATAAATGCTAGGTATAGCAAAAGGGAATTGTTGTCTTCTTAGAGCTTGGTAAGTATCCGAAACTGTATTTAAATAACATGGATAATCAGTTTCGTATCTAATTTCTCTTACCAAATTTTTAGTAAATGCGTTGTTACTGGGATTTACACACAAAATTCCATCATATGTTGAGCCAGGTGCGAATACTTCGGTTGTACTATCAACTATTCCTTGGTTAACCGTGTTTCCTGAATTCCAAATACCGTGTAAAAACCTTGAGTACTTACTCAAAGCAGAGTAATACATGTGCATTTTAGTTTCAAACTGAAAAAAGGGATTTTCATCTGTATTGAGATATACAAAATTATAAGAAGTATGAAATAGTGGTAAATAATTAAGAACTGGAAAAGGACCAGGACCGGGTATAACATCATTAAATTTATTAAATTCATGATATGGTAATATTAATCCCTTTGGATTTACTAATGAGTCCGTGGGAGCCGCCTGTATGGGAATATTCATTTTCATCCCAGGTACAGTAATAATGATTCTTTGGTTTACAAACGAATCACTAAAAACTTGTCCTGGCCCTCCACCACCTCTTCTAATATTATTATCTGAGTTAAAATCCCAATTTGAACCATACAACCTTCTTAAATCATATCTAATAGGTATGGTTTGTGAATTTGGGTCGACTCCCCTTTGTAAAAAAACAATTGTTAATCCAGTTGTACTTTGTAAAGAACCCCAATCATCTAAATGAACATGTGTCCAAGTCATAGAATCAAAACAAAGACCAATTCCTGCGGTACCACAACTAAACCCAAAGTCATCACCAACTGAGTTTATTCTTTGTCTGGTATAGGTCCTATTAGCATTTGACATACCTGGACTTGAGAACAAATTTGATATCGGGTAACCTGCCGGTACGTTTGCCGGTGTCCCGTTGCATCCATTACAATGTCCAAAATATCTATATTGACCAACATTACTTCTTAAAAATCTATAAGGTAGTGAAAATTTAGCGTCTCCACTATTATTTGTATTAGATAAACCTATAGCATAAGCAGTATCGGTAGGTGTGTTGTTAGGACCAATATGGTTAGTTTCTAAAATATATTCATCATAAGGTATAGAATCTATTACTTGAAAATATTCAATATCCATTGGATAACAAGTTGTCCCAGTGATTGATTGTGGTCCAGTTAATGGCATGGTATAAACTGTTGATAATGTATTTGGAGCCCCTTGGAAATTAGGATTAGCATAAAAAGCAGTCCTTGTTAGATGTCTTGTAAATACTCCTAGAGAGTCATCCACATTTGGGTCTTGTGATTCACTAGGGTCTTGGAATGTTAATAGGTCTCCTCTATTAAAAGTTCCATTATCAACAACAAGTACCATAACATTGTCAAAATGGAATTTTGTTGTAGGATTATTATTTGCGGGATTCCATGTAACCTTTATTTGATTCCATCCTGTATTTCCGGGACTTATAGATGCTCCCTTATCTCCGTCCCAAAAAGCTGTGACATTATCAAAATACTTAGCCTTTGTGTTAAATAAATTTAGTCTTTCGGCAAGTGTTAAACTGAGAGAAAATCTTTGTATGTTTCTACTACCATCATTACCTTCAAAAATTGGTATTCTTACCCAATTTGGGTTTTCATCTGAATTCCACCCCGCTTGTATAGTCGAATTAATTAATTTTAATTGATTACTACTATTAGGGGTTGCCTGATTTTCACTACCTGTAGCATCACTGTGAGTGCCGTAGTTCATTGCACTACAAGTATTACCAAGTTTATAGTTTGCAAAACTAGCATCATTTAATTGGTATAAAACGGCAGTCTGAGTTGCACTAAAGGTACTTAGGGAAGTTAAATTTGCCAAATTTGATACATTTACCTCATCAAATTGTGAGGCATTTTCATCAAGTGCAACTGCAAGTGGAATAGTTTCAGGGTCAAGTTGTACAGGGTCTATGTTACATCTACATCTAGTACATCCATCGTCGGTATATAGAAACAACGGTAGTTTAATATTTTTAAATGGATTATTTAATATTGTATCAAATGGTATAAAGTCAGGACATTCTACAGGTTCAGGAACATTAATTAAATCAGCAATCCCATTAATTAAAAATCCAACCGCCTCACAAATAGCAACTACTATATTTATGAGACCAAGAATAATAACTAAAACTGGAGTTAATATTATCCAAAGAAAACCAAGTACGTGAGATATTACTGTAAGGGGTATAAGAATGAATTTAAACATTTCCAATATGAAACTGAAAAAGATAAATAAAATATTATATCTGTAATAAGCATCATTTACTGGAAATGGATTTTTTGTATCTTCACAAGCCTCGTCATTTACATATTTGATTTGTATTGATTTCTGAGGTAAAAAAGAACTCGAAAATCTATCAATCAATTGAGAAACAGTGTAAACTTTATTATAGGTAAACTCAAAGAATCTATCCTCACAATCGACCGCCTCTTGTATCATATCAGAAGTGCCATAATCAACCCAACTTAAACTATACGCATATGAACCTTGTACTTGGAATTGTTGTCTATTGTAGACATCAACAAATAATCCACCTCCTGTATTAGAGTCAATTAAAGTGTAGTTTATTACAACTGTATTACCAACAAGTTCCGGTAAAGGTATTGTATCATGTAAATCAGGTCTTTCTATTCCATTAACAAGTATTGTCCATTCTGAAATGTTATCAGTACCTGTAACAATATAATATTGTTCTGGTGGTACCGCACCAGGAAAAAGAAGTGTTGCAGAGTTTTCATTATCAGGTACATTTAACTGTGACGGACTTGGATTTGTTTTTGCAGGGTCATCATTAGGGTTAGTTGAATTAGGAACATCGCTCCATCCCCATTCTTTTACGTTTGGTACCAAAAAATACCCTCTTCTATCTTCCTCTCTTAAAGATGTTGATTGTTGCCATTTAATTTTAAATCTATATCTTGCTCTTGTGGGTACACCAGCACTACCATCAGGAGAAATTCTTCTAATACCATTTTCATCAGTATATTCATAATCCAAATTCATCGGGACATCTACAACCCACGCCCCATTTGCATCAATTAATTTACCCTCATTTTCCAAACGAAATTCTTCTAAGATAGGTCTACCATCATCGTCTGTAAAAATAGTTTGTCTAATACAATCGATTTGACCTGGACCTGATATTAAATCACATAACCAACCTTGCTTAGCAGGAACTTTACAATTTCTTTTAAGTTTTTTCTTATTGGTAGTTGAGATAAGTGAACCCATAAAAATAGCAACTGGTTTGAGTTCTATAGAAGCCTCAGTAGTTAAGTCAAAATCCGCTCTTACAATATAGTGTTGACAAATCCCTTCTTCCCCGTAAAAGGGAGCAACTTGGATTGTTTTTGTAAGAGTTACAATTTGAGGTAATTCGCTATAATTTTCTGAAAATTTAAATTTGGTTCCATTTACCTGACTCTCAACTGCTCTACCCATCCTTATTAAATCTTGTGGGGATAGAGAAAACTCACCAATATCAGATAAGTCAACTTGCATGAATAACTCATATTGTCCGACTGGAACACCAAAAATCATAAAGTCCCCCGAATCATTAGTTTTTGCCGTGAACTTATAATACTTATCATATACCTCAACAACTGTTGGATTTGTAAGTGCATCAATTCTGTCAGGAAAAGTTCCAACGGGAACGTGTCCTGAATAAGATTGTGAATATGGTAATAAGTTATACTTGTATCCGTCTTCGTTGAAGTCTTCAAAACTTCTATATGGGTATAATGTTGAAATTATAGGGTTAGACTGGTCCTCTTCTGAGATTGGGATAAAAATCGAAACTCTTGCATTTACAAGTCCTAACCCTTTATTAGCAAAAACTCTTCCGCACACAACACCAAAATCAGCACAACTTCTTGTGTAAACCTCGTTTGGGAAAATTGACAGTGATAAAATTTCTAACTTGTCATAATCTTGGTCTAAATTAACTTGTAATACTTTGTTTGTACCAACTTCGGTTCTAATTCTATAAGAATTGGGCATAACTATTTTTTTTATAAATAGTGTACTCTATTTTTTGAAAAAATAAAGAATTAGGAGAAATTGACCGTACTTAAATTTTTAACCCTAACCTGTATATCTTGGTTATCGTACCTTACTTGATATATCTGCCTTGGCTCGGCAAAAATTGTTTCGTCAATAATTTCAATTTGTCTTGTCGCCGAGTCCAAATATCTCTGTGAAGTTTCGGCAGATGAGTAGATTCCTCCCACCTTGTTAAACACCATTATATCCGTAACACTGATAACTCCATCCTCCTCTTGCATGATTCTTCTTATTTCAGAAATATTAACATTTTGACCCATTTGTCTATTAATTGGGTTCATGTAATCCGCAATTTTTAATATAAGGTTTGAAACAACAATTCCTTGGTTTTGTGAAGCGTCTAATACAACTGATATATCAAAAGATAGGTCTATTACATTTGCAGGATAAACATAGATATAATCATTAATCATTCTATAGTTTGACAAATAATTTGCAATGTTTGTCATCAGCGTATTTGATACAGACGAGGTGAGCTTTCCTGTTTGGTCATAAGAAAGAACATTAATTTTAATCTTATTATCCTCCTCAGTTATTGCCACTTTTGCTGGAGCTCCAAACTGAGATGGCATCTTTCTGAGTAACGCTTCGTAGTCATTAATAGTAACCGCTCTGTTTTGTGCCGCAAAATTAAATGCAACAAAATTTCTTACTTCTTCTGTTGTTGGGAAGTTCGCCCCTCCGATTGCGGCTGTTGTATTATTACAAGACAGTGATTGTATAACACTACTGTTTATAATCTGTGAGGGTCCGTTAACTGCAAAATTTACTGTTGCAATTCCGTTAATAATATTAACACCAATATTTGATGAGAGTCCTCCACCTATTCTATACTGAATAAAAAGTGTTGTATTTGGTTTTAATACTGAACCTAATGAAAAGTTGTTTTGGTATTTGGATAAATCAAGTGGTTGTCCGTTTCTAGCAAATTCTCTAAGTAATTCGTCAGTAGAAGTATTACCTCCACCAAATGTTAATTTCATATAACCCTCAGGAGTATATTCTGTAATAAATCTGCTTGTAGTTTGTAAATATCTACCCACTTTAACACCAGGGGTATCAGAAGTTTTTGTCGGGTCTTCGATAAACACTCTGTCTTCGGCAAGAGCCTGAACTTCATACCATCTATTATTTGCACCCAAAAATTCTTGAGCTGAGGGTATGTTTGTATAGTTTGTTCCGTCTTTCAATAATACACTTGTAACACCAAGTACATTTCTTTCAGGTAAAAATATCTCATAAAATGGTCTTGATTCTATATCTGTAATAGTTTTTTTAAACACTTTTGTAACACCATTCACTACCGCCTCTCTTTTAACAATTGTATAATTTACAATAATATTATTTGAGTCATAGTTTGGAATAACAAGTCTGTTAACAAAACCATTAGAGTCAAAATCAGATGAGAAATTACAATCGTTGGGTAATTCGAATATCTGTCCTGCACCTTGTACCTGACTTCCTCTTCTTAAAATTCCACAATATCTTAAATCCTCTTTATCACCAAAAGCTGGTACAACAATAGAGAACTCAACAAGAGCAACAGAAGGTCTTAGTCCAGGTATTTTTAAACCATAAGTTCTTGCTATGTTAAATACAGACGACCTTTCTTGGGCATATTGTAAAACAGTTTCTTGTAAACTTCTGTCAATGTGGTAGTGAAGGTTATCAGTAACGGCAGCATTCAAATCCATAAAGACGCTAAAAATCGCAGCATCATTAAAATTTTGGACTAAATCAGGATAATATAATTTTGTAAAATTAATTAATTCATTCCTGATATTTTGGAAATCCCTTACAGTATACGATATTTGTTTGTTAGCCATTACTTTTATATATTAATAATTATAAAATCACTCTGATTAAATACATTATTTGTGATTGTATAATCAATTCTTACTTTTGCAGTATATTCTAATCCCGCTCTACCGGGTAAGGCAATTGTATTATTAGTCATTCCATCTTGAGTAGTTGTTGGATTTGTTCCTTCTTCCGTACTTGCATCAGTAATAGAAATAGTATTTATTTGAAGGTTTGGTATATATTTTCCAACCGAATCTCTTATCTCTGATTCTATTTGATTAAAGGTTGGTCCATCCAACGGTTCGAAAATATATTCATACAGTCTTGTACCAAAATCAGGTAAAAAATATCTCGCGCCTTTTCTTGTTAAAAGTAAGTGAATTAAACTACTTCTAACTTCTTGGTCTTCAAAATCTGTAAGGTCTAAATACTTTCCATCAAATGAATCCCTAAATGGGAAAGTAATACCATATGTTACACCATTTGCCATATCATATAAATATGGAACTATTTAATTTCAGTAATATTATAATAGTAACAATCTCCATCTTCAGCAACCCACCTATCAGATAAAGTTTCAACTGAAGGTAATTCAGTATCCACTTTTATCTCTTTAGGTTCTATTGGAAATTTATTTGTAATCCAATTAGAATCTCTCCAATAAATTCTGTTGTTTGGTTGACACAAAAGATACCCATCATCGGCAATTAAAATATGACCGCATTTATAATCAGAAGGTTCATCAGAATATGAATTTTTATACCAGTCGACTGTCATAAGATATGTTGCCCAAATTTTTGACCCATCTCTTAAAACGACTTGACATCTTTTTTCATATAAATAATCAAAAATGTTTACTGCAACATTTTCTGAAAAACAATCCCAAAGTTGTTTAAAATAGAATGGTATGTCATTATCGGGTTCTTTTATGAATATTTCAGAAATTGGAACCCTTGACCTTAACATACCATAATCGGTCATTATATGAAATGTTAAAATTTTACCTGCTATAGACTGAATTCCAAAAGCATATGCCTTATGAAACTTATTATCGTCTTCCGCATTTTTTGTAAAATGTGAAACCCTGACCAAACACTTAAACAACTCAATGTTTTCGTTATAAACTGCCATGTGTTAAATATTATGATGAACAACCAAAACAATCAAATTCACTATTTGCCGGTTTTGGTGGTAAGTTTAAATTTGAATAATCTACTTTAGGTGGCTCAGGTGTTACATTTGGTTTTGATACTTTTGATATATCTACAGCCAAGTGTTTTGCCCCTGTTGAAATTGCCTTTGTTCTAACATAATAACAAAGTGTCTTCAGTCCTTTTTCCCATCCGTAGAAGTGTGATGATGAAATCTTTGACAGGGTTGGATTACCCATATAGATGTTCATTGATTGTGATTGGTCAATGAATGGAGCTCTGTCAGCAGCCATTTCAATCAATTCCTTCTGTGAGATTTCCCAAATTGTTTTGTATTTTGGAATTAAGTGTTCAATTCTTTTAACTTTCTTATTGTATTGTCTGTCTTCAGGGTCAAGGTAGTTATTGAAATTAATCCCCTGAACTGAACCTTCATTAAGAATAATTTCATTCTTTAGGTCCTCACCCCAAATACCTAACTTCTCAAAGTCATTAATCAAATATTTGTTAACAATCATAATCTCACCACCAACTACACGTCGATTAAAAATCGCCGAGTGAGCCGGTTCTGTCATTTCATATGAACCTGTAATCTTGGCCGATGAAGCAACTGGCATTTGAGCGGTGAATAAAGAGTTACAAACTCCATAATCTTTAACTTCTTCTTTAACTGATACCCAATCCCATCTTCCTGATAACTCATTTTCTTTCAAACCCCACATATCAAATTGGAATATTCCCTCTGACATTGGTGAGCCGTTAAAGAAATCATATGGTTTATATTCTTCTGACTTACATAAACGGCAACTTTCAGTAATTGCAGCAAAGTAAATTGTTTCAAAAATATCTTTATTAAGTTTCTTAGCCTCTTCTGATGTAAAGATGTAATCCATCAAATAGAATACATCTGCAAGTCCTTGTGTTCCAATTGCAATCGCCCTTTGTTCACGTCCACCCTTGTTTCCTTTTTCAGTTGAGTAGTTGTTAATATCTACAACTTTGTTAAGGGCTCTAACAACTTTACGAGTTTCTTCATACAATAATTGGTGGTCAAATATTCCGTCTTTAATGAAATTCTTTAACACCATTGATGACAATGTACAAATTGCGGTTGTATTTTCATCTGTGTATTGGTAAATTTCATTACAAAGATTTGACTGTTTGATAACACCGATGTTTTGATGATTTGTCTTTTTGTTCGCATT
>Ga0164293_10002261_pt1 | contig 16339 bp, 23 predicted proteins | sample GEODES118metaG_FD_111487 | JGI IMG/M metagenome (GOLD analysis project Ga0164293, IMG submission 111487) | Eutrophic lake water microbial communities from Lake Mendota, Wisconsin, USA - GEODES118 metaG | ecosystem: Environmental > Aquatic > Freshwater > Lake | place: USA: Lake Mendota...
CTCCATGCCGCCGAACTTAGAGCGCCACTTGTAGAAGGTCCCGTCACTGAATCCGCCGCTGCGGCAGACCTCCTTGATCGGGATGCCGGCCTCGGCCTGCCTCAGAAAGCCAATGATCTGCTCTTCGGTAAATCTGCTCTTCTTCATGTCCGTCATTCTCCTGGTTGACGGACTTCACGAACTTTATGCTGGTACGGCTGGTGGGGGGCAGGTCAGCTGAATCAAAGGCTGGAAGCGCCTCAGGCAGAAAGCCACGCCCGGCAAAAGGGTGACGCCATGCTTGCCTACCTCGAAAAGAAAGACGTTCTTGGCACCACCCAGGTTTTGGATGTACTGAATGGGCTGCGCCTTGACGGTCGCAGTGACTGCGTTCAGCAGCTTATTGAATTCTCTAGCGCCCTTAGCAGTGTGGAAGGAAGGCGCCGGGTGGCTGCGTCTGTAGTCCGCAATGGCCTTAATGACGGCTGCCTGTGAGCCTAGGTTCTGAACCAACACCTTCTGGCCCGCGTAGGGGGCAGCCTGCTGCCAGTACAGCTGTACGAACTTCAGTCCGATGCTTTTAAAGTGCAGTTCCAGAGCAGCATCGTCATCGCGCCCAACCTCGACGGCAAGGTCAGCCAGGGCGATTAGCAAAGCAAACTTGTAGGTGGCGGTGAAATCGCCTTCTGAGAACAGGCGCTGAAGCTTGCTAAGAAATTCAAGCTGAAACTCTGAGCTGGGCCTCACCGCTGGCTCCAGTAATCTGCCTTCTCCGGAATGATCCATCTCACCCCACCACGCGGATCTGGCCGATCACCCTGATAGCGCGGGATGAGGTGGATGTGCAGGTGAGGTATGGTCTGGCCGGCAGCAGCGCCATCGTTGACGCCAATGTTGTAGCCCTGTGGGTAGAACTCCTGCTCGATGGCCGCCCTGGCCCGCCGCATAAGGTCCAGAAGCTCTGCTTGCTCATCCGCCTCAAGTTCAAAGAATGAGCCGATGTGCCGCTTAGGGATGATCAGCGTGTGCCCTGGCGAGATTGGAAAGCCATCTCGAACCACCATGCCATGCTGGCTGGACTCAATGATCCTCTCAGGGGGCAGACTGCAAAAAGCACAAGGTTTGAGCATCGGGCAAGTCTAAAAGCTCTGTTGAAACACCGCAACTGCTACCACCTTGCCTAATCAGGCCCGTGTTGAGAAACTCTTGCACCGGCCTACCGAGGTGCAATATGTGAAAGTTGCGTCATTGGTAAGGCTTGAAGTGATACACAAAGATCTGCCTAAGAAACTTTTACTAAGGCCCTGGATATGAATGTAGATGTTCACCGCGAGAAGCTTCTGGTCACGGCGGGTGGCAAGATCGTCTGCCTGCGCTGCACGGCGCGTTCTACACGGTCAAAACTTCAGTGTGCAAAGCCTGCCCTCAAGTCATCGACCACGCAGAAATGCGGCCATCACGGCGGCAGGCCGTACTCGGCAGATGTCCTGCGGCGTATCGCTGAAGCCAACACACTGCACGGTGAAACAAGTAAAGCTGCCAAACAGAGGTCCAGAGATAACAGCGTCCTGTTGCATGAGCTTGAAGACGCCCTCCACGTTCTGGGCATGGCTGAGGGGCCAAGAACAAGGGGCCGAAAGCCAGCTGGATACAAAGGCGTACATGGCAAAGCTGACGTAATCAGTATGATTCTTGAGCGGATTCTGCATCGTATGTAGGGGGTCTTTCGATAGGGTCAAATTTTTTCATCTTTAACCCCATCGACCGTGTCAGCGGCTTGATCAGCTAGTGCTGCTAATCAGGCCCTCCAAATTGTGATTTTCATGTCCTGAATGTCCCCCATGTCCTGAACTGGCATCCTCTCGGGCCTCGGTTCCAGGACTTGGGAGACTTGGGGGACATTGAATTGAACCTTTTATGGGTGTAGGGCCTATCTGCCAGATGATCGATCCATGTTGCTTCGGATTTGCTTTGCACTGAAAGCCCAGCACTCTCAGGGCTGGCGACAAGCGGCGGAGTGTGTCACCCAAAGCCTTGGCAGACCCGGGCCAGTTGTTTCCGCCCACGGTCCTGTAACTGTCCAAAAGAGCACGCAACTGAATCAGCTGGCCTGACCACCCGGACGGGTTTTTTTCAAGATACTGCAATAAGGCCAGTCCGATGGGGGAGTCCTCAACGGTACGCTGGACGCCTTTGTGCCGCATCGCCTTGTACTGAGCGATGAAAGCGCCAGCGGGCAAACCGTTCGCCCTAAACACTGCCTCACCAAGATAAGCAAAGTCGAGCATACGGGGCTTATCTTCATCACCGATGACGACACTGTCCACCATGCCCAGCGCTTTGACAAATTGATCCAGCAGTGCACCAACCAGTTGCGGGTAATGGGTCTCAAAACTGGTCGTGACTTCTTGGCTTTGAAGGCGCTTCTCGACAGGCGGGAGTTCGATGCTAAGGGATCGATCAAGCAAATCTTGGGCAGTGACGTTCACCACGATACCGTTGATGATGATAGGCTTTCGCAGCTCGATGATTGTTTCATCCGAGTTGGAGTAAAGGGTTCGTGTGGCATGTGCTCCACCAGTAGCCATCACGCAGAGTGCATCTTGGTAGTCTTGGCCGAGATGGCTGATGTTCTCGAAGCTCACGAGGTGGCTGTTGCGAGCACTGATCCAGACGTCTTCCACTTTTTTTGGTGCCGCTCGCAGATTGGCGACGTTCGGATCGATCAGCATTTTCAAAATTCTCTGCGTAGAGCTTTTAGCAGATCCTTGTTCGCCCACAAGCTCCAAAACAACATGTGGCGTTTCGGGCCGGAGGCATTCAAGCAGCCATGTAACGATCAGCCAATGATCCTCTTTGGGAATGTTGATCAAGGGCCACAGGTCGTTCAGTGAGCCGCCTGTAGATGGCGTAGGAATTGCCTGCATGGAGCTACTGCGCCGAAAGAGCGGGGTCAGAGGCCCCGACACGACCTGCCAGCCTGACGCATCGACGCGCACGGCTTGCCATTGATCGTTGCACAGGTCTAGCCAGTACCCTGCTTCTGTTCTGGCAATTCGCGTATGAACTTCAACCGTTCGCCCTGAAAAAACAGCCTTTCCGCTGAGAATCTTCAGGGCGGCTTGGAGTGAAGCATCGGAAAGAGATGCTTTCTTCTCGGCGTAGTAGTGGCTGGCAACCCACTCGCTGAAACTGGCGCTTTTGATGCTGTGGACCTGCCGGATCCCAGCTGCATCGAGGATGGCGTAGGGTTCCTTCTGCTTGGTGTGAACAAGCTCACATGCTTTAAGGACGAGGTCGATCACCTGATCAGCCAGGGAAGGGCCGTTGCCGGATTTTTTGGTCGGTTTTGTCATTTTTCTTCCTTTGTGGGCTGAGGCTCGGCAGCATGAATATGGGCAATGAAACTGCCATCGCGTATTTGGATCAGGACGGATTCGGCAGCCGCAGCTTGCTTGGTGCCGTGTATGGATGCTTGGTTCAAAGTGAGCCAACCATCCTCAAGCAGGATCGGAATACCGCAGTAGCCAACACCGTGCCGCATCTGGATGAAGACTTTGCGACGGTCTTTGACGAGTTCGCGTAAACGTTCCATCACTGCAAGGCAGCTGAATTGCGCTTTACGTTTGGCGGTACGGCCTGCAATGACGCAGGTCGGTGTGATGTGAGCAGCCGGGAGGGCTGGTTCTGGAGTCCTTGAAGTTGATTTCAAGGTCAATGTTTTCTTTTGCATGAGCATTCCTTTTCAGTGAATGCCGCATTGCCAACACAGTGCTTGACGCTTAAAATATGAGCATCGGTCTCTGTCAAAAACCGCCACATAAAGCCGCCATCCACTGCAATGGATCCAGCGGCTTTTATGTTTTCGATTGGAGCTTCAGGGCCAGCTGCCGACAGGCTTCTCTGCGCTGCTTGTAGTCAACGTGCAATTTGATGAGCCGACGGTTCAGGCAGATCACCCTGCGCAGCACATGTGACTCTTCCCTTGATAGGCTTACGAAATCAATGTGTGTTTTGCTAGAACCAGTCATGGCATAGCGTATAAGACGGATCTCATTCACATAGTGGTATGGCCTCGTCTCCTTGCCCAGGCTGTCACGGGAATCTTTAAGCGCCTTTTGCACGGAACTAATTGTTGGAATTTTTGAGTTCATCTCAAACTCCCATCAATTTTCGTATGGCTGCCACAGGCCAAGCGAGGCGGCCATTTATACGTATACATTTGACTGGGCCATCGTTACGCATCGCCCAGCCTCGCAAAGTTTGATTTTTTCGACCTAAGTGGTATGCCGCTTCATCCGTAGGCAAGTGGCTGCGGATTTCGTTGGACAGTGGAACATATGGGTTGAGCATCTTTCATCCTTAAACCAAACGACAGGGGCTTGGTGTAGAAAGATTTTTTTCGGGGCATGGCTTGCCCTACAAATGCCCGGACTGGCCTGGAACCCGCATCGTTATTGGGTTCGGCGGGGCAAAGCTTGCCCTATTCTCTTATGCCCTATTTGCCCCGGCCCTTTGGCGTAAGGATAATACTTTTCCTGTTGATCGCTATGCCTTGGCCTTGCAGGGCGTGTCTTTTGATGTACCCCCCGGATAATGGTGTACCGTTGGTGCCATACTTTCGACGGTCTCGCCAGTCCTTGGCGATTTCATCAGCAATATCCTCCAAGTTTGGATGCAAGTCCTTTTTGCCATCGCGTGCAATGATGGCTTCAGCTTGTTTACGCGCTTCTATTTTCCATTCGTCCTTCGGGCAGCTCAATGTTTTCTTCAGTGCGGGAATAGCTGCCAGCTCAAGCGGCGCAGGCTCCTTCAACAACTGCCCTCCACAAGACTTGCGCCATTCGTTAAAACATTCAACCGTGGTCAGCGGGCTTTTTTCTTCATGGCTATTGAGCAGGTCACCCGTTTCCGGGTCGAATGCCTTTAGCTTACCCTCATGAATGGCCTTCCTCGCATTAGCCAATATCATGGCTCCATAAGGATCATCTTGTCCTTGCTCTACGGCAAGCCTTTCCACCAGTGCATCAACCAAATACAAACCCGGCAGTGGTCTGATCAATTTTGAGATTCTCATATTCATCCCTTCTGGGTTAACCCTCGGACAGATTCTCCAGGCAGGCTGGTATTGGCATTAACTCTTCAGTCTGGCTTGCAATCGGGCTTAGCTGGGGCGTTACCTCACGCAGCCGCCAGATGACCAGCGTTCGAGCGCAGGCTCACCACTTGCGGCTTACCCGGGACTGCCTTGGCATCGAACTGCACACCAGCAAGGCTCAGGATGTGCATTTCTATCTGCTCAAGGAATGGCCTTAGGGCATCAACACTTCGCGGCCTGTAGCCCTCGGCGGTTGCGCTCGGCTTGTGGCCCATGACTTGAGCAATAGCCCCGGCAGGCGCTCCAGCAGCCTCACCAAGCAACGAAAACGACCGGCGCAGGCCGTGGATGGTCAGCGCCTCAATACCTGCGCCCTTTAGCACTCGTTCATGGCTGGCGCGTACATCTGCAATACGTCCCAACTTGCCGGTGCTGGCAAAGACGAATGGTCCCACCCTGGGCATGGCGCTCAGCATCTGCGCTGTGTAAGGACTCAGGGGTATGGTGCGGGTTGCGTCCACCTTGTCGGCAATGGTCAACTTGCGCCACTGGAAGTCCACATTAGCCCAGGTCAGCGCGGCCAGCTCCTCTCGGCGCGCACCCGTGAGCAGCAAGGCACGAAGGTAGGCGCTTGCGGTGCGATTGGTTAGTTGTTCCACGCCAGCCCACCAGCCCTGCACTTGGGCGGCCTCTAGTGCATCGGTACGGCGGATGCTTGTTGGCAGGCTCTCCAAGATGGCGGGGGCTTTGCCCGCATCGCGGTCTGTCATCCGGCGGTACTGGGGCTGAGTCGCGCACCAGCGAAGGAAGCCCCGAAACATCATCAGGGCGCGGGCAGCTTGGTGCCTGCCGCACTTTGCTTCGCGGTCAAACCAGATTTTTAGATTGTCTTCATTGATTCTTGCCAGCGGTAACGCCAGCAGCGGATAGAGTGGCCCCTGCCTCGTCGCACCCTGCCCTCTTTTTTTCTTCTCGCCACCGGCCGCAGACATCGCCTTGAGGTCAGCCAGATAGCGCGGCTTCCATGCATCGCGTCGCTTGGGTCTGCCGTTCTCAAGATAGATCGGCCACACCTCGCCCACGGTCACCGACTGAGCAGCAGCTTCAGCTGCGGCCGCAAGGGCGGCTGCCGCCACGGCAGATTTCTCGGCTTGTTCCTGACGCTCTATTTCGCGGGGGTCTATGCCTTGCTCGGTCATGCCACGCAAACGGTGGGCCTCTGCTTTGGCAGCATCAATCGACACAGCAGGCCACTCGCCCAAGGCACGGGTAAAAAGCCTGCCCTTTACGCGCGTCTCGAATTGCCAGTGCTTGCCGCCTGCCTTGGTCACGCGCAGCCGCAGACCCTTCTTGTCGCTGTCGCGCACTAGCGCGAAGGGCAGACCACTAGGGCAGGCAGCGCGCTCAAGCAGCGCATGGGTAAGGTCTTGGGGCTTGCTGTAGTCAATCGCTGCTGTCTTGCTGGGCCTTGCCATGGTGAGACTCAGTGAATTTACAGACTTTTTACAGACCGGATGACGCAATTTTTCAGAATTTCAATCAACAGTTAAGCTGGTCATCTATCCAGTAAAAAGCATGTAAGTTGTTGATTTTTATTGATTATACCCACATCAATCAACGTTGTGAAATACGGCAATAGGCTCATTCGTAATGAGAAGGTCGGGTGTTCGATTCATCTCTCCGGCACCAATGAAATCAACCACTTAGCCAACCTTGAAAGGGTTGGTTTTTTGTTGGGCTAGCACCGGGCTAGCACGAGGACGGGTTCCGCTAGACCAAGATTCAAGGGGTAAAAAGAGTCCTGGCTAGCCGCAGACCGATGACGTAGTCGCGGAGGTCAGGCGTGTACCAGTTGCGGATGGCCGAGCGCAGGCTCGCCGGGAAGTCGCCCCAAGAGCCGCCACGGAGTGCCCGATAACCCCGACTGCAAGCCGTTGTCCAACCGATTCCATCCTCAGGCGCGCCGCTTTTAGCGCGTCCCTCTCAAATGCAGTGTTAGGCTGTTTACTTGCCAACACGAATTTTGAAGGGCTTGAAATCTCGCGCAGAGATCGCTCTCGTTTTCAAAAGATCCGTGCGCTTGCCATCTACAACGGCAGTAGCTTTGTTGACTACGATAATGAGATCGTCGGCACAGATTTCCTCACCCGCTAAGAAAGCTTCAGCATAGCGATCTGCGGACGACTGCCCAAACACTTCTATTGCCAATAGACCAGACGCTACTTTTTTTCCCACTTTGTTGACAGCGGAAACTGTGAGTTCAAGATTTTTGATTTCTTTCATTCCACTATCAAACAAGAATACCGCAGAACATTGCCCCTGCCCTGCCCACACAGTGCTGGAATGCCAAAAATCAACAGCATGTGCTGGCATGGTCAAGCAAGAGGTAATGGTCAGTAACGTTAGTGCAAAACGTTTCATAGAAATTTCTAGGTAGATGACGAATCTATTTTGAAGTCTAACGTAATGTAGACCGCAGTACCCGTTGATGCACCCGGGCCGAGTCGATACATCTTTTTGTTCGAGTTTTTGGAGGTTATTACATAGGCTTTATAGTGCCATGCGAGGCCCTTTTTTAGCTGCTCAAGATTGGCGTCCACGCCATCCACCAAAATCTCGCCAACTTCGCGCCCATAGCGGTCGGTTTGCCAGCGTTTGCCCTCACCCGATGTGGGCGATGCGTTTGTGTTGACCTTTGCCGAAGTGGGGCGGGGGCGGCAGAAGGTGCGCCGTACGCGCCAGGCTTCTTGGCGGTTGACTTGAGTGGGGGGAGGTTCGGTCGCAGCGGCACCGCCCCTGGCCATGCTTGCGCAACATCATGCCGGAGCACACGGTCACCCCAACCAAGACGGCCGCACCTGATCAGCGGATGCGTACGTGCTGGCACTCAGCCGAATGGCGTGTACGGGATGCCGTTGCCGATGACCCCGATCACAGCGGCTTGGTTTTCTGGGCTTTCGCTGAAAGATGCCAACAATCCGGCAACAGAGGCTTGGCCTGAGTCGAGGATACCGAGCCAGTAGTTGTAGCCACCGGAATCGGCAGCCCGACCCAGCACGTTATCGTAAAAGCGGGTGACGATCTGAGCATTGGTGGGACTGGCACCATAAACAGACTTGAACTCGGCTGAATTCACAAATCCTTGTGCCACGCCATTCAAAGATACGCCGCCGTCCATCCCGCTGATCCAAAACCCTAGACCACCTAGGTCCGGGGTACGGTTGAATGCCGCCTTGTACACCCGGTAGGTTTGTCCACCAACGCCGCTGGTGTCATATGCGATTGCAGTGTCTGCAAACTTAAGCCGCTCAATATCGGCAAGCGTATCCACCCCTTCTGCCGAGGAGCTAACGGGGCTCAATGCCGTTTAGTGTGGAACTTGACATCACAGGCACCGATGAGCTAGCACGCCAGCCTTGGGCATCGCAAGCTGCAGCGGGTTGGCGGGCAGATGTTTGAGCTTGGACATCCGCAAATACGCGATGGCAATGAAGTGGGTTGCCGTTCTAAAGCCTCTGGCGGCACGCTTGGCTTGTTGCAGCAGACCGTTCATGGCCTCCACATAGGCATTGCTGCGGTTGTCCAGCATGCCGCGCACCACCCCATCAATGCGCTGCTTGAGGGTGCTGGCCAACTTCTTGAACGGCTCGAGACGACTGCGTCGGGCCCAGCTGATCCAGCCCAACAAATCCGTTTTTGCCTGTGCGCTGCTGTTTTCCTCGGCCGCCTTGGCGTACACCGTTCGGAGGGCCATCTTCAAGCGCCAGGCACGCGCACTTTTCAGACTCGAGTGCTGCAGCCAGTGCATCGCGTTGGTTTGCTTGGCGCTCCAGCCCTGCGGGTTGCGTCGCATGCCCCAGGTCAAACTTTTGAGCAATTTGCGATCGTTATCACCCAGGGCCTGCTTGAGCGCTTGGGGCTCCTCTTTCATCTCTTGGCGTCTGACCCCATCCATGGCCTCGTTGGCCATGGCAATGACATGGAAGCGGTCATAGCTGATCTGCGCCTGCTCCAGCGCCAGGCCCACGCCCTTGGCATAGGCCGCGCTCATGTCCTGGCAGACATGTGCGATCTGAGCTGGATCGCCCCCGTGGGCCTTGAGATCATCGGCGAAGTCCACTACGGCTTGGTGGTCGCGCCCCTGGCAGGCAAACAACAAGCGTTTGGCCTGCAAGTCGTGCACGACGGTGATGTAGCTCTGCCCTTTGCGCAGGCTGGTCTCGTCGATGCCAACAACGCTGACTTGCGACATGTCGTCGAGCGCCCGTGCCGCGCTCACGTGGTGTTCAATGCGCCGCCACAGTTGTTTGTCCGAGCACCTGAGCAGCGATGCGGCCTGGCGCACCGGCAGCTCCTGGCACAGCGACAAGGCGAGCGCTTCAAACAAGGCCGTAAACCCACTGCCTTCGCGCGCCCAGGGCACATCGATCTGGCTGGTCTGGCCGCAGGCGCTGCAGGCCACGCGCGGCACCTCGGCATGCAGCCAGGCCTCGAACTGAAAGAAGTCCAGGTGCCGCCACTGACGGCCAAGACGGTCGTGAACACCCTGATCCGGCGCATTGCAGTGTGGGCAAGGCAGGCGGCGGGCGTTGCAGATGAGGTTGAAGTCAATGCGCCTGCGGGCCGTGTCAAGGTTGACATCCTTGACGCTCCATGGCGCCTGCAAACCAAGTGCACTGGTAAACAACGCTTCGATACCAACAGCCATCTAGGACACCTTCGTGCTTTCAAGTGAAAACAAGCCCGGTGGATTTGTGGACAACTCGGAGTACCGAGTTGCCCACAAGCCCCACCGGCCGCGACTACTATCAATCTTATTGGCAGTCAAGATCCACACGGAATGACGAGGGACCTTCAAAACACGCCACTTTTCGCGTTGGATGCGCAAGACGGAGCTCACGGACAGCAGTTTGTGCGCGGCGGTGCTGGAGATGGCCCAAGGACTGATTGATGCAGACCTTGGCGGTGGTGTCGTCAAGAAGCGTGTTGGTTTGGCAGGACGCGGTAAGCGCGGCGGGGCTCGCACCTTGGTCGCCACCAACAAGGGCAACCGGTGGTTCTTTTTGCTCGGCTTTGAGAAGAACGATCGGGCCAATATCAGTGCCGAAGAAAAAGAAGCGCTGCAGTCGATTGCCCAGGACTTGTTAGCCAGAACGGGCAAGGATCTGGATGCACAGGTAGAGGGCGGAACCCTTCAGGAGATTTGCAATGACCACTAAAACCAAGGCCAAGAGCAAGATCATGGAAGCCGTGCACGAAACGGCTGTGGATTTGCATCGCTTGGGCTTCATTGACCAACGCAAGATGCGCAAGTACGACGCCCTGTGCCTGGACCCGATCCCGACATATGACAGCGAACAGATCCGCTCGTTGCGAGATCGTTACCAACTCAGTCAGGCTGTGCTGGCATCCTTGCTCAATACCAGCCTGTCAACGGTGCGTCAGTGGGAGCTGGGCGACAAGCATCCCAGCGGTCACTCACAAAAGCTTTTGAATCTGCTGGAGCGTAAGGGCATAGAGGCCTTGATCTGACGGGCAACAGTATTTAACCTCCGGCATGCGTTGTGAAGCCGTCCCACAGTCTGTGGGAGCTTCTTGTCATCGGACCTTTTATAGACTATATTTAGTCCACAAGGAGATCTCATGCGCTACTCGTCACAAGTCAAACCCATCAGCTATCTCAAGGCCAATGCTGCGGAGATTTTGGCCACGCTCGGCGAGCAACGCGAGCCACTGGTGATCACGCAGAACGGTGAGGCTAAGGCGGTTTTGCAGGATGTGGCCAGCTACGAGGCCACGCAGGAAACACTGGCTTTGCTGAAAGTGCTGGCTTTGGGCCAGCAGGAAGTGGCCGCCGGCAAGGTCAAGCCGCTGTCTGCCGTGGTGGCCCGGCTCAAGGCCAAGAAAGCAGCCTTGGCCTGATGGCATCCAAGTACAGCGTCCTGCTCACAGAGGGAGCTGAGCAGGATTTGGAGGCGATCTACGATTACATCGCCGAGTTCGATAACCCCGTCAATGCCGATCATGTTCTGGATCGGTTGATGGCCACGGCCGAACAACTGACCATCATGCCGGAGCGCGGCAGCTACCCGCGAGAGTTGCTTGATCTCGGCATCAAGGACTACCGCCAAGTGTTCTTCAAGCCGTATCGTCTCATCTATCGGGTGATAGGGCGCGACGTCGTGGTGTTCGTCATTGCCGACGGCCGCCGAGACATGCAGTCGCTGCTCACACGCCGCTTGCTGGGCGCCTGATCAACGCACCAACGCCTCCATCACATCCGCCTGCTGGCCCCCGTCGTGCGGGAAAATCGTGCGCACAAAGAACGCGAAGGACAGGCCGATGTCCAGGATGAAGACCTGCGGGGTGTTTTGTACAGCCAGGGCCAGGCTGATCGACCAGCTGGAACAAAGCGATCGTGTAGGCGCGGCTGCCCTCAACGAGAAGCATGTGATCCGCCACAAAGACTCGGCGGCGCGGGTCTTTCCGAAAGCCCTTGGCGTAGCAGGCGCTCGCCGAAGCGAGCAGTCCGTCAAACCACCGTTAGATCAGACAGTTCAAACCGCCGGTGCTGGCGCGATCGCCTCAGGATTGGCCGCAGCGGCAGCCGCATTGGCTGCTGCCTGGGCAGCAATCACCTGAGCACCCACCTGCGCAGCCTGCGAAAAATGCGTACTGACCAACTGCTTGAGTTCTTCAATCTGCGCCATCGCATAGTTCATGTCGGGAAAAACAGCGGGCAGGTCCAGCAAACGCCCGTCTTCCGCCAGAAACGCAGGCCGAACCGCGACACCTGCGGCGACAGTCTCCACCATGAAAACGCTGCGTCCGCGCAAAGGCGCGTCTGCTGTAGGTGCTTCGGCGGCTGTGGGGGTCGGCTCAACGGCAGGGGTGTTACTGCTCATAGGATGGTGGAGTGGAGTTGCGCGATGGTGGAAAACGAAAACATCAATGTGATCTGACTGTAACGCAGTCAGGCTGATCGCGCAGGCGCACCACGCACAGGTCCGCCTTCAGCCTACCGCTCTAGGCTCAGCGCTGCACCGCTTTGAGCGAGCGCAGTTGCTCCATGCGCCCCAACAAAGCCACCAATTGCGTGCTCTTGTCATAGACCGCGTCTGCGCCCTGAGCCAGACAGTAGCGTCGCATCTCATCGGTGGCGTAGTGGGTCAGCACCAGTATCTGCTGGCCTTCCGAGCGCTGCCTGCAGTGGTCGATTAAGGCCAATCCATTGCCCTGTTGCAGATGCGGCTCGATCACCAATACATCCCAAGGCTCGGGCGGTGCGCTCAGCCATGCCAGGGCTTCATCTTCACTCAGGGCGGAGCCCACGCAGCGGGCAATATTCAAATCGGCAAGAGTTTCGGCAAGGGCCTGCACCAGCTCGGCGCTGTCGTCGACGATGAACACCCGAAGTGTCAAATCCTGCCCTCTGAAATTGAAATTTTTTGAGCTACACGGATGAGTGTGCCACAGGTAAGCGTGGCCAAGGCTCAGCGCGCGTCCTGACTGATGTTTGACGCCAGGCCAGCAGGGGCAAGGGGCCAACGATCCGAGATGTAACAAAATGCAGTCCATCACACTGAGCTTGAGCTCGCCACCATGGACAAGAAATCACGTACTCCCCTCGAAAGACTGCAGCGCATCATCGATGCAGACAGCCCCAAGGGCGAGCAGCGCGATCAGACGGCCGATCAATTGATCACCCACGACCAGTTGCGCCGCATTGATACTGCCATGAAGAAACTGGCCTCGCTGCCGCCACGCAGGCCGAAAAAAGCTCCGCCGGAAGCCGCGCCAGGCCAGATCAGGTCCGCCTCCCCAGGCAGCGATCACGCACAAGCGGCCACTGCCAGGCGCTAGCGCCTGGCACTCGGCCTCTAGACGGCTGGGCTCGCGCCCGACTGTTCGGCTGCGCTGGCAAGGGGCAAGGAGTCCACGGCGCCCAACTCAGGCACAAACGCGCAAACTGAGCTTAGCCAGCCAGTCTTGCAGGCTGGCTACATCCAGCGGCTTGACGAAATACTGCTCGAAGCCCGCGCGCGCCGCTGCCTGGCGCTCGCCAGGCAGGCTGTAGGCGGTCACTGCCGCCAGATGCAGGTCGCCCGCGCAGGGCAGTTGCAGGAGCCGGCTCGCTAGCTCGTGGCCGTCCATGCCCGGCATGGCGATGTCCAGCAGCCCCACCTGAGGCTCGAAGGCCGACGCGGCCACAGGTGCGGCCAGCGGGTCGGTGATGACCAGCACCGCGTGGCCCAGGCTTTGCAAGTACTGACCGAGCAAGTCGGCAGCATCGGCGTTGTCATCGACCACCAAAATACGCAGGGCGGTATCGTCTGCGCCGGGGGCATCAAAGCCCCCAGCAGCTTGAGTTCCGGTATCAAACAGCAGGGGCAGCTGATCAGCACTGCCCTGAACCGATGGCATGGCCTGGCTCAAGGGGTCTGCCCAAGCCCTACTGCGGCTGGCGACGTCGACCAGCTCATCGACCAGGCGGCGCAGCTGCTGAGCATGACGCTCGATGATGCTGCCCAGCTGCCGCGTCTGCTCATCATGGGCCTGACTGAGCAGCAGTTCTGCCGCGGTCGCAATGGGGGCCAGTGGATTGCGCAGCTCATGCGCGAGCCACTGAGCCAGCGACTCAGCGGCCAGGCCAGGGGCAGCCAGGTGAGGCCATTGCGGCTCGTCATAAAGAGTGGAACTCATGCTTATCTCCAAGGGCTACGCAGCATAAGGAAGAGCCAAAATTCTTGCTCGGCCGTTTTGTAACAAGCCGTAAGCGCCATGGCAGAGCTGGACGGCCAGGGCAGCAGTGCGCCCGCAGAGCTAACATCGCCCCCCATGTCAGAACCCCTCCTTACTTACTTGGAGCACCCCTCACAACCGAGCTTGCAGCTGCCTGCACTGGCCTGTGACGCCCATGTGCATGTGTTCGGCCCAGCCGAGCGCTTTGCCTTTGCGGCCAGCCGCAACTTCACGCCCGTCGATGCACCGCGCGAGCGCCTGTTCGCGCTGCACAAGCGGCTGGGCATAGCGCGCTGCGTGGTGGTGCAGTCGGCGGTACACGGTTGGGACAACAGCGCCGTCGAGGACACCCTGCAAGCTGGCGAAGGCCACTACCTGGGGGTGGCGTTGGTGCCGGCCGATGTGGCCACTCAGGAGCTGGCCCGCCTGGCCGCCGCCGGCTTTCGGGGGGTGCGTTTTAACTTCATGAAGCACCTGAGCGGCGGTGCCAGCCCCGAGCAGGTATTGGCACTGACCGAGCGCTTAGCGCCCTTGGGCCTGCACCTGCAGCTGCACTTCGAAAGCAGCCTTATCCATACCCTGGCGCCCATGATCCGGCGCAGCCGGGTGCCCGTGATGATCGACCACATGGGCCGGGTCGACGCCGCCGCTGGTGCAGATGCGCCGGATTTTCAGGCCCTGTGCGAACTGCTGCGCGACGAGCGGGTACATGTCAAAGTCAGTGGCATTGACCGCATCGACCCACGCCCGCCGCAGGGGCAAGCCCCGTACGCCCACGGGGTGACGCTGGCGCACCTCTTGGTACAAGAATTTACCGACCGATGCGTCTGGGGCACCGACTGGCCGCACCCCAATCACACGCATATTCCGGATGATGGTCAGCTGGTCGACGCGCTGGCGCAAATTGCGCCCGAGGCGGCGCAGCGCCAGGCCCTGCTGGTGGACAACCCGGCACGCTTTTATGGGTTTTGACACATGAGCCAAAGACTCGAGGGACAGGTGGCCTTGGTAACGGGGGCCGGCTCAGTCGGTCCCGGTTGGGGCAATGGCAGCGAAAAATGGGCACGCATCGTCAAGGCCAAGAACATCAAACCGGATTGACACCATGCGCCTGCCTGCCATCACCCCCGGCACCCAGCCCGAACTGGCCGACATCGAAGCGCGCATACACGCCGAGCGTGGCCGCATCTCGCCGCTCTACCAGGTGCTGCTCAACAGCCCAGCAGTGGCCCATGGCTGGGAGCAGATGCTCTCGGCCGTGCGCAACCGCAGCTCGCTGAGCGTACGCTTGAAAGAGCTGATCATCCTGCGGGTGGCGGTGATCAACCGGGCACCTTATGAATTTGAGGCCCACGCGCCTTTGGCCCTGGCCGCCGGTGTGAGCGAGGCCACGCTGGCCGCGCTCAAGCAAGCCGTCATCGGGCCGCAGGCTGAGCTGAGCGCCGCCGAGCGCGATGTGCTGGCGCTGGCCGATGCGATGACGCGCGATATCGCCGTCAGTGATGCGATTTACCAGGCGGTCGCTGCCCAGTTCTCCAACCAGAACATGCTGGACATCGTCGCCACGGTGGCCGCCTACAACATGGTCTCGCGCCTGCTCGAAGCGCTGCAGATCGGACACTGAGCGATGAGTGCTCCAAGCCTGATCCACCAGTTGCTGCTGCGCCTGCAGTGCGAGCCGCAGCAGGCCACAGAACTGCCGGCCATGATCGAAATCTGGCGCCAGGCCGCGCCCTGGAGCCTAGAGCCTGCGCGGCTGGCCTACAGCAGCGAAAGCCGATGGGCCTATGCGTATATGCCTTTGGCCGAGCCGCAGGCCCTGGCACGGGAGGCTGTTTTAGGCCTTGCAGCGGGCCTGCCGATCGGCACTGACATCAGCCGCCTGCAGCAAGTGTTTGAGGCGCCCGGCCAAAGCAGCACCCAGACGCCACTGCACCACTATGTGGTCGAAACCGATCCGGCAGAGGGTTGGTTCGAAGAGATCTCCCAGTGGTACGACCAGGAACACATGCCCGGCCTGGCACTGGTACCTGGCTGCACTTTGGCGCAACGCTTTCTCAACCTGGACGCGGGCCCGCTCTCGCACGCCTGCTATGGCCTGCTCAGCGAGGACGTGCTGGGCTGCCCACCCTGGCTGGCGGTGCGCGCCACCGACTGGAGCAGCCGCTGCCGGCCGCACTTCACCAATACCCGCCGCACCATGCTACGGCTGCTGCCGGGCTAAGGCCTTGCGGCTAGCCATCGCGCCGAGGGCGACGCTCCCACAAGATCACATCGGCCTGGGCAATGGCTGTGGGAAATCACATCGGCCTGCCAATGCTTGTAGGAGCCGCGCCCTCGCGGCGATGCGGCGCCTGATCGAAAGCCTATCGCGCCGAGGCGGCGCTCCCACAAGATCACGTCGGCCTCGCCAATGGCAGTGGGAAATCACATCGGCCTCGGCAATGGCTGTGGGAAATCACATCGGCCTGCCAATGCTTGTAGGAGCCGCGCCCTCGCGGCGATGCAGCGCCTGATCGA
>Ga0164293_10002262_pt1 | contig 16337 bp, 16 predicted proteins | sample GEODES118metaG_FD_111487 | JGI IMG/M metagenome (GOLD analysis project Ga0164293, IMG submission 111487) | Eutrophic lake water microbial communities from Lake Mendota, Wisconsin, USA - GEODES118 metaG | ecosystem: Environmental > Aquatic > Freshwater > Lake | place: USA: Lake Mendota...
TATCAATTTAATTGATTCTGATAAAACACTCAAAGAACTTTATAGAGTTTTCCTAAATACGTTTAGAAAGAAGAACATTAGAGTTAGCTCAACATTCTTTAATAAAACTATGAAAGAAACTTTAAAGTCTCAGATTGCTAAAGTTCAATTAGCAGCAGAAGATAAGTTAAACGAAGCATTTTTCCCTACTTTTAATCAATTTTTTGGAACAGACGAGGATGCAACTGATTTTTTCAGTCAATTTCAAGCTGATCAAAATAAAAAAAAAGATATTGAAGTAGTAGTCTATTTAGATAAGTTCCAGCCGCTGAGCAAAGAACACGAAAGAATTGCTTCTAATATTAAAGGAAAATATGATGTACCGTGCTTAATGGTAGCATATCACCCAGGCCAAAGAAACTCAGCATTTCCAATGGCTCCAGAAACAGTTAAAACTTCAATCGATAGATTATCAAAAACGTCAGACTATGTAGTAGGAGGCGGAACTGTCGATTCAATTAGTATTGATGAATTAATTAAAGCAATCGGTCAAGGATATTCAATTAAAGCAGTTGCAACAAATTCCGAATTTGTTCCAGATTTAGCAATCGATATAAATCGTATTAATAAAAAAGCGCCTTATGCTAAGATTCCAACTCAGCTTAAAGTTGTAGAGGTGCCTAAGATAGAATTAGAAGGCGACTTAATTAAGTCGATTAAAGATCAGGATTTTGCGCTATACAAAAACTTAACTAGCAAACCGCTTCACTCTGAATTCTATAATATGGGTAAAGAAATTGAAGAGTCTCTTTTAACTGAATCAATTTCGGCAGCGGATCTCGATAAAAGAAAAACTGAATTACTCGATCTAATTATCGATGCGCCGTACAATGAAGTACTTTATAAAAAGATCGAAAAGCTTTTAAAAAGAACCCATAGTGATCTAACTAAAGACCTATTTGAGATCCTTAGTAAAAATAAGGGTTATAAGGACCTAGCAAAAACAATTGTTTCAATTGCTGATGATTTAGATCAAGATGATGAATTATTGGCTTATTTAGAAAATCCAACTATTACGTTTGAAGATATTGTAAAATCCCCAAATGGAAATCTAAAAACCTTATTTAATACTACAGGTCTTAGTGCAGAATTATATGACCAATTATTCAATTTAATTGGAGCAGTTGGCAATGTAAATATTGGCCGCGGCGAAATATTAATGTCAATCCTAGTTAAAGATGCAGTAAATGCTGGAAATAGAGATAAGGGTGACATTAAAATTAATACGGATTTAGTTGAAATTAAATCTAGTGGAGCCAATTTCAGATTAACCGGTCAAAGTGGAACTGGTATGGGTGCAGATACTGGAAACTATATCAGAAAGGGTCTGTCTGATTTATTTACAAAAGCTAATCAAGAAGTACCAGAGTATCTTGAAAATTCTACATCATTTACTCCATCTGCCGCAGATTCTCCAAAAAAGGAATACTTTAGTCAAGGAATTACTGCAGCAGTTCAAGTATCAACCAAGGAAGAAGTTGTTGAAATCTTATCAACTGGGTTTAATCTAATTTACAAAAACTATAAAGAAGAACTTACTTCAACTTTCAATAATGCAATTGCAGAAGATGGTACATTTAATAATAAAGCTTACTTGGATGGAGTATTGCGTATTGAATTTGATCGATATCTGCAAGATGGAACCTATTTCATGGCAGTAAGTAAACACACTGGCGACTATATTTTGATTAATGGAAAGATATCTGAAGATCAACTTAAGTATTTTAAAGTTAAATCTGGTAACAATATTAGACCTAAATCAACTTCATCTGACTCTTTACTGGGAATCGATCTTGCAATAGACGCATTCTCAACGACTCCACAAGAATAAGTCTCGACTCGCTCGAATAAATATCTTAAAAGGGCGAAACTTGTGAATTCTTCTCAGAAAAACTATAAAGATTATATCCAAGGTAAGACCAGATTGGAAAATGCAGTTATGCAGCATCCAAGTGGAAATAATCCAATTATGGATCTTTTACAGAAGGAGACAAATAGAACATTTTGGATTAAACCGTTCGCCGATTGGAAAAAACAAACTACAAAGAAATGATTCCATTTGAACTACAAAGCGGACTAGATGAACCTCAAAATGAGGGTATGGATGTATCTACTTTCATGCTAAGTCTACTGCAAATTAGAGACCAAGCTCATATTTTACATTGGCAAACAACTAACGAGGCCCAGCACAATGCGTTTGGCGCATTTTATGACGATTTCTTAGGGTTAGTTGATGAAATTGCTGAGCAAGTTATTGGAAAATATGGAAGATTTAAAGTTGGAGGTAGCGCTATTCTTGTAATGGATTATGAGTCAGCTATGCCAATCTTTATTCAAAATATTGAAAAGGTATTTTGCCAAGATTTTTGTGAAATATTCGAACAAGAATCAAATACTGAATTGTATAACCTAAGAGACGAATTTTTATCTCTTAAAAATAAATTAGCTTACAGATTAACCCTAGACTAATGCTTAAATTTAAACACATACATATCCTTGAACAACTCTTACTAGAGTCGGAGTTAATTATTATTGGGAATGAAATTTCTGATATTATCACCTTTGCAAAAAACAATGGGCAAAAGGAAGAGGATATTATGAAAAAGGTAGATGAGTTTTTATCAAGACTTATCGAAAATGATATTCTAAATAAAGCTAAAACTGATCCTCAGGTTCTTCAACAATTAAGTCAAGCTTTTCTTAATAAAGAATGGATTGATATTCTAAATAAGTATATTGATTTTATAGCTCAAGTTTTAAAATATGAAACTGATGCACTTGATGAAATGATTAAAAATGGTGATGATGTTGAATTACAATTGGAAAGAATTCGTGCATACAAAGGCAGAATGGCAATTGTTTGGGAAGCATATCACACAATTGAAGAAAGTAACTGGACAGAAGAAGTTAATGCTCTCCTAGATAAAATTAAAGTTTCATTTACGGATCAAAAGAAAAATGAAGCCGAGGTTAGTAAATTATTAATTACTGGCGCCAAAGAGAAGATGGAAAATACTCAAGCTGACTCTGAGGATTTTAAAAAGACAGTTGATGATACAGTAAAGGTTGCTTATATTATTTCTGATTTTTCAAATAAAGATGAAGATAAAAAGAAGCCTGAACCAGATGTAATCGATGTTGAATGGGAAGAAGTTAAAGACGAAATGGATAAAGACGTTAATGACTTTAGAAAAGCAACCGATGATTTTAATACACGTACTGAAGGAAAGGCTGCAAATATTACTAAGCGCGATGTTATTATTAGAAATGCAATCGAAGAATTAAGAAACTGGGGAGATTTAAACACTCTAGAATCTCAATTTGTGAAAGTTCGCATTATGATTATGACGGATGAGCGTGGAGAAATTGATCCATTTACTAAACGTAGAAGAGATCTTCCTCAACTAGATATGTCTGCAAAGAGACAATATATGGCAGAAGCAGCTGACGCCTATTTAGAAGCAAAAGCCCGTCTTGGTAAATATAAAACGGATCTTGATGTAAAAAGATATAAAGGAATTTCATATTCGCCATCAATAACCTTACCTCTATTCGAAAGAATTAAAATTCCTATTACCTCTAAACAAATGTTAGATGCAAGTAGAATTAACTATTTGCTAAAAATTGGAACCTATTTAGGATCTATTATGACAGATACTGAATGGGAAGGTGCTGAACAAAAAAATCTTGGTAAAATTGTTGCAAAATTTAGAAAGGCGACTCTACCAATTATTGGCCGAACCATTTCCAGAACTGCCAAAAAGGTAGGTGGAAAAGAATCTCAGTTAAAGGCTGAAAAATGGACTCGTTTTCTTTTTACAAGCCAAGAGAGCGGATTAGACGATCCACAAAGTAAAATTAAAGGAGCAACTAAAGTTGGATCTGGCACAGTTAAAGAAGATGCAATAGCACCTGGCGTATCATTTCAAACACCTGCTTCAATAAGCGGATCAGGCAACCCAGTTGCACCTACTCCAACTACAGTTGGTTCTGGTGATAATTTTCAACCAACTAAAACCAAAAAGTCTAATAAGAATATTATGGACTTTAAAACATTTTATAAAAATTTAGGAAAAAACTAAATGAAAACTATTAAAACATTCGAAGCATTTGCTAATGATGATTTTGAACCTAATCAAATTCAACCATTTAACAACGAACCTGAAATTTCTCATAGCGAGGAAGATTCTCACGGAGCAGAATATGAAAACTATATGTTTTTTGGAAATCTTAAAACAATTAAGCGTCTAGTTGACATTTTATTGGAAATGGATGAGGCTAAAGTTGACTCAATCTTATCTAATGGGCATGCATGGGCGGCTGACCATATTGCAACATCAAAGGATGACGTTGAAGAGGTTCTTAACTTTTTAATGAATGAAGTAGAAGACTCAAAGGGGACTGAACTTCTTACTGACTTTAGAGAAGAAAATTAAAAACAATGGCCAAAAGCCAACTAAAATAAAAAATTAATAAATTTAATCATGGGACAAGCATCAGATTTAGCAATGGCTAGAGGATTTAGAACTGCAGTTGTTACGCCAGCAGTTATCACAAAGGACGTAGAAAAAGCAGTTAAGGCAGCCGAAAAAGCAGCAAAAGACGCACAAAAGGCAGCTGAGAAAGCAGCAAAAGAAGCAGCTGAAGCAGTAGAAGCTGCAGTTGAAGCTGTAGTTGAGACTAAAGAAGCAGAATAATTAATGTCGCCTAACCTACAATATCATTTAAATGAAAATATGTGTATCGCTGAGTCGGTTTTTAGACCTGGCAGTGATGCACATATTTCGTTATTGACTGAGGCTAGGTTTTATTTTGAAAATGGAGTAACTCTTGATCCAATTACAGAGGAGTTATTCATAAAAACTGATTTAGGATTTATTGCCGAATATGCAGGGGAGCCGGTTCCATTGGATTTTCCAATTGAAGAAATTAATGAAGCCGATTATAAAGGAAAGGACGTAGACCTTAACTATCCACGCAGAGGAGGCACTAAGAAATATCATGTTTACGTAAAGAATCCTAAGACTGGCCGAGTAATGAAAATTGCATTTGGCGATATTCATGGTGGACTTACGGCAAAGGTTAGCAACCCTAAAGCAAGAGCAAGTTTTGCAGCTAGACATCAATGTCATCTTAAAAAAGATAAAACTAAAGCTGGATATTGGGCATGTCGAATAAATCGATACGCTCACTTATGGGGAGGTAAAACTTACCCCGGCTATTGGTAATTAATACTATGAATAAAGTACTTTCATACTTAGAATTTATTACAGAGGCGAGAAAAACTAAAAATTCGCCTGATTGGCATGATTCAGATGCTCCTGATGCAAATGGTAAATTTAAAAATCTTGGAATCAAGGCATTAGCTTCATGGTTAATCAAAACTAGAGGAGGCGATATGAGAAAAATCACTGGAAGTCTTAACCAGCAAATAGTGTTTAACCGTAATGATAATCCGTCTTATGCCAAAAAGATGGAAAAGGTTAGAGAAGAGGTAAAAAGACAACTTAAGAAAAAGTAATATACTATGTACGTAAAGCCATTTAGCGAATATGTAAGTTTGCTTGAGAAGAAATCAAACTCAGAAAATCCTGCACAATATAAAGCTCCAGAAGGAAGCGCTAGAGATAAAAAGTTAGATAAGGCTAAACGTCTATTAGATAGTGGTAAAAAGGAAGCTGCGTATAAACTCAGAGATGAGATGGAAGCAGCTGAAAGAAAAAAATCTGGTTGGAAAAATACCCCAAGACCAGATTCAAAGGTAACTGAAGCTAGTAAGAAAAAATCTTCCAATCTTAGTAAAGAAACTCTAGCTAAAATTAGAGCTGTTGCCAATAAAAAAGGCTACTCGTTTGCCGATTTAAAACGTGAATACACTAAAGGTCTAGGTGCATTTTACTCTTCTGGTTCCAGACCAGGAATGACTGCTCATCAATGGGCAATGGCTAGAGTAAATGCAGCAAGTCCAAGTAAATCTTGGGCAGATGTTAAAAAGACTAAATAACATGCATCCATACAAAGATATATCATCTGGCGATAACTGGGTAATACGAGAATTCACCCAAGCGGTTAACCCAATTGAACTATTATGGCATAGAGATGATGAAGACCGCGACCTTGAATTAATTGAAGGTACTAATTGGAAGATACAATTAGATAATCAATTACCGATTGCTTTAACCAAAAACTCCAAAATAAATATTAAAAAGCACGATTATCATAGACTAATTAAAGGAGATGGTAATTTAGTTGTAAAAATCTATAAATCTTAAAATGGCATTCGAAATCGGCGATAGAGTTAAGCTTAGATTATCCAAAGATACAATGGATCGTCTTAATCTTGTTGGAGCACCAATTGATAATAAAATAGTAACTATTGGAAAAGTTTATAAATTGGACTATGCGCCAGATCAAACTTTATACATGGTTGATTTAGAAGAACCAATTAAATTTGAAGAAACTACGTTTGATGAAATTTATGATCTTAGAGATGCTGATCTAGATTTGATTGATGTAAACGAGCCTCTACCAGAAAGTAAAGTATTAAGATTTTCTTCTTTTTTAACTGAAGCGAAAAAACCTGCTAGCTGGTATTTTGGAATTGCTGATTGCCATGGTGTAGAATCCTTTAATAAAGAAAATATTGACCATACTTATTTAGACCAATTAGATAGAATTCATGATTTAGGGTTGGCTGATGAAACTGCTCCAACTAGAAAAAGCGTAATGAAAGAGTATAATGGTCAACTAAATATGATGATGATGCGCTGCAGATTCAATGAACAACGTCACCCAGTGGTTTATAGAGTTTTATTAACCGATGACGTTGCCGATTATATTCAATCTTTGGTTGATCAAAGTGATTATATTGGTGCACTAAATGCAATTAAAGATCACTCAACAGAGATTCAATTAGCCAGAGGTCAAGGAGCCAATCTAGAAAGACGCTGGAAAATGATTCCTAATCCAGATCTTGATCCATTCCACGGATAATCCATTCTTTTACGGTACGAACTCTCCAACTATCACAAATAGATAATAAAAAGATTTGTCGATATGGCAGCTAACGGGAAGAAATTAATTGACTCATCAACTGGATCAGTACAATCGTCTGGCTCAAGCACTTCACTATTTAATGCATTTTATGTATTTAAATATAGCGGTGGAGTTGGAACAATTGACGAATCCATATATTCTTCAAATAATGTAAAGTCTCAAAATGGTGCATCTCCAGTAGTTGTTAGTAATCCAACCGCTTCTGCAATTATCGAATGGGCTAAGAAAATACCAAGAAAACATAAATACAATCCGTACGTAGTTAAAGATTCACCATATACTTGGTCAGATTTCTTATTTTGTAAATGGTATGGAATTATTCCAAATAACCGTCTTGTTACCTTAAGAAAATATCCATTGGGTGTTACTGATACAGCCGGTACAAAAAGAGCAGGCAAACCTTCAAATATTCCAGTTGCACAGGCAGTAACGTGGTTTGGAGCTAAATCTGGTAATGACATTAACTCACTATGGCAAAGTAGTTGGGAACTTGCATGGACAAAGAAAGATACTACAGCAAAGGACGTTCAAGGTACAAACATAGTAAACGTAACTCAATCTTTAGTAAGCTCACTTGCTGACAGTGCAAATCCATTTGTTAAAAAGGCACTAGCCAACTTTGCTGGAGGTGCCGATCTAATTGCAGCAAAAGGTGATCCAAATCAGAGGCCCGATTACATACAGTTGGGAACTGCTGCAATCGAAAAGAAGCAAATTGAATTTCTTAAAAGTCTATATTCAGATACTGGAGCATATTGGAATCAAGTTCAGGGTCCAGTAAATGTTAAAAACCAATTTTTGATTAGAGATAGAGGCTTAAGCTCAAAGGCACCAGATAGCAACTGGAAACTTATTTTTGAATATAAAACTGATGCATATTTTGGAATGAATCAACGAAGAGTTGGTTTAGATATTCTTGCAAATATGTTAGAGCTTACCTACTCTTCTGGAGAATGGTTAGAGTCTCTAAACATTTATTATAAAAATGCTGGAATTTCACTATCATCTGACGAACAAAAGGCAATTGAATCATGTTTAGTCGAAGGTCATCTTGATCCAGGAAAACTTGCTGAAGAATATTATAATATTGCTAAAACCAGAGTAGATTCAATATTAGCAGAAGGTATTAAAACAGCAAAGGGAGCGGCTAAGGCTGCAACCAATCTAGTCGGACAAACATTAGGTGGTATACTAGATGGTAAATTTGATTTTGACGCATATAAAGGAATGAATGCAACTGACAAAGCTTCTCTAGAAGGGGCCATATATCGAGAATTAACCGTTGCTCTAGCTGATAGTTTTCCAGGATTCTTACAACAAAGAGCAAGTGTTGCAAATACGCCAACTGGTAACTGGCACCTTACTATCGGTAATCCAATGAATCCAATTATGCGAATTGGTGATTTGATTGTACGAAGCTGTGAGCTATCGTTTGGTGAAGAACTTGGTCCAGATGATTTTCCGATAGATATGAAATTTACAGTAACGTTATCACCAACTAAACCTAGAGATTCTAGAGATATTAGAAGATCATTTAATCTTGGACGTACTGATTATGTACAGTCTTTCACTGGAAATACTTTTGATCAAGCCAATACATACGGTACAGTAAATAAAAGACTACAAGCGATTAGTGCCGGAAACGGTGGAGCTGGTAATTTGCCAGCCGACATTCCAGACACAGCTCTCAATCACGCTAAAACTTGGCTAAATACTAGATATGGAACTGGCATGGTTAATGTAGATTATCTACAACAAGTTTATTTCTATGTAGCAAAAGAAGGTGTAGTTGGAGGAAAAAAATAAGATAGCTAAATGATATTATTAAAGAGTTTACTAACTAAGCCATTTTTTGATGGAAGCTATACTAGAAGAATTTTAGGTAAGAAAACTGTAGATTTTTCAAGCCAACCTCTAACTAGTGAATTTACATGGCATGTAGTTGAACCAGATGAAGAGATGCGAATGGATTTAGTATCGTCTCTGTATTATGGAACAGAAAACTATGTAGATATTTTATGTAAATATAATAGTATATCAAACCCGTTTAGTTTAGAGCGTGGTCAATTAATTAAAGTACCCAACCAACCTGAAGAATTATATTTACAAACTGAAGATATTATTGATAAAGGAACAGTTAAGGCAACTCCTAATTTAATTCCTGTAAATAAGAGAGATTCGGCTAGAGTCGGTTATTTAAAAACTCTAGGAACTGCCTTGGCGCCACCAAATACTAATTTACCAAATGATAAGAATATTAAAGTTGAAAATGGTAGAATTATATTTGGAGCAGATGTTACTAAAGTTAATAAACAAGACTGCCCGACCCCTATTTCAAGATCTAATGTATTAAAAAATTTAATTGAATCTAAAATATTTAAGTAATGGCAGTTGACCCAAATCAAATATTAGCAATCACTCAACCTAAACTGGAAATTAGAAGAATTTCACACTTAAATGTAGATGAAATTAATGAAGTTAATCCTGAAGCAGGTAACAATTCATCAGTTCAAACGACTGCAGGTTTTCTTGTGCCTTATGTTGAAGTTGATAATTATATTATTCCAAACGGAAAATTGCTATCTCTTTCAATTAATCAAAGTGGATTTTTGCCAGAACTTACAATGAGTTTTATGGATGTAACTGGAGCATTTTCTGGAATGTATTTTCCTAGAACCAATCCTATATTAAAATTATACATAAAGTCATTAGCTCCTGCAATTAAACCAATTAGATCAGATTTTTTAATAACGAATATTACTAGTTCAGAAATGGGAAATTCGTATGGCTCTCAGACAATCGAAACCATTTATACAGTGTCTGCAAAGCTATTTGTCCCTGGATTATATGGTAATTTTGTACAAAGTATTCCAAACAAAAAGTCATGGGAAGCACTTAAGCAAATTGCAGATTCCCTTAAATTAGGATTTGCAACTAATGAGACCTCAACTGATGATGCAATGACTTGGATCAATCCAAATGATACCGTTGAAAATTTTATCAAATCGATTTGCAGTAGAGCATATAAAAATGATAAAAGCTTTTTTGATTGTTTTATTGATGTTAATTATATCTTAACCTTTATTAATTACGAAAAGGCTCTAAGTAAAGATACTAAACCGATGCAAACTCCAATTGGAGCAGACATATTTCAATATGCGGACTTGACTGGACCAAATAAAAATGTTACACAAGACGATAAGCCAAGGGAAGAAGGAACTACTGATATTGTATTAACGACGTCATTAGATTCAAGTAGAACTGGATTTCATATTGCTCACTATGCAATGTATTCAAACCATGGAGAAGTTTTAGCTAATCAAAATTTTAGAAAAAAGGTACTATGGCACGATCGTGCAAATTATACTAGTACTAAAAAACCATTTGAATTTTATATTGAGCCATTAAGTGAAAAAACTATTAATAGTAAAGAAACAGTATATCAAAAACCAAAACTTAAAACTTTTGAAACTGAGTCTGCTAGTAGATGGCTTGGAATAGATTATAATAATAATCATACCCATTATAAATTTTCAAGACTATTAAATCAACATAATGTGTCTGAACTTGAAAAAAATTATTTGGTTGTTAAACTTCCAGGTGTAGTTCAGGCAGTTCATCGTGGAGCCAAACTTTCTGTATTAATAACTAGATTAGTTAGTTCAGAGCAGGATGGAATGCGAACCGATACTAAATTTGAAGATCGACCAGAATCTTTATCTGGATCTAGAGAAAAGCCAGATCTATATACGTCTGGTCCATATATAGTAAAAGATATTAGATATGAATATGATTCAGCTCCACAAAGTTCGCAACTTAGATATTCAACTGAATTAGTATTAGTTAGACGTGAGTGGATTGAGATCGGAGAAGATAATAAATTAGCATCAGAAAAAAATAATTAATTATGAGTTTCAACTTACCTGTAAATGATTTCCTTGGAGCACTAGGATCAGATCTTTCAAGTGATGGTAAAAAGAATTCTGGCGTCGCTGCTATTCTTGATACAAAGACTAAAGCTTTGCCTAATATTATACAGTCATTTAGACAAGGTCGAGTTGATACAGTCGGCTATGACGATCCAACTTATTTTGGATTTGCAATTGATATTCACAGTCAAGCAGCTGAGGCTAATGCTATTATAAATCCTTACACTGGGCTTAGATCTAGCCCATTATTCTATCTTCCGACTTGGGCAAAAATGCCAAACGATGGAAGTGGCATAATGCCATCTAATGTGAGTGGTAAGGAATATAAAGACCTTACAAAACATGCTAGCGAAGCTTGTGCAGTTCAATACTTGAATAGTTATTCACTAAAATTAGACGATACTCCAGATGAATATGAGTCTGATTTTGTACCGCTACGATCTAAATCAAAGGAGGGCAGAACTCGTCCAAGCGGAGCGCTAAATAGATCTTACTATTTAATGGAGTTTATTAAGATTTTAAATTATATTCAAGAAAAAACTCCATGGGTACTTAAAGAATTAGATGGAATTCCTGGACTATGGAAAGCTACTCAAGCAGGATACGATTATTCACCAATTGAACTTACTATTACTGGAGACGAAACAGTTGACCTTAGATTAACTAGACTTGCTGAAACTTATAGAATGTTGAGTTATGATTCATTTAATGGAAGAAAAATTCTTCCGCCTAACCTTGAAAAATTCTCAATGGATATCTACTTTATGGATTTGAGATTTCTACGAAACGCCCAAAACGCTGGAATCAATCTTATCGGTGGTTCTAGCGTGCAATACGATGAAGCATTTAGTGCTCAAGTAAACTTTGGAGGAATCGCATTTAGATGCATGGGTTGTAGATTTGATTTTTCTAACTTTTTGGAACAGTCGGCTGCTGCTAAAGCATCAATTGGAGATAGCTCTGGATTTCAACCAAAGTTTAAAATTATAGTAGATCGAGTAATGCCTTCAAGTTATTTTGGAGATAAAGCGTTTGGGACTGGCAAGTTTAAAGATAGAGAATTAGTAGATTTATCTGGTGTATATGGAAATGCATTCGGCGGAGCCCTTAACCTTGGACCATTTACCGGTGGAGTAAACAGAGTTCTTTCAGCTGGAAGACGAGCCTTAACTAATATATTAGGAGCTCCACAAAGAGCACTGAACGATGCACTGCTTGGAGTACAGAGAAGATTTGAATCAGGTGTTGACAATTTATTAGGATCTGGCCCGCTAAACTCAAGACCATTTGAGAAAAAATCTGTCGAAAACTTATTGAATGAAAGAAAATCGCCGGTTCCAATTAATAATGACGTATTTCCAGGAAGAGATGGCAGAGGTATTTTACCAATTAAAAAGGACGTATTTCCAGGCGCAGATAATAGAAAGGTTAATCCGATTAAGACCGACGTATTTCCAGGAGCAGATAATAGAGGTAAACTTCCTATTAAAAATGATGTATTTCCAGGAAAATCAACTCAACCAACTGGAAAACTTAGTCGAGACATGTTTCCAGGAGACGTTCCAATTATGAATTTAATAAACCAAAGAAAATCTGGAGGTAAAATAACTAGTCAAAACCCATTTAAGAAATAATGATTTTAAATCGTGACATAGATATTAAGAGAAGTTCAGATTCGACTGCCGATTATTTTATAAAAAAATATATGGGCACAGTAGTTGATGCAAACGATCCTCTAAAACAGGGTCGATGCAAGATCATGGTGCATGGTCTATTTGATACTCTTAAAACGGAAGATCTTCCATGGGCAAACCCTAGTACAAAGCCTACATTTTTTGGAAAAGAGGGCGCTGCTAGTATTTCAATCCCTAAAAATGGGGCACTAGTTGTAGTAACATTTGACCAAGGAGACATTTATTCGCCAGAATATTCCCAATTACAGGAACTTGCAGCAGATCTTCAAGAAGAATTAAAGAAAGACGGTGAGTATTTAGGATCCCATTTTATCTTATGGGATGGAGACGAACAACTTAAATTGTGGTTTACTGTAGGAAAGGGATTAACCTTTGAAAACAAAAAATCCAGAATTAATATTGCCCAGGACTCAACCATTACAATTGAGCATAAAGATACTGAATCTATTATTGAATTAGAGGGTCCAACTATTAAAATTGTTGCAAATTCAACCGTTGATATTACAGCAACATCAGAAGTTAGAGTAACTTCCGAACAAGTATGGCTTAGAGGAGATTTTACCAGACTTGGTGCAAGCGGTCTAACTGAGCCAGCAGTTATGGGAGACGCCCTAATGGCAACAATTGAATCACTTGCCTCTATGATCGATGGTAAGTTACCATCTACCCCAGGCCTAGCCAAAGGCGTTGTAAGTTTGGCAAAACCATTAATTTTATCAGATACTGTTACCGTAGGTAAGTAATTTAGGTATATTAATTATAGTGAAAGACTATTATAATATACTAGAAGTAGAGCGCGGATGCAGCCAGGACGATATTAAAAAGGCATATCGAAAACTTGCCATTAAATATCACCCTGACAAAAATCCTGATGGCGATTCCAAATTTAAGGAAATCGCTGAGGCTTATGGTGTATTAGGAGATGCAGAAAAACGCAAATCATACGATCGCGGCGGGTCGGCTGGATCTACATTTGAAGATCTTCGTGATATGTTTGGTGGATTTACAACTGATGATATTTTTACTCAAAACTGGGGTCTTAATCTAGACATTGTTGTTAACCAAACGGTTGAACTTAAAGATTTATTGGTTGGTAAAACAATTGAAGTTGTTTACACTAAACGTGGAGAATCTACCCCAAATAGGTTTAGCGTAGATCTTAACCCAGAAAAAACTAAACATCAATTAATATTTGATGGTAAGCGCGCATTTTCCAGATTAACTTTCCAGAATATGGGAAATTCTGGTAAACTTGGCGGAGGCTCAATGTTTAATCGTACATTTATTGGAAATCTATATGTTTTACTAGAGATTATTGTCCCTAGTGGAATTGATATTGACTCGGCCGGTAATATAGTAGACAACCGAGAAGTAAACTTGGACGAGTTAATTAATATTGAAAACTTAATTTTTACTTCTGTTTCTGGAACCAACTTTAAAATAAAGTCAATTAACGCTAAATCTTTTAGCGATATTAAGATAACTATTCCAGGAAGAGGTCTGGGTTCGATTAACCAAAATAAAGGCGCCTATATCTTTAAAATTCACACCAAGATACCTAATTTCGATAAACTAACTGATTCTGAGAAGCTGGATCTAATAAGCCTAATAAATAAGACTAAATAGGTGTCAACTTGTCACTTGTTGCGAATTATTTCTATCGATATGATATAAATAATAAAAAAAATCAGGCAACGTGGTCCTTACAGGCGTAAACGAAATTACAAAAACCTCAGATATGCTCTTCATTATAGAAAGAGTAAATGAAGGTTTAAACTCAGCAAAACTAGATAATGGTGATATCGTTATGGAAGGTGTTTGTGCAGTATTTGACACAAAGAATAATAACAACCGTATCTACGAAAAAGCCGAGTATCTTCCTCACCTAGAATACTTAAACGAGAAAATCGAAAGAGGTCAATTATTTGGTGAGCTAGACCACCCTCAAAATTTTGACGTTTCACTTAAAAACGTTTCTCACGTAGTTGAGAAATTATGGTACGATCAAAATTCTAATAACGTAAAAATTAAAGTACGTCTGCTAAATACACCAGCTGGCCAGATTGCAAAAACTCTAGTTGAGTCAGGCTGTACAATTTCAACTTCATCAAGAGCCGCTGGCCAAGTAATGAATGAAGGTAAAGTAAAAATCCAAAGAATATTCACATACGATCTAGTAGCTGAACCTGGTTTCAGCGAAGCCGTTCTTAGAAGATCAGTTAATGAGAGCTTCCAAAGCAATTACTCTATGCTTTTCGAATCTTTGGAAAATATTAAATCTACGTCAATTGTAAATAAATTGGTTGATATTTCTGAAAGCTTAAACCTCGAGGAATCAATCAAAGTTTATAAGATAAATAATGAAGAGATAGTACAAACTATGGAAAATAATAACAAACACATGACTAATGAGTTTGTAACGAAAGAAGCATTCAACCAATACTCTGAACTTGTTAAAGGCAAGTTTGACGCACTTAAAGAGAGTGTAGATAAAATGGTTGATAACTTCGCAGTTACCGAAGAAGACCAAGAGGAAGATCCAACTTTGGTTGAAGATCCAAATGCCGAAAAAGAAGAAGCGCCTGCAACTAATGAGCAATTGGTTGAATACGTTAACTATCTTTCAAGCGAGCTAAGCAAAGTAATTGAATACAACAATTACCTTTCTGGAATGATGAACAAATCAATTAATTATTCTGAGCATGTTGCTGAGAAAGTTAATAAAGTAATTGATTATTCTGATTATCTTGCAGAAAAAGTTGAACAAGGTATTGGCTATGCTGAATACGTTGGAGAAAACTTAAATAATGCAATTGATTATTCTGAGCATATTGCTGAAAACGTAAACAAAAATATTAAGTACACAGAATACTTAGCAGAAAACCTTGATAAAGGAATTCAATATTCTGAGTATGTTGCTGAAAAATCAGAACAAGGTATCAGATACACTGAATACGTTGCTGAAAACTTAAAGCACTCTATTGGTTACGCTAACTATCTTGCTGAGAATCTAGAAAGAGGAATTAAGTATTCTGAGTATATTGCAACTGAATTAAATGAAGGTAAAGCAGGTCTTTCTACTAAAGCTGCCTCTGCATTTAGCCAAATCGAAAAATTAGACGAATCTGTAAACTACCAAGTTTCTGAAGGTGCTAATGTTACTGATATTGTAAGTTCAGTTAATTCAATTGTTAAGCACATTAAAGATAATTCAGCTAAATCTGTATTAGAAAGCAGATATCCATTCTTAAAACTTCTTAACGAAGGTAATAAGTCAAGATTCTTTAATTTAGATCAAACTCAAAAAACTGCTATTATTGAAGCTCTTTCAGGTGCAGTTTACTTCAAAGAAGAAGATGTTCTTCAAATCATTGAATCAGTTCTTAACAAACAACAAGAAAACATTCCTAACTTAATTAAGTTCATGCCAGCTAAATTCAAAGATATTTTTGAAAGCATGACCCCTGCTGAAAAGAGCCGTTTAGAAGCTCAAGCTTCTTTAACTGTTCTTAATACTCCTTACCAAGTTAAAAACTTCTGGGAAAGCAGAGATTTAAGAGGAATTAATGAAAGAATTTATTTCGAAAAACAAAATAAAAATGCGCAACACATCAACGAA
>Ga0164293_10002263_pt1 | contig 16328 bp, 19 predicted proteins | sample GEODES118metaG_FD_111487 | JGI IMG/M metagenome (GOLD analysis project Ga0164293, IMG submission 111487) | Eutrophic lake water microbial communities from Lake Mendota, Wisconsin, USA - GEODES118 metaG | ecosystem: Environmental > Aquatic > Freshwater > Lake | place: USA: Lake Mendota...
AGTCCTTACACTTATCCGAGATATTGCCGCTGCGGTCGCACTCAATGGAGCAAAGCGTGATCAGTGTATTCTTTTCGGGCTTGATGGTTTTGGGCGCGCGGCGTGTGTACTGGTAGGCCAGGGTGGAGATCGTTTTATCCGGAAACTCGCGGGCGATGCGGTTCACGAACAGCATCATGGATGCGGCTGGTGTGCCTTCTTTGTTATCAATGGCTGCGCAACGATCGCAGGTGCAATATTGGGTGTTATCATCCTGGCTCACGGAGATCACTTTTGATTTCGGGGAACGGGCGAAGAACACTTTCACAGAATCCCGGATGATGCGATAAACGGTATCGTTACTCAAGCATACCTGCGTGGGCAGTCGTTTCCCTTTTACCAGCGCAAAGTATTCGGGGTTCGACTGGTAATATTTTTTTTCTGGTACGAAGTGGTGGAAAGTATGAACCCGCGCTTCAGGAACAAAGGTGGGAAAGCCTTCGGTGGTCACGCGCCTTTTGGCCGCGAATTCCGGATGATCGTAAAAAATTCTTGCGTGAACCGTGCGCGTGGTGACCTTGGGGTTGTAAGAAAGGTTGTCGGCCTGCTTCAATATGATATCCGCTTTCTTCGGGATGTATTCAACCGTGGGCGAAAGGAATTTACAGCCGAGGGCCTGTTCAAGGAAAGCGTAGGTAGCTTCCAGGGTTTGGTAAGGCGAAGCGCCAACGATGTGCAGGCCTTGTTTATCTGATTTCCAGTTGAAGGCATAGGGTGTGAGCGCCTTATACGAGGGCGATGCGGTACCGATATAGATGCGGCCTGGTCCGCCTGCTACATTTGAAATGGGAAGCGAAGCCCCACTGATCTCCTTGATGTACTTCAGTAAAGCGTTTGCGGCCTTGGTTTCATTGGAGTCTGGCTGAGCAGGCAGGATGATCCGGTAAGAAGACTTCCCGCCTTTCACCAGGTCTGCTGTTTGAGCATTGGCGAATAGGACGATGAATATAGAAACTGCTGAAAGGAGAAAAGCCCGCATGAGGTTTATAATTTTAAATTAGGGACTACAAGATAATTAAGTTCTCCCTTACAGCGACGACCGCAGATTCAAATGGAATGGCGTTTCTACGTGGGCCTTGGATTTTTCCAGGATGAGCTGGGCTGCTTTCTCGCCCATCAGTTGAAAATCGGTAGAGATGGTAGTAATGCCATTCAGGATGATTTTTTTCAGGGGTGTTTCGTTGTATGAGATCACACCCACATCTTTCCCCACTTCCAATTTGGTTTCGATGATCTTTTCGATCAGCACCACCAGGTCGTTTTCCATCAGACTGATATACACTTCACCCGGGGCGATAGTGGCTTTAGTGATATCGGCCACCACTTCATAGTTAAAGGCGTATTGGGTGCAGAAGCGATAGAACCCTTCGAGGATCTGCTTAGGGTGGTAGGTATAATCGGGGAAGATGATCTTAATGGTATCGTACTTACTGAGTCTTTCGAGCGCCTGAGAAAGCGCTTCGTAGATATCTTTTTCAAAGTTCTCGTAGACGGCCGCGAATTTTCCGTTTACGCCGGGGAGCAGCTGGTCCAGCAGGAGCAGTCTTTCTTTCGGCAGGGCGTTTATCATTTTGTGGGCGTTCTCACCACCGTCCAGGAAATGGGGGATGATGACGTAGTAGTGGTAATCTTCGCGCTTATTGGCCAGCAGCTTCCGGAACAGGGAGAAATCGTTGTTGTAGATATAGAAATCGATCACGGCCTCTTTGCCGATGCTCTGCACGAAGGCATCGTAGATGATCTTCTTGTGCGTACTGAGTTTATTGAACAGCAGGAAGATCCGGAGGGGTTGTTTGATATCGGTAGTGGCGATGAAGAAACCTTTTCCCGACACGGAGCCGATGATCCCCATTTTCTTCAGATGCTTATAGGCCTTCTCGGCGGTATCCCGGGAGATGTCCAGCTCAAAGCTCAGTTCATTGATAGAGGGCAGCAGATAACCCTTTCCGATCACGCCCTTCTCAACGGCCTTCACGATGGAGTTCGCCAGCTGCAGGTACTTGGGTGTCACCGCGTATTCGTCCACCGTTATGAACCGGAATATGTTTTCTTCTGTCACCTTGCGTCAATTGGGGGAGGGAAAGTTATAGAAAGTTTGGGAGATGGGCGTGGGGTGGGCAGTAAGGGGTTTGTATATTAGTGAGTTATACGCCGGTAATCTCCACGATTTCAATAACACCAAGGGGTAATGGCGGAGATTCTAAATAGGCTTCAATCTTTGGTACGTGAGGTTTTAGTTCTTCGAAAGTATTTCTTGGTGCGTTCAGTACAAAAACAGCAAGTGAATACTTGACGAAGTTTTGCTGGTGCTGCATGTTTTTGTCAAATGTGAGCAGTGCATCGAATTGTTCACTTAGCATAAGCGAAAGCAATTCTCCATTTTTTATACCGTTCCATTGCTGTTCTCTGACTGTAAAGACTTCATGGGCGGGAAAGAGTAGCTTTAATCTTTTTGGGAGATTTTCATCAAGCAGCAGTTTCATAAAGCTTCTCGATATCTTTTGAATTCAGAATTTTATTAGCTACTTCCAGGAGTGCTACAGCTTGCTCTTTGGTAACAGTAGGAAAATCATCAAGAAATTCATCCAATGGTATACCGGCTTCCAGGTGGTCAAAAAGAGTTTCAATAGGCACTCTTGTTCCAGCAAAAACAGGAGTTCCGCCTAGGACTTCTGGATTCTTTGATATGATGTGTCTGATATCCACTGTCTAAAGGTACAAATTCATGAATAGAAGTCAAAGTTCCATATTGGCATATAAAATGGGGCTTGCAACAAGCCTTGGACATTAGAAATAAGCGTAAGACGCCCGTAATTATAACTCCCGGAACAATATTTGTTATAAGTTGTTTAATTTAAGTAATGAGTATTATGACTGACCATATTTCGAACTCATTCAAAAAGGCATCGCTGCTACTGACCGTTGCATGCCTGGCAGTTCTTTTCTCATGTTCAGATGATGCTGAATCACCATCGCCTCCAACTGTAACCCCGCCTTTAAGCGGTACGCCAGACATTACAGTAACGACGCTGCTTAGCAATCAAGGCATTATTTGGGGATTTGATGTACTTCCTAATGGCAATCTCCTGTTGACGCAGAAAGCCGGAACGATGCAATTGTTTGATACTGCCACACGCAGCAACACGAATATTACAGGGTTACCCTCCAATATTTCGGCATCAGGGCAAGGAGGATTGCTCGATGTAGCTGTTTCTCCGGATCATGCCACAAGCCGGAGTGTGTATGTTACTTATAGCATTACAGGCGGATTTCTTTCGCTGGCGAGGTTCACCTTGAATGGAAGTGCAGCCAGCAACTGGCAGGTGATCCAGACCACGGAATCAGCGTCTACCTGGAATGGTCACTTTGGAAGCCGTATCGCGTTTGGCCCTGATGGAAAATTGTATTGGAGTGTGGGAGAAGGCGGAGGCGGAACCCTTGGCGGGGCTTCGAGCCCCCATCAGAACGGGCAACGACTGAATACCCTTTGGGGTAAAATACATCGATTGAATCCCGATGGAACTGTACCCAATGACAATCCATTACTTCCTGGTCAAACAGTACGCACCACCATTTTTAGTTATGGACATCGCAATCCGCAAGGTATGGCCTTTGAACCGGGAAGCGGAAGGCTTTTCGTGAATGAGCATGGACCCAGTGGTGGCTGCGAACTTAACCGCGTTCAAGCGGCTGAAAATTTTGGGTGGCCACTGTATAGCAATGGCATAAACTATAACGGAACCACCATTAGTAACGGACATAATGGTCCGGGAATTGTTGCACCGCTTAAAACCTGGACGCCAGCGCTTGCGCCTGCAGGACTTGCCTTTATCAATCACTCTTCATTCAGGGACTGGAACGGCAGTATGCTCATCGGAAGCCTTACCCGCCGGCATTTACTCATGGTAAGAATGACCAATAGCGTGCCTGGCACTGAAACCGTTTTGCTCGCGAATTTCGGCCGTATACGCAATGTAAAAATGGGCCCCGCCGGTAAGATCTATGTAAGTGTGGAGGATGGGGGCAGGTTGCTTTCGTTAACCGCCAGATAGCATAAGTTTATAACCCCTGCCGGGAACATTCACCAATTTAAGGGAGTCATCGTCGCTTAGTTTCTTCCGTAGTTTAGACACCAGTACATCAACATTTCTGCTGATCACAACGGTTCCTTCTGCCTCCCAGAGCGTTTTCATGAGGGTATCTCTGTCCACCACCTGGTTGATATTTTGGACAAATATGTCCAGTGCTTTTGTTTCCTTCTCGGAAAGTGTGATCGTTTTGTCATCGGTTCTAAGCTCATTCAAAGAGGCATAGAACTTAAAATTTCCCACTGGTATGCATTCAGTATTGTCCGTCACCGATCGCTGGACAGGTTTCTTCTGAAGCCCTTCTTTCAGATAATAGCCCCCAAGGGCCAGCGGAACAATCAACAGCAACAACCAGAGAAAATTGAACGTAGTGTCTTTCAACAGATCGATTTCAACCACATAACAACCCATCCCCAGCTGGCGACCCCTGCAGGGAATCAGATCGCCTGTTTTCCTGTTTATTTCAAAGGCCAGAACCGTTACCTTCTCTTCGCAGTTCTTCAAATTCACGATATAATGGGCTGCCAGGCCATTCTTCTGAAGATTTCGTTGAACGATATTGATGAGTGAATCGGAAATGAAACCCAAGTCATTTTGGAAGGAGATCCGGTAGGTCGTTTCATTGAGTTTGATCACCGGGAGCACCCGGGATGAGGAATCTTTGGCTGAAAGCAAAAACTGATGCCCGATCTCCCGTAACACGACCTCGATATGCTTCTCTGAGGCCTCCTGCTTTTTATTGATGAAGGTAAGGGCAGAGATCAGGATAACCACGATCAGCAATGAAAATCCGACCAGCAAAGCACGCTTCATGTGTGCAAAATAGTCGATTTAGGCCCTGTTTACGGTGATTTTACAACCTTTTACGCATCCTTTACAACGCTTTACCATTAAAATGCTTTGCGGTAATGTACACCCGATATCTTTAGTTCATCGTTTCACACAATCAATTAAAGTCATGAATATCACCTACAGCCTCGCGGGTTTCTTGCTTTTTCAATCTCTCCTGTATAATCAGGCGACAGAACTTCCAGAGGCCTTCAAACCGGAGACTCTGCAGAATCCAGGTAATGATAGCACTGAAAACCTTCTTATTCGATCAGTTGATGGCGGTCAGACCTGGGACGATGTGAGCGAGAGATATCCCAAACCATTGAAAGATGACCCTAGCGGTTCTTACTGGGGTGTACATGTGAGAAAAGCAGACGGAACGAATGTATGGTCGCCCGTGTTTGACGATGTTCAAGACCCGCGCATACGTACCGTTTTTGAAACTGCTGGAGGTGCCATGTTCATAGGAACCAACAAGGGCTTTTTCAAGACTGATAATAATGGGGAAACCTGGAAGCAGGTCTATGCCGGGGGCCTGGTAGGGAATTTGGCAGAGTCGGATGGGGTGCTGCTGTCGACCAGTATGGGGAAGATCATAAGGTCGACCGATCATGGCGAGAATTGGGCGCCGGCGGTCAGTCAGGATAGCGTGGCTTTTGATATAAAACCGATCAAAGGCGGATTCGCGGCTATCACTTCGGAATCCTCTTCGGGTAAAAGAAGGCTGAGTGCATCCTACGACGGTGGCAAAACCTGGGAGCCTATGCGTTCCGACGAGGATAAAGTTTTTATTGACTCCATATTGTGGAAATGGGGTTATCGTCCTCACTTGCAACTTTTCACGACGTCAATTGTCCAGCTTGGTAAAGACTTCTTATGTACCCATCCTGACGGCATTTTCAAATCATCCGATCAGGGAAAAACATGGAAGCTGGTACTCCCTTCCATAAAAGGCAAGGTTTTCAATGTATCTGTTTCAGGCGATGTGGTCTATGCCGTACCCAGAAAGGCCGGATGTTGAAGTAGCGCAACTTCGCCACCGCGATTTTTACTTTCTTATTTTTTATCTTCTGGTCTTTGATCAGTTGCAGGGTGTGGCTGACCCTTGATTTCCGTATGGCAATTAATAAGAAACGCTGCATGATTAGCAATGAAGCCTACATCATCTTAACATAGTAAACCATCCTTTTTGTCTAGATAATTGGAAGTATTACATTTGAATACATACTTCTTTGAAATGAAAAAATTACAAGACCTTTCCGATTTAACAGAGGCTTGCATAGCAGCGGATAAAGAGTACCGTTATCAACCACATTTGACAAAGAAGTTAGACAGTCATTCAGGTGACTTTTCTGAAACGACATTATTGGAGATCACTCTTTGGAAAACAAACCGATATCCTACAATTACGAAAGACCTTCTTGATGACATTAATTTGTTACGGAAAAGCTATAGTGAAGAAAAAGCAAGAAACTTGCTTCGGAACTTACTTAATCTAAAGGGCTTTGATTTACCGATGGCATCAACAGTTCTAAGATTTGCTGTTCCTGATCAACTTCAAATCATTGACCAAAGAGTATACCGTTTTATTACAGACGAGGACTGCTTAAAGATTCCTTACAATGTTGAACAGAAAGTGGAACTGTACTTTAAATACATTGAGCATCTGAAGAGTATCTGCATCAGTAATAAGATTCCTTTTTCGAAGTCAGACAGAATATTGTACCAGTTAGACAAAATTCATAATAAGGGCATTAGCCTGAAAACATCTGCATAATGGAAATCTACTTCGACGGCTATTGTCCTGAAAGTCTTTTGAAAGGCAAGCAAGTTGAAATGCGACTTAATAAGGACGATTTTTGGGAGAGTGAGGCAACAGGCTTACAAATGGCAATTTTTCCACCATTTGCCACTATTCTAAGGTGGCGTGGTAAAGGAGAATTCAAACAATCATTAGACTTTGCTTCAATTAGTTTACTTGGACTTATAATGACTGAAGCTCAGAAAGATGAAGGCAAAGAAATATTTCCAGATGAAGATAGAGTTATCAGTGATGAATTTGACCTTGAGGGGTACTTGGAAGAAATTTATTCAACCAAAAAAATGTTTGATGCTGCTAAGTTCAATCTAAATGGACCAGTATTTAAAGAACAAGAAAAGTACTTAAAGTCAATACCAGAGGAAGATTTTCGAGCACTTATTCAAATGTATGACAGATTTAAAGAACAAGGCTATGACGATAGATTCATGAGCAGCGACAGCTTCCATGACTTGCATAAAACTCTTTACGACATGAAATTGATTTTCGATTTCGATTACATGACTTGGCACGAAGGATGGAAGAACATAAATGCAGAAACCTTCGATTACTCAAAAAGTTCTTTACTTGAGCTATCAATGTTTTTGACATCAATATTTAGAGCAGACCGTTTTAGTGACGGAACGATTGAACAAAATTTTAGAAACGGAACACTTGATAAAATATTCAACAGTCTAAGGTCACGAACGCCATGCCACTAAATGCGGTAATTGTTTCCTATAGGCTTTCTAAGGACATTGGTATACCTAAAACGACCTTAACACTACTTCGCCACCGCGATCTTAACTTTTTTATTTTTTATCTTCTGGTCTTTGATCAGCTGCAGGGTGTGGCTGACCCTTGATTTCCGGATGGCTACAAAGGAGAAGAAATCTTTTGTTTCGATCAGGCCGATGTCTTCTTTTTTCAACTGGCCTTTGTTCGTCAGGAACCCGACAATATCGATTTTGTTCAGCTTGTCTTTTTTGCCCGCTGCAATAAACAAGGTGGACCAATCAGGTTTTTCCGGCAGCGTTAATGTCTCTGGCGGAACGATCTCTTCTGCTCCTTCGATATACTCTGGCAATGATTCTTCAGGAGATAGAATGAGGATAGCGGTACCACTGGCATCCATCCGGGCGGTTCTTCCATTGCGGTGGGTAAAGATGTCTTCGCTGCCGGGCAGTTGGTAGTGAATGACATAACGGATATGAGCGATATCGAGGCCCCTTGATGCAAGTTCTGTAGTTACCAGGATATTCACGGTGCCATTTCTGAATTTACAAAGAGCCGCATCTCTTTCCTGTTGCTCCAGGGATCCATGATAGAACTCATTGACAATGTCTTTTTCTTTCAGCCATTTACTGGTACGTTCCACGGATTCCCGGTGATTGCAAAATATGATGGTGGGCCGGTTACCCAGCATGCAGATCAATCGGAACAATGATTCCAGTTTATCTTTTCCATCACTTTGTAGAAATTTTACCTCCAGTCCGGTATCCGCATCTTTATCATTTTGAAAATCCAGTGTAGCCAGTTCGTCGATGCCAACAAATGCAGGGATCTCCAATCCTTTAGTAGCCGAGGTCAGGATTTTTTTATTCAGTGATTTTAAAGAACCGATGATAAAAGACATTTCAGTATGGAAACCCAGTTCCAGTGATTTGTCGAACTCGTCCAGTACCAATGTTTCGATAGCGTCAACGGTTATATTTCCCCTTCTGATATGATCAGCTAATCGGCCTGGTGTACCAATCAGCAGTGCGGGCGGCTGCTTAAGATTATTTTCTTCTGTTTCCCGTAAGTGGCCGCCGTAGCAACAGGTCACTTTATTATCTGAGCCCATGGATTTAAAAACTGATTCGATCTGTAAAGCCAGTTCGCGCGACGGAACGATGATGATCGCCTGCGTATTTTTATTCGCCGGGTCCAGCAGTTTGACCAGCGGCAAGAGGTAGGCCAGGGTTTTACCAGAGCCGGTAGCTGACAGAAGCAGCACGTTGTTGTTTTTATCCATGGCATCCCCGGCAGCCAGCTGCATGGCATTGAGCGACTTTATCTTCAATTTCGACAGAATGCTGTCGGTAGACGTTTTTGTGGTGGGCATAATGGCAAAAGTAAGCTAGTTAAGGGCAGGTTGTATTATATTAGGGGATGGTAAAGCTCGTTTTAGTTATATTGACCAGCACCTTATTAACTCATATGGATTTGAAAACGATTTACAACTTCTCCACCCAGGAAAGCATTGCGGAATGGCGTATTGTCAACGATGGTGTGATGGGAGGGGTATCGAAAAGTTCCATCGCGCTCACTGCTGACGGACATGGGAAATTCGCGGGATACGTTTCCCTGCAAAACAACGGCGGATTTGCCTCCATACAATTGAACAAGAAGGTAGCATTGTCTGATGAACAGAAATTCATTGTGCTGCGCGTAAAAGGGGATGGTAAGCGTTATGAATTTCGTTTGAAGGGTAAGGCCTGGCAGTCGGAGTCCTATGTGCACCCATTTGCCACTTCCGGAGTCTGGGAAACGATCAAGCTGCCGATTAATGAATTTTACCCCCAGCTTCGAGGGCGCAAATTGGATATCCCGAATTTCGGATTTGATCATATTGAACAAATGAGCTTTTTGATTGCCAACAAACAGGAAGAATACTTCGAACTACTGATCGACTGGATAGGCATGGAGTAATTCGTTGCTGGTCGAACCCAGTCAAGTTTCCTACAGCGAATAAATCAATACAATATTTGGTTAGCAATCTACAATTTCACCCATATACACATATGGCGAGTAGGTTGGGGTTCGTATATTAAAGATTGTACGGCATTTAACAAAAATCTCTGATAATGTGTCATATCTGCCTTTCTAGCTATTATTTTCTTTGATAGTTTAGAGGTAAGTAACACGAAACTTATGTTCCGACACCAACTTTCCTTTTTGATATTTCTATTCTTCAGTATCAATCTAAGTGCTCAAGGCATTCAACTTGAAAACAGGTGGAAACAAGATTGGAAGCATATATATGTAGGCATAGAGAATCGCCTGTACGTTCAAGGTGCGAATAAGTCAATTAACAGCATTCGATGTGAAAGCGCAGCATGTAGTATCGTTGCTGATACGGTTTTTGTTCATCCTAGGGGTGAAGGCCCAGTGGATATCGCGCTATATACCAATCAAGGAACTTATATCTTTAAATACAATGCTAAGATGCTTCCGCTTCCAATCGTCGATATTAATGGCCCTAATGGGAAAGGAACAGTCCTTGCAAAGAACAAAATAGATAAATCATACTTGGAAGTATCAAGTGGGGAGTTGCTAAACGAGGATCTTTATAAGAATTATATAATTGATGGATTCGATGTTATAGTAGCTGGAACCAGATACTACGTAAAGGGAAAGGAATTCTCGCCACAAGTAAAGACTGCATTGAATAAATTGAACTCCGGGGATATATTCTTTGTAGAACAGGTTCATCTTAGGAATAGGGAGAATGATCTTCCTTTCGATTTTGCGATGTCATACAGATTTAAAATATTGTAGATCGCTGAAAACGCCGTACAACAGAGGCTGGCTAAAACCCAGGCCTAAGGTAGAATAGCACACTTTGATTTATGCCGGTGCCGCCGTAAATTGGCACGAAGAAGCGTTAATCACATTCCGGCGGCACCCACCCTGTATGAAGCCTGGGCTGCGGGAAGCTGTGGACGTAAGCGGTAATATTATGAGCGATGCCAAAGATAAAAAGCAAGACAAAAAATGAAACTGACAACATACAAATTGACAACTTCGCTTTTCAGTGGACTACTTATTTTAAGTTTAACCAATTGCAACCATAAGACAAATGACAGGGCGAAAGAAGAAACGGCAAAGAATGACATGCAAATGGGAACAGGTTTCAATCCAGTTGTATATTTTGAAATTCCTGTAACTAATATTGACAGCGCAATAAAGTTTTATGCATCCGTTTTTCAATTTGACTTTGAGAAAGAAGTGATTGACCATAACGAAATGGCATTATTCCCATTTACAGACGGACAGACGGGAATTTCAGGTGCATTAGCGAAGGGGGAAATTTACAAACCGACAAAGAATGGTGTAGTGATATATTTTAAGACATTGAATATTGACAAAACATTAAAACTTGTAACTGAGAATGGTGGACAAATTCTATATCCAAAGACAGACAATGGGTTGGGTTTTGTTGCCGAATTTGAAGACACAGAAGGGAATAGAATAGCATTACATCAATCACCAAGCAAATGACGGAGTAAATATCAGCTAACCCATAGGATGGGGGTTGCTTCAATCTTGGTGTCGGCTTCCTATAATTCGTCTAGTTTCATTTAGAGTTAGTAAATTAGTATAAATCGTTAGTTAGCCTCGTGGTCTGAAACTAAGGGAGTACTATAGTTGATGGAGTAGAACTCCGCGAAGTATTAGAAATTTGAATCCAATTTTTAGTTCAACGCCTTCAAAAACTCCAACAACTTCATCTCTTTTCTTAAAATCCGAACTAGGAAGAAAGCAAAGATTGTTAAGAATCCGTAGCCACTTAATACACAATAAAGATACATACCATGCGATAGGTTGGCTTTGAAAGCAGGAAGCAGCAACGTAAACCCAATGATATAGAGAATGTAGATTATGGGAATGAATACGGTGTGAATTTTCTTTCTCCATGCATAGTACCGCTGCATCTTCGCACTAAATTCTGCAAGCGAGTTGTCTGGCTTAATACTTCCAAATCTGTTGGCGCTTATCCATTCCAAAACTACGCGCGCTATCATCACCACAATCATCAACGTTAATCCGATTGATAGGCCATTCAACTGATATACCTTCATACCAATAAAATACCCAATCAAGACGAAAATTAAAACGGAAATGATGGCAATTGTACCCCAATGACCAGCACGGACCTTTTTTAGATGGGCTTCTCCCTTTTTCATTAACTCCGTAGCTGAAGTGTTACCCATAACATTCGGCTGTCTGTTCCAAATAGTTTGTAATTCATCAAATGTTTCCATGTTGCACACATTGTGTTAAGTTCTTTTTAATTCTGTGAATCCTCACGCGTAAGGCTTCTTGGGTTATTCCCACTACTTCAGAAATATCTTGGTAGCTAATTCCTTCCAACATCATCAGTGTAGTCATTTTGTCTTTCTCTTCTAGCTTTTGAATGCACGCATACATTTTCTGCAGCCTATCTTCCTCTTCAAAAGAATATTGCACTGCCGCAATCGGTGGAAAAACTGTAGTCGCTTTTTCTTTTTTGGTGGACTGCTTACGTAAATAGAGCAAGCACGTGTTGACCGAAATCCGATAAATCCAAGTACTGACGTTTGACTCACCTCGAAACGAGTCTAGTGATTCCCATATTTTTATAAAAACTTCCTGAGCCGAATCAGAGGCCAATGCTTCACTGCCATTAAAGTATCCTTTGCAAAGTCTGAATACTTTAGCATAATGTTTGTCAAACAATTCGTTGAAGCGCAGTTTCTTATCCACCATATCGGATTGTTTTATTTTAAGTTATCTAGCAGCTTCTCCAAGAACCAATCTGGTTGGTCGTACATCACAAAATGAGCAGAATTTTCCGCATAATGTATCACTACCGAGGGTAATTTTTCATACTGCGCTTTGTATGTTATTTCAACGGTAGCTTTATCAGGATTGGCAGCTCCTAAAACTATCACCGGTATTGTAATTTTAGCTATCGCTTCTCGCAAATCTAAATTTAGCATATCAACATATCCATATACATATGTTTTTCTATCGGCTTTGTTCATCCAATCAATCAGAACTTTTTGCTTCTCTGCATTCTTGCACATGTATGGAACAGTTTGCGCATTCATCGCTGCAAAAGAAGAACTATCCATTTCCAGCATCATCTTGCTTTGAGGGTTGTTATATGCAATAGGCTCTCCTTTGTAATTAGGAATCATCAGCGCAGCTGAAGCAGGCAGTGCATCTACCGCGATTATTTTGGTGAACATATCAGGCTCAACAGAAGCTAGCCACAAGCTCAACGTGCCACCGAGGCTATGCCCAAGCAATATTGGTTTTTTTAATTTTTTCTCTTTCACATATGCAATTACGCCATCTTTTATTTTCGCTAGCCACTGTCCTTCAATAGGTGGCACATTGCCAAATCCTGCAAACGTAAAGACGTGGCACTGATGTGTTTTTGAAAGTTCTGTCACCGTATGTTCCCACACTTCGCCCGTACAACCAAATCCAGGAAACAATAAAATAGGTTGCCCTTTCCCACTCACCACGACCTGAAAGGCCGATTGCGATTTCGCAGTCAGAACAGAGATTAATAAGAAGCAAATGATAAAGGCTTTTATTTTCATAACTATTGATTTAGAATTTTCCTTTTGATACATCCCCGCGAAAATTGTTACAAAGTTTTTCGAATTATTATTGCTATACTAAATTATCAGCCACTACTAATGCACTTCTTGGGTAAATACTAAGTACATCTGCCGGTGGTAATTAACGGGGGACAAAAGATAGCTCTACGAATGAAGTGAGGAGGAAGGCCCTACTACTGCCGACAGCATGTTTCTGCAATGGTGCCTTGACGGGTTAATTTAAAGTTTTATCTTCGTTCAACGTTTGGTTTCGTAGGTAAAGACGCGGCTTCGATAAGACACCACCGCAGAAACACAAACGTTGTACGTTATACCACAGACACCCTACAATCTAATAACACTCGTACAGAATAGATGAAAGAATACAAAGTAGTTTTAATTTCAATGAAGTGTACACTTTTTTACGCTACTTTTCAACCCAAATATTTTACTGTGGAATAGTTTGAAAACAGCTTTCAAACATTAATGACAAACATCTATTTTGACAAAAATGTTAAATAACGAAAATCGCATTTCAGGGCTATATTAAATCAAAAAACAATTCCAAAGTATGGGCATAATAAATTATATAGTCAAATTACTAACTTTCAAACTAACAAGAAATGAAATGCTTGAATTTAATGACAAGCATTTATTAGCAGGAATTATTGGAGCTTGGATAGTTGGAATGGGTCGTTATTGGGACGACACAAGAGCAAGTTTGTTGCAACATTTAGGTTTCGGTTCAGTAATCTATATTTTTGTTTTGGCAGGTTTTATTTGGCTTATACTTCTGCCTTTCAAAATTGAAAAATGGTATTATAAAACTGTATTGACGTTTATTGCTTTGACTTCTTTTCCAGCAATATTTTATGCTATACCAGTTGAGAGAATTTTTTCAATTTCAACAGCAAACTCAATGAATGTATGGTTTTTGGCTATTGTAGCATTGTGGAGGCTTTGCTTACTTTATTATTTCTTGAAACATTTTACAAGACTTTCGGCAGGTAATATTGTGACTGTAACATTTATGCCAATTTGTTTAATCATTTCAGTTTTGACAATGTTGAACTTGCATAATGTAGTTTTTGAAGTAATGGGTGGAATTAGAAACCCATCACCTCACGACAGTTCATATTTAGTGCTTAGGCTATTGACAGGACTATCTATGATTTTAGCAATACCATTACTTATAGCTTATGGAGTTGGAATATATAATAGCAGACAGAAAAAATAGAAAGGCACAAACGTACAATAAGCGGTTTGCTTCTATACCGGCTGGACGGAAGAAACTTCAGCTTCATCTATCTATCGTCTTCAGCTTCGGGTTGACCGTTTTTCAAATGCCGGCACAGCAGCAAGCCATGATCGTTGCCTGCAATACAAATGCGACTACTAACAATCATACTAGCTCTATTGACATTAAACTCTTGCATGTCGGGACAAATAAACGACGCAGAAGTGAAAGTTGATTTAAGTGGACAACATCTAAGTGAAGTTCCAGACAGTGTTTACCAAAATTCGGAAATCACATATTTAGACTTAGGAAGTAGTGATGTTACATTTTATCCACCTCTTTCAGCACTTGCTGACAGTAACTCAAACGACATTTTATTTTTATCAGAACGAATTGGTATGCTGACAAATCTGATAATACTTATACTCAATACAAACCAATTGACAACTCTTCCAAACTCAATTACGAAGCTTATTAATCTTGAAGTTCTTGACTTGTCAATTAATAAAGACCTTGACATTGTGCAACAACTTGACAAACTCAAACAATTACCAAAGCTTAGAAAGTTGAAAATCGTGGACGTAAAAATGACAAAGGACAAAGTAAGTACAGTGAAATCAGCTTTTCGACCGGACACGAAAATTATTTTGACAATTCCTGAATATATAGATGCATCAAAATGAATGTACTGCAGGATTAGGTTTGGCTATACCGCGGGCTGAAAGAAGCTGTGCTTTGGGCGGCAGTGTATGGCCGGGCAGCAGTCGCGGCGTGACAAGAAGCGTTCGGCTTTTGGTTATGTGGTTGGGCATTTATACTTTTATGGGCAGAAGGATTGGCCGGGCGGGACGAGCTATGAATGCCGCTGCATCGGCAAGCCCTTTCCGTTAGGCGGCATTCCCGGTAAATTGCTTAATCGAATTGAGGGTACTTTTCAGATTGTGATTCTCTTCCTCAATATCATAGTCGTCTTGTAGTCCCAACCAGAATTTTGCGGAGTTCCCAAAGTATTTGGCCAGTCTGAGAGCTGTATCAGCTGTTATTCGCCGATTTCCCTTGATTATGGCAGATATCCGTGTTTGAGGTATACCGGTGTCCTTAGAAAGCCTATATGCACTTACTTCTAAAGGGATCAAAAATTCCTCTTGTAAAACTTCACCAGGATGTATATTATGAAGGGGTTTCATATATTTTAAGTTAATGATAGTCTATGATCTCAGCGTTCTCGATATTTCCATTATGCCACTTAAACACAATGCGCCATTGGTCGTTAATCCTTATTGAATAAAAGTCCTTTAGATTACCCTTCAATTTTTCAAGCCGGTTAGACGGTGGCACCTGGAGATCAAGTATGCTTTGCGAGTTGTTTAACATTCTCAGCTTACGTCTACCTATCACTTGAATCTCTAAAGGCAGGTTTTTAATCCGCTCACCATTCCATATTTTCTCTGTGTCTTTGGATCCAAAGGAAACCATCATGCGCTTAAACCATATACTTACGCTAAAGGTAAGCAAATTGACTATAAGTATAAGATATTTATAACCCCGCCTAACATAGGTAGCAGTTGCACAACTCCCTTTATGAGGTATTTACCCATTCACTGGAAGGTGTTGAAAGCTTTTTCGGCCTGTTTGTTTTTTAATATGTGAGAGAATCTCGGTTGGCGATAACGTTAGATTCCGCCGCATGGCATTTACAAAAGAGCAGTATTTGATGGGTGGATGCAGCAGCATCATCCGGAGAAGCCTTTTGAGCGCTACGCTGATGACATCATTGTACAATGCAAAACCGAGCGACAGGCGCAGTTCATACTTGCGCGCATCCGGGAACGCATGACAGCCTGTGGGTTGACGCTGCACCCGGAGAAAACGAGCATCGTGAATTTGCGTGGCAAGAGCGAAAAGCGCTATCCAAGGAAGTATGACTTTCTGGGGTTTACGCTTCGCCCCGTTATGCGCGAGATCAATGACCGCTG
>Ga0164293_10002266_pt1 | contig 16319 bp, 36 predicted proteins | sample GEODES118metaG_FD_111487 | JGI IMG/M metagenome (GOLD analysis project Ga0164293, IMG submission 111487) | Eutrophic lake water microbial communities from Lake Mendota, Wisconsin, USA - GEODES118 metaG | ecosystem: Environmental > Aquatic > Freshwater > Lake | place: USA: Lake Mendota...
AATCGAAAGCCCAGCACGTTTCATGCCAAGTCTAGGTTGGCATGCTCTTTGCTCCCCAGCATAGACTATGCCAAGTCCGCACTCCAGAGAGTTGCGAGAGTTGGGGTCTCCTTTTCTTGCAACTCTCGGTTTTCCGGTTGGCATGGCACTTGCTCCCCAGCACGAATCGTGCCAAGTCGGTTGGCATGGAACTTGCTTCCCCTTATACTACTATAAGCCATTTCTCACTAATGTTAGTGATAAATCCTTATATATATACAAAAAATCCCCTGTACTAGTACAGAGGATCTGAGGTTATTTACTATTTATCTATTTAATGTTTAATATTAGAGAAACAACCAAATAGGAATATCGCAATCAATAGTATAATCATAGCTCGTCCCTATTGTATTTGTATTGCAATTTGGATAGGGCTTCTGTTATGTGTTGCTTCTTTTCGCTCCAAATAGAATGATCTGTTTTAATACTCTGACATGATTGTATTAGTTTATCGCATTCTTGTATAGCTTGCTCTAGTGCTATCTGCAAATGAACCATTTCAATATGAGTAAGAGAAGTGTCAGACATAGTGTTTATATATAAGGGTTTTAGTATTAAATGCGCGTTTATAGTATTCGCGCCCCACTGTTTATCAATTAGCCTTCTACGTTTACGACATTTTCAATTGCAATAGTGAGAAACTCGGCTGGCTCACTAGCTGGCTTGTACTTATACAAGGTTTCTAGTTCTTCTTCTGTCATAGGGCGACCGTCTAATAAATATTCAATCTTACCAACATTGCTAGTAGGAATACCAGCGATATACAATTGGTTGGTCTGTTTATGAACAACCAGACCGTCTTTAATAAAACGAAACCAAGGCTCTTTACCAGCTATCTCATTACCCTTACGAGTTTGGATATTAGTATAAGTTTCCTCACCGGCAATTGTAATAGTAAAACGGTGATTCCTAGTAACACGCCCAAGGAAGGGATTAATAGCAATACCCTTGCGCCCACCTTTATTCATAGACAGCTCGCCCTGTAGTAGTATAGTGGCGATCTGACCGGCTTTGATAGTAGCAGTGTTAATCATGTTGTTTATAAATAAGTGTTGCTGTTTATATAATTACCGAACCGACGTTGATACCTTAGCACAGCCACGAATCCAGTAAACACTTTTCTTTAAGTATTTTTCATACCTAAACCGAGAGTTGCACGTTTTGGGGTCTCCGAAATCCGCAACTCTTTTTTGTTGACAACTTGTACATATATAAGAGAAGTCACTATTTGTTATTTGATCATTTATTATTTAATATTTGCTGATTTAATATTTAATGTTTGGATAAAAAAATCCCCGCTGTATTGCTACAACGGGGTTTTGTATTTATTACTATTTCACCAATCCGAATCTTGTCCAGTGGGGTCTTCGTCCCACTCGCGTTGCCACTCAGAATGACAGGGCTGGCAAACCGCGCTCCGTGCCTTCGGGGGCATCAGAACGCTGCAACGGGCGCAATGGAAGCGCTCTGCGCCGTTTTCATCGATGACAGGGCAACCGCCAGCTTCGTGCCCACAACAAGGGAAGTCTTCGCAAGCCATAGTGTGATATAGTGATTTAGTTTTTTAGTCCGAGAGAGTGACAAACAGAAGCTAGTCTGCAATTGATTCTATCAAGCTCCAAAGCAATATCACTAGCAGAATGATAATTAGCATTTGTGATGTTATTGGCGCAATTGTTAATTTGTTCAATGAGAGACTGCACCTCATGCGCGAGCGCGAGGGTGGCGGTGGCAGGGGCGGGGCAGGAAGAGGAACTCATGGTGCCCAAAGGGTAGCACGGACTCATTATGATACAATTTTTTTGTGAGATTTTTTTAGGTAATCATTTCCGAGAGTTGCAAGAGTCGGGCACCCCGAAACCCGCAACTCTTTTTGTATATAAAAAAACCCCACTGTTTATCACAGCGGGGCTATTGTATTTGTTTAGCGTTTATTCATAATGTGGGCGAGGCTCCGCGCTATTGTCACACTCGCCCCGCACCTGCTCAATCGTGACCCATAGCTCGCCCCCGTCGCTCCACCCCGTGGGGATGTACCCCTCATCGTGGTACGCCGTGTCGCATTCCTCGCCCGGAAGCGCGGCCATCGCACGATACCGCGCAGGGGCTTCCTCGCGGTTTTCACGCTCTACCTCCACCTTGGCGTTTTCAAGCCAAGCCTCGGCGGCTTCCATCGCGGGAAAGTAGATGGACCCTTCCAAGGTGTTGCGGGTGTACCACCAGCCACCCTCCTCCGGTCCACCGTAGTTCTGGCTGCGGCGGTACACGCTGACCCACGCGCCTTGCGGCACGTTGAATTCGGCGTGGGCTTCGATTTTTTCGATCAGGGACTGCATTGTTGATTTCATCGTCCCTACCATAACAGGCGCACAAGTGAAATCAAGAGAAAATCGCACAAAGAGAGTTGCGAGATTTAGGCTCCCCGAATTCTGCAACTGTTTTTGTATAAAAAAACCCCCGCTATAGTAGTATAACGGGGGCTTATCTGTTATTTATTTAAATAGTATTTAAAAGATTTCGTTGCAAACTGAATTGTTTTGTTCTGTTCTAATATTAGCAATAGTGTGAAAGATATCCAAAGCTTCTTCCCAAGTATTTAAATCAGAAACAAAATGAATCCAATCTTCTTTACTATAACATTCAACATAGACTTGATAACCATATCCTTTATTATAATTATCTTCCGCCAGTTGCTTCAGTTGCTCAATCCATTTTGATTTATCCATAGGGCACCAAGATAGCAAAAAGAATGAAAAAGTCAATAGATTTGAGAGTTGCAAGAGTTAGGCTCCCCGAATTCTGCAACTCTTTTGGGCTTGACTTTTTTTTCTTCATTTGGTGAGCGATTTGTGTTGACTCTGAGGGCGAAGCCGCCCTTTGGTCTATTTGGGGGAGGTCTGGCAATATTTGCGATTATTTGAAATAATTTTTTGACAACCTCGACCAATCTGATACCGTAGGCACGATGAAACCAGAAATTAGCGCAAGCATCCAACGCAAGTTCACCTTTGAGATCCAACTTGAAGATCGGTACGACGTTTCCGAGATCGAAGTCCTTGTGGGCTTTGAGTGGGATTACGAGTGCAACCCTGACGAGATCCGAGGCACAGACTTCCTCGTCATCTCCGAAGTCATTTGGGATTGCGAAGGCTTCACTTGGGCAGAGGAGAAGGAGATCCAAGCCGCGATCTTCTCCCGCTACGAAGAGTGGACCCGTGAGACCGAAGAAGCCGAAAGAGAGGGTCGCTTGAACGTGGATTGAAAAGTCAAGAAGAAAATCACCCCGCTACGGCGGGGCTTTTTTTTGAGAGTTGCAACTTTTGGGCACCCCGAATCCAGCAACTCTTTTTTGAGAAAAATTGTTTACAAGAGTCACGGCCCGTGCGAGACTCTTCTCCGTAATGAAAACACAACACGACAGCATCGATACCGCCAGCGACCTCCGCGACCTCATCGCGCAGACCCCCGAAGAGTTTGAGCCTTCTCGTCAAGACTCTGAGCCTTTGGTTGTGGTTGACGCGAAATCCTTCCGCGAAATGCGCGTGGCTCTGAAAATGTACTTGTTCGAAATAAAGTACTTGACACACTACCGCCCAGAGTACCGGGAGCAAGTCGCCAAAGAGGCTCAAGACCTCTTGGACAGAACGGAATACGATAAAGTCAAGAGAATTTACTGAAAAATTCACCCCGCTACGGCGGGGCTTTACAGTTGCGCGTTTCGGGCACCCCGAAGCTCGCAACTCTTTTTTTTCTTTTTTCTTTTGACGAGTGGGCTGGTCTGGGCTAAGGTTTGGGCATGCAAAAAACGATTGAGTTTTACAACCGCGAAGTCTACGGCAATGTGCGCGAGTACATCGCAAATGAAAATGACGCAAACATTGTTTACCGCTTGACGGGAAAGAAAACGATCACTAGTGTGGAGCGCGAGTTGATTCGTGACCTCTCCGGTGGTCTGATTCACTTCAAACAAATTTTGCCCCCTTCGAAGTCGAAGTGAGGGCGGGTTAAGGCAAGCGGCATGGTACGCAGGGAGATCCTGCGGCGGGTTAGTTGAACCTTTAGAAACACTGCTTTTTCGGTTAGATTCGTGTCAAATGGTACGCAGGGAGATCCTGCGGCGGGGTTTTTTGCAAAGAGTTTGTTGTGATTCTCTTTGAAGGTTTTAGCCCCCATGAAACAGACACGAATCTTTCCGAGACTTGCAGCAATCCGCCACCCCAAATCCTGCAACTCTTTTCCTTTGACGGTTTTCCTAAATCTGATAATGTTTCCCCGTATGAAAAACAAATCACTTGTGTTTGCCCTTATTTGCTCATTCTCTTTGACAACCTACGGGAAAGTCACTGAAGAACTATTTTTCAAAGCCCTTGGCAAAGTCGAGGCTTCTGGTAATCCAAACGCCGTCAACAAAAGAGAACAAGCTTTGGGTATTTATCAAATTCGATTTGCTTATTTCAAAGATTCTGGCGTAAAAGCCAACCATAAAGACGTATTTGACCCCAACGTGGCAAAAATGGTTTGCAAGGCTTATTTCGCCCGATACGAGAAAAAGGCTCTTGACAATGGAGACTGGGAAGTGTTAGCTAGATTGCACAACGCCGGTCCCAACTGGCGCAAGAATAAATCATCTACTGATAAATACTGGAATAACATTAAAAAGAACCTGTAATAATATGAGCAACAAGACTTTTGATAGAATTATAAATGCTGTAATTGTATCACTCACTATTGCTACTGTTGTTAGTGTTACTGTGGTTTACAACATCATCTTTTAATAAAATGGAACTCACTTTTCTTTCTGACCCCGGCCACGGTTGGCTTCGTGTTCCTCATAAATTACTTGAAGACTGGAATATTGATATCTTAATATCAGAGTATAGTTATAGAACAAGAGACTTTGCTTACTTAGAGGAAGACTGTGATGCTTCTATCTTCATTGACGAAGCCAAGAAAAGGAATTACAAATACTCTGTTCATTACAAATTGATTAAAGACTTCGATTACTATCTCAAAAACGTTGGTAATTACTATAGATTTAACAATAACCTAAGAACAGCATGAGTGGCGAACTAAAGATAACAATACAAGAAGTTGTAGACCTTCGTGTGGCATTAAATAATGCAGAACGCCGTATCAAAGAGTTAATGGCATTAAAGCATGAAGACTGGCATAAATTGTATCATTTAGATATTGATTCAATAGAAAAAGGAAAAGACGCTCTTAAATCTATTATACAAAGAGATTAAATCACACCCCGCTTCGGCGGGTTTTTCTTTGAGACTTGCAGACTCTGGGCACCCCGAATGCTGCAACTCTTTTTGTTTGAAACTCGCGCCGCTTGTGATTACCTTGTCCCCGATGAAACTGCTGACGAAACAACTCGCCGAAAAACTCAACAAGGCCGGTTCTGACGGCATGGTCCCTATTTGCAAGCTTTTCACTCCGTGGAGTGACGCTACTTGGTTGATCACTGGGATCGAAGGTGGCATCCTTTACGGGTTCGCTGACTTGGGCATGGGTTGCGTTGAATGGGGCAGTATCGCTTCCGTGGAAGAATTGGAAGCAATCAAGGGACCGCTTGGAATGACCATTGAGCGCGATTTGTACTGGCAACCCAAGGAAGGCGTGAACTACTTTGAGCTTGAAACCCTCGCGGCTATTTAATTATGAGAGAATCTGTTTATGCTGCCGAATGTTGGGCTACTGATAAATCAAAAGAAGAAATCCAATCAGAAATCAATTACTTACAAAACCTTTGGAAGATTAAACACCCAAACCCTTTTCCTAAAAACGCACACTATAGTTATATCAGGATTGTAACGCTAAAAGAAATCCTTAAGAATAAATAATATGACTCTCAAAAACTTAATTGATCATGGTTTGTTAAATAATACAAGCATGATTTGTATTGCTGATTGTGAAATAGTTCCGAGTTTTCAAATTGAAGATGATTTTCTAAAATTGCACAGAAAGAATGAGCGAGTTTTGCTTTTTCCATTAAATAATGAAGTAATCTTTGATGGACTGTTTCTCACTGTGGAAGATGAATTGGAAACAGAATACGATTTGTCTTTCCTCACTTGTACTACTATAGATCCTGAATCGTTTAAGAATAAATAAATATGAAATACAAAGTCGCGCTATACCAAGAGATTTATACTTATTTAGAAATTGAAGCTAAATCAGAAGATGAAGCAAGAGATTTAGTCTTAAGCGGAGAATTTGATGATGCTAACACTATTGATAACGAAGTAAAAGAGTCTGAAATCATTGGTTGTGAAGAAATTAAAGAATAATATGAAATCCCTCACACTTCAACAGATACAAGCTAACTTAAAAGAATGGATGGGTGATAGTATAAAGCCCGATACCAGAAGCGGAAAACTTGCAGAGCGTACTTACATAAAGGCTCTTTTAGATACAGGCGCAAAAGTTCCACCGATTTGCATTATACTACTACAGAGTGGGCGTAGTATTGTAAACTTTAAATAAATAACACGCCCCACTTCGGTGGGGTCTTAGAGTTGCAGACTTTGGGCACCCCGAATGACGCAACTCTTTTTTTTTGACTCTTTTTCCCACTCAGTGCTACTGTGTCCGCGTATGAATAACACAGTTAAAAACGCTATCCGCCACCTCGTTTGCAAAGCCTACGACGCTTTTGCACAAAACAAAACAGACATTGCCGTCACTTCTCTCCCCGGCTCTTCGTGGGAGTTTGAGAAATATGTGATAAATCACAAAGCTTATGGTGATACATTCGGGAATGTATATTCTCTTCAAATGTCACTCTTTGAATGTAACTCACAAGAATATCAAAGCAATCTTCGCCCCATTGCTACTATCTTTCCCCATAATAAGACAAGTGCCTACATACTTAACCACTCTGGCGTTACATACAAAAACGAATACATAAACGCCAATAGCGTTAAATCTCTCAAATCAAAGAACATTTTCGCATGGTTTGACTTCTGTGGTAACCCTACAGAACATAACCTTGATTTGATTAAAACAGCCAAAGACAAAACTGTTACTTTCATTTTTACTTTCAATACTCACTGGCGGTGTGATAGTAACATTAGCCCGATTGTTATCAATACGGCTAACGAATATAACAAAGGATACGCTATTCAATGTTATCTGTTGACTCTGGCAATAGAGCTTGGTTTGTCACTAGTCTGGTCGTTTGAATATGTGTCAAATCAAAATCCCATGATGACTATCTGTGTCAGTAATGACATGAATGTTATCACAAATCGCTCTTTGCAGGTTAAAGACTTCATCACTCACGAAAAGAAAGACAATAAGGCTGGTGTTAATAAGACTAAATTGGTTCTCAATAAACGCGAATTGAGCGCCGTCTATGCGGATTTGAAAGAGCGCGTTAGTGATAAAGAGATCTGTGAGAAGCATAGTATTAGTACAGGCACACTTGCCGCTTGTAAAGCTTGGATGACTATGTGGAAAGCTTGGTAATACAATAACGACTGGGGGGCTTCGGCCCCCCTTTAGAGTTGCGAGAGTTGGGCACCCGGAATCCTGCAACTCTCTGGTTGTTTATAAACAAAAACCCCCTAGTGTTAAACACTAGAGGGTGCTTTATTTGATATTTGATCTGTTATTATTTAATGTTTTCGGTTTTATTATTAGTAAACCTATAGACTTTAAAACGAATATTATTAAGGTCTTTTCTAATCTTCGTCAATTCAGCACGAATCTTTTCGCGTCTGTTTAGCAATAACCTTACAGACTTTTTCATCTCCTTTAGGTTATTGAGTTTAGTTTGCAACTTAGCTATTTGCTTATCTTGTGTCATTTTTGTTTCCTTCTATTATTATTGTTAATAGCAATACTACCAATAGTAGTATAAGCATTTTAATGTAATTTATAACTAACGTTTGTCACTGATTTATCCCAACAGGCGCGGCAATTGAGACATTTATTATCTTGATTGGAGGCAGGACAATTGAATGTTTTATCTTTTGACACACCAGAAGTCGTTAATCCTAATATCTTAGCAATGCCACTAGGCGCATTGCCATTTATCATTAGGGAAGAAAGACGAATAGTGAGATTGGAAGGAATATCACCAAATTGTTTCTTGTATTGAGTAACAAATGAATATTCCCTAGTCGGCAACCAGAATTTAATATGGGGAAGATTGATAGCGATCTGACAAATCTTTGTCAAATGTTCTACAGATTGAATATCACCACTATCATGCCAACGAAAGAATCCACTCTTTTCTTTTGTAGCAATAGCAATAGTCATTGCTTCAACCCATTCGGGTTTATTAATAGAGTCAAATCGCTTTTGTAAAGCGTTTCTGACATTGGGCATATTATAGAAACCCTTTAATGCATAACACTTAGAGCAAACGCTATTCTTAATAGACACTAGCTTTCCGCCCGTTTTGCAGTACTTTGCCGGGATCGAATAGGAAAGACACGGCATTTTTGAGGGCGCAGAGAGTCCACCAACGAGGTCAAGGGCAAGGTCAAGATTCATCGTGGAAAGGTTAGCGCAAAGGGCAAACGGTGTCAACAGATTCGGTGCGATTTTCTTTGAGAGTTGCGCGATTCGGGGTCTCCATTTTCTGCAACTCTCTATGAGTATGTAGTTATATAACAATAAACCCCGATCTATCAAATCGGGGCTTATTTCGCTTATTTGTCTTTAATCTTGTTATTATTTAGAAACAAGCACTTAAAGTATTTTATAATTAAAACTATTAACACACCAACCAGTTCTATCACTAATCATGTCAGCTAATTCATCATCCAAAGCCCCTTCCATTATTATTAAAGAATTATCAATTTCAAACTCAAAAGAAGTTGGCAAGTTCTCTACCTTACCATCTTCTTCATCAATGTCATAAGATATATCAAATACAGAGACTATCATATTAATATATTCTTATTTACTTAATTCTGATAAATAGATAGCCAAAGTAATTAAAACAACAGCAGGAATCAGATAAGTCAAAAACCTTTTGTACATATTTAATTGCATATTAGTGAAAGAAGATTCGTGATTCGTCTTTGAAAGTTTTCTCTTTGCCAGCTTCGTCCCATTCGATACCGTATGTCAAACCTTCTTCGACATGATGTTTATGTAAATAATTGAAACCTTTGTATTGCTTTGCTTCCATCAGCAGGTCCGTCACGAAGAACTGGAGAGTTCTGCGCTGGATGATCGCTTCGTTTTTGCTGGTGCAAAAGAAGTGATTGGCTTTCAGTTTGACTGATTCAAGGCTAACCGTTTTACGTTTTGTCATCGGGGAAATAGTAATTCATGCCCAGAGGAAATCAAAGGAAAAAGAGTTGCGAGAAGTGGGCACCCCGGATGGCGCAAGTCTTTGGAGACGCAAAAAGGGGCACCCCGTAGGATGCCCCGCGCTGGCCGTATTTGGCGATCTGGCGTTAGTTGCTGGCGAGCTTCTTGAACTCAGCCTCAATCAGGCTGGCCTTGTTCAGGGTGACCAAGGTGCCCCGGTTGATGCGTTGCGCCAGTTCGTAGGAGGTAGGCTCGACCTGATGGGAGGTGAACTGCGTCACGGCGTTGTACAGGCTCCAGAGGCTGCGGTTCTTGTCCTCGCGGTGCGTCGGATCATTCCAGATGATCTTGATTTTATCCACGTTGCGGTCAGCGATCACCTTGGCCTTGGTGAGCTTGTCGAGGATAATGTGGCCCTGCTCCTGCTTTATAGAGCGTTCAGCCAAGCGGCTGAAAACGGTGGTGCTTTCCTTGAAGCCCTCGACCGCGCCAGCCACAACGTCCACAAGGCGGGAAACGTCGAGCTTGTCGGAGTGCTTCTGGGTGAGGCTGAACTCATCCTGAAGCGTCTTCAGGCCGTTGGTGCAAACGAGGCGAAGGATGCCCATCTCGAAAGAGACGCGACAGGTGCGGTCGAAGGAGTTGTTCAGGATCAGGCGCAAACCAAGGTCATCCCCAACCTTGGGGAGCTTCACCAGTTGGTTCTTGAAGTCATACTGGACGTACACCCGCGCACCGTCGCGCATGGAGTACTCCTTGCGGGTGAACTCGCCCAACTTGTTGTCCGCGAAAGCGGTTTCGACAGTATCCATCAGGGAGCGGTTCTGAACGAGAGTGTAGCGTTCAGTGCAAACCCCAAGCACCTGCTTGCTGTCGGTGCGGCGATTGGCGAGCCAACCAGAGGCTTCGCCATCAGGGGTGAGGAGCGGGACAGTCTCGACCGTGTAGTCGAGCAAGCTATCGGCGCGAGTGGTGGCAGTGGCGGGGGTGACGTTGATTTCGGTCATAAGTGCAGTGTTGATGTTAAGTGTTAACTGACGGACCAGAGGTTAGACGGCAATCAAATCAGGCGCAACTCCTTTTTCGCTTTTTCTTCAGATTTTTTTCGACTGAGAGTTGCTGGCGGCGGGGTGCCCTTTTTCTGCAACTCTTAATAATAAATAATTCTTGACAAATCTATTCTCTTTCTATCTATCTCTCCCCCTATTAAAACACACCAATCTCTTATTTCGCTTATTTGCTGGTATTATTTCTAATATTTAAGAATAAAATTAACAATATTAGGTAATAAAAAAGCCCCCTTTATTTAGGAGGCTGGTGTTTATTATTTGGTTGGGGATGATGGAATCGAACCACCACAAAGAGCTTCAAAGACTCCTGCACTACCATTATGCAAATCCCCAGTAAAAGAAAAACCCACTAGTTATATTTAACTAATGGGCTGTTATTATTTGGCTTATTACGCCTTAACGTACTTAATCTTGCCAGACTTAACAGATAGGATCTTACTGACAGGTACACGACGATCAGCATCAGCATTCACATCATAAAAAGAAACAGTCTTATTAGATGCAGATAGGATCTGAGCGCAGAACGTGGTGTTCTCCTTCTTAGAACCAACAACTAGGGTAGTGAAACGACCGGCAGTATTATTTAGTGTATCAGTTAATGACATACACTACATACTAGTCACCGGAGAGCTTTTTGTACAAAAAAAATAAAGAAATAACCAACAAAGCAAATCCTGCGGGAATCTTAATCATCACCAATCCAAACAAGAATAAAAAGAAGATAAAGAAGTAAGATTGATTTGTTTCGATTTCCATATAAGAGAAAGAAAAAATAAGTAGAAGGCCCCGATTTTATGAGTTACGGCGCAGGTTTCAATGAGGTACGAATAACACAGCACAACATGACCAATTCTAGCAGACAATCTAGAATATACTCTTTACCTTTAATTTACTTCTACTTATTTAAAAGGGGTTAATTGCCACCGAATAGTTGAGCTATCTCCCAACTCTCCAAACCATACTTGACGAATTGCTCTATGTCAAGCTCCTCATACCGGAAATACGATAGGGAATATTCTTCCCCCTCTTTCTTAATGAGAATCATGCTGTGCGGCGGGTAGAGTTGCATTTGATTTCTTTTCGATTTCAATTATTTCGCCGATTAGATCATAAAGTTTGTCACTAATATTCCACAAGTTTTTAGTGGCATGGCGATTAATGAACTCCTGCACAATGAATAACTGCTCTTTTTGCATATTTACTAAGTGTTTGTTAAAGTTGGCGTCCTCGGCAGGATTTGAACCTGCGACCATCCGCTTAGAAGGCGGATGCTCTATCCAACTGAGCTACGAGGACGTTAAATCTCACTAGAATCTTCTAGCAAGGAAAATATTCGATGTTGGTTTACGGGAAAATCTTCAGTATTTTTATAATCTACAACACGATATCTTGCGTAGATCAACCCACTCACTCTCCACGACATTGATACTTGCAATTATCAACTCTTTCTTCAGCATCATGAGCTTGCTGACATCGAATAAAATTATAAAAGAACTAAAATCGACCCATTGTTGTCGCAGTGTAAGGGGACTTGAAACATTATCCCTTGGGCGCACTGTTTGTTCGCAGATCAGGTCACTCAGACGCTTGATATACCGGAAACTTCCAGCACCCCAAGCTACGTCTCGCTTGAACGACTGTCCTCATTGCTGCAAAAGTATTTGTGCAGTTTATACAGGATTTTCTGCACTAGCCTCTCTATCAGACTTTGTTAGCTGTCCAAAGCATCAAGCTGAGTCCTGTTGGCAAATTGGTGCCACGGGCCGGACTTGAACCGGCACGACCTGTTAGGATCTAGAGATTTTAAGTCTCTTGTGTCTGCCATTTCACCACCGTGGCGTATCTGGTAGTCTCGGTAGGATTTGAACCCACAGCCTAGCGGTTATATGCCGCTTGCTCTAACCGTTGAGCTACGAGACCATCAAATTTAAAAGAACAAAAGCTGGTGGGCCAAACCGGACTTGAACCGATAACCAAGGAATTATGAGTTCCCTGCTCTAACCAATTGAGCTACTGGCCCGAATAAGTAAGATGCAATTCCAATTGCTTTCAAAATCAAGATGTGATCCATAATGATTTCTACTATCTTACTTAAAAATAGAGTAAAGTGTAATTCCAATTACTTCGAATTTTATCTTATATCGCTCTAAGATAAAGTCTACTTCTTTACTCAAATTAATTGAGCGGGAAGGAAACTATTTCCTTAATTAAATCTAACACACATTAGATCTAACTGACTCCGCCGCTCAAAATGATAAAGAACGAAAATGGTGCATCCAGTGAGACTTGAACTCACAACCCTCGGCTTAAAAGGCCGATGCTACTACCGTTGAGCTATGGATGCATCTAAAGAACATTTAAACCTTAACCCGTCTGAGCCTCACTGTCAACCGCTTTTTTCTTTTTTCTGAAGGCTTTCATGTACTCAGATTTTGCCTTCTTGCATGTCTTACATTTACAATATCTGTAACTTGATAATGTACCGTGCGTAATCTTAGCCGAAACTCGACCCATGTCAAGCAAAGTTTTTTCTTCGTGACATTTTTTGCACAGTAATTGACATTTGCTAATTTCTAAATCAAAAACTTCTTTTTTGCTATTCCACAAATGGGCAATAGTAAAATTTTTTGTTTCTGGATTTATATGGTCAAGTTGTAAATCTTCAATAGAATTACATTTAATACATTTTCCTCCTAATTTATTTCTAGCTTCGCTCATTCTTTTGTGATAACGAAGCCGCATGTAATCTTTCATGTATGAATTAGTCATACATAATATTACACTAAAAATAAGCTGCTCTACATTATTTTAAAGAACAGGGACAATTTACACCGTCCTACACTTTCGTCAACCCTTTTTCGAAAGTTTTTTTGGCTCTAGGGGAGGGACTCGAACCCCCAACCAACGCATTAACAGTGCGCCGCGCTACCATTGCGCCACCCTAGAACACAAGCACCCTACACCATACATCATACCCCGTCAACCACGAAAAGAGAAAATTTTTCCGCCAAGTATTTTGCTTTTCTTGAAGGCTTTGTAATCATTATCATCCTCCAAATCAAACCCATAGATGTACTCGTTATCTTCTTTGATGGCATTAATTGTTCGCCACTTAGTAATATTTTTATTCGAATAAACAAACTCAAGTGTATTATTTACTCTGTCATTGGTATTATTTGGCTTCATTTGATTTAATTATTTAGTCTAAGATCTGGTAAAATTGTCTATGATTAAGTTATTTAGTCTCAAATCGGGCAAAATTGTTTATTATTTCCTAGGGGTTTATATAACCTTATGAGTTATTATTTACTTTTCCCTAGGGTAAAATACAATTTAATTCACCAAAACCTACCCCAAATAATAATCATTATTTCGAAAAGTGCCATTTTGCTGGGGTTTTTGCATATTTTTGAATTTGATAGGGAGTTTTGTTTACTTTTCCCTAGGGGTTTATATAAAAATGAACTTTTGCCTAGGGGTAAATATAAATTTATTGTTATTTAGCAGGGATTAGAATGAAATTTAATGATTATTGCGCGAAGAATCTGACAAAATTGCCATTTAAGTGCGTTTTTTTGTGATTTTTGGGGTACTTTGCATTGCAAGGTAGTGAATTAGTAATTATATTTTGGGCAAACCCATCATTATCCCCCCCATATCATACAATCCTATCTATTCTTATATACTATTCTACTATATATTACCTATCTTATCTTTATCTATCCTTAGTATTCTTATAAAGTCAATAAAAAAGACAAAAACCCCAGTAAAACCAGAGTTTTTGCCTTGTTTTCAGAGAGTAAATCTGCCTAGTTTTGCTACTGTTTTCTCATAGAAAATACAGTAAATACCATGACCATTTTTTTCTATCCTATTAGATACTTTTTGTCTCTTATTTCTATCTATACTATACTATTTCACCCTTATCTTAACAAAGGCGTTTAATCCTTTAAAACTATATTAAATAAATCTCCCCCGCGAGCTTTATTATATACCACTTGAAGAGCTTCAGAAGGGGTACAAGTGTCACAAACTACCTGAGACTTATTAAATTTATCATTAACAAAGTCCCAACCTTTCATCCACGCTTCTTTAGTGTCTTTGAATGTTTCTTTCTTATTGCAACCGCAGCACTCAATAATCATAGTTAATGTGTTTTAAGTTCTTTATTTATTTTAGGAGATTTTGTTGGTGTCCAGTCTATTCTAGCTTTACCATCTGATTTAAAATTGCCGCATCTTGGGCAAGTGGTATATTTACTATTAACTATTTCGTTACAAGATTGGCAATTATAATTAGTATTTAAATTAGCATCTTTGATTCTAACTTGAAGATTAGCATTTTTAGTTTTGTTAGGCATTTAGTAGAACCTCTTACTACTGCTTTTATTATAGTATTATAGGGTTTATAAATGTATTTGTAACGCCAAGTTTGAATAAATTCATGTCTTAGTTTTAGCTTCATCTTGAAAGCTTCATCTTTTTCTTTGCGTTCGCTATTTGGTCTAGCTTCGAAAGTAGTTAGCTTAACGTCTGTTATTTTACCTTCAATAAATACAGCGTTATATACAATCCAATAATCATAATCAGTCTTATTGGAACTAAGATAATCATAAAATTGAATAGTACAGGTTCTATTTACAGTTTCAAGCCAAGTCTTTTTAGTTTTAAGATAGCCTGATTTCTCCAAAAAGCTTTTGCCGTTTGGATCTCCTCCTACCCATTCTGTTTCTCGACGCTCAATGGATAGTTGACCATCTTTATCGATAATGTAAATATCTAAACTGTTCTCAAAGTCTTTGGTTTGAAAGCCGTATGAGCCAGTGTATCCTTTGGGGTCTTCTGGCATTGGCAGTGGATATTCGCATTCTATGCTATCATACATACCCATGTTAGTTCCCTCCTTTATCAGCTTTATAATTCATAATATCCTTAAAGAATCTGCGAAACGCAAGATAATCTTGATAATCTGCATCATTCATATCTTTAGCATCTACGCGATCCAAATAATCATGAATAATATCTGAATAATAAGATGGAATAATGATATTCTTGCCATCAAACTTCAAATCATCCGATACAACAGGATATTTATCTTTAAGATATAATTCTTTTTCCATTATAGTTTCTCTTTGAGAGTGGACTCAGCAGACATTTTTAAATCATTACCATCAAGATTAGAAAACTTATGACGAGTCCCCTTTGCAGGAAGCTCGTCAGTAGTTCCAAATCTATTAACAAATAGCTCCGCCACTTTGTGCAGCGGGTTTCTATCTTTAATCAGTTGCTTAACATACATTGCCTGTTGGTAAGTCATAAAAAATTATAACCTCCAACGGGCGGAATGTAAATTTATTCTCCCTTTTTAAAGCTGTCTTTGACGCTCAGGAGAAGGTTATGAATAGTATTTAGAGACTCTACTCTATCCTTGTAAAGTTTTTCAGTTTTATATTTCTCGTCTTCAATTCTTTTAATGAGATCATTTATTTTGTGCATTGTTAGCACTGGCTTGCCTCTTTCAAACTCTGAGATGTTCATATACTATTGTAATTTTAAGACATACAAACCTCCAGAAAAAGATGCTCTCCAAAAAACACTCCAGAAAGGAGTCTTTTCCATAGCATTAATCACTTGTTCATTGCCGCTCCAGCCGCCAGTAGCAATTTCTAACGCTTTGAATTCTTTGTCTTTGAAAGCCGAGAGTTTATTATAATCATTAATAATCTCCCATCTTCCATAATGTTTATTAAAAGCAGTCTCAGCAAAGGCCAAGAATGATTCAGGCTCCCAGTTATTATTTCTATACCAATAACTGATTAAAGCCAGCGTTTCATCTGTTGGATAACCGTCTGAATCGAATGTCGCTTTCATTTTTTATCAGGACTCCTAAACCACACACAAAATTGCACCAATGTGCGTATCCCCCAAGCTTGGA
>Ga0164293_10002267_pt1 | contig 16316 bp, 13 predicted proteins | sample GEODES118metaG_FD_111487 | JGI IMG/M metagenome (GOLD analysis project Ga0164293, IMG submission 111487) | Eutrophic lake water microbial communities from Lake Mendota, Wisconsin, USA - GEODES118 metaG | ecosystem: Environmental > Aquatic > Freshwater > Lake | place: USA: Lake Mendota...
GATGCCCATCATTCCAAGCGTCTGTTGTGAGAGGTGAAGGTAGTGGCGTTGAACCTCGAACTCGCTCATCTCGGGAAGGACTGGAGCGTCCTTGCGACGGAGCGCACTCGGAACCAAAGATGTGGGGTCTCCGACAGTGCTTGCGATCTCGCCTTCGATCTCGGGAGCCATCGCTCCACGGCGCCCGGGTTGGCTGAGGTCCATCACCAGCGGTTCATCCCATGATGCTGCGTGATACTTACGGATCTTTGACTTGATCATGCTGTCACCTCTTCGAGTGCTTCAACCAAGGTATCAATATCTTCAAGGGAGTGGACCTCAGTGACGCAGTAGAGCGCGGACTCACCGAGTTGGGGAAAATCATCACTCAAATCTTTGCCACCGAAAATGCCATGTTTGAGCAATTTCTTGTTGATCTTCTTGACACTCTTATCAGTCTTATCGAAATTGACCACGAACTCCTTGAAGAAGCCATCCTTCCAAAGGACTTTTACTCCCTTGATGTCGTCGATCTTCTTCGCCGCATAACTGGCGCGAGCGATGATCGAGTTTCCGACATCGACGAAGCCTTGTGGCCCCATCAAAGACATGTAGGTCGCATTAGCAACTGCCCAGAGATAGACCGAGTTACCAGTCCAGTCCTTTCCTTCTTCGCGGGAGCCGTATGAGGATTGATGGAAGAGGGTTAGACCGAATGCCATTTCACCAGGTTCTGTTGTCGCAGTGAGGCTGACTTGAAGGGTCGGATATTCACGTGCGTACTTCTCCTCGTCGCGAGTTGCAATGAATCCACCGACGCCGCCGCCGGCGTTCATATGGACGCCAAGAGTCTGGGTGGTACCGACGATGATGTCGGCCCCGTATTGCGATGGGGCAGCGACTATTCCCAGTGAGATCGGATCGACACCGACGACGACCTCAGCCCCGACTTCGTGGGCGAGGCGCGAGATTTCGGCAGCTTCACTCTCGAGAGCGCCGAAGTAATTCGGATTCTCGAAGTAGACAGCTGCGACATCGTTACCGAGCGCTGATTTGAGGTCAGCGAGATCGAGCCTTCCGGTCGAAGGGTCGAACTTCACATAGGTGATCTCGAGATGACCATTCAATTCCTTGTAGCCGCAGTAGGTCTGGATCACCTTGGCTCGTTCTGGATCGAGCGAGGCTGGAAGTACGACGCGATTGCGTCCGTTGATACGAGCGGCCATGCGCAGTGCGTGACCTGCCGCAGTGCCGTAGCTATAGAGAGGAAGACCGACGAATTCCATTCCGACGAGTTCGCCGAGTTGGCTGGAGAACTCGAACCAGACTTGGTTCCTGCCATGATCGGAAGAAGGTGTTCCCCAGACATTGGTGGAGAACTCGGTACGAGTGACCATTTCGTCGCAGATCGCAGGGACATAATGTTGCCAACATCCGGCACCGAGGAATGAGATGTGATCCGCAGCGGAGATGTTCTTTCTAAGGATCGAGGTGAGGTGTTTGGAGAGGGCAGCTTCTGACTTCAGCGCCTTTGGGACCTTCCATTCACCTTTGAAACGATGATCGTCGGGAATCTGTTCGAAGACCTCTTCGATATCGGTCACTTCGGCGACGCGGAGCAGTTCCTTGTAACTCGCGGGCGCCGTATTGGCCATGAATGGATGAGGACTCGGAAGATGTGAGTTACTCGATGCCATATCTCGTTCCTTCTCTCGCGTCTTCTTCTGATTCTGCTTGGGTTCTCGCTCCGAACCGTGCGAGCTACTTATCGGGTGACGCTACCCGATTCAGTAATCGGCAGACAACAGATCGCGAGACCGAGGTGTGAACCTTGATGAAGGTCGGTGGCAGGCTTGATAGCGGCTCGGTGAAGTCGACATGCAGTTGCACGGGCATCAACTCCATCAGCTTCGCCGCCGAGGCCAGGACGAAGATCTGTTCCCAACCGATCGCATCGATCACAGCGGCGCTCAACTGCTGGTTGCCGCGACCGAAGAGATAGCCCTGTCCTCCGATGACACCAACGACAAGTTCGCTATTCGGATATCTGGCCAAGAGGTCCAGTATCTCTTGCTCGCTGAGATCCTCTCCGAGAAGGCGCCCGTCGACGATGGCATGGACTCCAGCCGCATCAAGGCTCTTTCCCGACTCGGCGAGAAGTGCCTCCAAGATCAGATGGGTGCTACCACCGGGACCTACAAGATAGAGCGTTCCAGCGCGAAGGTTCTTCGCGTAGTGGTGTGCCAACTCCTGCAATCCAGCTTCACTCGTCGTCGCATGAGTGGTCTTGGATCGTTGGATCAAGTCTGGTGCATATGGCGTCTTTGCGACGCCGAAGAACTCCGACGACGAGTACTCGAGTGCGCCAATTCCAAGGTCGAGGATCTCAGCAGCCGCGTATCGACGCTCAGACTGCGAAAGGAGTCGAGTCAAGATCTCAGTGACATCGCTTGGGTTGAGGCCGAAGACCCCGCTTCGCATCTTCACACCGGAGGGAATCCCAAGGATCGGCACTCGATCTTTGACGAGAGCGAAGATGTCGCGTGCGGTTCCATCACCTCCGGCAAAGAGGATCAGATCGAGACCAAGGGAGAGGAACTCTTCGACAACCTTCTTCGTGTCCGCGCTCGAGCTCTCTTGGGAGATGAGAGCGCTTACCTTCTTATACGGGATTCGCAGTTGATCGAGAAGGTCGCCTCCCATGACACCGGTGGGTGCGACGAATTCAAGGAAGGAGAGATCGGCAGGGGAGAGGTTCTCGAGAGTGATCCTCGCACGCTTTGGCGAATGACTGAGTGCACCTCGCTCTTGAGCACGAGCGAGAAGCGCTCCATCTGTGCCATGGAGTCCGACTCGTCCACCCATACCCGCGATTGGGTTGATGAGAAAACCTACGCGAAGCGAAGAAGGACTCATCGTCGACCGAGTCCTTAGCGTCCTATCTCTTTTGCGATGTCGTCGACAGCAGCGCGGACAGTGGTGACCATCTTCTCGATCTCACCCTCCGTCACGACGAATGGTGGCGAGAATGCAAGGGTGTCTGCTGCCGGAAGTGCGCGAGTGATGACGCCACGTTCCATTGATCGCCGTGCGGCGCGGATCGCGATCTTGTCAGCCGGATCGAATGGAGTCATCGGATCCTTCTTCGCCACGAGTTCGATCGCACCGATGAGGGACTGTCCGCGAATCTCCCCTACGAGTGGGTGATCGGCGAAGTTCTCTTGCAAGAGTTGATGGAGATACGCACCCTTCTTCAAATTCGACTCCAGGTACTTGCCCTCCTCCAACATGTCGAGGGTCTCGAGCGCGCAACGCGCAGCGAGTGGGTGTGCGGAGTAGGTATAGCCATGTCCGAAGGCTCCGTATTGGACCGAACCATCTCGAAGCACCTGCCAGATCTTCTCCGAGATGATGGAGGCAGAGAGCGGTACGTAGGCCGAGGTGAGTCCCTTTGCGACAGTGATGATGTCGGGTTCGATCCCGAAGAGATCCGATCCGAACATCGAACCTAAGCGACCGAATCCAGTCACCACTTCATCAGCGATCATCAAGACGTCATACTTCTTCAAGACTTTCTGGATCGCAGGGAAGTACTCCTTCGGCGGAACGATCACGCCGCCCGCTGCCTGCAATGGCTCTGCGATGAAGGCCGCTACCGTTTCTGGCCCTTCCTTGAGGATCAAAGCCTCGAGTTCATCTGCGAGTGTCTGTGAGAACTCCGCGTCGGTGGCACCGGGAGCCTTCTCCCAGATCCGATGAGGTGGTCGGACATGTCTGATCATCGGGAGCGGAAGATCGAATCCATCATGCAAGTTCTTGAGGCCCGTCAATCCAGCGGAGAGGACGGTGACACCGTGATAACCACGGAGCCGCGAGATGATCTTCTTCTTCTCAGGTCGACCGAGAGCGTTGTTGTAGAACCAGACGATCTTTGCGTTGGTGTCGTTGGCATCGGAACCACTGCCACCGTAGAAGACCTTGCTCATTCCTTTTGGCGCCAACGAAATGATGCGCTCTGAGAGACGAGCGGCAAGATCTGTGCTCATACCAGAGAAGGAGTGGTAATAGGAGAGTCGTCCGACTTGATCAGCGATTGCCGCTTGCAGTCGCGGATTTCCGTAACCGAGATTGACGCACCAGAGCCCTGCCATGGCATCGAGGTAACTGGCGCCCTCTTCATCATGGAGCGTCGAATCTTTTGCGGAGACGATTACCTTTCCGGTGAAGGCATCCTCATGCGCCTTCAGCGCGGTGAAAGGGTGAAGGAAGTACTTTCGATCCTTCTCGGTCAGCGAGAGCGACTGCTGTGACATCAGGACTCCAAATCCTTCACCTGTTCGTAATGCGAATCTTATCGATGGGACGACTTTAGATTGAGCATCGTCACCATAGCGAGGAGAGTGAGGGGTGTCTAGGACATCACCGGTGTGTGGTTGGTGACAGTCGTTAGCGGGATCGGGCAATCGCTCCACCAGCCTGACGGCCATAGACTTCGCTTCATATCCGCACGGTCATCCGGTGTCGGATCCAGTAGCGAATCCTGAAAGTGAGAAAGAGATGTATTCCACGGATAAGACGCTCGATCAGCACCTGAGTGATCCGACATTGATCAAGGACAAACTCTTCATCAATGGAGCATGGAAGGCCTCTCGCGATGGAGCCACTCGCGCTGTGATCGATCCAGCCACCGGTAAGACCATCGTCGATGTCGCAATGGCAACGCTCGAAGATGTGAAGGAGTCGATCTCGACCGCACAGGCTGGATTCGAAGTCTGGAAGCGGTTCACTGCTCCTGATCGCGCCAAGATCCTTCGTCGTTGGTATCAGCTGATCATGGATAACGTGGACGACCTTGCCATCATCCTCACTGGCGAACAAGGCAAGCCACTTGCTGAGGCGAAGGCTGAGATCACATACGGCGCGGGATTCATCGAGTGGTACGCAGAAGAAGGAAAGCGTCTCTATGGCGAGACGATCCCGAGCAATGTCGCCTCGCGCAGACTCCTCACTATCAAGCAACCGATCGGAGTGACTGCGGCGATCACGCCATGGAACTTCCCGATGGCGATGATTGCGCGTAAGGCAGCACCTGCGCTCGCCGCTGGATGTTCCATGATCATCAAGCCGGCTACGGATACCCCACTCTCCGCACTTGCGATGGCGGAGCTGGCGCATCGCGCTGGTATCCCGGCAGGTGTCCTCAATGTGATCGTCGGAAATCCTCGGATGGTCGCAGAGGAGATAACGAGCAGTCCCGTCGTTCGCGCATTGAGCTTCACCGGATCGACAGAGGTCGGCAAGCAGTTGATGGCCGCCTCAGCCAAGACTGTGAAGAAGGTTGCCATGGAACTCGGTGGCAATGCACCTCTGATCGTCTTCGATGATGCTGATATCGATGTTGCTGTCGCAGGCACGATCGCATCCAAGTTCCGCAACAGTGGTCAGACATGCGTCTGTGCCAATCGCATCATCGTGCAAGAGGGCATCCACGATCGGTTCGTCACCGCATTGACCAAGGCAGTGAGCGAACTGCACGTCGGAAGCGGCCTCGATCCAGAGACCAAGCAGGGTCCATTGATCAATGAAGATGCTGTTATCAAGGTCGAGAGTCACATCAAAGATGCGCTCGATAACGGTGCGAAAGTTGTCTTTGGCGGAAAGCGTTCGGATCTCGGTGGCACCTTCTTCGTACCGACCATCCTCACTGATGTGAGAGAAGAGATGCTGGTTTGCCAAGAGGAGACCTTCGGTCCTTTGGCGGGTATCGTGAAGTTCAAGACTGAAGAAGAGGCAGTTGAGATGGCGAACAACACCCCGTTCGGTCTCGCCGCGTACTTCTTCACTCGCGACAATGCTCGCACCTGGCGAGTCGCTGAAGCGCTTGAGAGCGGCGTCGTCGGTATCAATACCGGACTCATCTCCTATGAGGGAGCGCCATTCGGCGGAGTGAAGGAATCAGGCGTAGGACGCGAAGGGTCGAAGCACGGCATCGAGGAGTTCTTGGAGATCAAGTACCTCTGTATCGACCAAATCCAGTAAGCGATTCCTAGAGCTACCTTCGAACTAGTTCTGCAGATTGAGATCTTGTTCGATCTCAGCAACACAGGCTTTGAGTCGTGGCAGAAGCTTCTTGACCAAGTCATCGACGGAGACTCGAGATGCGTGCGCACTGACATTGGCCGCTGCCAGCACCTTTCCATCCTTCCCGCGAACCGGGACTGATACCGACTGGACGCCTTCCTCAAGCTCTTCGGCATTGATGGCGTAGCCATCCTCACGCACCTTCGCGATGATCCGGCGGAGTTCGTCCTCATCAGTGATGGTCCGTGAGGTGAGTTTCTCGATGACTGCGCTATCGAAGTAGCGATCCAACTCATCCTCATTCATCGAAGCGAGGAGTACGCGACCCATCGAGGTGGCGTAGGCGGGCAGTTGGGTACCGACTGCAAGATTGATCGTCATGATCCGATTCGCTGAAGCGCGACAGACATAGATGACATTCGATCCTTCAAGGACAGAGGCAGAACAGGATTCACGCACTTCGGTCGCCATCTCCTCCAAGTGACCCTGTGCGATGTTGACCAGACTGAATGAGTTGAGATAGGCGTAACCAAGTTCGAGTACACGTGGCTTCAAGAAGAAGTAGCGACCGGAACTGCCGACATAGTTGAGTGACTCGAGAGTGAGTAGGAAGCGGCGCGCAGTCGCGCGGGTGAATCCGGTCAACTCTGCGACTTCTGAGAGGGTCAATTTCGGATTCTCGGCATTGAAGACCTTCATGATGGAGAGGCCGCGGTCCAAAGATTGAACGAAGTCTTTCGACTTATCCAAGAAATCTTCACTCATACCGAAAGCCTAGCGCGGTGAAGAAGTGTCAGGAGATCGGGTACGCGATGTTTGCGATGGAGGTCGGCTTGATCGGAACTTGTGGCGCAAAGCCTGAGAATGCATCTGGTTGCAAACCTGTTGCATCTTCTACGATCTTTTGTGCGAATGGCGAGCAATATCGACCTTGACACTTACCCATCCCTACGCGATTGACTCGCTTGAGCGCGCCAGCAGAGGTCATGTCAGAGGTCAGATCATCGAGGATCTCGCCTTTGGTGATCGAGAGACAGCGACAGATGGTGGTCTCTCTCGTGGTGAATTGATCGAGGAGCATCGGCGACTTGTAGATCCGCCAGAGGACTTCCTGGAAGAGAAGCTGTCGGGAGAGAAGAACTTTCTTGAGGAGAGAACGGATCCTGCGACGCCTACCGGTGAGTATCGAAGCAAGGGAAGTGGCCAAGAGTTCGCCGCGCAACTTGGCGACTTGTGCGCCATTGATGTTCCTGCCGTCACCGATGACCCAGAGGTGCTCCCTTGACGTCGCGCCATCGAGCTTCGTCCTCGTCTTCAATCCACGAGTGGAACGATCGATGACATGTTCTGCGCCGAGGTTTCGTGCGATCTCATTGGAGGGGATGAAGCCGTATCCCATGGCGACGGCATCGACTTCGAGCGTTGCGCGCCTCTTCATGGAATCGAGGTCGGTAGCCGTCGCTCCCTCGACCCGTTCACTTCCCGTGAAAGAGGAGAGCGCTGCCCCAGAGAGGTAAGGGACTCGAGCGCGCTTGATCGTGATCATGTATCCAAGACCCCGTAGCGCCATCAGCGGGGCAATGAGGCCGAGTGCAAATGTCTTGATGATGCTCGAGAGAGCGAAGACTTTTCCGCTCTCGAGCAATGCGACGACTTCAGTGCCATGACGAACCAACTCGGCTGCCATCTGGAGGTTGAGAGGTCCATTACCTGCGATAAGTACTCGCTCTCCTGGCGCGACCGAGTAACTGCGAAGGAGTGTTTGCGCGGCGCCGGTCGTCATCACACCAGGGAGCGTCCAGCCTGGCATCGGGATGCCTCGTTCATAGGCGCCGGTCGCCACGATGAGTTCTTTCGGAGTGAACTTGTAGCGCATATGGTCGTCATAACCCAGGAGGTGGTCTGGATCGAAGACTGCCCAAACGGTCACGCCACTGAGGATTCTTACTCCACTACGACGCACATCATCGATCAAGGCCGCGCCCTCTGCGAATTGTGCATCGCTCTTCTCGCTGGCTACTTGCTGTTGCTTGAAGTACTGACCACCCAGTGACTTACGTTCATCGACGACGACAATCGAAGTTGATGGCGCAAGGCGCATCAGCTCTTTTGCGAGAGATAGTCCTGCAGGTCCTCCGCCGATGATCACCACGTCGCAAAGAATCTCTTCCTCCGGGAGTTGATGCACCTCTGCGCTTGCGTCATGGAAATCCGGAGCTTCACGATGTTGTTCTTGGATCGAGATCTCCATACCGTCCTTGAGCGCTGCCATGCATGCAAGGACTCCCGGCTTCCCATCGACCTCGACGGCGCACTCATTGCAGACGCCCATGCCACAGAAGATTCCGCGGCCTTGGCCTTGATCGTTTCGGCGACAGATCAGATGCGCATTCCGCACCATCGCTGAAGCGATCGAATCCCCGTCGGAGGCGGAGAGAGATTCGCCCTGATACGTGAATCGCTTCTCGCCGGTTCGCTCCATAACGGGTGAATAATACGAGTAGGAGCGCTCGATACCGAAGGAGATGACGATGTCGCAATCTGGTGGCTCAGCAGATGATTCGGCGAGTAAGAGCTTGGCAGGCAGAGTATGTCTCGTCACCGGTGCGTCAAAAGGTATCGGCCATGCGATCGTACGTGCGCTAGGTGCACAAGGTGCTTTCGTCATCGCACATTACGGCTCTGATCGAGCTGGCGCTGAATCTGCGACGCATGAGATCGAAGAAGATAAGAAGTTATTGATCCATGCCGATCTTGCAACACCGGATGGCTATGCAGCGTTGTGGCAGGACGCTGCTGCTTGGAAAGGTCGAGTGGATGTTTTGGTCGCGAATGCTGCCGTGATGCCAGAGGCATCCTTGACCGACTCGGAAGAGGTGTGGCGCGATGCATTCGATCTTGCACTCAACATCAATGTCCGGTCGACTGCGCTCTTGATCAGGAAAGCGGTCAATCACTTTCTTGAGATCGGTGGTGGATCGATCATCGGCATGTCGAGTTGGGCCGCGCAGCAAGGATCAGGCAATCCGAAGTTGAGCGGTTATGCCGCATCGAAAGCGCCGATCGCTGCACTACTGAAGACGATCGCACGCGCCTATGGCAAAGAATCGATCTTCGCTTATCTGATCTCTCCTGGGATTGTTCGTACTGCGATGAGTGAGAACTCTGCGAAGTCGATGGGTGGCGAGGATGTGATCACTGCAAGGCTTGCTATGGGAGAGTGGGTCCCGCCGGAAGAGATCGCAGAGTTGGTCGCTTTCTTAGCCTCTGGGAAGAATCGCCATCTCTCAGGCTCGACCTTTGACGTCAATGGGGCGACTTACATCAGATAACCCCCGCGGGGCTGGACTCTCGTAACATCGACGTAACAAGCAGTTGCGAGAATTCGTCCCATGACTTCCCCGAATACAGACCCGAACTCTGGCATCGAGAGACAACGAGACTTCGTCCTTAGAACGCTCGAAGAGCGCAATATTCGTTTCGTCCGGCTCTGGTTCACCGATGTCTTGGGATTCCTCAAGTCCGTTGCGATCGCACCGGCAGAGTTGGAGACCGCATTCGAAGAGGGAATCGGCTTTGACGGCTCATCAATCGAAGGATTTGCCCGCGTCAGTGAGTCGGATATGTTGGCAAAACCTGATCCCGCGACATTTTCAATCCTCCCGTGGCGCACTGAGAGTCCAGGAGCGGCGAGGATGTTCTGTGACATCGCCTTGCCGGATGGAAGTGCAGCACCATCGGATCCGCGCAACGTGCTTCGCAGGACTTTGGAGAAGGCAGCAAAGATGGGCTTCACCTGTTACACCCATCCGGAGATCGAGTTCTTCCTCTTCAAGTCTGATCCGAACGAGAGCAAGGTGCCGGTCCCAGTAGATCAAGGTGGTTATTTTGACCATACCCCCAGCGCTGTCGGCAATGACTTTCGTAGACAGGCGATCACGATGTTGGAAGCGATGGGGGTCTCGGTCGAGTTCTCACATCACGAGGGCGCTCCAGGACAACAAGAGATCGACCTTCGCTATGCCGATGCGCTTTCGACCGCTGACAACATCATGACATTTAGGCATGTCGTCAAGGAAGTCGCTCTCGATCAGGGTTTCCATGCATCCTTCATGCCGAAACCATTCACCGAATTCGCAGGATCCGGAATGCACACCCATTTCTCACTCTTCGCCGATGAGAAGAACGCGTTCCATCAAGATGGGGCCGAATTCCACCTCTCGCCGATCGGACGTTCATTCATCGCGGGGGTATTGAAGTTCGCACCCGAGTTCACAGCGATCACCAATCAATGGGTCAACTCCTATAAGAGATTGCATGGCGGAGATGAGGCTCCCTCGCTTGCCACATGGGGTGCTCATTCGAAGTCAGCACTGGTGCGAATACCGATGTATAAGCCGAAGAAGGAAGTATCGACACGTATCGAGGTTCGGTCGCCCGATAGCGCTTGCAATCCTTATCTCGCATTCTCCGTGATCATCGCCGCAGGGTTGAAGGGGATTGAGGAGAGTCTCAAACTCGATCCATCTTCAGACCTGGCATCGAGCGCCATCCGATTGCCGATGAGCCTGAGCGAGGCTATCTCCGAGATGGAGAAGAGCGAACTGGTCCGAGAGGTCCTCGGTGAATCGGTCTTCGAATATGTCCTGCGCAATAAGAGGGCTGAGTGGCAGGAGTACCGGCGACAAGTCACCGCTTTCGAGTTGGATCGATATCTGCCGGTTCTCTGACCGCGTCTTCTCATCTATGATTTGGGCATGAAGCGCGCCGATAGCTCTCCAACTCTGCACTTGCGCGCACTCCTCCTCTCTCTATCCTCACTGGGCCTCCTCCTTCGTTGCCGCGACGGGGCCAAGTAGCCGGTTCCCTCGTCGCGGGGATTGACGCGATAACGGCATCACCGCTTCACCTGACTTACTCGATGAGATGACTCCCCGGAGACCTGCGAAGAATTCCTGACTGCTAGATGCGAGAAGAAGAGGCTTAGAGATGTCTTTCCCGAAGCAAGATCCGAGTGCGATGCCGATCAATCGATACTCCTCATTCGTACCGGTCGATCTCAAGGATCGGACCTGGCCGACGAAGAGGATCACCACGGCACCGAAGTGGTGCTCGGTCGATTTGAGAGATGGAAACCAGGCTCTGATCGATCCGATGGATTGGTCACGAAAGCTCGCCATGTTCAATCTCTTGGTCAAGATGGGTTACAAAGAAATCGAAGTTGGTTTCCCTTCAGCCAGCCAGACTGATTTCGATTTCGTCCGAAAGATCATCGAAGAGGGTCTCATTCCTGATGATGTGGTGATCCAAGTCCTGACTCAAGCGCGCGAAAACCTCATCGATCGAACCTTCGAGTCGATCCGTGGTGCGAAACAGGCCGTCGTTCACCTATACAACTCAACGTCGACGTTGCAGCGACGAGTCGTCTTCGGTCTCGATAAGGATGGGATCAAGAAGATCGCAACCGATGCGGCGGAATATTGTCTTCGCCAAGTCGACACCGTGAAAGGTACGCAAGTCTTCTTCGAGTACTCACCGGAGTCCTACACCGGCACTGAGGTCGAATACGCACTCGAGGTCTGCGATGCGGTCACCGATATCTGGAAACCGACGCCATCATGGAAGACGATCATCAACCTCCCTGCGACAGTCGAGATGGCGATGCCCAATGTCTATGCGGACTCGATCGAGTGGATGCATAGGAATCTAAATCGTCGTGACTCCATCGTCTTGAGCCTGCACCCACATAACGACCGTGGGACTGCAGTTGCTGCCGCAGAACTTGGCTATATGGCCGGTGCTGATCGCATCGAAGGGACGCTCTTCGGCAATGGGGAGCGGACCGGAAATGTCTGCCTTGTGACTCTCGGACTCAATCTGCTGAGCCATGGCATCGACCCAGAGATCGACTTCTCCGACATCCCATCGATCCGTCGTACGGTCGAATATGCCAATCAACTCCGCGTGCCGGAGCGCCATCCTTACGGTGGCGATCTCGTCTTCACCGCCTTCTCAGGTTCGCATCAAGACGCAATCAAGAAGGGTCTGGAACATCTTGAGAGAGATGCCGACGCTTCGGGAGTAGCGCTCGAGAAGTATCAGTGGGCTGTTCCGTATCTTCCGATCGATCCGAAAGACATTGGTCGCACCTACGAAGCCGTGATCCGCGTCAATAGTCAATCCGGTAAGGGTGGCGTCGCATATCTCATGAAGAGCGAACATCAACTCGACCTACCACGACGATTGCAGATCGAATTCAGTCAAGTCATCCAGGCGAAGACCGACTCTGATGGTGGCGAGGTCTTGGCTGATGAAATGTGGCGGATCTTCGTCGACGAGTACTTACCGGCGGAGTTGACCAAGGATGTTTCACCATGGGGAAGGTTCAAACTCCTAGGGATGTCTGAACGATCCGAGATGGATAAGGATGTCCAGTTGACCGCTTCGATCATCGATAACGGTGCAAGGCGCGAGATCGATGGCATCGGAAATGGTCCAATCTCGGCTTTCTGCAATGCACTCAAAGGTCTCGGTGTGAATCTCCAAGTCCTCGACTACTACGAGCATGCGATGTCCTCAGGTGGAGACGCGAAGGCAGCCTCGTACCTCGAGTGCGAGATCCAGAATGGTTCGAGTGCGAAGTCTGTCTATTGGGGCGTTGGCATAGACCCGAGTACGACGACGGCGTCACTGAAGGCGATCATCTCGGCGGTGAACCGAGCCCTGAGATAACGGTTTCGTGAGGGAGCCGAACTACTCTTTCCTCCGTGGCCCTCTATCGCGATCAGGCGATCGTCCTACGCACCCATAAGCTCGGTGAAGCCGACCGGATCATCACCCTGCTTTCACGCGATCATGGTCGATTCCGTGCGGTGGCAAAGGGCGTAAGAAGGACTAGATCGAAGTTCGGCGCTCGCCTTGAGATAGCAAGTCATATCGATGCACAGTTCTATGTCGGCAAGAGCCTCGATGTGATCACGCAGGTCGAGGGCATCGAGAACTACGGTGATGCGATCTCACATGATTATCAGAAGTGGACCGTCGCCCATGCGATCGTCGAGGCAGCAGAGCGGTTCACAACCAATGAACGTGAGCCAGTGCGACAACACTTCCAACTGGTGGCCGGGGCCCTCAAGTCACTGGCACATGAGAGTTATGACTCACTTCTGATCTTGGATGCTTATCTCTTGCGTTCGCTTGCTGTCGCAGGGTTCGCACCGTCGACTCACGATTGTTCGATCTGCAACGCTCCAGGTCCGCATCGTTTCTTCTCTCTCGTCGGCGGGGGCTCGGTCTGCGCGCAGTGCAAGCCATCTGCCTCGGCGACGCCAGAGGAGAAGACCTTGGAACTCATGGGCGATCTCCTGAGTGGGAATTGGGAGCGGGCGATCTCGAGTGAACTCCGCAACAGGAGAGAGGCTTCAGGATTGGTCGCTGCATATTTACAATGGCATGTAGAGCGAGGGCTCAGGTCCTTGCCCTTCGTCGATCGCACCGTCTCTGAGGAGAGCGTGAAAGCAGTATGAAGTTTCAGAAGCCGACGCCGCACCCAAGTGGTGCTAAGCCACCCAGAATGAAATCCGAAGCCCTTCCAAAGCATGTCGCCATCGTCATGGACGGAAATGGTCGCTGGGCTAAACAGCGAGGCATGGCGCGAACCAAGGGCCATGAAGCAGGGGAACGTGCACTCTTCGATGTCGTCGAAGGAGCGCTTGAGATCGGATTGAAGGAGATGAGCGTCTTCGCCTTCTCGACGGAGAACTGGCGCAGAAGTCCCGAAGAGGTGCGTTTCTTGATGAGTTTCAATCGAGAAGTGATCCGCAAGAGGCGTGATGAGATGCATGCCCGTGGGATCAAGATCCGTTGGGTCGGAAGGCGTGCCCGACTTTGGGCAAGTGTGGTCAAGGAGCTCGAGGAGGCAGAGCGGCTGACCAAGCGGAATCCCGTCATGACGCTCAATATGTGCATCAATTACGGTGGTCGAGCGGAGATCGTGGACGCAACGAAGAAGATCGCAGAGGATGTTGCGAAGATGCGTATCAAACCGGCGGCGATCACCGAGAAGCTCTTTGCTCGTTACCTTGATGAACCGAAGATGAACGATGTCGACCTCTTCTTTCGTTCTTCAGGCGAACAGCGGACCAGCAACTTCTTGATGTGGCAATCGGCATATGCGGAGATGGTCTTCATGGATGTACTCTGGCCAGATGTCGATCGCCTGACGCTATGGAAAGCGATCGAGACTTACGCGGAACGTGAACGACGATTTGGAGGCGCACAATGACGACTAAGACGACGGCGGAATTCTGGTTCGACCCGATCTGCCCATGGGCATGGATGACTTCCAGGTGGATCCTCGAGGTAGAGAAGGTCCGTCACGTTGATGTCACCTTCAACATCTTCTCGCTTGCGCACCTCAATAGGAACACCAGCGATGAGAAGTACCGAGCGAATTTCCCACGGTCTTGGCGCACGACGCGAGTCATCATGGCCGCAAAGACGAAACACGGTCAGGAATATGTGCTGCCGCTCTATACCGCCATCGGCACCAGGATTCACTTGAAGAAGATGGATATCGGAGCCGAGCTCCTTGAAGAAGCACTCGTCGAAGTGGGATTAGATAAGTCACTCGCAGCAGAGATGGATAACGAATCTTGGAACGATGCCATCATCGAGAGCCATGAGCGAGGGATCTCGCTCGTCGGAAACGATGTCGGCACGCCATTGATCAAAGTCGGTGACTTCGCATTCTTCGGTCCGGTCATCTCACCAGCACCAAAAGGTGAGGCTGCTGGGAAACTTTGGGATGGCGTGGTCAATGTGGCTTCTTATCCCGGCTTCTTCGAGATCAAGCGCTCGCGAACCGTCGGTCCCATCTTCGACTGATTCTCGGCAATGCTCAAAGTTGATGGCGACCGAATTCGCTACGACCTCTCTTGGATCGAGAACCTTGGTGCGCTCGGGCGTGACCCGGTCGCATCGCTGACCAATCTGACCCAAGTAACGCGCCGCGAACATCCGTGGACGAGCGAGGTCCTACGCGGAGTTCGTGCTCCAGGGACCGGGTTTCCCTTCCTCATCATGCTCGGCACCATGAGGCGACCGCGCGGGAAGGATTTCTGCGTCATCTATCGCCGGAATCCGGTTCTGGTCTTGGAGTTCAAAGGTGAGAAGTTCGAGCGTTGGATCATCCCGGCGTCAGCGGAGAACATTGAATTGCTGGGCGCCAAAGGATTTACGGTCTAGAAGTAGCCCTCGCGCTTCTTCTTTTCCATCGAATCCTCTTTATCGCCATCAATCAAGCGCGTTGCACGTTCACTGAGCCGAACACCAGTGATCTCCTCGACCACCTCTTCCAAGTTGGTCGCAGTCGACTCCACGCCTGCAGTCAAGGGATAACAGCCGAGGGTTCGGAATCGAACCATCATCATCTCTGGTGACTCGCCTTCTTCAAGCGGATACCTCTCATCGTCGACCATGATGAACTGTTCGCCACGGCGAACCATCGGTCGTTCTTTCGCAAAGTAGAGCGGATTGACTTCAATGTCCTCTTGCCAGATGTAGTTCCAGATATCGAGCTCGGTCCAATCCGAGATCGGAAAGACTCGCATCGTCTGTCCAGTCGTCATTCGGGTGTTGTAGGTGCGCCAGAGTTCGGGGCGTTGATTCCGTGGATTCCATTGATGTCCTGGTTCGCGGACACTGAAGATTCGCTCCTTCGCGCGACTTCGTTCCTCGTCGCGACGCGAGCCACCAATCGCAGCATCGAACTCGTACTTGTCGAGCGCTTGCTTGAGAGCGAGAGTGTTCATCACGCGGATGTACTCCGAGATACCGTGACTGAAGGGAGTGATCCCGTCTCGGAGCCCGTCCTCATTGATGTGCGCGATGAGTCGCAACCCATGCTTTGCGACGATGTGATCGCGGAAGGTGATCATCTCCTTGAAGTTCCAAGTGGAATCGACATGGAGTAAAGGGAAGGGGATCGGTGCGGGGTAGAAGGCTTTCCTCGCGAGATGGAGGATGACGGTCGAGTCCTTGCCAATCGAGTAGAGGAGGACTGGGTTGCGGAAGGTCGCCGCGGTCTCTCGAAGGATCTCGATCGATTCGTCCTCGAGTTCTCGGAGGATGCCAGCGGAGCTCAACACGGGGTGAAGCCTAGGAACCAATAGGTCGATCTGCTCCACCGCGACTCGCCAGGCTCGGCTCCTCGTATTCGAACAGATGTTCGGATACCCTTCTCGTACCCAGCCAGA
>Ga0164293_10002268_pt1 | contig 16314 bp, 12 predicted proteins | sample GEODES118metaG_FD_111487 | JGI IMG/M metagenome (GOLD analysis project Ga0164293, IMG submission 111487) | Eutrophic lake water microbial communities from Lake Mendota, Wisconsin, USA - GEODES118 metaG | ecosystem: Environmental > Aquatic > Freshwater > Lake | place: USA: Lake Mendota...
ACCATCGCTGCATATAAAGCAGCTTTCGCCACCATCCAGCCAGGGATGTCGCAGGCCGAATTCAGCGGGAACATTTCAAAGGCTTTCAGCAAGCTCGGATATAGTGGCGGGGCCATGGTGTTGGTGGGGAAATATACAGCCATCCCGCATGGCACCATCGTTCCCCAGACCATCAAAGAAGGCGATGTGATTCTGGTAGATGGCGGAACATCGGTGGAAGGCTATGCCTCGGATATTACGAGAACTTTTGTGGTGGGTAAGCCGTCAGCAAAGCAAACAGAGATCTGGAACCTGGAGAAGAAGGCTCAGGATGCAGCTTTCGAGGCATGCCGGATCGGCGCTACCTGCGAATCCGTTGATGCGGCTGCCAGAGCAGTTATTGAAGGCGCTGGGTTTGGGAAGAACTATAAGCTCCCGGGGTTGCCTCACAGAACGGGCCACGGCATAGGACTTGAAGGGCACGAGTGGACCAATTTTGTAAAGGGTAATAAAACAAAACTCGTCACTGGAATGTGTTTCAGTGACGAGCCTACTATAGCCATCCCCGGTGAATTCGGGATCAGGCTGGAAGATTGTTTATATATGACCGAAGCGGGACCGAAATTCTTTACAAAGCAAAGTATTTCTATAGAGCAGCCATTTGGTTGAGCAGCTCTTCTTCTTCCTCTGCGGTTCCGATCTTATCTTCATTTACCGTAATGTGAAAGCAAGCCTGCATTCTTTCGAATTTCACGAAACAAGCTTCTTTATCTCTCATGTCCATCAGGGCATCGATCAGCACTTCCAGGTTCTTCTGGGAATGTTTCTGGTCATTTCCGAAGCGTACCCATGAGATGTCAATGGTGGTGCCAAATAAATGGGCACTTTCCTTGACCGCATTGGAGTTCACCTGGGTGAGTTTTGCTACGGTCTCCTTGGTTCTGGTAGCACTGGTGATGATGAATGGCAAAGCGACGATTCCTTTTTCCTTGCATTTAGCCTGGTATGACAGGCCGAGCTCTTCGATAAACATAAGGGCCTTTACGGTTACGTAAGGGTAAGAGTAGTTCATCTTACTCACCAGGTATCCGTTACCGGAATTCAACTTGACGAGGGTGTTTGATGATACATACTTCTTCAGCACGGCGAGGTTCTTGGCCGGCGCTTTCAGGGAGCTGTTTTTTGCCACTTCCTTGTGTTTTGCCGGACCGTCGTCAAACGTTTTACAAGAAGGGCAGGCTCCGTTTTCAGGAGTTGAGAAACTGAGTAATGCAGGTATCGCAAAAGCGATAGCGGCATATTTGATTGGATTCTTGGTCATGATCACAGGTTTTGAATACTTTAATAACGGATTACAGGAACAAATATTATACATTAAATCTAGCTGTACAATCGTATTTGCCCTCGTAGAAATACGATTTAGCGCCTTGATCTGAATATCCAGGGCGCAATGGGTTCATTATCAGCCCAAAGCCCGGCCCTGTTTTTTTTGGCATGATCTTCATCATCGGCCATTTTTTTGTCTTTCGAATACTTTTTGAAGTGCCAGGCATAGCCTGCTCGGATCATAGCCCGGCTTAAATTCAAATCCCTATCGGTAAATGAATCGGCGATAAGGCGTTTATTCCTGTCGTAACTGATGGGAACAATCTTTACCGTTTTTCCAAAGCAAAGACTACCGAGATGGTCTTTTGACTTTGTACCAAAGGGCTGTTTTTTCTCTGGTGCATCAATGCCATTCATCCTGATCCGGATGGTTTTTTTTCCCGATGTAAGCACATCATATGTATCGCCATCTACGATCTTGATAACCGTGCCGTTGAAGGGAGCCGGCAGGGGATCGGGTGCATGCATTCCATCCAGGCGTGTTGGAGAACTTACCGGGGGGAAAGACTTCGCCTCATGTATTGGTAAACATATCAACAGTAAAAATGAAAGGATCTTTACTGGCATATTCCGTTTTGTTTTCGTAAGAATCCCGCGATCATTTTCTCGTGGTAAGCGGGTTGCTGTGATTTGAAGATCTCTGCATGTTTTACGCCCATCTCGCCGAACCATTTACACCAGTATTTCTGCATAATATCAAAGTCCTGCGGGTAAGCATCTTCAGGTCTGCATTCAAGCACCAGTACTTCAAGGTTGCTTAGTGATGTAGCCGCATGCATCAGTCCATAATCTTTCTGGTCAAACTCACTTGCAAGCACATTTGGATTTCGGAATTTTGAGAAATGCGGCGTACCTCTTTCGATATAATTGTACCTGTTCGAATTGGGTTGTTGTTGTTTCCCTTTTTCGTAGTACATGTAACCATCTGTCAGTATCACCAGGATATTTCTGTAGCTGCTGTCGGGCTCCACGCATTTCATCCGCGCCTCATCTTTCATGAAACGCCAGATATCTGATCCCGGGTATGAGTTTGTAGCCTGCGCCATCGAGTAAATATCGTTCAATCCATTTGCAAAATTCGAATCCAGTTGCTGATAGCGCTGCTTGTTGAGTTTAGCCTGCCCCATATCTGTAGAGCCCACCCAGGATACAGAAAGATTGCTGGCAATATCCCTGATCTCTTTATTGGGTGGCTCGGGATGAAAGTACACCGAGAACCTGGCCTTTGACTTAAAGGCCCCATGGGCGGCCACATTTTTTTTGATAGCTGAAGACAGCACATGGATGATGCTGATATCCCGCTCGGCCTGCGCTGGCTGTCTATCATCCCGGGAGCTGTTGATGCGATCTGACAGGTCGATCAGCACGGTGATGTTCAGGTCTTTTTCGGGCTGGGCAGGAAGCAGTGGATACGGATCGGTTTTGGCAGATGGATGAACGGGAGTGCTTTCGCCTCCGCACGCAGTGGTCGCAACAATCAGCGCAAAGATGAATAGGTTACGCATGTTCATAATGGGGTTGGGGGTTTAGTCCGTTTAGAAAGTGATGGACAGTTTTTCTGGATTCAGCACGAAGCCCATCTTTATGTGACGCACCGGCCATCAGGCCACCTTCGATGAATTGCATCCAGCCGCTCATGAAATGGTAGATGACATACTCTACATCCCGGGGCCTGAAGAAAACTGCGTTGAGTTCGTTTTCCGAAAGTGCTTTGTCCCGCTCTTTGATATGCAGCGTTTTGCCAATGGCATCTGCTTCTTCATTAAGCTTGCTGATCTCTTTGTCGATGTCAAGGATTTCTTTTTCACGCACGCGGATGTGTTCGCCTGCATGATCCAGTTTGCGATTATCCGTCATGAATTTTTCAAACAGGAATCCCCAGATCAGGTAAGTCACAAAACCGGCGAAAATGATAAGCCAGAAGTTGATGTCGCCGAAGGCCATCTGGAAGTTATAGGGCGGAACATTTTCCAGGCTGTTCAATGCCTGCAGATCATAGATCTTTTTCACGATCTCGTAGGCGATGATATAATCAAATGCAAAGGTGACGAGGATCAGCAGGCCGAGTTTGATCCATTTGGAAAAATGTCTTTCTTCCAGAAATTTATGCATCAGCATACCCAGACCGAGGAAGATGAAGGGCATGGTGATCACCAACACCAGTGCCGGCGCGCCTTTTTCCCATGCGTTTGTTATAGCCCGTGGATCGAAGATGGAATTGGCCACGTTGATGTCGTCTGCCGTGAATTGACGGAAGAATGCGGAATAGGAGGCCGATGTATAAAAGATCCAGAGATAAACCGTGAGCAGTATCAGGATCAGGCCCGTCAGCACCATGCCGAGCTTGCTGGGCTTCTCGCGATAGTGGTCCGGGTTTCTCCGGATCTCGCTGATCTCCGTTTTGATGTCTTTTATTTTCTTTTCCAGTGCGGGGATCTTTTCCGTCCTGATCCTGGTTTCCTGCTCCCCGTTCTTTTGTATATCGAGCGTGAGTGAGACCACCCGTGCGCGGATGGGCGCTTTCATGTCATCCTGTTCTTTCTCATCAAGGTGAACCGATTTCTTGAATTGTTCCAGCAATTTGTGGAGTTCCAGTTCGAGGGAGATGGGACTGGCATTATGGTTCTTAGACTGCAGGAAGCCGTATTTCTTCCAGATGTGGCTGTTGGCCCCTGCTTCCCGGATCAGGTTTGCATAGTCTGGTTCTTCGGGGTGCAGGGGGCTATTCTGCAATTTTTTTTTCTCTTCTTGATGGACTCCGTTGGGAGATGGATTTTGGAAAAGGGCGTCGATGGGCGGATGTTCATTCTCTCTCATAAGAATTGGTTGAAGCCCATAAAATAAAGGCTTCAGCAGGATTTCCGGAAGCCTGACCATCCCGTTTTAGTATAATAAAACGTTAACTGTGACCAATGGCTTTTAGGGCGGGACGAATCACCGGCGGAGTTTTAGCGAAGGCCTCTTTGACATCATAATGAGAAAAATGCCTATATTAATTTTTGATTAGCAGCTTAAAAATCTTTTTTAATGAACGAAAAAATCAAGAACAACAGTCGTAGGACATTCATCCGGGAAGTCAGCACCGTAGTAGGCGGTTTTATGATCGTGCCCCGGCATGTATTGGGAAGGGGCTTTGTGCCGCCCAGTGATAAACTGACCAAAGCCATAATTGGTGTGGGGGGAATGGGAAATGAACATATAAAGTACGCGAATACCCCTGTGATCGGAGTGTGTGATGTAAATGCTAAACATTTAAATGCCACGGTAGCTAAAATTGGCGGCGGTGTTAAAGGGTTTAAAGATTATCGGGAACTGTTGTTGATGAAGGATCTCGACATTGTTCATATTGCTACGCCACCGCACTGGCATGGGATCATGTCTATCGATGCCATGAAAGCTGGGAAAGATGTATGGTGTGAAAAGCCGATGACCCGAACTATTGGTGAAGGCCGTAGGGTGGTGGAGGCAACCAGGCATTATGGAAAGATCTTCAGGCTGAACACCTGGTTCCGCTTTGAAGAGAATTTTTACGGGATGAAGACCACGGCAAAACCCATCAAGAAGCTTGTAGAAAGTGGATTACTGGGATGGCCTTTGAAAGTAACAGTAAGTAAGCATACCGGGTTCGACTGGAAGTTCTACTGGATCGGGAAAACCAACCTGGTGCAAGAGCCGATCCCTGATTACCTGGATTACGACATGTGGCTCGGCCCCGCGCCAAAAAAACCGTATAATGCTCATCGTACCGGACCAACGTTCAGGGGTTACTGGGATTATGACGGTGGTGGATTAGGCGATATGGGTCAGCACTATCTTGATCCCGTGCAGTATTTTCTGGGGAAAGATGATACCAGTCCTGTTTCTGTAGAAGTAGAGGCCGATAAGCAGGATAAGGATGCGGTAGGCACGTTCCGCAGGATCACCTACACCTATGCCGATGGCTGCCAGATCATTTGCGACGGCGACGGCCGGGATGTTGGCGCCCCATATATAGAGGGTCCGAAAGGCAAACTCTATCCTGAGTTCAAGTCAGATATCCCGGACCTGGAGAAAAAACTGGCTGAGTTCCCTGATCCGGCGCCTCAGGTGACCGATTTCCTGGAAGCGGTAAAAGACCGGAAGAAGTTTGCCCTGAACGAGATCAACGGGCATCGCTCATGCACCATGGTAAATATGGGTAAGATAGCCATGCAACTGAACCGGAACCTGAAGTTTGATCCGGATAAGCAGAAGTTCATCAACGACGATGAAGCCAATGCGTTGGCTTATACCACGATGCCGAAGCCTTTCAAAAAGTACACGGTTTAGTGTAATTATGAAGATTTGAACGGGAGCCCACTTGAACGGTGTGCTCCCGTTTTTTATGCGATGGGTTTGTTCAGGCATTAAGAAAAAGGATATGCGTCAGATTACCTGAAGGGGTATAAAAATCATTGCCTGTCATGACCTTAGGCAGGGGCGTTATCGATTTATTGTTCAATCTTTACATAGGCCAAATAGAGAGGCCGCCCGTTTTCCCCGAACCCTTTTTAGTATTAATTCAAAAGACATGATCACTCAAACGAACTTCTCCGTTTTCGAGAATGCCCCGGCGAAATCTGAACTACAAAACTGGGTAAAAGGTATTGCCACTATTTGCCAACCCTCGAAGATCCATTGGTGCGACGGCACTAAAGAGGAATACGACGGGCTTTGTCAGATGCTCGTGCGAAAAGGCACTTTTATTGAACTCAATCCTGATAAAAGGCCCAATAGTTTCGCCTGTTTCAGCGATCCGTCCGACGTGGCGAGGGTAGAAGATAAAACTTTTATCTGCAGCCGCCGTAGGGAAGATGCCGGCCCAACCAATAACTGGATGAATCCCGAACAGATGAAGGCCAAACTCTATGGCCTGCTCGAGGGTGCTATGGCAGGCAGAACGCTTTATGTGATCCCATTCTGCATGGGACCGCTGGGTTCACCATACTCCAGGTATGGTGTGCAGATTACCGACTCGGAATATGTGGTGGTCAACATGAAGATCATGACCCGAATGGGCGAAGACGTGCTCCCCTATATCGAGAAGGGCCAATATGTAAAGTGCCTGCACTCGGTTGGCGCTCCTGTGGAAGCCGGTGGAAAAGATCTTGCCTGGCCCTGCAATCCGGAAACGAAGTATATATCCCATTTCCCCGATGAAGACCTGATCATCTCCTACGGAAGTGGATACGGGGGTAATGCGCTCATGGGAAAAAAATGCTTTGCCCTTCGCCTCGCCTCAGTCATGGGCCGCGAAGAAGGATGGCTCGCAGAACACATGCTCCTGATGGGTGTTCAGTCGCCCGACGGTGAAAAGAATTATGTGGCTGCAGCTTTTCCCAGCGCTTGCGGAAAAACAAATTTTGCCATGATGATCCCTCCCGACGAATTCGATGGATGGAAAGTGACCACTGTGGGCGATGATATCGCATGGATCCACAAAGGCGAGGATGGATTACTTCACGCCATTAATCCGGAATCAGGTTATTTTGGCGTAGCACCCGGGACTAATTATGAAACCAATCCCAATGCGATGGATACCATCCGCGCAAATACCATTTTTACGAACGTTGCCATAACTGCTGATAACGATGTCTGGTGGGAAGGCCTTACGAAAGTACCACCTGAGGGACTAACGGATTGGCATCGTCAGCCATGGGATCCCACAAGTGGAAAGCCGGCCGCTCACCCAAATTCCCGTTTTACAGCACCTGCAAACCAGAATCCTGCCATAGATGATGGGTGGGACGATCCTCTGGGTGTTCCCGTGTCAGGGTTTATATTCGGTGGCCGCCGCAGTACTACGGTCCCCCTCGTGTATCAATCTTTCAACTGGAACTTCGGCGTATACGCCGCCACCACCATGGGTAGCGAAATGACTGCAGCGGCATTTGGAGAGATCGGGAAAGTGAGGCGTGATCCCCTGGCCATGTTGCCATTTATGGGTTATCATATCGGCGACTATGTGAACCACTGGCTGCAGTTCGGACGCGATCTCCCTAACCCACCCCGGATATTCAGCGTCAATTGGTTCAGGAAAGACGACAATGGAAATTTTCTCTGGCCCGGGTTTGGACAAAATATCCGCGTGCTTAAATGGATAGTAGAGCGGCTACGCGGTTCCGCTAGTGCGGTTGAAAGCCCTATTGGCTGGATGCCGCGATATGAGGACATGGACTGGACCGGACTTGATAATTTCACCCGCGAACAATTTCTTGAATTGATGGACGTGGACCGCGAGAAATGGAAGAAAGAACTCAGTAGTCATGAAGAATTGTTTGAACGCATGTATGATAAACTGCCGAAGGAGTTTTTCTTAATGAAAGAATTATTGCTTTCCTCGCTGTGGCGTTCACCGGAACACCGCGGTCTGCAGCCTGAACTGTAGGATCAATATAGGAGAATGAACTGGTTTGTTGAGTGACTCAGCCAGCACGCGATATTGCCCAAACGGCCATAGGTTAGGGGTTAATCATGCTTTTCAAGTGATTCTCCCGTGAATTAATTAAATTAGGCATTATGAAATGGATCATAGTTGCATGCCTTTGTATCACCCAGGTCTTTGCTCAATCAAAAAGACCTAATATAGTAGTGATCTTTTCCGACGATCATACTCAGCAGACCATCAGTGCCTACGGCAGCAAGCTGATGCAAACACCTAACATCGATCGCATCGCAAGAGAGGGCGCCATTCTCAAAAGTTCTTTTGTAACCAACTCTCTCTGCGCGCCCAGCAGGGCCACCTTCCTCACCGGAAAGTACGGGCACCTCAGCGGCCTGCGCGACAACGCCGGCGACCGCAATTTTGATGGCAGCCAGCAGCAATTACAAAAGCTTCTGAAAGCACAGGGTTATCAGACCGCATGGATCGGGAAGTGGCACCTGCAATCCCTGCCACAGGGGTTCGATTTCTGGAGGATCCTGCCCGATCAGGGAAATTATTTCCAGCCCCATTTCATCAATATGGGTAAGGATACTACCAGGTATAACGGGTATGTCACAAATCTAATCAGCGATTTTTCCCTGGATTGGATAAAGAAACGCGATCCCTCGAAACCATTTTTCCTTGTAATCGGCGAGAAGGCCACCCACAGAAACTGGATGCCTGATGTGCAGGATCTCGAAGCTTTTGATGATGTGGAATTTCCAATGCCCGCTAATTTCTTTGATAACTACGCAAATAGAAAAGCTGCGATGGCTCAGGATATGACGGTAAGTAAAACCATGCTCCTGCACGATGACCTGAAGATCGGGGTTGACTATAGCAGACCGGGTATGTTTGGTAGAATGAGCAAAGATGAAAAAGCAGCCTATAAGAAATACTATGATAAGGCAGGTGCCGAGTATGAAAAAGTGAAGAACGATAGCATCGCTCTTGTCAAATGGAAGTTCCAGCGCTATATGCGCGATTATCTGGCAACGGCGAAAGGATTAGACCGTAACATTGGCCGGATCTTGGATGAACTCGACGCCATGGGGCTTAAAGAAAATACGATTGTGATCTACACGTCGGATCAGGGCTTTTATATGGGTGAACATGGTTGGTTCGACAAACGATTTATGTACGAGGAAAGCTTTAGTACACCTTTCGTGATCCGCTATCCCGGTCATATTAAACCGGGTACAACAGTCAATGAAATGATCATCAATATCGATTATGCACCTACCTTGCTTCAATTCGCGGGTGCGAAAATTCCTTCAGATCTCCAGGGTAACAGTTTTGCTCCATTGCTGGTTAAACCCGGATCGGTGAAGAACTGGCGAGACGCCGTCTACTACCATTATTATGAATATCCACAACCGCATCGGGTAGCTGCCCATTTTGGCATCCGAACAGCAAAATATAAATTGATCAGGTTCTATCATCCCGAGGCCTATTGGGAACTCTACGATATGGAGAACGACAAAAGCGAAATGAACAATCTTTATGGTGATCCAAAATATGCGGCCATTACGGAGAAGCTGACGAAACAGTTGAAAGAAACCGCAACGCATTTTAAAGACCAGGAGGCTGTTGCGCTGATCGGGAAGTCAAGTCAATAGAGTAAATGCTCCAGTAACAGTTAATAATATGGTATAATAGGCTAAGGTCTAAAGTATATTTATTTAGCTATTTTTATTTCTTATCCCAGTCACATCAGATCATACAAAAAAGTTTCAGAACCTCACTTCTAGTCCGGTGTGGATCATCATTGCGTCTTTTGGTGTTTATTTCTGTATGTATGGATTTCGCAAGCCGTTTACTGCAGCAAGCTATGTTGACAGTGAGTATGGGCAACTGGAGTACAAATCGTTGTTGATCCTGGCTCAAACCTTAGGGTATGTATGTTCGAAATGGTTGGGTATTAAGTTTGTATCGGAAATTAAACCACAACAGCGGGTTAAGGCATTGGTCATATTGGTGCTGCTGGCAGAGATTGCCCTCTTTTTTTTCGGCTCAGTTATTCGGCCATGGAATAGTGTTTTTCTTTTCTTGAATGGCATGGCCCTTGGAATGGTATTTGGGTTTGTACTCGGATATCTGGAGGGTAGAAGGCATACTGAAGCCTTGATCGCTGTATTATGTGCCAGTTTTATTGTTTCTGATGGGGTAGCGAAATCTGTAGGCAAATGGCTACTGGTTCAGGGAGTGACCGAGCAATGGATGCCATTTTATTCCGGGTTGATTTTTGTTTTACCATTTTTATTTTTCTGCTGGATGCTGGGTGCTGTTGCTCCACCAACTGCGAAGGAGGCGATTGAAAGAAAGCAAAGACTGCCTATGGACAGGCGATCGAGGTGGCAATACTTTCGAAGCTATGCCCCGGGATTAACGGCCATATTGATCAGCTACCTTTTTGTCACCATGCTGAGGAGTATAAGGGCTGATTTTGCACCTGAGATCTGGCAGGGACTGGGGTTTCCGCAAACGCCAGGTATTTTTACCCAGTCTGAAGTGCTGGTTTCCATTGGTGTGATTGTTATCAGTGGAATGGTCATCTTTATAAAGAATCATTTTAAGGCATTTATAACGGCGATCATTACCTGTATTCTCGGTTTTTTGATCTTGTTGATGTCGGTCTGGGGCCTTCAGCAAGGACTTGACCCTTTTATTTTTATGGTATTAACCGGGCTTGGTGTTTATATACCGTATGTTTCAGTCCATACCGCCGTATTTGAACGCATGGTGTCATTGACCAATGAAAGGGCCAATATCGGTTTCCTGATGTATGTGGCAGATTCTATAGGCTACACTGGATACATCGTATTGATGCTTTACAGATATTTCAGTAATCATCCAACTGACATCTTGGGACAGTATATTCAGTGGAGTTACATTCTGGGTTTTGGAGGGTTAGTTTTTCTGATTGGGGTTTTGATTTATTTTTCAAATAAATTTAGGGGCTATGGAACAGCAAATTAGTGGAGAAGGCAGGGCGGTTGTTTTTCAGGAGCCGGGAAAACCTTTTGAGTTGATCAGTGCGGAAATCCCGGAAGTTGGTCGGGGAGAGTTGCTGGTCAGGAATCTTTATACAACCATATGCGGCAGCGATGTCCATACCTATTGCGGAAGAAGGAAAGAGCCTTCGCGGGTGGTACTTGGTCATGAAATCGTGGGTGAGATCTTATTGATACATCCAGATCATAAAGGAACAGACTTGAGAGGCAATACGCTCCGGCCGGGACAACGAGTTACCTGGACCATCTTTTCTGTGCCTCCCGGAGTTTCCGCTCCAAGGGCCGACATTCCTCAAAAGTCCAGCGGGATTTTCAAGTACGGCCATGCGTTAACTCAGGATTCTGATGTTTTCAATGGCGGGTTGGCCGACTATTGCCTGTTGCGAAATAACACAGAGGTAGTGATCATCAGCAATGAGATTCCGTTACCGGTAGCTGCCCCGATCAATTGCGCTCACGCTACCATCGCCGGTGGAATCAGAACAGCCGGGGATATAGCGGGCAAAAAGGTTCTGATCTTTGGGGCCGGTATGCTGGGGATCTCTTGCATTGCGCAGTGCAGGGTTGCAGGCGCGGCATGGATAGGGGTAGTAGACAGTCTCAAAGAGCGTTTGGATTTTGCAAAGTCATTTACTGCCGATGATGTTTATCTTGTTGATGGTGCCGATACTTATTCGGGTATTCCAAAGGTTGACATCGTGTTTGACCTCACTGGGGATCCGGAGGTCATGCGACGTGGACTTGAATGCCTGGCCATTGGGGGTATTGGTATTTGGATGGGCGCGGTATTTCCCGCTTCTGCGGTTCAGATCGACGCTGAAATGGTGGTTCGGAATATTTTGCAGATCAGGGGTCTTCATAATTACAATTACGATGATCTTCTGAATGCAGCAGATTTTATTGAAAAGAATCACCAGACCTTCCCGTTCTGGTCCCTGGTTGAGAAAGAGTTTGCTCTCGAGAGAACGGGAGAGGCTTTTGAATTTGCTTCTCAAGAAAAGCCTGTTAGAACAGGCATTGTTTTATAATCCACAACTAAAATATGGTCAATGATTAAAATGGTTGTTTTCGATATGGCAGGTACAACAGTTGATGAAGACAATGTAGTGTACAAAACCATACAGCGTTCCTTGAACGAAGCAGGGTATCAAGTCACGCTCGAAGATGTGCTGATCCATTGCGCCGGAAAGGAAAAGCTTCGCGCTATAAAAGATATACTGAGCATTAAGTTTGACTTGGTGGATGAAGACATCGCTAAACAGATCCACACTGCTTTTCGCGGTCTTCTCACCGTGGCTTATGATGAACTTGATGTAAAGCCGATCAGGGGGGCCGATGAGATCTTTGCCTATTTGAAAGATGCGGGCCTTTACTGCGTGTTGAATACGGGGTACGATCACGATACTGCTCATAAGCTGCTGCGTAAACTGGGTTGGGCGAACAGCAGCGCTATTGATGCGGTAGTTACTGCCAGCGATGTCAGCAGCAACCGGCCGGAGCCCGATATGATCTTGCTGGGCATGAAGAAAATGGGGATCACCAATCCGCTCGAAGTGGTTAAAGTGGGTGATTCAGCTATTGATATCGAAGAAGGCCAGCATGCAGGATGTGGATTGAACATCGGAATCACCACTGGCGCACAAACCCGCGAACAGCTTCTTCAGCAACGTCCTGATCATGTGATAGATGATCTGACAGAGCTGATCGCCATCATCAGGAAGAATAACATCGAACCTCAGCAGTACTAAACAATTGCCGAATTGGCGTATTGACGGATTAGCGAATTGTCCGATGAAGGATCTGTGATGTCTGGGTCGGCTTTAGGATTGTTCATCCTGATTCATGAACAGCAGCCCTGCTAAAAATAACAGGCTCAGGGAAAACGCCGTGCCTTGCGCATTCCATTTCGACTGCTGCCACATCAGAAACCATTCTCCTGCGACGGATATAAAGAAGCTGAAGAATAATATGAAGCCCATCGTCATGCCCGTCTTTGTCCATTTTTTTGAATGATTAAAGGCAACTGACGTTGCTTTGTAATTGCGGATCATCTTTGCCGATCCTGTAAAAAGGACAGCGGCCGTAGAAAGCTCAAAAAGGATCAACGCGATATATACGATATGGTGCAAAATGGGGTTTTGAATGGCCCTCCAACCCGTTTTTTCTTTTGCGAATACGCCTTCCATCCCTGTCACATTTTGAACAAAACTGAAATTAGACCAGTAGTCGGTCAGGTTATTGAAACATACCAGTGAAATGTAGCACGCGAAGCACAATGAGATAGTAATGCTGATTTGTCTGTTATTCATACCGCAAAAGCATTTGTATTTGTGTCGGAATTTGAAATCTGTATTTTCCTTTATTGAGAACTAATTTTTAAATGTACGAAACTCGCCAGACTCATTTCAGAGCCTAATCATTTGGGGAAAGAAAGTGTGTAGGCCTAAATATTTAGGCAATTTCAATCAACGCTTTGATCAGACTCCCATCTGTTGTCACGGTTTTGAACTGGTCTTTCACTTCGGGAAAAGCGATGTTGTGAGTGATGAATAGGCTCGGATGAATGGAGCCATTTTGGATGCACGACAGCACATAAGAGAAGTCGGCCTTTGTTGCATTTCGGCTACTCATTAACGTTGCCTCCCGTTTGTGGAACTCGGGATGGCTCACTAAAATTTCCCCTTTCTGCAACCCGATCAGCACGTACCGTCCGGTATGCGCCAGGTATTGAAAGGCGTTATTGATGGCGTTCAGATTTCCCGTTGCATCGATCACTACGGTAGGCATATCACCCCCAGTAATTTCTTTCAACTGGTCAGTAAATGAAGCCTCCCTCGCGTTGAGGGTGTAGGGGATGTGGAGGCTATCACGACAAAAAGCCAGTCTTTCTTCATTCACATCTGCAGCGATCACGTGACCACCCGCTATACGTGCAAAGGCCATCGTCCCTAAACCAATTGGGCCGGCACCAATCACCAACACATATTCACCCGGTTGAATGGCAGCCCTTACCACACCATGTGCGCCTATGGCCAGCGGCTCTACCAACGCAAGCTCTTCATCTTTCAAACCATCCGCATTGATGAGCATATCGGAGGGCACGGAAATGTATTCACTCATGCCACCGTCGGTATGAACACCGAGCACTTTAATATTTGTGCAGCAGTTAGTTTTTCCCTTTCTGCAGGCCACACATTGTCCGCAAGAGATATAGGGGATGATGGTCAGCTTTTCGCCATGTCTAAATCCTGCCGCGCCTTCCTGGAACTCAACGGCGAGTTCATGACCCAGAATTCTGGGGTAGCTGAAATAAGGTTGGGTACCATCGAAAGCGTGTATATCGGTTCCACAAACCCCGATCTTCCTCACCCTGACAATGGAGTGACCAGGCGATAATACCGGATCAGCTACGGTGCGATATTCGAATAAACCTGGTTCTGTGCAGATCAACTGTTGCATGGCAGGAAGTTAGATGATTAATAGGACCAACGGTCGCTTTTAATACACAATGATCTCATCCAGGAACAGGAAACCCGTGTGATTTTTTGCAAAGAACCGGATATATCTGCCCGTCTGGTTACGCAGGTCTACTTTGAACGTTTTGAAAATGAGTGACTGATCTTTAGTTGAAACATCGTTCATCGCCTTTTCAAGGGGGCTGAATGTTTTACCGTCGGGCGACAAGCTTATTTCTACAAAGTCTGGCATATAAACACCCGGTCCTGTGATCTGCATAAACGTTGCTGCCAAAGAGCTAAGAGACTGGTTTTCGCCAAGATCTATCGTTACATCTATATCCGTTGTAAAGCCCTGCCACTGTCCGTCACCGTAAGTCAGTGATCCGGTATACCCGTTTACGAACGTAGCTTCTTTTTTAGCGGGGTAGCTGCTGTTCCAGGGCTTGTTGTAGGTAACATTTTTACCAAGGGCTTTGTGAAAATCAAGGTTCAGGGTGTCTATGGTTTTGCTCCCCTGCTTTCCATTTCTGAAAATGGCCGCTTTGATCTTCGAGCTGCCGCTCACGTTAAAACTTCCATTGTATAGAGCTGAACTTGCCGTAGGTGCTGTGCCATCGGTGGTGTATCTGATCTCCGGATTAAATTGTTCAGTAGCTAAAGTGACGGTAGCTGATTTATCTTTGAGATTTATGGCTGGCAGGATATCCACTTTATCTGAGGGCCTGCAGTAATTCACGTTCATGCGTTGCAGGATCCGATAGTGTTTCGATAGCCTTGATTTGAAATCTTCCCAGTTTTTCTCCGGACCGCTCCAAACCACTTCACTCAGCGCGAGTATGCGCGGAAAGATCATATAGTCGAGGTGCTCCATGGAAGGAATATACTCTGTCCACAAATTCGCCTGCGCGCCTTTGACAAAGCCACGTTTATCTTGCTCCAACTCTGCGGGCATGGGATCATAAGAGTACACTTTTTGGAGCGGGAGGTAGCCGCCGATGGCCAATGGTTGTGTGGCGGGATCTTGCTGGTAGTGATCGAAATAGCAGTAGCCTCCCGGCGTCATGATCACGTCGTGGTTCATACGGGCTGCTTCAATACCGCCGCTTTCGCCGCGCCAGCTCATGACCGTAGAACCCGGCGCCAGTCCGCCTTCCAGGATCTCATCCCAGCCAAGCAATTTCCTGCCCTTACCGGAAATGAATTTTTCCATGCGGCGGATGGCGTAGCTCTGTAGTTCTTCCTCGTTTTTCAGGTTATTGTCTTTGATCCGCTTCTGGCATTTGTCGCAGCCTTTCCAATTTTTTTTGCCGGCTTCATCGCCGCCGATATGAATATAGGTAGATGGGAAGATGTCCATGACTTCGGTGATGACATCCTGCATGAACGTGAACGTGGAATCGGTGCCGATACAAAATTCGCCGGGGATTCCTTTGGTATTATTGCAGCGGAGTTGTGGGTAAACGGCCATCACTTCTTCAGCATGCCCTGGCATTTCGATTTCGGGGATCACCGTGATGCCCCTTGTTTTAGCATAGGCCACGATGTCGCGGGCCTGCTGCTGGGTATAATAGCCCCCATAAGAAACGGGGTCGTTTTCTTTGCCGTATTGTCGATCCGAGGCCCACCAGTCCTTCCAGGTTTTATGGGTTCGCCATGCGGCGCGGGAAGTGAGCTCGGGATATTTCTTTATTTCAAGTCTCCACCCTGGTCCATCGGTAAGGTGCCAGTGAAAAGTATTGATCTTGTAGAGGCTAAGGACGTTCAGCAATTTTTTGATGTATTCCGGCGGAAAGAAATTCCTGGAAACGTCGAGCATCATGCCTCGGTATCCGAAGCGGGGTTTGTCGCGGATCTCGCCGCAGGGAAGTGTAGCAGCAAGACTTGTCATACTCAGCTGTGCCAGGCTTTGGGCGGCATAAAGTGCACCAGCGATATGCGATGCTGATGCCGATATGAGTGTAGGGCTGATCGTGATCTGGTAGGCGGCGGAGTCTGCTGCGGGCGCTGAGATTTTTTGAAGGATGATGCCTGCTTG
>Ga0164293_10002271_pt1 | contig 16303 bp, 17 predicted proteins | sample GEODES118metaG_FD_111487 | JGI IMG/M metagenome (GOLD analysis project Ga0164293, IMG submission 111487) | Eutrophic lake water microbial communities from Lake Mendota, Wisconsin, USA - GEODES118 metaG | ecosystem: Environmental > Aquatic > Freshwater > Lake | place: USA: Lake Mendota...
CCTTTAATTGATCATTGATTTCACTAATCGGAGCCAATTCCTTTTTTATTGGTTGGGCAGGATAAGGTTGAAAAGAAAGGGTTGGGATTTCAGCTGGCATTTCGGTATTCCAGCCGGGCAAATGATTGCTTTTTTCTTCAAAAACAGCTTGGATTGGCAATTCGGCACTTGCTTTAGCGCTAGATATAGGCAACAGAACCGACACATTTCCTTGAACTGTTTGGCCAATATTTTTGAACTGTAGCTCAGCCAAAATCAATTGGGCGGTGATTGCCAATTTCTCAGCATCAGCCTGCTGATCAAACTGTTCTTTTAATTTATTGATTAAAGTACCAACTCTTTCCATTGGAAGCAATACTTTTGGGGGGTAACTGTATGTGTTCGTTATCATATAGTAACGATTAATTGATTAATTTATTTTGTTCATGTTTATAGAACCAAATTCGTGGGGCGAAAGAAGGGGCTGGATTGAAGTTATATGCGGTAGCATGTTTAGCGGAAAAACAGAAGAATTAATCCGCCGTTTGAAGAGAGCCAAGATAGCCAACCTCAACGTTGAAATATTTAAACCATCCATTGATGTTAGGTATGATGAAAACAAAGTGGTAAGTCATGATGCCAATGCCATTCCTTCTACACCCATTGATAATTCTCAAACCATTTTATTAATGGCCCAAGATGTAGATGTAGTTGGAATTGATGAAGCCCAATTCTTTGATGCAGAAATCGGCAATGTATGTGAGCAATTGGCTTTAAAGGGCATAAGGGTAATAGTAGCTGGTCTTGATATGGATTATTTAGGCAATCCATTCGGCCAAATGCCCAACCTTTTAGCGAGGGCCGATTACATTACAAAACTACATGCTATATGCATGAAATGTGGCAATATTGCCAATATCTCTTACCGTAAAACCACTCAAGAAGAACAAGTACTTTTGGGAGAAAAAGAAACCTACGAACCTAGATGTAGAAAATGTGCCAATGAAAAATAGCAGCACCATATTTACATTAATCAAGAAAGACCTACTGCTTGAAGTTCGCCAGCAGTATAGCTTTTATGGTATTTTACTCTATATAGCTTCCACTACTTTTGTAGTGTACTTATCGATGGGGCAACCCGAAGAAAAAGTATGGAATGGACTATTTTGGGTATTGCAATTATTTGTAAGTATCAATGCTGTAGCAAAAAGTTTTTTACAAGAGAACAAGGGCAGAATGCTGTATTTCTATACCATTGCAAGCCCCACCAATTTTGTAATTGCTAAATTATTATTCAATGCAATTTTGATGCTATTGATGAATCTGCTGAGTTTGGCGGTTTTTACTTTATTGCTGGGCAATCCGATGGCTAACGTGGGAGAATTCTTGGTTATTAGCTTATTGGGAGGAATGAGTTTGAGTTTAGTATTTACTTTTTTAGCAGCTATTGCCGCTAAAGCCCAACAACAAGCAGCATTAATGGCAATCATGGGTTTTCCCATCATTGTACCTCAATTACTATTATTAATGAAAATCAGTTCGGCAGCTTTTTCATCTGCTATTCAATTGGGCTGGTGGCAAATGATTGGCATGCTTATAGGACTAGACCTAATGATTATTGCCTTGGCTTATATTCTATTCCCTTTTCTTTGGAAGGATTAGAATCTTAGATGACGCACGGTTAGTCCTTTATTGATTAACTGTTTTAAGGAATCGATACCTATCTTCAAGTGCCTATCTACAAATTCTGCAGTAACTTTTTTATCGCTTGCTTCGGTTTTAACACCATCTGGAACCATTGGCTGATCACTTACCAATAACAAAGCACCTGTTGGAATTTTATTAAAAAAACCTACCGTAAAAATGGTGGCAGTTTCCATATCAATAGCATAGGCCCTAACCTTAGTAAGGTACTCTTTAAACTCCTCATCATGCTCCCAAACCCTTCTATTGGTGGTGTAAACGGTGCCAGTCCAATAGTCAACTTTATTAATTCTAATTGTTGTAGATATGGCTTTCTGCAAAGCAAATGCTGGCATTGCAGGCACTTCAGGAGGAAAATAATCGTTGGAAGTACCCTCACCCCTAATAGCCGCAATCGGCAAAATCAAATCTCCCAACTTATTGCGCTTTTTTAATCCTCCACATTTGCCTAGAAACAAAACAGCCTCAGGCTCTATGGCAGTTAATAAATCCATAATTGTTGCTGCCCCGGGACTACCCATTCCAAAATTGATAATGGTAATACCATTGGCTGTTGCACATTGCATGGGCCTGTCTTCACCTATCACTTTTACTTTATTCCACTTTGCAAATGTGTATACATAGTTGCTGAAATTGGTTAAAAGAATGTATTTGCCAAAATTTTCGAGCTTTTCCCCTGTATACCTTGGCAACCAATTACTTACTATTTCTTCTTTGGTTTTCATATAATTATTTTAAAAAAGTGAATGTAAACTGAAAGGGCTCTTTATTACATACAATAGTTTAACTTGTAAATATAACAAAATGTAGGCATTTTTACAATACAAACAATGATCATCGAATTCCCACCATATCAGCCTCAAATTAAAAAAGAACAAGGAAAGGAATTTATTTTTGATTCAAACAGAAGGCAATGGGTTCGATTAACCCCCGAAGAGTGGGTTCGACAAAATTTCATTAATTACTTAATGATTGAAAAAAAATATCCTTCTTCGCTAATTGCAATTGAAAAAGAAATCAAAGTTGGTGAATTGCGAAAGCGATTTGATATTTTAGTTTACAAAGATGCAAAGCCTTGGTTAATAGTTGAATGTAAAGAAATGAATACGCCTATTAATGAAAAGGTTGTGCAACAAATAATCACTTACAACATAAGTCTACAAGTTCCCTATTTGATTATTACAAATGGAAAAGAAACATTGGGCATGATTATTAACGATAAGGGATTTACTTCTATACAATCCCTGCCAGTTCATTAATGGAAGAAATAGCAATAAAAAAAGGCCAATGCTTTCACATTGGCCATATAGTATTTATTGATAAAATGATGCCTAAGGGAAAATACCTAACTCTGTATAAGATACACCCACTTTATTAATAGCACATACATAAGCGGCAGTTCTCATATCAGGAATTGAAGGATTTTTATGCCAAATCTCCATGATTTCTCTGGTAGCTGAAATCATTGTTTCTTCAAGTCCACTATGCACTAAATCCACTTCTTCAGCACCATGCATAATTGATTTTCTTTCTGCCGGAGAAACTGTTTTACCTGTAAGTGTTTCAATTTGTTCTAGAATATTACTATTCATATTTTCGGTAAAACGCTTTTCCATTCTGCCGTAACGAACATGACTTAAATTTTTTAACCACTCAAAATAAGACACTGTTACACCACCAGCATTTAAATACATATCTGGAACTACCAAAACTCCTTTAGCCGACATTATATCATCAGCTTCCGGGGTTAATGGACCATTTGCAGCTTCCCCAATTATTTTGGCTTTTACCTTATCGGCATTCGATCCATTGATCACATTTTCTAAAGCCGCAGGAATTAGAATATCACAAGCCAATTCTAGTGCATCATTGCTTTTTGCCAAATTGGTAGCACCTGGAAAATTCAAGATAGAACCAGTTGCTTTTCTATGCTGAAACACTTCTTCTTCATTCAAACCATTTTCATTATAAATAGCTCCTTCATATTCAGCAATACAAACAACTTTTGATCCATGTTCACGGAAGAATTTTGAACAATGGTATCCCACATTACCCAAGCCTTGTACCACTATAGTTTTATTCTCTACACCAATACTAAGACCTAACTTCTGCATTACCTCTGGCATATTACAAACCTCACGGATTCCAAAGAAAACGCCTAAACCAGTAGCTTCTTTTCTTCCTCTCACTCCCCCTTGTGTAATTGGCTTTCCTGTAACGCAACCAGCCGCATCAATTTCGCCTGGCTTTAAAGATGCATATGTATCTACAATCCAAGCCATTTCTCTTTCGCCTGTTCCGTAATCGGGAGCAGGAACATCAATACCAGGTCCTATAAAGTTCTTCTTTACCAATTCACTGGTGTATCTGCGGGTAATTTTTTCTAACTCATATACACTGTAGTTTTTGGGATTGATTTTTATGCCTCCCTTACCACCACCAAATGGCACATTAACGATGGCACATTTGTAGGTCATCAAAGATGCCAACGCCATTACCTCATCCTGATTTACCTCATCACTAAAACGGATACCACCTTTACAAGGTGATTTATGCTGCGAGTGCTGCACACGGTATGCTTCTATTACTTCAATTCTACCATCATCCATTTTAACTGGAAAACGCATGCTATAAATGCTATTACATGCTTTAATTTGTTCAAGCAATCCTTTTTCCCATATGGTAAATTTAGATGCTTTGTCGAAGCTTTTCTCAACGCTTTGAAAAAAACTATACGTTTGTTGATTTGACATTTGGCAATCGATTTATAGGTTTATTACAATCAATGAAAATTATTTGTTTTTAGCCTCCTTTTCGAGGTGTGCAATTTTACGATCAATACTTAGCAAGTAAATAAATAATCCAATCAAGATAATTACAACAACAGACATTACCACCAAGATCTTTCCATTACTCCTCATGATACCGCCATCAGACATTGCTTGCGCATGAAGCAAATTAGATAGTAGAAGCGTTACTGTTAGAAATAAATACTTTTTAATTTGTTCCATGTGTTATTTTTTGAGCCAATAAAGTATACCTAATTTTTAATGTGCTAATCCATACCCCCAATAAAGTCCATCCAATTACTGCCGGATAAAACACAGTGCGCATATGCATGTCCATATCTTTACCATTAATGCCAGGATTACCATCACTCCCTTGGCCACCAGGATGTAAAGATTCGGTTAATCGAGGCAAGATCCATAAAGTTGGAAACAACATGAAAAATGCAAAAATATTGTAAACAGCTCCGATTCTTGCTTTTTTCTCCTCATCATTCATACTACCCCTCAATACAAAATATGCCAAGTAAATTAAAATGGCAATTGCTGCACCATTTTGTTTGGGATCACCAGACCATGGACTACCCCATTGATAATTTGCCCAAAAAGCCCCGGTAATCAATCCAAGAACTCCAAAAATTATACCAGTATTTGCAAATGCAACCGAATAAGCATCATTTTGAATGGTGGGATTTTTTAAATATTTTATTGCATACACAACTGATACCAGCAAAAGTATCATCATGCCAAACCACATAGGCACGTGAAAGAAAAAATTACGGATAGTTTCCTGCATTCGATCGTCGAGCTTAGGCACTTGTACATAGAAGCCATAAATACAGGTATACAATAGCAAGCAAACACAGGATATTTTCCACCAGAAGGATCGAATCATAACTTGTTTTTTACAGCTTTAGAGCTGAATAACGTGCCGCAAAATTAGGTGAAAGCACAGCAATAATTCGAATCAATGTGTAAAAAATACCTTAGTTTTTAAAATTGCATGCAAAGATGGGCAGATGATGAAGCAACTTAAAAGAATGCCGGCAATGAGGTACCTGTTATTTAACCGTTGAAAATGAATTAGATAGAGCCAATTTGCTTGACTTGGTTGAATGCTGCCAATTTTGTACATTTGCAATCTTTTAAAAATTCATGCCGTAACATGAAGTTATCGTTTCCTGACAATGGGGAGCTATACTGAATGTGGCTATCATCTTAAAATAGATTAGTTACATGAAATTATCACAGTTCAAGTTCGACCTTCCGTTAAACCTTATTGCACAAAATCCCACTAAAAGAAGAGAAGACAGCCGATTAATGGTGGTTGACCGCAAAAGTGGCCACATGGAAAATCGTAATTTCAAGGATATTCTTGATTATTACGACGACAAAGATGTTTTTGTAGTAAACAATACCAAAGTCTTTCCTGCAAGAATGTATGGCCGTAAAGAAAAGACCGGAGCAAAAATTGAAGTTTTCTTGTTAAGAGAACTCAATAAACCAAACCGTTTATGGGATGTAATTGTTGATCCCGCAAGAAAAATTCGAGTTGGCAATAAACTTTATTTTGGCGAAAACGAAGAATTGGTTGCCGAAGTAATCGACAATACAACCAGCCGCGGAAGAACCATTCGTTTTTTATGGAACGACGATGATGCTAGTTTTAAAAAAATGCTGGAATTCTTAGGAGAAACTCCTTTACCTAAGTATATCAAACGTAAACCAGACGAAGAAGACAGAGAAAGATACCAAACCGTTTACGCTAAGCACGAAGGTGCCGTTGCTGCTCCAACAGCAGGATTACATTTTAGCAAAGAATTAATTAAACGCTGCGAAATTCAAGGCATCCGCTTTGCTGAAGTTACTTTACATACAGGCTTAGGAACTTTTAGACCCATCGAAGTAGAAGATCTTAGCAAACATAAAATGGATGCAGAGTACTACGCAATTGATGAACAAGCTTGTGCCATTGTAAATAAAGCCAAAGAAAATGGAAAAAGAATTTGTTCTATAGGAACTACTACCATGCGTGCCATGGAAAGTAGTTTTACAGCACAAAAATTGTTAAAACCCAGTGAAGGATGGACCAATCATTTTATTCATCCTCCTTATAAGTTTAATGTTGCAGATAGCTTGGTAACTAATTTTCATTTACCAAAGACCAGCTTATTAATTATGACCTGCGCTTTTGCAGGCTATGATTTAGCAATCGAAGCATATAAAAAAGCCATAAAAGATAAATACCGTTTCTTTAGTTATGGTGATGCTTTACTAATTGTATAACAATCAATGCTGGCAAATATATTGCCAGGTATATAGTTAAAAAATCCCGGTTACATTAAGTTTCCGGGATTTTTTGTATAACGCATTGTGAAAATAATTAATGATGTAAGGGCCTTTTCTTAATCATACCACCTTTGGTGTCTTTTACACTATGCATTACAACAAAAGCATTGGGATCTATTTTTTCTATCTCAGTATTTAGCTTATTGATTTCTAAGCGAGTTATCACCGTATAAACAATATCAGTATCTCTTGTATAACCATGCTTTCCATAACCTCGTTTACCTTTATAAACGGTTAAGCCCCTCCCTAATTTTTCTGCAATCATTAATCTAATTTTTTCGCTGTGTACAGAAATGATGGTAACCCCGGTAAATTCTTCAACACCAACAATAATAAAATCCAGGGTTCTGGACGCTGCTAAGTAGGTTAACATAGAATACAAGGCTGTTTCAACAGAAAGTAAATATGCCGCAGCAGAAAAGATAAAAATATTGATGAGGGTTATAATATCTCCAATGGTTGCAGCAAATCGCCTGCTTAAAAAAATTGCCAGCACTTCTGTACCATCCAAAACTGCACCACCTCTTACAGATAAGCCAATTCCAGCTCCTAAAAAAATTCCGCCAAAAACTGCCACCAATAATTTATCCTTGGTAACTTCTGGGAAATGAAAAAATGCCAATGCCGCAGCAAGACCTAAAATTGCCAAACTGGCTTTTATGGCAAATTGTTTTCCAATTACATGATACCCAATAATGATAAATGGTATATTAATCAGTACAATTAAAATATAGATTGGAATAGAGAAAAGTTCTGCAGTTAACAATGATATTCCAGTTGCGCCTCCATCAATAAACTTATTGGGCAATAAAAAACTTTCTAAACCAAATGCTGCTGAAATAATTCCTATGAGTATGTAGAAGAAATCTTTGAGATAAGAAAAAAAGGTTATTCTTAACTCTCTAATACTTTTTGCCAGTAAATAACTGGATTGATTTTTATCAATATCAATTAGGGAACTCTTGTTCCGCCATAATTTGAGCAGCAATATCTCTTTCCAGATAAAATTCACTTAAATGTATTAACTAGTTACTCAAGATAGTACAAAATCATTACTTGCATTATCTAATCAAGCAGATTTATGTTTACTAATGTAGCAAATTTTCATATTACAATCAGTAGCTCTTGCTAATCAGTAGATTTATTTTGAAAGTTTAAAATCGAGTGGAAGCATATTGGATAGTTTTTCTGACCAAGCCCAAAAGCCCAAGTTAAGAATATCTTTTCCTGAAAAATAACTCCCGTTTGCAAGCACAGCAACCACTTTTTCGGGATCGGGCATAAAAAGCTCTGCAGTCATTGGTTGTTTTGGGCCCATACCTCTTTGTGTTAAGCGGTATGATTCAGGCATGTATTTCCACTTATACACTACTTGTAAATAATTATTGAATTGAAGCCCAACTGTTGTACTGTCTATCGCAAAAGCAATACTATCTCCATTTAATGGGGTATTGATTAGCACATCAACATTTCTACTTGCGGAGCCGCTAAAAAAAGAACTGTACTGCTTTTCTTTATTACGAATGATTTTTCTCAACTCATAACCTTCTTCTATCAATATATTTCTGTACAAGCTTCGCATAAAATGCATCAACGAACCTTGATATGTTTCTGCTCTATTTCTTTGCCATCTATCTTCTACTCGCTTTCGGCTTGTGGCTAATTGGGAAAATAGCGGATAGCCTTGATAAAAAAAGATTTTTGTTGTAAAATTAAATTCAAAAACACTTAAGTCGTATTTCAATTCATAGCCCAATGCTTTATTCTGTAAATGCAAAGGCTCATCAGCATAGGCATTTAGCATGTTTTTCTTTTTATCAAACCTAAAATGAACAACCTCTTTATTGAGCAACTTACATGCTGTTGCATTGGGTGTTTTCCCAATCAAATTTTCCATAAAAAAATCACCCCATTTTTCCCAGCCATTTTTCTCATAAGGTGTTACTATTACCTCTTGCAATTCTTTCACCTTGGGAGTAAGTAAAATTGTTAAATTAGTTGGGATTGCATTTGACACAACAGTAGTTGTATATGTTTCATAGCCTATGATTGAAACCACTAAATCGAATCTGCCTTCGGGAAATGGCTGCAAAACAAAGCCTCCGTTATCTTTAGAAATGGCCCCAATTGAAGTATTACTCAAGAAAATACTTGCAGATGCAATTGGCAATTTAGAATCTTTCGACAGAATGGTTCCAAGCAATATTTTTTGTGCATTCGAAAACACACCACAAAGCATCAACCCAAATAGTAAAATTGTAGCTTTCATTTATAATCCAAACAATCCGCTATTCAACAATTGTAGTATCTTGATTTTATCTTTACTAGGAGCCAATAACGAAATATTATGCGCACTACCGCCATAACTAACCATAGTAATGTTTATATCTTTTAATGATTCAAATAATTTTTGCAATACATGATCTGTCCGAGCAATTTCATTACCAACAATAGAAACAATGGTTTGATCTTTTTCTATATCAACAGAGCCGAACGGTTCTAATTCTTTGATAATTTGAGGGAGAAATTGATCTGTATCAATCGTAACAGAAACAGCCACTTCCGAAGTTGTAATCATATCGATTGAAGTTTTGTATTTTTCAAATACTTCAAATACTTTTCTCAAGAAACCATATGCCAACAACATTCTACTGCTCTTTATTTTAATGGCAATAATTCCATCTTTTGCTGCAACAGCTTTAACACCAACACTTCCAGCTTCTTTGGTTATTACAGTGCCCAATGCATCGGGCTGCATTGTATTGAGTAATCTTACAGGTACATTCTCTTGCTGAGCAGGCCATATACATGTTGGATGTAAGATTTTTGCTCCGAAATAGGCTAACTCTGCAGCTTCATCAAAACTGAGTTGCTCTATTGCAACGGTTTTATCAACAATTCTTGGATCATTGTTATGCATGCCATCAATGTCAGTCCAAATTTCACAAACACTGCTTTTAGATGCTGCAGCAATTAAGGAAGCAGTATAATCACTTCCTCCACGTTTTAAATTATCTACTTCTCCGCGAGCATTTTTGCAAATATATCCTTGGGTAATGAATAAATTTTTATCAGCATGCTTTTTAAGCAATTGAGTCAATTTAATGCTGATGCTTCCCAACTGCGGCTCTTCATTGGCATCAATAGTCATAAAATCTAAAGCAGGCAATAACAGGTGATCGATATTGTTCTCTTCTAAATATACACTAAACAATTTTGTGCTCATCAATTCACCTTGTGCCAGAATATCCTTGTTCAATGCTTCACTAAATGAAATTCGTAGAATGATATAAAGAAATTCAAAATGTTCATTGATTATTGCATTTGCTTTATTCCTTGCTAAATCACCAACCAATAATTGTTGAATAAAAATCTGATAATGTTCGTGTAATTTTTCAATAACAGTTTTTGCAGCAGCTCGATCTCCATTGGTTAAATTGTTACCAATTTCAACCAATGCATTGGTTGTTCCACTTAAAGCACTCAATACAACAATTTTTCTTTCATTGTCTTTAGTAATTAACTGAGCAACTTGCTGCATGCGCGCTGGCTTTCCAACACTGGTGCCACCAAATTTCATAACTTTCATACTAGTCCTCCTCCATTTTTATACTATTAATAAATTATTGACAAATGTTATTTAGAAGGCTGATATTGAGGAGTTATCCAAGAGGTTCATGTATTTCCAATATCGAACCCGTATTTTTTAAATCAGTTACAACAGATTCTAGTAAAGGAATTCCATCCTTTCTTCTAATTAATTCCATTGCCCTTTCCGGATCGCCTGGAATTAATACCCTTTCATTACCTGCTGATGGTTTTGCATTGCTAAAACGTTCAATCCAATGATCCATATGCGTTTTAAAATCTTCAGCCGGACGAAATGCATCAATACGCATGGCACCAAAAAAATGACCCAACCCTTTTCCCGGCATATTCTCAGGCATGGTAATATAAGCAGGAAATGGTGGTGCCCATGGTCCGTAAGAAGCCCCACTTAATACTGCAGAAAAAATATCTACAATACTACCCAAAGCATATCCTTTATGGCTTCCGTGTTCACGATCAGATCCTAAAGGAAGTAAAGACCCATTTTTCTTTAGAATATTGGCATCGTTACTTGCATTTCCACTTTCATCCTGCACCCATCCAATTGGCGCTTCTTCATTCTTTCTTTGTAGCATTTCTAATTTACCATTTGCAGCGGTGGTTGTTGCAAAATCTGCAACAAATGGGGGTTGATTTCCTGCAGGAATTGCAACTGCTATAGGATTGGTTCCCAACATTTTTTCAATAGAGAAAGTTGGTGCTACCAATGCGCTAGCATTGGTCATTGCAATACCAATCATATCTTCATTCAAAGCCATCATTGCATGATAACCTGCAATACCAAAGTGATTTGAATTTTGTACACTTACCCATCCTGTTCCTACCTGCTTGGCTTTATCAATGGCAATTTGCATAGCATGTGGAGCTACTACTAAACCTAGCCCTGCATCTCCATCAACCACAGCAGTGGATGGCGTTTCATGTATAACACGAATATTTGGATTAGCATTGATTCTACTTGCTTGCCACAATCTAACATAACCGCTTAAACGAGCCACACCATGACTATCAATACCACGCAAATCGGCCGATAACAACACTTCAGTTGCTAGAGCAGCAGCTGATTCATTGCAACCAATAGCAACAAAAATACTTTTGGTATACCGATACAATTGATCATAAGAAAATACCCGCATAATGCTAAACTAATTCAATTAAAATGGAAGGTCATCCATTGGTTCCATGATTTCAGAAGCAGCAGGAGCTGAACTTTGTGAAGCAGTGTTTGGAGTTGATTGATAACTGCCAGTATTTCCACCTCCATCATTCGATTTGCTTCCTAATAACTGAACACTAGCAACCCTTAATGAAAGTGTTGCACCATTCACTCCTTCTTTGGTTGTATAGGTTCTTACATCGGGTTGCCCTTCTACATAAACTTGGGTACCTTTTTTAAGATAGGGTGCAATGCCGGTTCTTTCTGTCCAATATGCACAATCTACCCAAATGGTTTTATCCTTTTGGTTTCCTTGTGCATCTTTGTAACGCTCAGTATGCGCTACTGTAAAATTGATCACATTTTTACCACTTACGGTATTCATAACTGCATCTCTTCCCAAATTGCCAATGGCTGTTAACTTGATCATAACAAAAATTTTATAAATATCTGAAAAATGAAATTAAGCAAAATGAGTATTAACCGCAAGGTTAAAGTTTGTTTAACTGTAATCTGCGCTAATTTTTCGCTTTTCGATACCCTCAAAAGGCTTGAGAAAATGCAAATAGGGACTTTTTTACATTAGTTGTTCTACTTTTGCTTAAATTTTGTTGAATGAGCAGAAAAGGCAAAGTGTTGGTTGCAATGAGCGGTGGTATTGATAGCACTGTTGTAGCATTGATGTTGCATCATGAAGGTTATGAGGTAATTGGAATTACCATGAAAACATGGGATTATGCAACAAGCGGAAGCAGTACCAAAGAAACAGGTTGTTGCAATATAGATTCATTCAATGATGCAAGACAAGCTGCGGTGCATCATGGGTTTCCCCATTTTATTTTAGACATTAGAGAAGAATTTGGTGATTTTGTAATTGACAACTTTGTAGACGAATATATCGCAGGACGAACCCCCAATCCATGTGTGATGTGCAATACGCATATCAAATGGAGGGCATTATTAAAAAGAGCCAATGCATTAGAATGCGATTTTATTGCTACAGGTCATTATGCTTCCATACGCCAACATGATAATGGAAGATTCGTAATTAGCAAGGGCTTGGATGAAACCAAAGACCAGAGCTATGTTTTATGGGGATTACAACAAGACCTTTTAAGCAGAACCATTTTGCCATTGGGGGGTTATCGAAAAACTGCAATCAGACAAATGGCCATTGATATGGGGTATCCCGAATTGGCTAAAAAAAGCGAGAGCTATGAAATCTGTTTTGTACCAGACAATGATTATAGAGGATTTTTAAAAAGAAATGTAGAAGGATTAGAAGAAAGAGTAAATGGCGGTTGGTTTGTAGATAAAACAGGGAAAAAATTAGGACAACACAAAGGCTATCCATTTTATACTATTGGCCAAAGAAAAGGACTGGAAATTGCCATGGGACATCCTATTTACGTAACATCAATTGATCCAGATACCAATACAGTTGTGTTAGGAGAAGAAGTTGATTTGGAGCAAAATGACATGCAAATTGGAAAATTAAATTGGATTAAGTACGAAGGTGTTAGTGATGGCATGGAGGCCATTACTAAAATAAGGTATAAAGACAAGGGTGCTTTAAGCAATTTATACAATTCCGAAAACGGCATCAGGGCTCGTTTTTATGAAAATGTAAAAGGAATAGCTCCAGGGCAAAGTGCGGTGTTTTTCGAAGGGAATGATGTGATTGGTGGAGGAATTATACAAAGAGGAGCATTGATTGTTCCTTAAAATTGAAACAAAGCAACAAACATGGTATCTGCTTTTTGAGTATAGCCTTCTATGATTTTCTGCTCAAGTAATTGAGCACCTAAATGGGCTTCAACGAATTGACTAATCAATTCATTTTCTTTTTCAAATACCGAGCAAGTGATGTACAACAAATAACCTCCCTTTTTTATTGAAGGAAAAATATTGGTTAGAATTTGTTGTTGTAATTGTTGAAATTCAGCTAGTTTTTTTTCATCAAAGAAACTTAGTTGTTCCGGAGTTCTGCTCCAAGTGCCACTTCCGCTACAGGGTGCATCACAAATCACTAAATCAAATTGATTTTTATTTATTGACTTGTTAAAATCAATTGGCTTCGACAAATCAATTAAAAATGAATTCAATGGATGTACACCAGCTCTATTGAGCCTCGATTCAAGATTGTGCAAAATTGACTTTCGGATATCAGTAACTGTCAATTGAATATTTTCAAAAATATCATGCGCCAGAATAGATTTTCCACCACTTGCAGCACAACAATCCCAAACCGAGAAACCGTTGATCGAATTGACTGTTTTAATTTTTTCAAGCATTGCCCCAACTCGCTGAGAACTTAAATCTTGAATTACAATATCTTCATCAACAGTAACAATGGTTTCCAATTTTGTTCCATTCGGAAGACGTATCGTATTGCTTTGTACTATTTCAAAAAGACAATTTGCTGCTTTTAAGCTATCGAGTACTTTTTCCTTTTTTGAAGGGCGTACACGAATAAATAAATCAGGCTGGATACAATGAGATAAAGAAAACAAATGATGGTTGATGTCTTTACTCAGTAAATGATTAAACGGAAATATAGATAAACTTGCAACTGATGCATAGTTTGATTGAATAAATGCAACTCGATCCACTAATTTTCCCGACCAGTTTTTTTGCCAGTATTCATCAAACAAAGAGGCCCATTCTCCTATTGATTCATTGCATATAAAAAGTGCAATTTTAATACCTATTGCCAGATCCTCCTGCCTTATTACAGGTGCTAATCTGAAATAATTGTAACAAATTTGAGTAATGTATTTTCTGTCTTTCGAACCAAATTTTTTGTTGGCACTAAAATAGTTTTTTAAAAATACAGCAAAAGGTATATCGCCCTGATATAAGCCAATAATAGCGATTGAGGAACGAATATAATTTTCTGCATATTTCATCATTCTCCCCCTTTAGGGGGCCGGGGGGTTAGGGGGTCGGGGGTGGTTATAATTCCAACAATGTTTTAACTGGATCTTTACCCATTAACAATAGTTCTGGGTTTTCCAGTAAATCTTTTACCCTTACCAAGAAGCTTACGCTTTCCCTTCCATCAATAATGCGGTGATCGTAACTCAAAGCAAGGTACATCATCGGACGAATTACTACCTGACCGTTAATGGCCATTGGGCGTTCTTGAATTTTATGCATTCCTAAAATGGCACTTTGTGGAATATTAATAATTGGCGTACTCATTAAACTTCCAAAAACACCTCCATTGGTTATGGTAAATGTTCCACCTTGTAAATCATCTGCCGTAAGTTTACTATCTCTGGCTTTTCCAGCTAAAACAACAACAGTTTTTTCTATTTCTGCCATACTCATGCTCTCTACATTACGCATTACAGGAACCGTTAACCCTCTTGGAGTACTTACCGCTATGCTGATATCTGCATATTCATGAAAGATGATTTGATCTCCATCAATATAAGCGTTCACTGTAGGCCATTCGCCGAGTGCAATAGCACAGGCTTTTGCAAAGAAACTCATGAATCCAAGATTAACTCCATGACTTTCTTTAAATTTATCTTTATGCGCTTTTCGAATATCCATAATACGAGTCATGTCCACTTCATTAAATGTGGTAAGCATGGCTGTAGTATTCTTAGATTCAACCAATCTTCTACTGATTGTTTTACGCAATGCACTCATTTTTTCCTGACGCAGATTTCTACTATTCAGTTCGGCTCCTGCAACAAACGCTTTTTTACCAGGGTTTTGAAGTGCTACTAATACATCCTGTTTCAATATTTTGCCACCAACTCCAGATGGAGTGATGGTTTTGCTATCTATTTTTTTATCAGCAATAATGGCTGATGCTACTGGGCTTGCTTTTAAATCTTGCACAACTGGACTAGCCACTGTCTCATTAGCAGCTTTGGGGCTTGGTGTATTTTCAGCCTTTTGAGGTTCAGCTGCAACAGAGGCAGATGCCGGCTTGGCAGCTGTTTCATCTATTTTTGCCAATACATCTCCAATATTCAATGTATCACCTTCTTTGCCTATAATTGTTAATACTCCAGCTTTTTCAGCATTCACTTCAAAAGTTGCTTTTTCGCTTTCCAACTCTGCAATAACTTCATCGCGTTCTACCCACTCTCCATCTTTTTTGGTCCATTTCAACAAAGTAACTTCGTTAATCGATTCACCTACTGTAGGTACTTTAATCTCAATCATAATTTTTTATTATCTATACGTTAAATGCGGTTTCAATAATTTCTGCTTGTTCTTTTGCGTGAACTTTTGCATATCCAGTAGCAGTTGAAGCACTGGCATTTCTGCTGATAACCCCGAAATTAATCGATTTTAAATTCATTTGTAAAAAGCCGGCAGCTCCCATATTCATAGGTTCTTCTTGAACCCAGAACCAAGTAGCTTTATTGTACTTTGCATACAATGCTTCAATTTGCTTATTAGCCAATGGATAAATTTGTTCTAATCGAATAATGGCAACATCCTTACGATTGTCTTTTACTTGCTTATCGGCTAATTCATAATACAATTTACCAGTACAGAACAACACTTTTTTAACTTGAGCTGCATCATTTACAAATACATCATCAATTAATTCCTTAAATCCGCCAGTAAGAAACTCATTTGTTCTACTGTATGTTTGAGGATTTCTTAGATTGGCTTTCGGAGAAAAATTGATCAATGGTTTTCTGAAATTCCAAGTCAATTGCCTTCTAAACATATGGAACAAATTGGCAGC
>Ga0164293_10002272_pt1 | contig 16302 bp, 12 predicted proteins | sample GEODES118metaG_FD_111487 | JGI IMG/M metagenome (GOLD analysis project Ga0164293, IMG submission 111487) | Eutrophic lake water microbial communities from Lake Mendota, Wisconsin, USA - GEODES118 metaG | ecosystem: Environmental > Aquatic > Freshwater > Lake | place: USA: Lake Mendota...
CGCCACCTCGGCGTTGTCGATCACCGCGATGGCGTCGGCGCGCTGCACCGTGGTGAGGCGATGCGCCACCACGATCACGGTGCGACCGCGCATGAGAACGTCCAAGGCGGCTTCCACCACCTGCTCCGTTCCCGGGTCGAGGTTCGATGTCGCTTCGTCGAGTACCAGTACAGCGGGATCGACCAACGCAGCGCGTGCGAGCGAGACCAACTGACGCTCTCCCGCTGACAACCGCGAACCGCGCTCGCGTACCTCGGTGTCGAGCCCCTCGGGTAGATCCATGAAGCGGTCGAACACGCCGAGTGTCCGCAACGCTTCGTCGATCTCGCCGTCGGTGGCGTCGGCACGTGCGACACGAAGGTTGTCGCGGATGGTGCCATTGAAGAGAAAGCCCTCCTGGGGGACCACCACGATGCGCTCACGCAACGAACTCATCGTTGCATCCCGAAGGTCGACACCACCGAAGGTGACCGCTCCTTCCGTGGGGTCGTACAACCGCGCCATCAGTTTGGCGAGCGTCGACTTGCCCGCACCCGTCGGACCGACGAGCGCCAACTTGCTGCCGTGGGCAACACGGATGCTGACGTTGCGCAGCACGGGCTGCGTACTGGCGGCGTAGGAGAACGACACATTGTCGACCTCGAGGTCACCGACCAATGGCAGATCGACAGCTCCGACCTTTTCGTCGATCTCCGGTTCTGCGTCGAGAATGCCGTACAACTTCTTCAATGCCGCGCCGGCAGACTGCATCGTGTTGTACAGCTGCGACAACTGCTGAACCGGGTCGAACAGACTTGCCAGCAGCAACACGAAGGCCACGACGGTGCCGAGGCTGACGCTGCCACGGTGCACCAACCAACCGCCGACACCCACGATCAGCGCCGAGGCGAGAACCCCGGCGAACTCGACGAGACCGAAATACCAGGTGCTGACCCGTACGCCTTTCATATGGCTGTCGTACAACGCACGGTTGGACGCGCGGAAGCGGCGGATCTGCTCTTCCTCCCGGGCGTAGGCCTGGATGACACGAACGCCGGTGATGCTCTCCTGCAAAGCGCCGAGGTTGGCACCCACTCGCTCGCGAACCGCGAGGTACGCCTTGTTCGAGTCACGCTGGAACTTGATCGACGCCACGAAGATCACCGGCATGGTGAGCAACGTGATCAGCGTCAGCTGCCACGACAGAACGGTGAGCACCACGAGTGCGAGCACCAGCAAAAGACCCGCCGAGACGAACTGGAGGAGTCCCCACTGGACGATTTCGGCCATCGTCTCGATGTCGGCAGTCATGCGGGCGACGAGCACACCCGCTTTCTCTCGGTCGTAGAAACTCATCGACTGGCGCTGCATCTGGGCGAAGACCTTGATGCGCAGCAGACGCAGGAAATTCTCGCCCGCTCGGTTGATGTACACGTACTGCAAGCGCCCGAAAAAGTACCCGAGCGCGATCACGGCAACGTAACCAGCCACCGCCAGGTTGAGTCGCGCACCGTCGCCCACCCGAATTCCGTTGTCGATTCCCCAGCGCACCAGAACCGGGCCCGCCAACGTGCAGAGCGTGACAGCGACCACGCTGGCCAACGCCGCACGAATGGTCCGCTTGAACGGCGATGCCATGTGCAGCGTGCGCAGCAGCAAACTGCGTGCTTCGTCACGACGGACGCGGTCCTCTTCCGCGACGGCGCCACCACCCCACATGGCTACTCACCCACCCCGAGCGACGTGCGACCCACTTCCTGGGCGGCGAGCACCTCTGCGTAACGAGTGTTCGTCCGCAACAGTTCGTCGTGCGTGCCAACGGCCACGACACGGCCCTCGTCGAGGAGTGCCACGCGGTCGGCCAACGCGATGGTGGCCGGACGATGCGCAATGACCAACGTCGTGCGCCCGTGCATGACCGTGGCCATGGCATCGCGGATCTCGTGTTCTTTCGACGGGTCGACCGCCGAAGTCGCGTCGTCCAGCACCAAAACCCGCGGATCGGCAACGATGGCCCGTGCAATGGCGATCCGTTGACGTTGGCCTCCGGACAGCGAATATCCTCGCTCGCCCAGCACCGTGGCATAGCCATCGGGGAGTTCGAGGATGAAGTCGTGAGCTCCCGCCAGTCTGGCGGCGGCTTCGATTCGGGATCGGTCCGCAGCCGGATCGGCGAATGCAATGTTGGCCGCAACCGTGTCGTTGAAGAGCAGCGTGTCCTCGAACACGACCGCCACCGATCGGCGCAGATCACGAAGACGCAGATCACGAATGTCGACACCGTCGAGCGTGATCCGGCCGGCTTGGGCGTCGTAGAACCGCAGCAACAACCGCGCGACCGTGCTCTTGCCGCTGCCCGTCGCCCCGACGATCGCCAACGACTGCCCTGCCGGCACGTCGAGATCGAACCGATCGAGAATCGGTTGTCCGCTGGAGTAGCCGAAGTCCACGCCAGAGAAACGCAACGCCCCGGAAGGCTCACCGGCGACTCGCGCCGGCAGTGGACGCGGCTCGATCGGATCGGCCACCAACGGTTCGGTCGACAGAACTTCGTCGACACGGATCAGCGCCGCGGCGGCACGCTGCCCGAACGCCACCGTCATCCCGATGGTGCGCAGCGGCCAGATCAACATCACGAGGTAACTGTTGAAGGCGACGAGCTCACCCACCGTCATCCGTCCGTCGATGACGAGATGACCGCCGTAGCCGAGCACCGCGACGAGCCCGAGCGACGGAAGCAGGTCGATTCCCGGCAGGAACTTGCTGCGGATCTTCGCCGCACCGAGCGACACATGCCGAATGTCGTCGGCCTCTTTCTTCAGTTTGGCCATCTGTGCGGCTTCGGCACCGAAGCCCTTCACCACTCGCACACCGGACACCGACTCCTCCACCACGTTGGCGAGTTCGGCTTGCTCGGCCTGCACCGCCAGCACGGCAGGATGGATGGTGTTGCTGAACCGTTTGGCGAGAACGTTGATGAACGGCAACGGCACGAGAGCAACGAGCGCCAGCAACGGTTGGCTGAGGAAGAGAATCACCATCACGGCCAAGACCATGGCGACGTTCGAGATGGTGAGCGGGATCATCACGACGAATCCCTGGATCTGGCCGAGATCGCTGGAGGCACGACTCATCAACTGCCCCGTCTGCATCCGGTCGTGGTATCCGATGTCGAGTGCCTGCAGGTGGGCGAACAACCGCTCGCGCAGCCGCGTCTCGGTCCACCGGCTCTCACGAAAGGCCAGCCACCTGCGCACCGCCGTGAAGAGGCCGACGATCGCGCCGGCCGCAACGATCAGCAGAGTCCACAGCAGGAGCGATCCGTTCTTCTCGATGCCCCGGTCGATACCCAATCGATAGAGGCTGGGGATCGCCACCTTGGCGGCGCTCCACACCAGACCGATGACCACCCCGAGAACGAGACCCCGGCGCTGGTCACGCAGGGTCGTGGCCAGCAACCGCCAGCCGTGTCTGTTCCGGGAATCCACGCTCCGTCACGGTATCGCCGGAATCTGTCCTACTCTTTGCCCCATGACGACCCTGGAGAGCCAGCCCTTCGCCTCGATCAGCCCGTTCCTGCGCGGAACCTACGCACCCGTCTTCGACGAACTCGAGGTTGCCGATCTCGACGTCACCGGAGAGATTCCGACGTCGTTGAACGGCGTGTACATGCGCAACGGCGCCAACCCGCAGTTCCAGCCGCTCGGCCGCTACCACTGGTTCGACGGTGACGGCATGGTGCACGCCGTCTATCTCGAGAACGGTCGCGCCCGCTACAAGAACAAGTGGGTCGAGACTCCCGGACTGCGCCACGAGCGCAACGCCGGCAAGGCGCTCTTCGGCGGCATCCTGAACTTCCAGTTCCCGCCCGAGGAACTTCTCGTCGAGTGCGGGATCTTCAAGAACGCGGCGAACACCAACATCATTCGCCACGCGAACAAATACCTCGGCCTTTGGGAGGGCGGGCCCGCATCGGAGATCACACGCGAACTCGATTCGGTCGGCCTGTTCGACTTCGGCGGGAAACTCGAAGGCGCCTTCACTGCACACCCGAAGTGGTGCCCCGAAACGGGCGAACTCATCTTCTTCGGCTACGACCCGATCGGTGAACAGCCCTTCCTGCGCTACCACGTGGCCGACAAGAACGGAAACCTCACACACACCACGCCCATCACCATTCCCAAGGGTGTGATGATGCACGACTTCCTCACCACGCGGAATTACTCGATCTTCTTCGATCTTCCCGCCGTGCTCGAGGCCGTGATGGCCGGTGAATCGATGTGGCAACCGCAACTCGGCGCTCGCATCGGCGTGATGCCTCGCCACGGGGGCGATGCTGACGTCCGTTGGTTCGACATCGACCCGTGCTACGTCTTCCACTTCCTCAACTCGTGGGAAGAGACCGGCCCGGACGGCCACGAGCGCATCGTCGCCTTCGGTTGCCGCATGCCGCGCATCGATCTTGACTTCGAAGCCGACAGCAAGGAGTCCGGTGGCCTCGTCGCCGAAGCCGGAGTCGGTCTCGCAAAGTGGACCATCGACCTCACCACCGGAACGGTGAAGGAAGAGATGTTCCACGACCTGCGTACCGACTTCCCCCGCTTGCACGACGACCTGCTCGGTCTGAAGCACCGCTATGGCTTCGCCTCTGGCGTCATCGACGGCGAGCCCTCGCTCGGCTTCAACGGCATCATCCGCTACGACCTCGAGACCGGCGCCGAACAGATCTTCTCCTTCGGGGAGGGCACGGTGATCGGCGAAGCCGTGGTGGCCGACGATCCGGCACGACCGGGCGAACTCGGCTCGTTCGTGATGGTCTACGCCACCGACTCAGCCACGCTGAACACCGACTTCTGCATCTTCGATGCTGCCGACATCACGAGCGGTCCGTTGGCCCGGGTGCATCTGCCCCGCCGCGTACCCGCCGGATTTCACGGCAACTGGATGCCTGCCTGACGAAACTCTTCGCATCGCCGCCTTGGGGGCGATGACACTTTCGTACACCCCTTCGTCATGATGACCTCATGACACAGCCACGGCACGACAACCCCCGTCAGCCCAGCCTCGTCTTCGGCGGCTACGAGCCCCCGGTGCAACTTCGCTTGTCCGAGCACACGCGACGCATCGGCCTGAAGCACATTGCCAAGATCAAGGCCCAGCTGGCCGAACAGGCCGCCCGCGAACTGGGCGACACCGTCGACAACGACCGCGCAGCCTGACCCCGGTAGCGTCGTCCCCGATCGCACACGCATCGGGGGACACCATGGGCACCAAGCTCGACATCGGCAAGTACGGCATCTTCTCTGCGGCCTTCGAACTCCAACCGGCGGCCAAGGCCCGTGAAGGATTCGCCCGGCTCGACGGCATGGGATGGTCCACGTTCTGGATCGGCGAGACCACCAACCGCGAGATTTTCGCCAATGCCATGTTGCTGCTCGGTGCCAGCACGAACATCCGCGTGGCCAGCGGCATCGCCAACCTCCAGTTGCGTGCGCCCGTGTCGATGAATGCCGGGTGGCTCACCGTCAGCGAGGCCTTCCCCGACCGTTTCATTCTCGGTGTGCGCGCCAGCCACGCCTCGTTCATTGCGCGTGCTCTCGGTACCGAATACGCGAAGCCACTCACTACCATGCGTCGCTATCTCGACGACATGGATGCCGCCGAGTTCGTCTGCCCGAAGCCCGCAACCGCGCACCGCATGCTCGGCGCCCTCGGCCCGAAGATGATGCAACTCGCCGCCGAACGCACCGACGGCGCTTTCTCCTATCTCATGCCACCCGAGCACACGGCCACAGCCCGCAATGATCTCGGCAACGACAGCAACCTCTCCGTCGAGCTGATGGTGGTTCTCGAGTCCGAACCGACTCGGGCCCGCGACATCGCCCGCAAGAACATCGCTCGCTATCTCTTGCAGACGAACTACCGCAACAGCCTCATTCGCACCGGCTTCACAGAGGCCGACTTCGGCAACGACTCGACTCCGCCCACTGATCGCTTGGTCGATGCCATCGTGGCCTGGGGCGACGAAGACGCCATCGTGGCCCGCGTGCGCGAGCACGAGTCGGCCGGCGCCGACCACGTTGCTCTTCAGGTACTCACCGCGACGCCACGTGAGATGCCACATGCCGAGTGGCAACGTCTCGCCGACGCGTTGCTCTGATCAACCCGGCCTGATCAACCCTTCGAAGGGCTCAAGGCTTCGACACACTTCCAGTAGTCGATCTCCGGGTCGAGCGGCATGATCGCGAGCGAACTGGTGGTGACACCGTTGGCGAAGTAGGCGTCGATCTTCTCGCGGCACTGCGCCGGCGAGCCGTGCACGATCAAGTCGTCGACCACCTCGTCGGGAATCGCCGCGAGCGCTGCCTTGCGATCGCCCGCCTTCCATGCATCCCACATACCCTGCAACTGCGGGCCGCGACCCAACCATTCGTGGAACGCGGCGTAGACGGGAACGTTGAGGTACGCGGCAACGGCGAACTTGGCGGCCTGGCGAACCACTTCGGTGTTCTCGCTCGGACACACGAAGATACGACAGACGATCTCCTTCGGCACTCCGTCGGCTGCACCGCGCACGACTTCGGCCACCTTTGCCACGTCGGTCGGCGACAACCAGTTGATGATGGTGCCATCGGCTTCGCGCGCTGCCAAACGCAACATGCCCTCACGCAGAGCCGCCACCAACACCTTCGGCTTGACCTCGGGCTTCACGCCGAGTCGGAAGCCGTTGATCTCGAAGGTGTCGTACTTCTTCACGATCTTCTCGCCCTCGAAAGCGTCGTGCAGGAAGCGCACGATGTCACGCACCTTCTTGTAGGGCTCGACGAAGGGAACCCCGTTCCACTTCTCCACGATCACGTTGCTCGACGACCCGATACCGATGGCGAAGCGACCGGGCGCCGCATCGGCCAGCGATGCGACACATTGCGCGAACGCCGCCGGCGAGCGTGTGAACGCGGGAATGATCGCCGTCCCGAGACGCAATCGCGGTTCCCATGCCGCCGCCAAGGCAAGCGGCGTGAAGCCGTCGGCACCGTCGGACTCGGCCGACCAGATGTCGCTGTAGCCCATGTCGGCCAGCGCGGCGAGCTTCTCGCGGTGCGTGTGCAGGTGCCCGGGAAGGGGCACGGTCATTCCGTTGCGGCGTGGAAGTGCATGATCCGACATTCCGCCATCTTTTCAGACCGAGAGAGCGCGCAACGCGCCGGCGGTCAGTCCTTCCAGTAACGCAGGATGCAACTCTGGCTGGCCGTGGCCATGAGAGTGCCGTCTTCGGCGTACATGAAGACGAGTCCGTGGCCGAAGCCACGCTCGACGGACTGCACGCGAATGTCGAGCAGCACCCACTCGGTGGGAACCAGGCGGGCCACGCGAAGCGTGTTGTCGAGGCTGTTGCCCCCTCCCCTCACGCCGAGCGCCTGACCCACACCCATCGGCACGAAGTCACCGAGCACCGCGAGGGCACTGGCATCGACACCCTCGATGACGTCGGGGATACGCGCCCACATGAGCGTCTGGCCGTCGGACAACGTCCCGTCGAGCTCCTCCAGATCGCGCCCCTTCACCAACTTCTGCTGCAGTCGCTCGTTGATCGTGCCGGCAACTGGATAGCGGTGTTCACGGTCGCGACACTCATCGGGCCGCGGCACCTGAGGCATGGTTTCGAACTGACCATGCCGTGGCTCGGGGCGATCCCCGAGCGCGGCGTTGACGGTGAGAATCTCCCGCTGACCCACGTGGCAGACGGTGCGAGCCTGCGTGATCTGATGGCCTTCCACCGCCACGGTGACGTCGACGTCGAGCACCTCACCGGGCTTTGCATAGGACAAGTATTGGGCCGTTGCCCACACCACGTTGCGGCCGGTCACGCCCTCCATCGCGGAGATTGCGGCTCCGAGCCCACACCCACCGAAGAGGAAGTTGCCCATGGTGGCAAGCCCGGGTGTGACTTCCATGTGCCAGCGGTACGGGTTGTGGCTCTGTTGCAGGCCGAGGAATCCGCGAGTGTCCATACGGCGACGACGCTAATGCCACGGGGCCCGAACCGATGTAGTTTTTCCCACTATCCGTCACACCAGGACGCACGACACAGGGGGAAACATGAGCAGCAACACCGGACCTCTCGCAGGCATCAAGGTCGTCGACATGTCGACGATGATCTCCGGACCGCTCACCGCGATGATGCTCGCCGACTACGGCGCCGATGTGATCAAGATCGAATCACCCGGCCAGGGCGACCTCATGCGTTACCTCGGCACGCAGAAGAACGGCCTCACCGGTCTCTTCTCGCTGAACAATCGCGGCAAGCGCTCGATCAACCTCAATGTCAAGTCCAAGGAAGGTCTCGAGATTCTGTCCAAGCTGATCGCGGAGGCCGACGTGTTCGTGCAGAACTACCGACCCGGCGCGATGGAGCGCCTCGGCCTCGGCTACGAGGACGTGAAGAAATTCAATCCGGGAATCATCTACGTCTCGATCAGCGGCTACGGCCCCGACGGCCCCAACAGTCACCGCCGCGTGTACGACAACGTCATCCAGGCCGCCAGCGGCGTTGCATCGGTCCAGTCCGATCCGGGTACGGGCAAGCCGCAGATGCTGCGCAATCTCGCCTGTGACAAGGTCACCTCCTACACCGCCATGCAGTCGATCTGCGCCGCGCTCTTTGCTCGCGAACGTGGCACCGCACAGGGCCAGCACATCGTGCTCGCCATGCTCGATGCTGCCGTGTCCTTCCTCTGGCCTGACGCCGGCATGGACGCCACCGTGCTCGACGACGACGCCGTACGCATGCCCACTCTGGGCGCCAACTACAACGTCACGGTTCTCGAAGACGGATACTGCGCCAGCTCGGCCGTCAGCGACGTCGAGTTCAAGGGCCTGTGGGCCGCGCTCGGCCACCCCGAGCTCGCTGACGATCCGCGGTTCTCCACCGCTGCCGCCCGTTCACAGAATGCAGGTGAACTGGTCAAGACCATGAAAGAACTGTCGTCGAAGACCAAACTCGCCGACTTCCTGCGCGTCGCCGAGGAGCACGACCTCCCCGCGTCGCCCGTGAACTCGATCGCCGATCTGCCGCACGACCCGCAGATCAAGAACAACGAGATCTTCGTCGAGCGCACACACCCCGTCATGGGCAAGGTGCGAGAGGTGCGGCCCGCAGCACGCTTCAGCGACACCAAACTCCGGGTCAGCGCGCCCGCACCCACGCGCGGCGAGCACACCGACGACATCGTGCGCGAGATCGGCCTCGATCCGGTCGCTCTGCGCGAAGCAGGCGCGATCTTCTAGATCAGCGTGTGATCGAACGTCCGACGATCTCTTTCATGATCTCGGACGTTCCACCGTAAATGGTCTGGATTCGACTGTCGGCCCATGCACGCGCGATCGGATACTCGCGCATGTAGCCGTAGCCGCCGTGCAGCTGCAGACAGCGGTCGACGACCTTGTTCTGCAATTCCGTGCACCAGAACTTGGCCGCAGCAGCTTGCTCGGCGCTGAGCTTCTTCTCGCAGTGCAGTTCCACGCAACGGTCGACGTACACCTGGGCGATCTGTACCTCGGTGGCCAGTTCGGCGAGGAGGAACTTGCTGTTCTGGAACTGCGAGATCGACTGCCCGAACGCCTTGCGCTCACGGGTGTAGTCGAGCGTCCACTTCAAGGCGGCATCGGCCACGGCGATGGCACCGACAGCGATACCGAGGCGCTCCTGGGCCAGGTTCGTCATGAGATAGACGAAGCCCATCCCCTCTTCGCCGAGCAGGTTCTCGGCGGGCACTTCCACGTCGGTGAAGAACAACTCGGCGGTGTCCTGGGCGTGCATCCCCAACTTGTCAAGGTTGCGCCCGCGTTCGAAACCCTTCATGCCGCGCTCGACCACGAGCAGCGAAATGCCACGGTGGCCCTTCTCCGGGTCCGTGCGACAGACGGTGATCACCACGTCGCTGTTGATGCCGTTCGAGATGAAGGTCTTGGCTCCGTTCACCACGTACGAACCACCCTTCTTCGCACCCGTCGTGCGGATGCCCGCCACGTCACTGCCGGTGTTCGGCTCGGTGATACCGAGAGCACCGATCACCTCGCCGGTGACCATGCCCGGGAGCCAACGTGACTTCTGTTCGTCGTTGGCCAGTTCGAGGAAGTACGGCAGGACGATGTCGTTGTGCAGGGTGATGCCGTTGCCACTGCCGATGACGCCCGTGTAACCGATCTCTTCGGCCATGATCGCGGCGAAGTGGTAGTCGTCGGTTCCGCCGCCGCCGAAGGACTCCGGCACCGTCAAGCCGAGGAAGCCGTGCTTGCCGGCTTCCAGCCACAACTCACGGGGCGTGATGCCCTCTTCTTCCCACTTCTCGTGGTTCGGCACCACTTCCTTGTCGAGCCACGAACGGAACGTGGCACGGAACTGCTGGTGGACATCGTCGAAAATCGTGCGCGGGAAGGCTTCCATGCCGCAAAAACTAGAGGCTGAGAAGGGTGACCGACCAACCCGTCGGCGGGATCGAGCGTGTCTCAGCCGGCGAGCGTGGCACGGGCGACCAGATCCACACCGAACGAGGTGAGGATGGCCAGGTACAAGAGACCCGTCGCCGCCATCACTGCGGAGTAGCTGCGTTCCTTCAAAGCCGCCTTGGTGACCACCACGAGGATTCCCGTCATGACCACGCAGGCCACCCAGAACCAGCCGAGCATGCCGTTCCATCCGTCGTCGATCGAGCCGTTCAGGACGCTGATCATGCCGGTGGGCAGCAGCATCGCCACCACTTCCAGCGGCAAAGCCCAGTACATGACGTCGACGAGATCCTTCAGCAGCTTGCGGGGCATGCCGGGCTGCACCAGGTACCAGTGGCCGAGCAACATCGCGTCGGTGATCGCCCCGAGGAAGAGTGCACCGATCACCACCCGGAACGAACCCACCAACGACTCACCGAGACCGTCGGCCGCATCGAGGGCACCCGCCACGGATCCGATCAGACCGATCAGGGGTGCGATCAGCAGGCGATGCGGCGGCGTCTTGCGCAGGGTCAGCAGCGCCAGGATGCAGACGATGACTCCGGCCGCCTCGCGCACCGGAACAACATTGGTGGCGAAACCGGCAGCCACTCCACCGGCGGCCAGCGTGGCATAGCTGCCATGCAGCAACCAGGTGTAGCCACGGCCGACCTCGCTGTTGCGCACGGTCATCCAGCAGAAGAGCAAGCCTCCGCTGGCCCATTGCAGAAGAACCGTCGCCGCATCCAGTCGCATCACGCTGTGCAAACTAGGCGACGAATGTCGCCCAATCAGGTATCCGAAAGCGACGAATGTCGCCCAATCAGGTATCAGAAAGCGACGAATGTCGCCCGGACCGGGATCAGCGGGCGGTGACGGTGTCGGTGTCGCGACCGGAACGAATCAGAACGCCAGGACGTGAAGCGAGGATCTCTCCGTGGCGGACGGCAGGAACGCCGTTCACGAGAACGTGCTCGATGCCCTCGGCCTCGCCGTAGACGCGGCCGGCACCGCCGGGCAGGTCGAACTTCTGGTACACCGGGCCGGGTCCGATGGTGTCGGGGTCGAACACCACGATGTCGCCGTGGTATCCCTCGGCGACACGACCGCGGTCACGCAAACCGTAGAGGCGCGCGGGGCGATCGGTGAGATGCGACACGGCTTCTTCCAGCGGCATGAGATGGTGTTCGCGCACCGCACGTGCGATCAAGGTGGTGGAGAAAGCGAAGCTGTCGATCATGTCGAGGTGCGCACCCGCATCGCTGGCGCCCACGATGGCACGGTCGTCACGCCACACCTCCACGCGGCGCTGCCACGTGGCGTCGTCCTGACCCTTGTCCTGGTTGGCGATCACGGTGTTGAGGTTGTCGTCGACCACGATGTCGGCGAGCACGTCCCACGCGTCACGTCCCAGTTCCTTGGCGATGTCGCCGATGAGACGGCCCTGATACGGCTTCCACTTGTCGGTGAAGGTTTCGAGGAGGATGTAGGCCGCCCAGTTGCCGATGGACCGCGTGGGGCCCTCGGTGCTCTGCGCGAGACGATTCATCTCCTCGCGTCCCTTCGGGTCGCGCAACATCGCCAACTTCTCTTCCGGCGGCAGGGCCATCAGTTCGTCCCAACCGTTCAGGATGTCGAGAATGAATCCGCTGCGCAGGTTCAGACGGAGACGGAAGGTGTCGGGAAGCGTGAGCGCGAGTACTTTGCCTCCCCGTTCCTTGGCGACGTCCCCACCCTTCAACTGGTGCTGTACGAGATCCCAGTTCTGCTGGTACACCTGCAACAGGTTCCAGTTCAGCGGACGATTCGCGGCGGCACTCATGTCGGCCATCAGCTCGAACGTCTCCTGTTCGAAGCGGCCGACCGCTGGGATGAACTCGAGCGTGGTACCGGGGAACTCCCCCACCACCGCACAGAGTGCGATCAGTTCCTTGCGAGATGCATGACGAGACGGAACCGGCACACCGGTGTGGTCGTTGTGACTGGTGGACCAAGTGGATGAAAAACCCATTCCTCCGGCCCGCAGACCGTCACGGAGCAGATCACACATGCGATCGATCTCTTCGTCGGTGGCCTCACGCTTGGTGGCATCGTCGTGCATCACGACGCGGCGCAACGCGCTGTGTCCAACGAGGAAGCCGGCATTCGGCATGAGGGTGCCGTCGATGGCATCGAAGTACTCGGCTGTCGTCGACCAGTTCCACGGCACGCCTTCCTGCAAGCTCTCGAGCGGCATGCCCTCGACACGCGCCAACATGCGCATCAGATAGTCGCCGTCCTGTTCGGTGAGTGGCGCGATGGTGAAACCACAGTTGCCGGCCATCACCGTGGTGACACCGTGCAACGGAGAAGGACTGAGCGAAGAGTCCCAGAACGCCTGGGCGTCGTAGTGCGTGTGCAAATCGATGAAACCGGGTGCGACCACCTTGCCTGTGGCGTCGATGACCGTCTCGGCCTCGTCGGCCACGTTGCCGACGGCGACGATCTTGCCGTTGGCGATACCGACATCGGCCCGGAAACGAGCCATACCGGTTCCGTCGATCACTTCTCCGCCGCGAATCACGACATCCAACATGGACTCCCCCTCCGTCTCTGCATTCCGCAGACGAAGGAAAAGGTTAGGCGAGAACGACGAGGTCGTGCGAGGCAGTGTTCATCGGCAACGGACCGTCGGCCGTTGCCACCACGATGTCCTCGAGCCTCATGCCGAAACGGCCCGGGATGTAGATACCGGGCTCGATGCTGAAGGCATGACCGTGGGCGAGCGGCAGGATGTTGCCGGCCACGATGTAGGGCTCTTCGTGGGCCTCCATGCCGATTCCGTGCCCCGTGCGGTGCACGAAGTACTCACCGAAACCAGCCTTGGCGATGATGTCGCGCGCGGCGGCATCGACCGACTCGCACGTGGCACCGATGACAGCACTGGCGACCGAAGCGGCCTGTGCCTCTTTCAGCACCGCGTAGGCATCGGCAACGTCGGACGGCGGAGTTCCGAGAAAGACACAGCGCGTGATATCGCTGCAGTAGTCGGCCATCGTGCCGCCGAAGTCACACAAGACGATCTCACCTGCGCGGATGACACGTGCGCCGGGGTGGTGGTGCGGGCTGGCAGCGTTCTCACCCGCGGCGACGATGGCGAAGTTCACCACGTCATGTCCTTCGGCAATCAGCCGTGCCGAGATGTCGGCCGACACCTGCGCCTCGGTCCGACCGATGAGGGGAATCTCACCCGCCTGGAGTTGCGCGGCCACACGATCGGCCGCCGCGCCCGCACGCTGCAGTGCTTCGATCTCGAAGGGCGTCTTCGCCATGCGCAACGGTCCGACGACATCGACGGCGCGTGAATAGGTGACACCGGGGAGAAGCGGCAACAACTCCACGAGAAAGCGCGCCCAGAGTTGGTCACCGACCGCGACGTTGCGTGCACCACGTACGAGTTGCGCCACCAGCGCAACAGGGTCGTCGGTTTCGTTCCACGGCAACAGCGAGAACACGGAGGGATGCTCGACGACACGTGGCGCCTCGAGACGCGGAATGACGAGCGTGGCGGCACCTTCGCGTGGCACCACCAACATGGTGAGACGCTCGAGCGGCATCGCGTGGTAACCGACCACGTAGGGCAGGTCGTGCCCCACCGACAGGAGAACCGCGTCGATGTCGCGCGCTTGCATGGTGGCCTGCACACGGGCAAGGCGCTCTTCGTAGATTGCCGAGGGCAAGGGCGTTGATTCGCGCGAGTTCACGAGATGCTCACCGCCGTCACTTTCATGTCGCCCGACACACCTGCCGCGTGGTCGGCCGATTCACGGGCGTGGTAGCTGGAACGCGTCAGCGGACTGGCCTCGACATGACCGATACCGAGCAACTCACCGAAGGCCTTCAACTCCGCGAACTCCTGAGGTTCGACCCAGCGGGCCACCGGCAGGTGGTGGGTGGTCGGACGCAGGTACTGGCCGATGGTGACGATGTCGACGCCGACTCCGGCGAGGTCCACCAACGTTCCCTCCACTTCTTCGCGTGTTTCTCCCATCCCGACGATGATGCCGGACTTGGTGGTGAGACCCACTTCCTTGCCGCGAGCGAGAACCGAGAGGCTGCGGGCGTAGCCGGCGCTCGGCCGCACGGCACGCTGCAAGCGGGCGACGGTCTCGATGTTGTGATTCAACACGTCGGGGCGTGCCTCGACGAGGATGTTCAACGCTTCGGTGCCCTTCACGTCGGAGATCAACGTCTCGACGCGAGCCAAAGGCGAGCGGCGCTTGATGGCCCGAACACAGTCAGCGACGTGTTGCATGCCTCCGTCGTCGAGATCGTCGCGGGCGACCATCGTGAGCACGGCGTGCATCAGGCCCATGCGTGCCACGGCTTCGGCCACGCGCGCGGGCTCGTCGGCTTCGGGTTCCAGTGGCTTGCGCGTGTCGACGAGACAAAAACCACAGGCTCGCGTGCAGCGCTCGCCGAGCACCATGAACGTGGCGGTGCGATCCGACCAGCACTCCGACAGGTTCGGACAACCCGCCTCTTCGCAGACGGTCACGAGACCGAGGTCGCGGACGACTTTCTTCGTCTCCAACACCTCGGGACCGTGTTTCACCTTCGGGCGGAGCCATTCGGGTTTGCGTTCCTCGATGTCGATGCCGCCGGTGACACCGACTTGTGCGAGACGCGACGTGAGACGCACGGGCTGACCGGGGCCTTCGCCACGGGAGAACGCCGAGAGATCCTCCGGACGGTGGTGCCATGCGACGTCCTGGCGTTCCATCACACCATCGGCGAAGCGATCGGCGATGCGGCGGGCGACAATGTCGGCAACGTCGCGCACAGGGGCATCGATGCCCTCTTCGCGCAGCGACGTGACCGGATACTCAGCGATGCCGCACGGCACGATGTGCTCGCGCATGTAGGCGAGATCCGTCTCGACGTTCAGTGCGAAACCGTGCATGGTGCGACCGCGCGTGAGACGCACACCGATCGCGCAGATCTTGCGCGGCTTGCCTGATTCCACGCCCAACCAGACTCCGGGGTAACCGTCGAAGCGACTGGCATCGGGGATTCCCAGTTCCGTCAGCGTGTCGATGACCACCTGCTCGATGGCGGTGACGTAGGCGATCGTGTCGGCGGGACCGGACTTGTCACCGTGCTTCGGTCGCAGACTGAGGATGGGATAGCCCACCAACTGTCCGGGACCGTGATACGTGATGTCCCCGCCGCGGTTGACCTTCACGAGATCCGCGCCGACGACGTGCGGAGCGCACTTCAGGTTCTTGTCGAGATCGGCACTCGGCCCGTAGGTGAAGACGTGTTGATGTTCGAGCAGCAACAAGTGCTGACGATCGGAATGCAAGAACAGCGCCTCCTGCACCGCGAACGCCTCCCGATAGGGAACGCGTCCCAACCAACGGACGTGGAGCGGTGTGGTCATCGGGCCGAAGGGAACCTCAGAGCTCCGAAGACCAGTCGCGCGTCTCGAGAATCTGCTTGATGCGGGCGAGGAAATTCGCCGCATAGGCACCGTCGAAGGCGCGGTGGTCCCAACTCATGGCGAGATTGCCGACCGGATGAATGGCGATGGATTCGCCACCGTCGGGCGTGTTCACCACCACCGGCTTGCGCACGATGGCATCAGTGGAGATGATGGCCACCTGCGGCTGGTTGATGACTGCCATGGTGAGCACCGAGCCGGCCGAGCCGTTGTTCGACAACGTGAACGTGCCGCCCTGGATCTCGTCGGGGGTGAGCTTGCGATTCTTGGCGCGGTTGCCGAGGTCGCTGATCTCGCGGGCAAGGGCACGCAGGCGCTTGCTCTCGGCATCACGCACGACCGGGACCAAGAGA
>Ga0164293_10002273_pt1 | contig 16298 bp, 9 predicted proteins | sample GEODES118metaG_FD_111487 | JGI IMG/M metagenome (GOLD analysis project Ga0164293, IMG submission 111487) | Eutrophic lake water microbial communities from Lake Mendota, Wisconsin, USA - GEODES118 metaG | ecosystem: Environmental > Aquatic > Freshwater > Lake | place: USA: Lake Mendota, Wisconsin...
GGCCGTTCGTGTGCGGCGGGATCATCGCGCTTGGTCTGGTGCCGACTGCCCGGGGTGAAAGTCGCTCCGCGGAAGTCCGCGTGCAGCACCTGCGCTGTGAGTTCCTGACCGAGCCGGATGCCATCGAGACGCTGACGCCTCGCCTTTCGTGGCGGCTGGCCTCGGACCGACGCGGCGTGGAGCAAACCGCATGGCAGGTCCGGGTGGCACGGACGCGAGCTGGGCTCGAGGAAGGGCGGGGGGCGTTGTGGGACAGCGGTCGACGCGACCGCGATGATCGCCTGCAGGTTGCCTATGAAGGCGCGCCTCTCGAGTCGGGAGCCGAGTATTTTTGGCAAGTGCGCATCTGGGATGAACGCGGCGAGCCTACGCCGTGGAGTGCGCCTGCCCGGTGGGGCATGGGGCTGTTGCAGGCTTCGGATTGGGGAGCGGAGTGGATCGCCGCGCCGGACCGTACGCCGTGGCCGACGAAGCCCGATCCGCTCGTGTTGCCGCCGGCGCGCCATTTCCGCCGCGCCTTTGCGATCGGGAAGCCGGTGCGGCGTGCGGTCGCGTACGTCTCGGCGCTGGGTATCTACGATCTGCACTGCAACGGCAGCCGGATCGGTGATGCGTACTTTCAGCCAGGATGGTCGGATACCTCACAGCGCGCCTATTACCGCGCTCATGACATCACGGCGCAGCTTCGAGCTGGAGAGGAGAACGTAGTCGGGGCAGTGGTTGCCGATGGCTGGTACGCCGGCTACGTGGGCTATGGCCTCTTGGTGGGCTATGGTCCGGACCGTTTGGGCCGTTGGTTTTACGGCAAGGAACCAGCGTTGCGGGTGCAGCTTCAGATCGAGTACGAAGACGGTTCCCGCGAGCGAGTCATCAGCGATCGCAGTTGGCGGGTGACGACGAGTGGGCCGATTCAGGAAGCAGACTTGATCATGGGAGAGCGGCATGATGCGCGGCGCGAGCTTCCCGGATGGGATCGTGCGGGCTACCAAGCGAACGGGTGGGAGCCCGTGGTGCGAGCGGACGCGAATCCGCGCTTTCCAGCGCGCTACCGGGATGCGGTCGAGCAGCGAGCCGTGGAGGTCGGATTCGTTCCGCCTCCGCGGATGCAGGCCTACGGTGCTCCGCCGATCCGAGTGACCGAGGAGCGGCCGGCGCAGGCGATCGCGGAGCCAAGCCCCGGGGTCTACATCTTTGACCTCGGTCAGAACATCGCTGGCGTGGTCCGCTTGCGCGTGAGGGGCCCCGCTGGCACCGAAATCCGGCTGCGCTACGGCGAGCGCCTGCACCGGGATGGGCGGCTGATGACGGAGAACCTGCGCCGGGCGCGAGCGACGGACACCTACATTGTGCGTGGTGATCCCGAAGGTGAGATCTGGTCGCCGCGCTTTACGTATCATGGTTTCCAGTACGTAGAGGTCGCCGGCCTGGTTGAGCGGCCCGGCCTGGATGCGGTGACGGGTCTCGTGCTGCACAACGATACCCCGTTGATCGGCACTTTCGCCTGCAGCGACGCCGTCCTGACCCGGCTGGCGGAGAACGCGCGGTGGACGCAGCGCGCCAACTTCATTGAAGTGCCGACCGACTGTCCGCAGCGTGACGAGCGCCTTGGGTGGATGGGCGATGCTGGCGCGTACGTTGGAACGGCGACGTACTACGCGGATGTGGCGGGTTTCCTGACTAAGTGGATGGATGACGTGGTCGAGGCCCAGCGATCGTTCGGGGCTTTTCCTGACTACGCGCCCTATCCGATGGCGCACGGTCCCGGTCAGCAGACCTTCGGCTCGGCGTGGACGGACGCGGGCGTGATGGTTCCTTGGACGGCGTGGCGGACTTATGGTGATCTGCGGATGGTGGAGCGGCACTGGCCGGCGCTGCAGCGCTTCATGGAGTGGCGGCATTCGACCGCAAGCCCGGACGGACTGGGTTCCCGGCATGGCAATCCGTGGGGGGACTGGCTGAATTTGGACGATCCAACGCCGCTTGAGTTGGTCGACACCTGCTATGCCGCGAAGGTGGCGGATCAGATGGCGGAAATGGCGCAGGCGTTGTCTCGGCCGGTGGAAGCTGAGGTCTACCAGCGGCGCCGGGCGCGCATGGAGGCGGCGTTTGTGCGGCAGTACCGTCGCTCGGACGGCGAGTACGCCTTGCCGTCGCAGTCCAGCCACGTTCTTGCCTTGTGGGCCGGGCTTGTTCCTAAGGAGGACACGCCCCGCGTCGTGCAGGCGCTCGCGGCGAGAATCGCGCGGAACGACTACCGGATGTCGACGGGCTTCCTCGGCACGCGTTCGATTCTTTCGGTGCTGTCGGAGCACGGGCAGCACGATCTCGCGGTGCAGTTGTTTCAGAGCCGGCGCTTTCCGAGTTGGGGGTATGCCGTGGCCAACGGCGCGAACACCGTATGGGAACGCTGGGACAGCTACACGGAGGAGCACGGGTTCAACGGCGCGAACGGGAAGCAGAACGCGGCGATGAACAGCTTCAGTCACTACGCGTTTGGAGCCGTGATGGAGTGGGCGTTCCGCGAGCTGGCTGGGATCGGTCGATCGGAACCCGGCTCCCGCGTGATCCCGGTGCGTCCACGGCTTCCGGATCCCGCGGGCAACCCGGAGGCGGCGCCGATCACTTGGGTCGCAGCGGAGTCGGAGGTCCCGGCGGGTCGAATCGCCACGGAATGGCGGCGCGACGGGCGGTCGTGGACCCTCCAGCTCGACGTGCCGCCGAACGCCAGTGCCCGGGTACGCTTGGATCGGGCGGCCGCCGCGCGGGTCAGCGAGTCAGGCCAGCCGTTGACCCATGCGGCGGGCGTGCGTGAAGTGCGGGCAAGTGACGGTGATCTTGAAGTCGAAGTCGGGTCGGGGCGGTACCTCTTCGCGGTCGTGCCGCCGCCCTGAGGCTTCGGAGATTGCCGGCGTTGCTGGGATCTGTTGCGATCGCCTCGCCTAACCCCTCACTGCATGACCCACGCTGTCATTGTCGGCGCCGCTCGCACTCCGCTCGGATCCTTCCAGGGCGCGCTCGCCGAACTCCCGGCGTGGCGCCTCGGTGGCGCGGCTCTGGCCGCGGCAGTGGCGCGGAGTGGCATACCCGCCGCCGAGTACACCGATGTAGTGATGGGAAACGTGCTCTCGGCGGGTCAGGGCCAAGCTCCCGCCCGGCGTGCGGCGTTGGCGGCGGGACTGCCGCCGGCGGTGAGCGCGACCACGGTGCACAAAGTCTGTGGATCCGGGCTGCAGGCCGTGATCCAGTCGGCCCAGGCCCTGGCGTCGGGGATGGGCGAACTCTACCTCGCGGGTGGAATGGAGAGCATGACCCAAGCGCCCTACCTGCTGCCGAAAGCTCGCGCGGGGTATCGACTCGGCCATGGTCAGATTCTGGATTCGGTGATCACGGACGGCCTTTGGGATCCGCACGGTGACCAGCATATGGGAACCTGCGCCGAGGCGTGCGCCGGCAAGTACGGCTTCTCGCGGGCTGAGCAGGATGCGTACGCGGCGGAGTCGTTCCGCCGTGCTCAGCGCGCCCAGCAGGCGGGGGCGTTCGACGCGGAGATCGTGCCGATCGACGTTCCATCGGGCAAGGGGGCGACGGTGACGGTGACAACCGATGAGGGTCCGGCGCGCGTGAACTTCGACCGCATGCCCACGCTGAAGCCCGCGTTCGCGAAGGACGGCACGATCACGGCGGCAAACGCCTCGTCGATCAACGACGGCGCCGCGGCTGTCGCGCTGACGAATGAGGCCACGGCGGCCTCACGCGGTTGGAAGCCTCTGGCGCGGATCGTCGGCGTCGGAGCGCACGCGCAGGAGCCGCAGTGGTTCACCACGGCTCCGGTCGGCGCCACCCGCAAGGCGCTTGGCGCGGCGGGCTGGCGGACGGCGGAGGTGGACCTCTGGGAGGTGAACGAAGCCTTTGCGGTGGTGCCGCTGGCGTTCATGCGCGAGCTGGAGATTGATCCGACGCGGGTCAACGTCGACGGCGGGGCCATCGCCCTGGGTCACCCGATCGGCGCCTCTGGAGCGCGCATCCTCGTGACGCTGCTCGGGGCCCTGCGCCGGCGCGGGCTCCGTCGGGGCGTGGCGACGATCTGCATCGGAGGGGGCGAGGGGCTCGCGGTGTGCGTGGAGCTGCTCTAGCCCGTCGGTTTTACCATGAACAAAGTTTACCCCAACGCCGCCGCCGCGCTCGCGGGAATCGTGCGTGACGGACAGACCATCGCCGCGGGCGGCTTCGGCCTCTGCGGGATCCCCGAGAACCTCATCGCTGCGCTCCGCGACGGTGGCGCGAGCGGGCTCACGATCGTGGGCAATAACGCTGGGGTGGATGATTTCGGCATGGGGCTGCTCTTGCGCACCCGGCAAGTGCGCAAGGTGATCGCCTCCTACGTCGGGGAGAATCGCGAGTTTGAGCGGCAGGTGCTGGCGGGGGAGCTCGAACTGGAGCTGGTTCCGCAGGGCACGCTGGCGGAGCGTCTGCGTGCTGGTGGTGCCGGAATCCCGGGGTTCTACACCCGGACCGGTGTCGGCACCGCGCTCGCGGCGCAGCGGGAGACTAAGCTGTTTGACGGACGCGCCTACGTGCTGGAGCCGGCCATTCGCGCCGACGTGGCGCTGGTGAAGGCATGGAAGGGTGATACTGCCGGTAACCTCGTCTTCCGGAAGACGGCGCGGAACTTCAATCCCATGGTCGCGACTTGCGCGAGAGTCTGCGTGGCGGAGGTAGAGGAACTTGTGCCGGCGGGCACCCTCGACCCGGATTCCATTCACACCCCCGGGATCTACGTGGACCGCATTGTCCAAGGAGAGCGGTATGAGAAGCGGATCGAGTTTCGCACGGTTCAGGGTGCCGCCGCATCGCGCAAGGAAAGCCCGATCCGAGAGCGGATTGCGCGCCGGGCGGCGCGGGAGCTACGTGACGGCTTCTACGTCAACCTGGGCATCGGCATCCCGACCTTGGTCGCAAATTTTATTCCGACAGGTATTGAAGTGACCCTGCAGTCCGAGAACGGACTGCTCGGGATCGGTCCTTACCCGGCGGACGATGCGGTGGATCCCGACCTGATCAATGCGGGCAAGCAGACGATCTCGACCCTGCCGGGCTCCTCGTTCTTTTCGAGCAGCGACTCGTTCGCGATGATCCGGGGTGGGCACATTGATCTATCCATTCTCGGGGCGCTGGAGGTTTCGGCGAACGGCGACATCGCGAACTGGATGGTGCCGGGAAAGATGGTGAAAGGGCCGGGCGGGGCCATGGATCTCGTGGCCGGCGTGGCTCGCGTGGTCGCGGTGATGGAGCACACGTCGAAGGATGGATCGTCGAAGATTCTGCCTGCGTGCACCCTGCCCATCACCGGCCAAGGCGTGGTGAGTCTGATCATCACGGACCTCGCGGTATTTGAGGTGATGCCGGAGGGGCGTGGGCTCAAGCTGATCGAGTTGCAGGGTGATGCGACTCTCGAGGAAGTGCGGGGCAAGACGGGAGCGCCCTTTGTGGTGGCGCTCGCTGCGGGGGGAGACTCTCGATGAGTACGGGTACGTTTTTGGCCGGACGGACGGCGCTGGTGACTGGCTCGACCAGCGGAATTGGGCGGGGCATTGCGCAAGCACTGGCCCGGGCGGGGGCCGACGTGATGGTGCATGGTCTTGGTGCCCCGGCCATGATCGCGGCGGACTGCGCCGCGCTGGCGGCGGAGACTGGACGGCGCATCGGCTGGGATGCGGCCGATCTGACAAGCCCGGGCGAGGTCGAGCGCTTGATCGTGGCCACGCGCGAGCGCATCGGTCCGGTGGATATCCTGGTCAACAACGCAGGCATTCAGCACGTATCCCCAGTGGAGGAGTTTCCGCCCGAAAAGTGGGAGATGATTCGTTCGCTGATGCTGGATGCGAGTTTTCATGCGATCCGTCTCACGGTTGCGGGCATGAAGCAACGCGGGTGGGGGCGGATCGTGAATCTGGCCTCGGTGCACGGCCTCGTCGCGTCTCCCTTCAAGAGCGCCTATGTCGCCGCCAAGCATGCGCAGGTGGGTCTGACCAAGAGTGTCGCTCTGGAACTGGCCGAGACGGGAATCACCTGCAACGCGATCTGTCCGGGGTACGTCCGGACTCCTCTCGTGGAAGGCCAGATCGCGGACCAGGCCCGAGTCCATGGGCTCCCGCGTGAGCGGGTGATTCGGGAGGTCATTCTCGCGGCGCAGCCGACCAAGCGGTTCGTCGAGATCGAGGAGGTGGCATCGCTGGCGCTGTTTCTGTGTGGTGACTCCGCGCGGTCCATCACTGGAGCCGCCATTCCGATCGATGGAGGCTGGACTAGCCGCTAGAGCGGCGTCCGTTTCGCGACGGTTTTGGGTTGGACTCACCGCGGGGCTCTGACCAGAACGGTGCCCTCCATGAGTGCCCCCACGCAGTATCGTTTTTCGTTCGGTCCCTGGAACATCAGCGAAGGTGCTGATCCTTTCGGTCCCCAGGTTCGTGCGACCTATCCGCACGAGGCAAAATTCGCCCTGTACAAGCCTCTAGGGTTCGACGGCGTGCAGTTCCACGACGATGACGTGGTTCCGGACCTCGACGGGCTCAGTGCGTCGCAAGTCGAGGCCAAGGCTAAGTCCGTTGACGCCATGCTGCGCAATCAAGGGCTGGTGGCCGAGTTCGTCGCGCCGCGCCTCTGGTTTGCCGAACAGACGGTTGACGGCGGCTATACCTCGAACAGTGCTACTGACCGGCAGTACGCGATGGATCGGACCAAGCGGTGCATCGACATCGCCCGGATCGTCGGGGCGCGGTCAACGGTCCTTTGGCTGGCGCGAGAAGGCACCTACATTCGCGAAGCGAAGAACGCACGGGTGGCCTACGAACGGTTGCAGAAGGCGATCGATGAGATGCTCGCGTATGATCCGACGATCGAGATCTGGATCGAGCCGAAGCCGAACGAGCCGACGGATTTGGCCTACGTCCCCACTGCGGGTCACGCGGTGGCGCTCGCGCATGCTGCCCGGGACGCCAAGCGGGTGAAGGTGCTGATTGAATCGGCGCACGCCATCCTCGCGGGTCTGGATCCCAGCGACGAGATGGCGTTTGTGCTCGCCCACGGAAAGCTGGCGGGAGTGCATCTCAACGACCAGAACGGGTTGAAGTACGATCAGGACAAAAACTTTGGCGGGGCGAATCTCCGCGCCGCATTCGACCAGGTTCTGGTACTCGAGGAGGGCGGGTTCGGCCGCAACGGCGAATTCGTCGGTCTTGATGTGAAGACCATGCGCACGCAGCGCGGTAGTCCGGTGACGGCTCATCTCAAGAACAGCCGGGAACTTTTTCTCGCGCTGGTCGACAAGGCACGCACGTACGACTTCCGCCGGGTGGAGGAATTCCGTGCGAACCGTGACTACGAGGCGCTGGAGCTCTACACGCTCCGGCACCTCATGGGTATCTAGGGCTCAACCCTCCGACGGAGTCGGGTGCAGGCGCACGGTCAGCGAGGCGAAGCCGACCGTGCGTTCGTAGGTTTGCTCCCGCTCTACGTGCGCCTCGCTGGCGATGACTTCGATACGCTCGATTTGGCGGCAAAGCTGTCGCAGCAAGGTGCGGGCGACGAGGCGAGCATGATGGGCGCCGATGCAGGTGTGCGGTCCGCTGCCGAACGCGATGTGAGGATTCGGTTTGCGGTCGAGTTGGACCTCGTCCGGTTGCGGGAAGACGGTCTCATCTCGATTGGCCGACGCCCAGCAGAGAGCGACGCGCTCGTCGGCGGGCACGAGGTGCCCCTTGACGTCCGTGTCAGCCGGGCAAACGCGGGCGGTGAGGGTGAGCGGTGAGAGGAGGCGGAAGAATTCCTCGACCGCCGGGACGTGCAGCTCCGGCTCCGCTTTCAGGCGCGCGAAGATCTCCGGGGCGACCGCGAGGTGGTGCATCAAGGATGCCACGGTTTGGATAATCGTATCTCTGCCGCCCGCGAAGGTCAGGTTGACGAAGCCGACCTGCTCCTCGCGCGTCAGCTTTCGTCCCCGGAACTCAGCCCGGTGCAGGGCGCTGTAGAAGTCGTCCCCCGAGTTCGCCAGCGTGCGGTCGAGTTGGCGGTGGATGTAGCGCTCGAGGATCTGCCCCTTGGCCTCGCCGTTCGGGCCATCGCGGAAGACATGGATTCCCCAGCTGATCCATTCCTCCGCGTCTGACTGCGGCACGTTGAGCAGAAAAGCCAAGGCACGCGATTGGAGGGGCAGTGCGAACTGGCGCACGATCTCGATTTCAGGACGCGCCGCAGCTTCGGCAATCATGCCGCCGATCAGTTGGTCGACCTGCTGCATCATCTCCGGCTCTTTCGGTCGGCGAAAGAACGGGTCGATGATGCGGCGATACTCGCCGTGCTCGGGTGGGTTGGTCTCGACGGGCAGCTGCCGCACCGAGCGGACATCCTCCTCTGACGGGATCGGCACCCGGAACGGCGCGTCGGACGAGAAGCGGTGCCAGTCGGCGGCGGCCGCGCGCACGTCTTTATGGCGCAGGATGAGGGGAATGTCTTTACCCTGGAACTCCGAGACTAGAACGCCGTCGGAGGCGCGCTTCGCGCGGAAGGGATCAGTCGATGAAAAGGGGCAGGAACTCATGGCGGCGTGTTGAAGAGGGTGGTGCGGACGGTGGATCGATGGAAAGCGCGGCTACGGACGGCGCGCGCAAGGCATTGCCGACGTGCCATACAGAAGATCAACAAGACGACGGAATCCGGGAAAGTGAAGGGCGTAGCGGAGAAGCCGCCGTCGCCCGGGACTGCCCGCGCTCTTGAGGATCTTGAAGTTGAGGACGCCGCGGTACTGCACCGACTCAGGAATGAGTCCCGCATCGCCGTACAGACGACGGAGCGTCGCCGGACAAAACAGGCTGATGTGGATCTCGGGCATGCAGTAACCGAATTTGAGTCCGCGCCATCGTGCCATCGGGCTGGCCAGATTCCCCGTGGTAAGGAGCAGGAGGCCACCGGGCTTGAGCAGTCGAGCAAGCAGGCGGATGACTGGCGCCGGTTCAGCGATGTGCTCAATCACCTCAATCGCAGAGATGACGTCGAAGGAGCCGTCGGGGAGCCGGGCGAGATCCTCGGCTGAACGCACGTCGAACCCGGCCTCCGACCGGAGGCGCTGGCTGTAACTGCCGACATCACTTCCCATCACCCTGAGTGGACGCCGCCCGGAAAGGGTCGCGATGGCTGCGGAGTCGCGCAGGAACTTGAGAAGCCCGCCGGCCCCGCAGCCGAAGTCGAGCCAGTTGACCTCGCCGTGGCTGGGCGTCGTGTCGCGGCGACGGAGATGGCGCGTGGCGATGGCCAGCAGGTCCTCGAACTCGCTCAGCCGATCGGTCGCCCGGTAGTTCTCATACTCGGCGCGATAGTTGACCATTGGGTCCACACCGCGCCCGTCGTAGTATGCATCGTCGTAAACCGAGTCGGGCGTCACCGGTTCAACAAAGAGGAAGTCGCAGTCGCCGCAGGCGTGGTAGGTAAACGGCTGCTGGGACGACGCGCGTCGTTGCGTTCCGCGAATACGGGTGTTCCTGCTTCCGCAGGCGCGGCACGCCGGCGAGGGGGTCATGGGGTGAGTCGGGCTTCCCGCCGCCGCGCCGGGAGGATGAGAAGGGCCGCGATTGCGATTACGCCGACGAGACTCGCGCCGAGTGCCCAGCGGAGGCGCGGTGGCCGATAGCTGAACTCCACCGCGTGGTCGCCGGCCGCCGGGAGCCAAACGCCCTTAAAGGCGTGGTTCACGCGCACCACCTGCGCCGGAAGTCCGTTGACCGTAGCGGTGAAGTCATCCGGCAGCCACGTTTCGTGCAACACGGCCAGACCGCGCTGCGGTGCGCTCAGGCGGAACGACGTGGTATTCGCGGTGAGCCGGTAGTCGTGCGCGGGAATCGCCGGTTGACCGTCCGGCAATGGCCAGTCCGCAGGCGCCTCTGCTGCCGCCACCGCAGCGAACGGGCGCCCATCGCCCTTGAGGACGTTCGTGGCGAGATCGCTGACGCGATCATAGCGCGAGACACCCGAGACCCAGAATGCGCGAGGCCATGCCTCGGCACTGCGATACACGTCGAGATCGGCCAAGGTCACCACCGCCAGCTTTTGCTCCCATGGTCCGGGGCTGCCATGGTGATTGAAGTAGTACCTCAGTCCGAGGAAGTCATACGCCGGCTTCTGCTCGAGGAAAGTCTCTGACCGGACCATCAGTCGCCAGTCGTTGATCCGATCGATCCCGAATGCGGTGGTGAGTTCTCGGTACCAAGGATTGACGAGCGCGTCGGGTCCGCTGATGCCCTCGAGGCCATAAGCGGCGCTCCAACCCGCGACAAAATTGCCATCGGTACCGGCGACGCGAAACGGACCGGACTGATCTTGACGGACGGTCTGCACGGCCGCGGAGGGACTGAAGAACGAGGCGCGCTCCGTCGGGTTGAAGACATACGGGTCAAACGCGGTGGGGGTATGCTGGCCGTGGCGCCACAGGATAACGGCGGCGCAGATCGCCAGACCCGTTCCGGTAAGCAGCGTCACCCGTTCCGCCAGCAGGCATCGTCCCAGAAGAATCACTCCAGCGAGAAGAGCGACGGGGAGAAGTGCGGCGCTGGCCCAGACAAAGTCGCCAACCGGCAGGCGATGGTCCCACTTCAGCGGCGAAAAGACCGCGTCCCATCCCAGCAGAGGCTTGTGGATCGTCTGGGTCATCGCAACCCATGAGGCGAGTAGAAGCCCGAGAAGGAGAGCGAACGCCTGCAGGTCTCCGCGTGCGCATGGACCTCGCAGGGCGCGGCCGGCAGCCGACCAACCGGCGGCGGCAAGCGGAGCGGCGAGAATGATCGCGATCAGTGAGAAGCAGTTGTCGATGTGCGCGACGTTGGCGAGGAACGGTACGAGCTTGATGAGGTCGGGTGGAACAACGCCGAAGGCCATCGCCATCGCGGCCGCGAAGGCGGTGACGAGCGTTACCACCACACGGCTCTGCGGCTCACGTCGCCACGTGATCGCCAGGAAGAGCAATCCACCGAGAAAGATGAAGTTTGCGGATGGATTGAAGACGCGTTCCTCGGCTTGGATGGGCCGGTAGAAAATCTCGTCAAAGAACCCGATGAGGAAGCTCGGATGGACTTGGTACGCGCTCGGCTGCTGATACCCACTGTAGGAGGCGCGCAGCGCATGGAGTAAAGTCGTCCACAAGGGCGCCGTGAGGAGTACAAATGCGCCGCCGGCCGCGACGGTCCAGCCGACCGACCTCAGGCGCGCGCGCCACGCCGCGCGGGTGGAGCTCAGTAGAAGGGTGAGGCCCGTCGCGTTGAGCGCAAGCAGGAGCATGTAGGCCTCCTTCACCGTACCACTCGTCATCAGCAGGAGGTTGGCGGCGATCAGCGCTGCGAGACCGCGGGACTGGTTGGGACGATCGAGGTCCGCCTCCAGAACGAACCAGGCTACGAGAACCCAGGGCGCATAGCAGAAGGAGAAGTAGGCGGGATGATTGATGCGGTAGATGAAAAAGCCGATGAAGGCACCGGCGAACGCGATCACACCCGCCGCGGGCAAGGAACGAAGCGGTAGCCAAGCCAAGAGACCTAGCCCGAAGCACAGGAGGAACTTGGCGGCGAGGAACTTGAGGTCCCATGCCCAGGCGTCCGCTCCGGCGAGCACGACGAGGAATTGCAGAGGGTCGCCGATCATCGACTGGCCTTGCCCGAGCAGCAGCGTCCCGCTGGAGTTGGTGCGATTCCATAGCGGCAGTTCGCCGTTCGACCACGCGCGCGCCTGCACGAACGACATGGGGAGGTGCTGCCACATCATGGCGCCGACGTCGGCCATCTTCACGTCTTCGAGTCGGGCGTCGGCCTGACCCGGAAGTGTTGGGATCGCATCGTAGAGCAACCGCGCGCCGTAATTCGGCGATACGATACTCTTGCCGAGAAACACGACGGGGTAGCTGCTGAGAACCGTCGCCAGCGCCGCGATCGCCGCGAGCATGCGAACCGGGTGAACGCGGCCTGCCTCAGCGAAGGCACGAGCGCTCCGCGTCCAAGCGCCTGCCCCGAGGACCAGCACGGCGAGGACGACCAACGCGGTTGCCCCAATGCGCCTGACTACGGGTTGCCACGCAGCGAGGGATGTCTGGGGTAGGACCAGGGGCTTGGTGAAACCCAGCCAGATGCTGGGGTCCGCGGCGGCGGGCAGGGTGGTGAAGGTGATCCCGGACGGCGAAACCACAGTGGTGGCGATCTCGTTCCACGACTCCCACGAAGACAGAGGAGGCAGGAACACCTCGCGCTTGCGATGATCGAGCAAGCGCACGCGCTCCAGCGTGAACTCAAGCGCGACGGAGGCCGGATCGAAGCGAAAACCATGGTACGAACCAGCCGGCAGCGCGAAGCGCAGGGTCTCGGAGGCTCCCGAGCCGCGGAGGAGGCCCGGGATGCGCTGCTCCTCGTTCAAACCGGCGCCGAGATCGTAGTAGAGCTGACTTGTGCCCTGCGCAGAGGCACGGAGCGTGAGCTCCAGCGTGTAGGCGGCGGGCGACTGGCTCGCCCTCGGCAGCCACGGTATGCTGAGGGTCACGCCGAGAGCCAGCGCCGCCAGCCAAAAACGGGGATCAAGCAGGCGTCGCAGCATGATTCACTCAGGTGTGGGCCACTTCCGCGCTGGTGGCAACCGGGCGGATGGCCCAAGGCAAGATGAGGAGGAGCAGGGCACCCGAGACCCAGGCTAGGAGGGGGGCATGGGCCGCGAGGCGCCAGACCCAGTAAGAACCGGCGGACATCGGGGTGGGCGCGCTGAAGGCGAGCCAGCCGGCGGCATCTCGGTCGCTCGCCACCACGCGGAACGGCTCGCGTGGCGTCCGCACGTAGGCGGCCCGCCACGTATCTCCCGGCACGCGCGAGGGCCGTGCGGTCGCGAGTTGCCGAACCCCGTCAGCGGACCAGAGTTCGAGTGCGACCGCGCGGGACCCGAGATCGCCGGCGACCTCGAACTTGAGATAGCCCAAGCCGGGCGGCGTGATCGGCGCGCTCGTCCATTTCCGGACGTCCTGGTTCGCGACCGATTCGTCGTAGGAGCCCCAACTGGGCGCGAAGATGAGAGGGACCGTCGCCGGGGAGGTGAGCTCCGCGGCGAATCCTTCGGCGGTGTCCGGAACGAGGGAGAGGGACCGCGCTACGCTCACCGGAAGGATCTTGGTCAGTTCGGGATGGCTGAGCCTCTCCACGAGCACGTCGGCGCTCGGGTAAGGAATCTCCGGCTCCTGCAGCCACTGCCGATCTCCCGTTCCGAGGTACAGCCGCGTGTTCCGCGTGCTCGCCTCAAACCAGGCGCTCACGGCCGGAAGGTCGCCCGTCAGGACCCTCCTCGCGTGCAGGCCCAGCCCGGCCCCGACGCACACGCACCAGACCGCCAGCGCGGAGCGCAGGAGCGTCCGTGCGCTGAACCAACCTGAGGCGGTTGCGTGCAGGCGGCAGAGGGCCATCAGCAGGATCGCGAGATTGACCAACAGTCCGAAGGTGTGGGTATCGAAGTAGCGTGAGGCTGGCCAGGCACCGTTGGCTCCGCGTGCGTAGGCGGCGGCGAGGAACTGCAGCACGACCCAACCGCCCGCGGCGGCTAAAACATGCGCGCGACGGTCAGCAAAGAACGGCGTGCGCGCGAACGCCAGATTGAGGCAGAGCGCGAGCCACGGCGCGTAGCTGAGTACCGCGAACGGCGCGAAAAACGTCACCGGCCACTGCAGCGCGCGCCACAGCGAGAGAGCGAAGTCGTGGAGCGAATGGGCGCGCAATCCGTCGTGCCCGGCGAAACGGACGTTCAGCGCGATGCCCAAGGCCACCACGATCACGCAGGCGAGCGCGGTCGGCCAGAAACGCCGCAGCGACTTGAGTGGCGGGCCGTTGAACGCCAGTACCGCAACGAGTGCGACGGCGGCCGCCGCCGGACCGGACGCCATGCTAAAGAGGGCGAGGACAAGGCATCCGATGCCGAAGAACCACCCCAGCGACCCCTGATTGCAGCGCAGCGTGCGATCGAGACCCAGAAGCGATAAGCCGAGCAAGAAGTACTGCTGCGAATGAAACCCGCCCAGATTGTTCTGCCAAGCATGCGGCGGGGCAAAGGTGGCGAGAACCCCCACCACCCAGAGGAGTCGCGCCCATCGGCTGGCGAGCAACGGCTGTAGCCACGCCCACAGGCCCACGGCAATCAAGCTGTGAACCGCTCCGTTGAAGAGCATCTGGATTCGCGCATCCCACTGTCCGTTGGCTCCGACCAGCAGCAAGGCCCACAACTTGGTGAGCGCGATCCGGTGTTCGTTGTGCGGCGCGAACAGGTCGGTGAAGCTCAGGGTGCCCTGCTGCCACGGGAGCAGGAGGTACAGGCCCTCCGCATCCCACTGATCCCAGTTCGGGAGGTCTGACGCGAAGCGCTCGGAAATCCAGAGCTTGATGCTCGTCAGGAAAACGAAGCACAGGCCAAGGGCGAGAAGCCGCGGGAAATCTCCGGGCCGCTTGGCCGGGCCCCCGTCGGGAGGTGCAGCGAGGTCACGAGCGGGCATGGCGGGCGACGGCGTAAAGGTGATAGTAGAGAGGAGTACCCTCGGAGGTCCTCAGAGGGTGCTCGGAGTAGAGCCCGATCTCGACCTCCTGGTAGCGCTCCCGGAGCAGGGCTCCGAGGCTCGCCCGGGTGAAGAAGTTGCAGTGATCGGCCTCAAGCATGTGCCAGGGAATGACGCGGTGAGCACTGAGATAGGCGAGAAGCTCTGCATTCGGCACGGACACGAAGAGGCCTCCTGGCGCGACTCGGGCGGTTTCGCTGAGAAATCCGCCCAGATCGCGCACGTGCTCCAGGACCTCGACAGCCATGGCGACGCCAAACGCTGCATCCGCGAAGGGGAGCGTGCCTCCGCTGACCCGCGTGTGGGGCAGACCGGCAGACTCCAGCGCCGCGCAGTCGTCCGGCTTCATCTCCGCGCCGTGCCACGCGTAATCACGGCGGATCAGTTCGCGGCCGTACCAACCTAGACCACAGCCGACGTCCAAGACGCGCTGTGGCGGCGGACCCAGAAAGCGCACCAAGTGCTCCAGCAGTTCGGGGCTGCCGGACGGCTGTGATGGGCCGCTCGTGTAAACGTGCTCACGATGGTTGACCGGCGGAAAATCCTGGCGAAGGAGGATGCCGAATGGCCCTAGGCGGTGATCGGTGGCGATGAGGCGGACTTCCCGCCGCAACTCAGCCGCGCATTGCGATCCCTGCCAGACGCGTACGATCAAGGTTGCAGTCGTGCCGAAAGGGCCCTCGGGTGCGTGGCCCACGACGAGGAAGCCCGAGCGGGCCGAGGGCGGCCAGTTGCAGGCGTGGTTGACGTCGGGTCGCACGAACCGCTGCGTCGTCGTCCCGATCTGCTTCCCGTCCAGGCAGACCTCGACCCGGGAGTCCCCGCCCTCGGGAGCCGGATCGGCCCAGCCTTCCACGCGCAGGCAGAGCGGATCGCAGAGCGCGCCAGCGGCAGGTTGGTCGACGAACAGGGGCATAGTGAATTTCTCGCGCAATCCGCCGCCCGCGCCCAGACGAAAATCGACTGGGCGGCAAACGATGCCCGCCGCGAGCCACCGCCCGGACGCTCCGTTTGAACTCCGCGGAGCCTACTCGAACCGCAAGGCATCGATCGGGTCGAGCCGAGCAGCCTTGTGGGCCGGATAGAACCCGAAGACGATGCCGATCACGGCCGACACGACCACGGCAATGACGACCGCGCTAGTGGACACCAGCACGGGCCAGCCCAGTTGGCTTGAGACAATCTCAGAGGAGGCGATGCCGAGCGCGACACCGAGGACACCGCCGAGAATGCTCAGGATCATGGCTTCGATCAGGAACTGCATGCGCACATCCCGGTCATGGGCCCCGATCGCCAAGCGGATCCCGATCTCCCGCGTTCGCTCCGTCACGCTGACCAACATGATGTTCATGATGCCGATCCCGCCCACGACGAGGGAGATTCCGGCAATCGCGCCGAGCAGTGCGGTCATGGTGCGGGACGTCGCCGTGGCGGCCTCCGCCAGCTCCATTTGGTTGCGCACTGTGAAGTCGGGCTCCCGTCCGCCGCGCCGCTGCTGCAGCAGGTCGGTAATGTCCTGTTGGATGCGGGAGATCGATTCCGGGGTTTGTGCCTGAATCAGGATACCGCTCAGGTTCTGCCGGCGCGAGACGCGCCGCATCGCGCTGGTAAGCGGTACGATCACGACGTCGTCCTGGTCAGAACCGAAGAAATTGAAACCTTTGGGCTTGAGGACCCCGACGACCTTGAA
>Ga0164293_10002277_pt1 | contig 16285 bp, 11 predicted proteins | sample GEODES118metaG_FD_111487 | JGI IMG/M metagenome (GOLD analysis project Ga0164293, IMG submission 111487) | Eutrophic lake water microbial communities from Lake Mendota, Wisconsin, USA - GEODES118 metaG | ecosystem: Environmental > Aquatic > Freshwater > Lake | place: USA: Lake Mendota...
AACCAATGGCCACCACGCGGTGAAAGGGTTGGCGGGGAAAGGCATTTTTACCGTCTGTCACAGCAAGGTGATAATCCATAATGGCCTGACGTTTCTCTGATAGCGACGCCCCCGCATCACACCCCGTTAACGCCGCCGCCAACGTATCATCCACCACTGTTTCAATATCAAAAACAAACAGGCGCTGAGGTTTCATGAGGCCTATCTTAGGCGATTTTTGGGGGGGATGCTAGGGGGGTGTTTGTGTAACGCCACCAAAAATACCCAGCCCCAGCCCTGTAACAGCCCCAAGGGAGAAAGGCCACATTTGAAATATCACGGTAAAAATGGTGCCGGTTAAGAGACTCGAACTCCCGACCCCCTGATTACAAATCAGCAGGTCTTATCATTTACCATATTTTATGATTCTTAATTATTCTTTATATATCAGTTTACTTATTAGTTTTTTAGTATTATATCTCTAACTCAAGATTGACCTATTTTCACCTTTATTGCGGCACCACTGCGGCACCAGAATGGAAAGACATGGAAACGATAACCTTTACAAAATCTGCGTTGGACAAAATTTCTGCCCCTAAAAAAGGACGCATCAGTTACAAAGACAACAAGGAACAAGGGTTAGCACTCTATGTGACCCAAAGTGGCGTCAAAACGTTTTATGTTCGCAAGCGCGTGCAAGGCAAAGATGAGCGCATTATTCTTGGCCGATTTCCAGAGATGAGTGTGGAGCAAGCACGCAAGAAAGCCCTGGAAGCCAAGGCAGCTATAGCGCTCGGCAAAGACCCTACAGAAGAAAAAAGACGCCTTCGTCATGACATCGCTTTTCGCGATATGTTTGAGGAATTTCTGAGCCGATATGCAAAACATCGTAAAAAAACATGGCCTGAAGATAAGAGGATGATCAATCATTTAGCCTCTCATTTATTGCACAGGAAAGCCTCTCAAATTCCACGACAGGAATGGCAAGCCCTGCATGAAAAAATTGGTCACAACAATGGTTATTACCAGGCCAATCGCTTTTTGGCTTGCGTGCGCGTGATCTACAACAAAGCCATCGAATGGGGTTGGGAGGGCACCAATCCCACACTGGGCATCAAGAAATTTAAGGAAAAAAGCAGGGATCGATTTTTGCGAAAAGAAGAACTCCCCCGATTTTTTGAGGCTTTGGCGCAGGAAGAAAACAACAGTGCTCGGGATTATATGTTGATCTCGCTGCTCACGGGGGCCCGGAAAAGCAATGTTTTAGCCATGCGTTGGGCCGATATTCATTTTGAGGCCGAAGAATGGCGCATCCCTGAAACCAAAAACGGCGATCCCCACACCGTGCCTTTATCAGGGCCTGCCCTTGAGATTCTTAAAGAGCGTCCGCAGGTTGGCGAGTATGTTTTTCCAGGCCATGGGGCATCGGGGCATTTGGCGGACCCCAAAAAAGCATGGCAACGCATTTTAAAACACGCAGGCATTGAAGATTTGCGTTTGCATGATTTACGGCGGACCTTGGGCAGTTGGATGGCCATGAGTGGCGCGACCACAGCCATGATCGGCAAAACTCTGGCGCATAAAAGCCTGCATACAACCCAAATCTATGAACGGCTGGATTTAGACCCCGTGCGATTGTCCATAGAACGGGCAACGGCGGCCATGTTTAACACCTTAAAACCAGAGGATAAAAAATGATTGCCAATAAATCCCCATATAATGTTATACATCGTCATTAAGTTGAGTTATGGTGTAAAACCAAGACGCTAACGATCTTGGATTACCCATAATGACAACTTCCCTAAAAAAACTCCGTTCCCACTATAAACCAGGCCTATTGATCAAAAATGCCACCCCATCAGTACTGGAGGGTTTCTTAAAACATCTTGGGATTGATCTACCAGATAGTTGTGACAATTTACAAAAACAGGGCTCACAACGTTATCAGCGGGCCATCGAAGCGGCTTTGTTGGCCTTGGATCCCCAAAAATTAGAAAGAATCAGGAATGTGGGCATTGTGGCGAGCAATGACCCAAAATTGCCCATGCACCTGCTGTTTGCCTTTATGGAATATCACAGGGTGTTCTTGCCTGAAGGCTTGTCAGCGGATCAACATGCGGATGTGGTGGTATGGTTTGCCACGACAAACTCTGCCCTCTTTCGCAACTTCATAACCACAAATGCCTACCGTTTGGTGGGCACCCGCCAGCGATCGGACCGCACGGATATTATCCCCGAAGGTTATGATATCAAGAGTCAGCTGGATCAAGCCGAAGAAAAACTCTCTGCCATTGTTAAAGAGGTGATGCAAAAAACCGGCAATCGATTGCCGGATTCCGTGCAGCCCATTGTAGAGCGTCGGGATGAAGAAATGGTGATAGCCATGGTTGCAGGCGAGCCTGCACTGTCCGAGGAAATTACGGAAGAAGGGGAAGAAACCTATCGCAACATTACCAAAGCCATGCCTGTCACGATCGTTTTTCGTCCTAAAAAGCAAACGATCCTATTTTTTGCTAAAGACTCGGGCATCCAAAATGCCTTGGCTCAGGCGGTGGCCAGAGATTTGTATGGCAATGAAGCATTGCCCGCAAAGCAGGATCATCATCAGGCATTCAACCTTTCCCAAATGTGGCAGGACCTGATCCATGAGGGTAGACTGAACATTGTGTTGCCGGCTGCGCCAACCGAGGAAGGCGTCACCTACCTTGGGTGCTGTGTCAATGCGCTGGAAACAGTTCAATTGCAGGATTGGCTTGTGGCCAAATATGAATATTTTCGAGGATATGGCAGAGAAGACCGAGGGCAGCAAATGGCCAGGAATTTGCTGTGGAAGTACACAAAATTCCCGCAAGGGCCCGATATACCCCTATCTGAGCGTAAAGAGCATTGGACTTGGGTGGATCTGGCCAAAATTGGACTTCTCATCTATTATCGCAATGCCGACGGCAACCAAACGCGGCGAGTTTTTTTGCATCGCGATGGATCATCCAATTTGACCACCGACGACCTGGACGAGGGGATTTTGCGAGCCATTCGAAACGGCGGATATGATGGGAAACGTCCGCCAACCCAACCCATGGCGATTGTCGAATCGCTGTTCATCCGTTTACAACATCAAGAAAAAGTCGGCCTCACAGCCCGAGATGCCCAGGGTTTAAGGCTGGATGCCATTCAAGCCCTTAACAATCAAAGTTTTTTGACGTTTCAAAAAGATCCTGAAATGCAGTGCGGTCATTGTGGGGCTCTTTGCGGGTCATCGAAAAAGGGGACATATTCTTGCCCAGATTGTGGGGATGTATCACAGGTTGCCCCTCGGGTATATACCGTGACACGTCTAGGTTTTGCGAAATCTGTTCAAAGAGTTTTTGGTATTACTGGTGATGCCGCCCCATTACAAGGTAGCAATTTGCTGCTTTTCCTTGGCACCCTTGAGGATGGGCAAGAGGCTCTTTTATGGTTTGGCGATCAAGAACTGGCAGAAACTGAGCATTCCTTGATGAAACACTATAAAACGGATGTCATTTTGTTGCATCGGCTTTCTTTGCCACCCCAAGTCAAGCGGGGTTATGCCCAACCTCTATTTGAAGTGATGACATGGCAATCCAATGCATTGGGGATGCGAGGAAAGTTAAAGAAAAAGACTTCTCTAACTTTAAGTGAAAAACAGTCCATTTCGGGAAAAAGCCGCACCATAGATTTTAGTTCCTATGAACAAGAGGCGCGTCAAGAGTTTCAAAAAATAAGAAAAGCAAACTCCAAAAAGACAAAAACCCTTATCGCCCGCGAGATCGCCGATATTTTTGCCCAGCGTCAGTATTGGCCAACAGGCAAAAACTTGGATGCTCATAATCTTTCCAACAGAATTCATACACACCTCATGAGAAAGGGTTTGTCGGGCTTAAAATAGCATGATGATTGGAGAGCATTTGTAATTACAAATGCTCTCTCCTTACATGGGAAGCTCCGAAATTTTGTGGTTTTAATGACCGTGTATTCAACAACACGGAGTGTTATCTATGACGCGTTATCTCGATGATATTTTATTGAAAAATATCCATCTTTCCCCGGAAGACATCCTTTTCAGCACCCAGCAATCCGCGGATTTTTTGGGAGTTAAACCAGGAACCCTCGCTGTTTGGCAGTGCACTAAACGCTATAATTTGCCCAGCGTGAAAGTCGGAAGACTGAGGAAATACCGCCTTTCGGACCTGCAAGCCTTTATTCAAAACAACGCAGAATAGGGGTCAAACATGCAATCCGACTTTAAAACCATCGCCGATTTGGCAAAATCATCATCCCTGATGGTTGTTTCCTATCTTTGCCCCTATGGAAAACGGGAAGGGCACGAGTGGGTGGCCCTCAATCCCATGCGCTCTGACACTAAACCGGGCAGCTTCAAAATCAATCTCAAAACTGGAAAATGGGGGGATTTTGCCACGGGGGATCGGGGCGGTGATTTGATCGCCCTTTGGGCCTACATCAAAGGCACAACGCAGTATGAGGCGCTGCGAGAACTTCACAATTGGCTGGGGAGGGCATGCTGATGAACACACCCACCCCCACCCTGAGCAAAGAAAATTTTATCCAAAACAATCAAAAAATACAAGACAGTTGGAAAAAAGCCCTTACGGAAGGGGCCTCCCTTTACCTGCAAAAAAAGCAGGTCGGTGCCCATGGGATTCGTTTTTCTGACGGAAACATTTTGGTGCCTTTGCGGGATTTTTCAGGGGTTTTGTTTGGCGCTCAAAGCATTGATCCTGAAGGGAAAAAACAATTTTTTAGTGGCAGTAAAACCACGGGATATTTTCATGTGTTGGGCTGTCTTGAGCAGGCAACCTGTGTGTATTTTGCCGAAGGGTACGCCACGGCCGCCACAATTCACGAGGCCCTGAATCAGCCAGTCGTAGCCTGCTTGAGCGTGGGCAATATTGAGGCTGTTGTGCAAGTGTTCGTTCATCAACGCCCTGATTTAAAACGCATCATTGCCGCCGATAATGACTGGGAAAAGGCCGAGAATGTTGGCATGAGTACCGCCAAAAAGGTCGCACAACGATATGGTTGCTTTTTTACCTATCCCCGCTTTGATAAGGATTATAAAGGGATGCAGGCCTCCGATTTCAATGATTTATCTTTTTTTGTGGACCCGCAAGAAACCATCCGCCAATTGCAAAATCATGAATTTTTGGAAGACTGCCAAGAGTATCCTGAACCCGAACCCTTATTTTCTGACGCATCATCGCCCGAACCTTTTCCTGTGGAGGCCTTGCCCACAATTATTCGGGATGCGGTGTTGGAACATCAACACTACGCCAAACAGGCCATGCCCTTGGTGGTGATGGCGGCCCTAACGCAGGTCAGTTTGGCCTGTCAGGGGTTGGCCAATGTTCGGCGGGATGCCCAGATGGTGGGGCCGATTTCGCTTTATTTTGCTGCCATTGTGCCCTCGGGAGAGCGCAAAAGCACCGCCGATGCGGCCTTTTCCAAAGCTGCCAAAGAATGGCAAATTGAAAAATTGGATGCTTTTCATAAGGAAAAGCAAAATCATAATCATGATCTGTCCCTTTGGGAAACCAAGAAAACAGGCCTGCAAAATAAACTGAAAGCCGTCATTGATAAACCCGCAGAGTCCGAAAAATACACGGCTTTACTGGAAGACTTGCTCAAACAAAAACCTACGCCACCTGTTTGCCCTCAACTGCTTTACACCGATATCAACCAGCAAACCTTGTCCGTTGTTTTAGAATCCAATCGTCCATCGGCGGGGTTAATTAGCGATGAAGCGGGTCTGTTTGTTGGCTCTAACGGCATGGCCCCTGAGGCGTGCTTGGGATTTTTTGCCTTTCTGAATACGTTATGGGATGGGGGAGAGTACAATCGCCACCGCTTAAATATGCAAGATGCGCGTCTGGTGGGGCGGCGGTTTACCTGTTCTTTGATGATGCAGCCCTCGGTTATGATGCACCTCCTGAGTATGGGTAAGGGCATAGGGCGTGACATTGGCTTTCTGGCCCGCATGTTTATGATCCAGCCCACCCCCACGGCAGGCACGCGTGATTATCAAGAACCACCTGAAACTTTGCCTTATCTGGGGGCGTTTTCCCGTCGCATCCGCGCCCTGCTAGACACCCCTTTGCCTGTGGATGAACAGGCCAGTGATGGCCGTTTGATGCCCCCAAGCCTGAAATTAAATGATGCGGCCAAGGTCCTGTGGGTTGATTATTATCATGAGGTCGAATACGCCATGAAACCCTATGGCAACTTGGTGGAGATTCAGGATTTTGCCAGTAAATCCGGCGAAAATGCCGCCCGTTTGGCCGCTTGCTTTCATGTTTTTGAGCGCGGTATTGATGGCATCATTCATGAAAACACCATGCACAACGCCATCATCTGTGCGCGGTGGTTTTTGTTTGAGGCCCTGCGGATATTCGCCCAGCACGACAAGCCCCAAAATGTTTTGGATGCAGAATCCCTCTGGGCGTGGTGCGTTCATAAAAACCACGAAACCCTGACGCTGAGCACCATCAGTCGCTACGGCCCCAACCACTTGCGAAAACATAGCAAACGGTACAAAATGGCCGTTAACCTCTTGCAAGAGCATGGTTTTTTGATCAAAAAAGATAATGTATCCGAATGGATCATCAACCCCAAAGCCAAAACATAAGGACATCACCCCTGCTGATTCCGCTGATTTCGCTGATTGATCCCCAACGCCAGAAGCATAATCAGCGGAATCAGCGGAATCAGCAACCCACCTGTGAATTTTTAAACGAGGTATCCCATGCCCAAAACCCAAGAACCCACCACCCCCGATGCATCCCGAACGCTGAAAGTTAAAAACTACAACGATCAGCCCCCCGAGGCCTTAGTCGCCCATTTGGTCACGGGAGGATTGCTCAACAATGCCGTGGTGGTGACGGAGTTTTCCAAAAGCTACATGGGCGATGATGTTAGCCTGACCCGTTGCATGGAGGCCTTGCGGGAGAAAACCGAGGCCATTCATGGCAATGATATGAAAAATATGGAAACCCTGCTGATGTCTCAGGCCTTGGCACTGGACACGATGTTTGCGGCGTTGGCCAGACGTGCCAAGCTGACGCTGGATCATCACATAGACATGGGGGATAAGGTTTTGCGGCTGGCGCTCAAGGCCCAAAGTCAATGCCGCACCACGCTGGAAACCTTGGCGAATATCAAAAACCCGCAGCCCTATATCCAGCACAACCGCGCCCAGTACCAGCAGGTTAATAACGGCGCGGCGCTGCCAACAGAGGCCCTTCCCGCGCGGGAAAATCAAAAACAAACAAACGAACTATTGGATGCCCTCAATGCCCCAGAACGGCTGGACTTTAGCGCGACGCAAACGCCAATCCCAAGCCATCAAGACATGGAAACCGTGGCGGCGCAGTACCGGCCCCAAAACCCCTGAGGGCAAAGCCATCGCCCAAAAGAATGCCCAAAAACACGGGCTGCGGGGGGAACTGTGGCGGCAGTTGGCGCGGGTTTTGCGGACTTTAAACGCGCCCCCCTGACAGCCAACCCTCTTTCTGTTTGGAAACCATGGGGTTTCGGGGTAGATTGCCCTGCATTAATCTGGATAAATGATTTTCGATCAATAAAAAGGAGTGTTTCCATGGAACGCCCTAAAAATCCAAAAGGAATAACAGCATGACAAGCACACAACAACGCGCTGCCTTACAACGCCAGATTTGGCAGATCGCCAACGATGTTCGCGGCGCCGTTGATGGCTGGGATTTTAAGCAATACGTCCTTGGCACCCTGTTTTACCGGTTTATCAGCGAAAATTTTGCCAGTTACATTGAAGCTGATGATGATAGTATCCATTATGCTAAACTGTCTGATACCGTTATCTTGCCCGCGATTAAAGACGATGCCATTAAAACCAAAGGCTATTTTATTTATCCCAGCCAACTGTTTGTCAATGTCGCCAAAAATGCGCATACCAATGAGAGCTTGAACACGGATTTAGCCAAAATTTTCACGGACATTGAGGCCTCAGCCAGCGGCTACCCCTCTGAGGGGGATATCAAGGGCCTGTTTGCGGATTTTGACACAACCAGCAATCGCCTTGGCAATACAGTGAAGGATAAAAATACCCGCTTGGCTGCCGTGCTCAAAGGCGTGGCGGGGCTGGAATTTGGGGATTTCCACGGCAGCCAGATTGACCTGTTTGGTGATGCTTATGAGTTTCTCATTTCCAACTACGCCGCCAATGCCGGTAAATCCGGCGGTGAGTTTTTCACGCCCCAGCATGTTTCTAAACTGATTGCCCAGCTTGCCATGCACAAGCAAACCCGCGTCAATAAAATCTATGATCCTGCCTGCGGTTCCGGTTCGTTGCTGTTGCAAGCCAAAAAGCATTTTGACGCGCATATCATTGAAGAGGGTTTTTTTGGTCAGGAACTGAATCACACGACCTATAACTTGGCGCGGATGAATATGTTTTTGCACAATATCAACTATGACAAATTCAATATTCAGCTGGGCAATACGTTGATTGATCCGCATTTTGGCGATGAAAAACCGTTTGATGCCATTGTTTCTAACCCGCCCTACTCCGTCAAATGGATAGGATCGGATGACCCCACCCTGATTAACGATGATCGTTTTGCGCCGGCGGGGGTTTTGGCGCCAAAATCCAAGGCGGATTTTGCCTTTGTGCTGCATGCGCTCAGTTACCTTTCCAGCCGAGGACGTGCGGCCATTGTTTGTTTCCCCGGTATTTTTTACCGCGGCGGGGCAGAACAGAAAATCCGCCAGTATTTAATTGATAATAACTATGTGGAAACGGTGATTGCGCTTGCGCCCAATTTGTTTTATGGCACCACCATTGCTGTAACCATTTTGGTGCTGGCCAAAAATAAAACCGATACCACCACCCAGTTTATTGATGCCAGTGGCCTATTTAAAAAAGAAACCAACAATAATATCCTGACCGATAAACATCTCGAAGAGATTATGCAGGCGTTTGACAGCAAAGCGAACATCGAACACTTTGCCAAATCTGTCCCCGTTGAAGCCATTGCCGCCAACGATTATAACCTGTCGGTGAGCAGCTATGTGGAGGCCAAAGACAACCGCGAGGTGACGGATATTGCCCAGCTGAATGCTGAAATTGCAACCACCGTTGAAAAAATCAACCAGTTGCGCAGTGATATTGATGCCATTGTGGCGGAGATTGAAGGAGAAGGAGCATGAGCAACAAAAAAAATACACCGACCATTCGCTCCTCTGCTGCTGAATATCTTACCTTTATTGCGGCAAGCGGACACGGTGGCGTTGAGGCGATATATGACGATGAAGATGTATGGCTGAGTCAAAAAATGATGGGTGTTTTATATGATGTAGAAACCAACACCATCAATTATCACTTAAAAAAAATATTCTCAGATCATGAATTACAAGAAGATTCAGTTATTCGAGATTTTCGAATAACTGCGACAGATGGGAAAAGCTATCATACGCAACACTATAATCTGTCTGCCATTATTGCCGTTGGTTATAAAGTCAATTCCGAGCGGGCGGTACAGTTCCGCAAGTGGGCTACAGCCATTATCAGGGAATACACGATCAAAGCCTATGTCATGGATGATGAACGTCTTAAAAATGATGGTTCCGTTCTAACAAAACACTATTTTGAAGAACAACTGGCGCGTATTCGCGAAATTCGATTAAGCGAACGTAAATTTTATCAAAAGATCACCGATATTTACGCAACAGCCATTGATTACGATGTCACGGCCACGGCAACCAAGCGTTTCTTTGCTATGGTGCAAAATAAATTGCATTGGGCCATTCACGGGCAAACGGCAGCGGAAATGGTGTGCTCTCGTGCAGATGCTGAAAAACCCAACATGGGCTTAACTTCGTGGCAAGATGCACCCACGGGCAAGATTCAGAAATTTGATGTGACGGTGGCAAAGAATTACCTGACGAATGCAGAACTCACCCAACTGCAACGATTGGTGAGTGCGTATCTGGATATTGCCGAAGATATGGCCGAGCGGCAAATCCCCATGACCATGAGCGATTGGGAAGAACGATTAAATCGCTTTATCACCGCCACTGACAGGGAAATCTTGCAAGATGCCGGCAAAGTGAGCGCAGAGATTGCAAAAGCCCATGCCATCAGTGAATTTGAAAAATATAGGATTGTACAAGATCAGCTCTATGAATCGGATTTTGATAGGACGATCAAAGCGTTAACGAAAAAGGGGGGCGAGGCATGAGCTATTTAGAAAAATTGCTGGATGGTGCGGGGGTGGCGTGGGTGCCCCTCGGTGAATTGGTGACATTACGGCGGGGTCGAGTAATGTCGAAAGAATATCTAGCAGATAATACTGGAAATTTTCCCGTTTACAGCTCTCAAACGGGAAAAAATGGAGTGATCGGAAAAATTGATACCTTTGATTTTGATGGTGAATATATTACTTGGACAACTGATGGGGCAAATGCCGGAACAGTCTTTCATAGAACAGGAAAATTCTCAATTACCAACGTATGTGGCTCAATAAAAATCAATCAAGAAGCAAAACTAAACTATAAGTTTTTATTTTATTGGCTATCTATTGAGGCACAAAAACACGTATATTCTGGCATGGGCAATCCTAAACTGATGAGCCATCAGGTTGAAAAAATCTCCATTCCCATCCCCTGCCCAGAAAACCCCCAAAAATCCCTGGCGATTCAGGCCGAAATTGTGCGGATTCTGGACGCATTGACCGCCCTTACCACCGAGCTTACCACCGAGCTTACCACCGAGCTTAGCGCCCGCAAAAAACAATACAACCATTATCGGGATCGGTTGCTGACGTTTGATGAGGGGGAAGTGGAGTGGAGGACGTTGGGGGAGGTATGTGACTTCAAAAATGGCTTTGCTTTTAAAAGCAATCTATTCAGAGAAAATGGATTGCCCATAATAAGAATAACTAACGTAAGCGATAAAAATATTGATTTATCTGATGTAAAATATTTTAATCCCGCAGATTATAAGGAAAATACAAAATCTTTTGAGGTAAATTACGGTGATATATTAGTTGCTATGTCTGGTGCAACCACTGGAAAGATTGGTTTTTATGCTCATAGACATTCTGCATATCTAAACCAACGGGTAGGAAAGTTTTTGCCAAAAAAAGAGACTCTTAATAATCGGTATCTGTATCATTTCCTGCTCTCAAAAGTTGAGAGCATTTACGTAATCGCGGGTGGTGGGGCACAGCCTAATTTAAGTTCTAATGCCTTGATGGAAAAAATCCTAATCCCAATCCCACATCCAAACAACTCCCAAAAATCTCTTGCCGAACAAACCCGCATCGCCTCTATCCTCGACAAATTCGACACCCTCACCAGCTCGCTGCAAGAAGGCCTGCCCCGTGAAATTGAACTACGCCAGAAGCAATACGAACATTATCGGGGTTTACTTTTGAGCTTCCCAAAACCTGCTGAGGCGGCAGTATAAGATATGAGCAAGACACTCACAGAAATAGCCCAGCAGCTAAAGGATACCAATAAAAAGGTGCAGCTGATCTATGGCTTTAATGGCATGGGTAAAACACGTCTTTCGCGGGAATTTAAAGACCTTCTTGCACCCAAAAACAATGATGATGACGAGGTGGAAACGACTCAGCCAAAGGTGATTTACTACAACGCCTTCACTGAAGACCTGTTTTATTGGGAGGGCCTTGAGAGTGACACTACGAGGAAATTAAAAATTCAACCAAACGCCTACACGCGCTGGGTGCTGCAAGAACAGGGGCAAGATCGCAACGCGATTGCCCATTTTCAGCGTTACACCAGTGATAAGCTAACCCCCAAATTTAGCGAGGATTTCTCAGAGGTCACTTTTTCCTTTGAGCGTGGCAATGAAGAGAAAAGCGAAAATATTAAAATCTCGAAAGGCGAAGAAAGCAATTTCATCTGGAGTATTTTTTACAGCCTCATTGAACAAGTTATTGATACCTTAAATATCCCTGAAGCCAGCGATCGCGACACGAATCGGTATGATCAGCTGGAATATGTGTTTATTGATGACCCTGTTTGCTCTCTTGATGAAAATCACTTGATTGAACTGGCGGTGAACTTGGCGGGCTTAATCAAATCCAGTCAATCTGGTCAATCTGACTTGAAGTTTATCATTACCACACACAGCCCTCTTTTTTACAACGTGTTGTATAACGAGCTAAATAACAAATCTTGCTACCTACTGGAGCGTTTTCAGGATGGCACTTTTGGGCTAACGGAAAAGTATGGTGATTCGAACAAGAGTTTTTCTTACCATTTATATTTAAAACAAATACTTGAACGGGCCATTGCCGAAAATCAGATTCAGAAATTCCACTTTACGCTGCTCCGTAACCTCTATGAGAAAACCTCAAGTTTTCTGGGCTATAATCAATGGACAGATTTATTGGAAACAGCCCCTGGTGACAAAGACAGCTATTTAAAACGTATCATCACCTTTAGCAGCCACCGTACTTTGTCCAATGAAGAGGTTGCGGAGCCAACAGACCCTGAAAAGCAAACCGTTAAGCTCTTGCTTGATAACTTAACCAAAAATTACGGCTACTGGCCGAAGCAGGAGACACAAAATGCCTGACCAAACCACCCCCATCGCGGAATCCAACGCCTTTATCGTTCTGGATAAATACACACAGGAATGGGAGGCCGCCCAAGGGTACCAAAGCGAAGAGGCTTTAGAACGTGAATTTATTCAGGATTTGGTGAATCAGGGCTATGATTTTTTGCCTGCGTTAAACACGCCAGAGGCTATGCTGGCCAACGTGCGCGTGCAGCTGCAAGCCCTGAATGATGTGACATTTTCGGATGCCGAATGGCGGCGCTTTGTGGAAACCTTCCTTGATCACCCCAGCGACGGCATCACCCAGAAAACCCGCAAGATTCACGATGACTATATTCATGATTTTGTGTTTGATGATGGCCGTATTCAGAACATCTATTTGCTCGATAAAAAAAACATGGCCCGCAATAAACTGCAGGTGATTAAACAGTTTGAACAAACGGGCACGTTCTCCAATCGCTATGATGTGACGATTTTGGTCAATGGCCTGCCGCTGGTGCAGGTTGAGCTGAAAAAACGCGGTGTGGCCATTCGCGAGGCCTTTAATCAAATCCACCGTTACAGCAAAGAGAGCTTTAACAGCGAGAACTCGCTTTATAAATACCTGCAGGTGTTTGTGATTTCTAACGGCACCGACACGCGCTATTTTGCCAACACCACAAAGCGGGATAAAAACAGCTTTGACTTCACCATAAACTGGGCAAAGGCCGATAACAGCCTGATTAAAGACCTCAAAGACTTTACGGCGACGTTCTTTCAGAAAAATACGTTGCTGAGTGTGCTGCTGCAGTATTCCGTGTTTGATGTCAGCGATACCTTATTGGTGATGCGTCCTTACCAGATCGCCGCCACCGAGCGGATTTTGTGGAAGGTCAAAAGCTCCTTCCAAGCCAAAAACTGGAACACAATAGAAAGTGGGGGGTATATCTGGCACACCACGGGATCAGGAAAAACGCTGACCAGTTTTAAGGCGGCGCGTCTGGCCACTGAACTCGATTTTATCGACAAGGTATTTTTTGTGGTGGACAGAAAAGACCTCGACTACCAGACCATGAAAGAATACCAGCGTTTTTCAGAGGGCAGCGTCAATGGTTCTGACAGCACGGCAGGCTTAAAGCGCAATCTGGAAAAAGACGATAACAAAATTATCGTTACCACCATCCAAAAGCTCAATAACCTGATGAAAGGTGATGGGGATCTGCCCATTTATAACAAGCAAGTGGTGTTCATTTTTGATGAATGCCACCGCAGCCAATTTGGGGAAGCGCAGAAAAATTTAAAGAAAAAATTTAAACGATTTTATCAGTTTGGTTTTACGGGAACGCCCATTTTCCCGCAAAATGCCTTGGGTGCGGAAAACACCGCCAGCGTCTTTGGTCATGAGCTGCATTCCTATGTCATCACCGATGCCATTCGCGATGAAAAGGTGCTGAAGTTCAAGGTGGACTACAACGATGTCCGCCCAAAGTTTAAAGACATTGAAAGCGAACAAGATGCGAAAAAATTGAGTGCGGCAGAAAATAAACAAGCCCTGTTGCACCCAGAGCGTATCCGCGAAATCTCTCAGTACATCCTCGATAACTTCCGCCATAAAACCCATCGGCTGCAAGGGGGCAACAAAGGGTTTAACGCCATGTTTGCCGTCAGCAGCGTGGATGCAGCAAAACTGTATTATGAAACGCTGAATAAACTTCAGGAGGGCCGTGATAAACCGCTGAAAATCGCCACCATCTTTTCATTCGCCGCCAATGAAGAGCAGGAGGCCGAAGGCAATGTTGCGGATGAAAGTTTTGACGTATCGGCCATGAACAGCAGCGCCAAAGAGTTTTTAGATTCTGCTGTCAATCGCTACAACGCTTTTTTTAAAACCAATTTTGGCTTAGATAGCAAAGGCTTTGAAAATTATTACAAAGATCTGGCGAAACGGATAAAGTCTAAAGAGATTGATCTGCTGATCGTGGTGGGCATGTTCCTGACTGGCTTTGATGCCCCTACGCTAAACACTTTGTTTGTGGATAAAAACCTGCGTTACCACGGGTTAATCCAGGCCTATTCCCGCACCAACCGTATTTATGACGCCACAAAAACATTTGGCAATATCGTTACCTTCCGCGATTTAGAGCAGGCAACCATTGATGCCATTACCATGTTTGGCGATAGCAACACCAAAAACGTGGTGCTGGAAAAAAGCTACAAAGAATATATGGACGGCTTTACCGATGTAACAACCGGCGAAGCGCGGCGTGGATTTATTGAGGTGGTGACGGAATTGGAGCAGAGATTTCCTAACCCTGAAGCTATTGTTAAAGAGGCAGACAAAAAAGAGTTTGCTAAACTCTTTGGAGAATACTTACGCATTGAAAACGTTTTGCAAAATTATGATGAATTTGCCAGTTTGAAAGCCTTGCAAAACCTTGACATAAATGACGCAGAGGCGGTTGAGACTTTTAAAATACTGAATCATTTAAATGATTCTGATTTTGCCGCCATGCAATCCCTCAAGATGCCAACCGAACGCAAAATCCAAGATTACAAGTCCACTTATAACGATATCCGCGATTGGCTGCGCAAGGAAAAAGCGTCCACCGACAGAGAAAAATCCTCCATAGATTGGGACGACGTGGTTTTTGAGGTGGACTTGCTGAAGTCTCAAGAGATCAATCTCGATTACATTCTGGAGCAGATTTTTGAGAATAATAAAAAGGTTAAAGACAAAGTGGCACTCGTTGAAAATGTGCGACGCATGATTCGGTCCAGTCTGGGTCACCGCGCTAAAGAGGGCCTCTTGGTCGATTTTATCAATCAAACCGATTTGGATAAGATTGGGGACAAAGCCAGTGTCATTGAGGCCTTTTTTACTTTTGCCCAAGTGGAGCAACGGCGTGAGGCTGAGGAACTGATTAACGGTGAAAATCTAAATGTCGAAGCCGCAAAGCGTTATATCGCCACGTCGATCAAACGGGAATTTGCCAGCGACAATGGTACAGAGCTGAATGCGATTTTACCTAAAATGAGCCCCCTAAACCCAGACTATTTGACCAAAAAACAGACTGTATTTCAAAAAATCGTGGCGTTTGTTGAAAAATTCAAAGGTGTCGGTGGGCAGCTTTAAAGAGGAACGGAATTCTATGGGACCTTAGTGGGTGCCAATCCCCCCGCCTCGAACATGGCCCTCGTCGCCGTCTGAACAGAATGACGCACGGGGTCCAGATCGATACGGGCATAGATTTCCGTGACCCGCATGGATTTATGGCCTAAACTTTTACAGATGACGAAGCCATTGGCGGCCTGCCAGCTGCCCAAGGTTCGCCGCAGGTCATGAATACGCACATCCTGTAATTCTGCCCGTTGCGGCACCGGTGCGGCACTGACATTTTAACGGCCCCCGCGATATGCGGATAAATCATTGATAAAAATGGTGCCGGTTAAGAGACTCGAACTCCCGACCCCCTGATTACAAATCAGGTGCTCTACCAACTGAGCTAAACCGGCGTGCCCTAGGGCTGTGGGATAGAATGCCCCCGTTGTATCACAACAAGACATTTTGGGAACAGTTTTTTTCATTTTTCATCGGCGATGGGCATGAGGCCATCGTTTTTTTTCACCATCAATAAAAAGGATTATGATTATGGCAAGCCTTGTTTTTACCGCCGCGGCCAGTGTGGCGGGATCGTCTTTGGGGCTGGGGAGTTTTTTCACCCAAGCTCTGGT
>Ga0164293_10002280_pt1 | contig 16278 bp, 12 predicted proteins | sample GEODES118metaG_FD_111487 | JGI IMG/M metagenome (GOLD analysis project Ga0164293, IMG submission 111487) | Eutrophic lake water microbial communities from Lake Mendota, Wisconsin, USA - GEODES118 metaG | ecosystem: Environmental > Aquatic > Freshwater > Lake | place: USA: Lake Mendota...
TGCGCCTGGGCCGAAAGGGTTGCGCCCACTGAAAGCATAACGAGTGCTAAGGTCGAAACGTAGCGTGTAAGTTTGGCGTTGATCAAAAGGATCTCCTAAGTGCCTAATTTGATTAAAAAAAACGCATGAATATTTGAATCATCTCATGACGAGTATAAGTGAGGATGAGGTGCTATTTAAGGGGTTTTGTCGCTGAAATGATGATGGATGGATCGCTTTTCAAGGATCCCTTGATCATGCTGTTTTCAACTGTGCCAACAAAGGTTCTCAGCACACCCGCCTGATCGCGGTATTCAAAGCTGATTTGCTCGCCGTTCAGTCGTCCCTTGATCGAGATGCTGTTTGGCTTGCCTGGAACTTGAAGCGTACCCGTGATTTCTTGATACTGCTGCAAGATGCTCAAACGCATAGAATGGCTGTTGGATACACCTGGTAGACCAGAGATTATCCAACTTCCTTCGACTCTGGCGGGCACGATCCACAGATAACCCATATGACCGGTATCACTTTGCACGGTCTGATCGGCTGTCCAGTTGCCCATAGTAAAGGTATTGGAGACCACGCGTGTTCCAGGTTTCATTGCAAGAATCGTGGGTCTCAGTCTGATGTTGAGCGCAGGCAGGAGATAGAGCGTTACAACGGTGGCTTTGGAAAAGTCTTCTTTGAAAATATCGCCCGTGATAATGCTGACCTTGTTGGATACACCAGCACGCTGGACATTTTTTCTAGCGTACTCAGCCATGTCGGGGTTGAACTCGATACCAATCGCGGTTGCCTTAAATTCCTTTGCCGCGAGGATCGCAATTTTTCCATCGCCTGCACCGAGATCGTAGACGAGGTCATTTTGCGTGACGTTCGCAACCTTGAGCATGCGCTCTGCAAGGTCCGTCGGTGTCGGTATCCAGATGACGTCCTTGCCTTCTTGCGCGATGGAGGGTTTGTATTCGTTAGCGACGGGTGTCGTTGTGCCGCAGCCGATTAAAACGAATGTCAACAACAGGGCGGGTATGGCGTTCAGAGTGGGTCGACGTGCGCGCATGGTTTGGTGTCCTGTTGAAAGATTAAGCGGTGACAAATCTAAGTTCTTGAGAGGGGATGCGCAAATGAATCTGTACACCTATTTGCAGAGGGGTTACTCCTCGCGCGTGAGGAATATCGGCCTTGACCATAGCCTGACCGACGCGCACCTCGTAGCGAATGAATTCCCCTAGAAATTCCGAATCCACAATCTCTCCGTTCAGGGCGAGATTGTGATGTAAATCAGTGTCAGGATTTTCGACAAAACGTACCGCGTGCGGTCGAAAAGCCAAATCCATGTCGGTACTTTGCAGTTCAAGACCTTTTGGTAGCGTCAGCATCCCGAGGGTCGGAGAGTCAAACCTCAAATGATCGCCTTCGGTGATGAATCGTCCGGCAAACAGATTGACTGAGCCAACAAATTGGGCAACAAAGCGATTGACCGGAAAATCAAACAAATCCATCGGCGAGCCCACTTGCTGAATCACGCCTTGATCCATGACAGCGATGCGATGACAGGTTGTCAGCGCTTCTTCTTGATCGTGTGTGACGAAAATAGTGGTGATACCAAGGCGACGCTGCAACAGAACAAGCTCCTGGCGTGTTTGCGTGCGAAGTTTGGCATCCAAGTTTGACAGTGGTTCGTCAAGCAGCAAAACTTGCGGTTCGATCGCAAGTGTTCTCGCGATCGCCACACGCTGTTGCTGACCACCTGAGAGTTGACCGGGACGACGATTGGCGAGCTCACCCATATCGACGAGCTCTAGTGCGCTGGCGACTTTAGTGCGAATTTCAGCGCTAGGAAGTTTGCGCGCTTCTAGGCCAAAGGCGACGTTTTGCGCCACAGTCATGTGCGGCCATAGTGCGTAGTTTTGAAACACCATGCCAACGTTACGCAACCATGGCTGCGTACCCGTCACGTCTTTGCCGTCAATCAGTAATTCGCCACGTTGGTGTTGATTGAAGCCTGCGATCAAACGCAAAAGCGTGGATTTTCCTGAACCTGAGGGGCCAAGCAGCGCAAAGAACTCTCCTGGTTGAATCGACAGGGTGATGTCTTTGAGTACCGCTGTTGAGCCAAACGACAAGGCGATATTTTTAATCTCGATACCAACCGATTTCATGTTCGATTTCCAACGTTTTGGTGGGGCGTGGCGGTTGCGGCCAAGCGATGCGTGATGTAAGTGCCGAGCGCGACGATCGATATAGCTACCACGCTTAGCGCAGCGCCTGGACCGCGCCCCGCGATCGACTGAAAATACAAGTAGATGCCATAAGACATCGGGGCTAAGCTTTCTCTGCTTGTGAGTAAGATCGTTTCTGAAATCTCAGCCGCAGCAGTGATAAAGCTTGTCACAAAGCCTGCGAGAAGACCTCCCATCATTAATGGGATAACGATTTTACGAATCGTGCGCCAGCGACCCGCACCGACGTTTTCAGCGGCCTCTTCAAGCGCAGGGTGCACTTGTGTCAGTGCGGCCATACAGGATCGAAGCGCGTAGGGTAGTCTTCGTACAGAGTAAGCAATGACAAAAATCACCCAGCTCGCAGTCAGTGCTCCTGCGCCAAAAGGTAACTCGATGCCGCGAAACGCACGCAGATATCCGATGCCGAGCACAAGGCCGGGCATGGCTAGCGCAACGGTCACGAGATGATCCAGAATTTGACGACCAGGAATCGTCGTGCGGATCACGATGTAGGCGATGGCACCACCGATGATGATGTCGATGAACGCCGCCAGACCACAATACAGAATGGTGTTCCAGATCATTTGTTTGGCGTCGGTAAAGATCGTAGCGTAATGTACGAGCGTGAATTGCTCTGGCAGCACGCTAAAGCTCCACACCTTGAAAAGCGACATCAACAAAATACCGAGGTGCGGGGACAGCACTAACATCAGAATGCCGAAGATCCAACCATAAGCCAAGGCCGTTTGCCAGCCAGTGAGTTTGCGTTTGGGCGCTTGCGCTCCGCCACGCGATACCAATGCGTAATCGCGACGTTTAACAAACCACCAGGAGCCCGCCATGGCTGCGATCGAAAATAAAACCAAGATGACGCAGATCACATAGCCGATGGGGTCTTCGATACCGATCGACGTCACGCGCAGATAGGCTTGTGGCGCCAACATGTTGGTGACGTTGAGGACGAGCGGAGTGCCCAGATCGTCAAACACTTTGATGAATACCAGGGAAGCGCCTGCGATATAGCCGGGTAGCGCAAGCGGGAAAATAACTTTTCTAAATAGGCGCCAGCCTGAAGCCCCCAAGTTCTGACCTGCTTCTTCCATCGAAGAGTCGATCGTCGCCAGAGATGCGGAAAGATTGAGCAAAATAAATGGAAAATAGTGAAGCGTCTCAACAAAAATAATGCCGCTCAAGCCTTCCATGACAGGAATACTGAAGCCAAAATTTTCCATGAGGATCAGATTGACTGCGCCAGAGCGACCAAAAATCAACTGCAAGGCGGCAGCGCCCACGAAGGCGGGCATGACTAAGGGCAAGACGCCAAGCGTTTGAATCAGGACCGCGCCGCGAAACTGAAACCGCATAGTCAGATAGGCGAGCGGTATCGCGATCATGGTGGCCCAGAAAACGGTCATGCCAGCGACGAAAAGACTGTTCGCGAAGGACTCCCGCATCAGCGAGATTTCAGCGAAGGCTAAAAAGTGCGTCAGCGTGAAACCGCCATGACCGTCGGTGAAGGCCGTATACACGACCGTCAAGATAGGACCAATTAAAAATACAAATAAAAAGAGGGCGATCGCAATTGCGATCGCGATCAGACCGGGGTGATTACGCTTCACGGTTGTCATGCACCTTTAAAAAGGCCCCGAAGGGCCTTGTCTGACTTATTTCGCCGAGTTGGCGAGTGTGATAGCACGAGCGTAATTGGCTTTCGCTCTGCTCGCCCATTCTTCTTCAATCTTGGCTTTAGCGCGAGTGGCGTCGGCATCGGCTTTTTTAGCTTTGAACAAGGCGAGTAGTTGTGGGTCTTTGATTTGGGTTTCATCCACTGCCGGAGAAAAAGCGAGTTTGCGCGCTTCGTCGAGTTGGGCGCTTGGGCGTCCGGCAAGGCGTTTTTCAGCGTCTTGGATCGCTTTGGTCGCTGCGACGAGTTCTTTGTGACGGAAGGTAATCATCTGATCGAACAAAGAGCGAACTACTAAGTAGCGAGACTCAGAGAGCTGCGAATCAAAATTAACCTTTGCTTGGATCTTGCCGCTGAAAGGATTGGGGTAGTCAGCAGGCGCTTGCTTGTAGATGGCTGGCAGCACGGGTAAGCGGCTGATATCTTTTTGAAGAAGTAGTTTTTGTCCTTCCTCGGAAAGCGTAAATTCGATGAAGCGCTTTCCGGCTTCTGAAGATTTTGCGCCTTCGATCAAGGCAATGTTTGCGGGAACGATCGAGGTGACGGAAGGGTAAACAAAATCGACAGGCATACCGGAATTTTTGGCGGCAAGTCCAAAGAAGTCGATCACCAGGCCGATGCCGAACTGACCATTGGATACGCCGTCTGGCACGCCAAAGCTACGCTCGGTAATCGCGGCGCAGTTGCCACCGATCATCAAAACTTGTTCCCAGCCTTTAGTCCAGCCTTCGCCTTGCAAAATGGTTTCAACGGTTAGATGGGTCGTGCCAGAGCGTGAGGGGCTCGAAATGGCGAGGTGACTAAAGTAAACCGGTTTGACCAAATCAGCCCATTCCTTTGGGGCAGGCAGTTTGTTGGCCTTCATGTAGCGGGTGTTCCACATCATGCCGTAGCCCGCTAGAGCTTGGCCGCGGTAAAAGCCCTTTGGGTCATTAACGGGATAGTTGCCGACTTTGGCGGGAATTTCAGGATTGCCGGGGCCAATATTGACCAGGAGCTTTTGTCCTGACAACACCTCAAAAGCATCGGGTGCCGAGGCCCAGAAAACCTCAGGGCGAGAACCAGCAGCTTGTTCTCTAACGTATGCAATGCCTGCTGAGGTGTTTTTGTTCAGAATCTCGACTTTGTCATTGGGGTATTTCGCCTCGTACGCCTTCTTATAAGCAGCAGTGAGCTCTTTAGGAAACGAGGTCACGACGGAGATCGTTTCTGCCTGAGCGGCGAGCGGTGCGAGCAGGGCAATGAGGGCGGACGCGACCGCGGTGCGAGCGAAAGAGAGTTGCATAGTTGCCTCGTAGTTGATGAAACCGGTAAAAATAATCCATTCAGCGCGTGGAAATCTTAACAGGGCAGTTCTAATTTAGGGAGCAAATGTAAGAATTGGCGTATGCCAAAAAGCGTATTGAGAATTATTGTCAATCATTTTACCGTCACGCCATTCTCAAAGGAGTATTTAAATCATGGATAAGGCAGACTTTACCCGGTATCAAGACCTCATCGTGTCGACCGCGACAGACCTGGGAATCAAGGTTTTGGCTGCGATCGCTTTTTGGGTGATCGGTCGTTGGTTGATCGGAACGGCTGTTTCGCTGGTCCGACGCTCGCTCGAAAAGCAAAAAATGGATCCCACTGTTTTGCGCTATGTAGGTTCGATCATCACTGTGACGCTCAATGTGTTGTTGGTGATAGGTATTTTGGGATACTTTGGCATTCAAACGACGACATTCGCCGCCTTGATCGCAGCCGCTGGTGTGGCAATCGGTGTGGCATGGTCGGGTTTGTTGGCAAACTTTGCGGCCGGTGCTTTTATGGTGGTGTTGCGTCCGCTCAAGGTCGGTGATTTTGTGACGGTGGCGGGGGTGACGGGCACGGTCATGGAGTTAGGCTTGTTTACCACCACGATCAATACACCTGACAATGTGCAGGTCATGGTGGGCAACAACAAGGTGTTTGCTGACAACATTCAAAACTATAGTCACAACGCGTATCGCCGTGTGGATTTAAAGTGTCAGTTGTCAGGTGCTGCGGATCACAATGCTGCGATGCAGCTTTTGCGTGAAAAGATTTCTGCGATTCCCAATGTATTGGCAGAGCCTGAGGTGGTGGTCGAGATTTTGGATTTCAGTCCAATGGGACCAATCTTGGCGGTGCGTCCGTTTTGTAGCAACGACAATTATTGGCAGGTTTATTTTGATACGAACCGTGTGATTCGTGAAAGCCTCATTGCAGCTGGATTCCCAGCGCCTATGCCTGCTCAAACGGTGTTTGTATCTCAGCAGAATTAAGTGGTTTTGTTCTTTTTAAAGTTTGAAAACTGGAGTGTTTGATTTTGCTGAGCAAAATTCAAATCACTCCATTTTCTATGGGTTCAAAGCACCGATTTCTTTTTCAGATTGGGTTTTTTTGTTGAAAAGTCATAAACATCCATTAAGAAGTGACAAAAGGGGTGATTTGAATTTGCTCAGCAAAATTCAAACACCCCTTTCGTCACCTCACCTCAATGCTTTCAAACCTAAATCCTAAACAATCAACCTAGCTCTTTAGAAACAATCTCAGCTCCCGCCACAAGCGCCTGGAGCTTAGCATTAGCAACCGCGCGTGAAAGCGGCACCATTCCGCAATTAGTGCAGCCATACAAATGCTCAGGCTTGACGAACTTCATCGCGCGACGCAATACATCGGCAACTTGCTCCGGCGTCTCGACCTTATTGGTGGCCACATCAATCGCGCCGACCAACACATCCTTGCCACGCAACAATTCAATCAAATCCATCGGCACGCGAGAATTTTGACACTCTAAGCTGACCTGATTGATCGTGCTCTGCGCGAGCAGAGGGAAAACCTTTTCGTATTGACGCCATTCGTCGCCCAAGCTTTCTTTCCATTTGATATTGGCTTCGATCCCGTAGCCATAGCAGATGTGAACCGCGCTCTTGCAGCTTAATCCTTGCGCAGCGCGTTCGAGAGTCTTGACACCCCAGTCGCGAACCTCGTCAAAGTACACGTTAAAGGCAGGCTCGTCGAATTGCACAACATCGACGCCGACAGCAGCCAATTCTTTGGCTTCTTCGTTCAAGATTTCGGCAAACGTCCACGCCAGTTTTTCACGGCTGTGGTAGTAGTCATCATAGAGCGTGTCGATCATGGTCATGGGACCAGGAAGTGTGAATTTGATCGATCCTTTGGTCAGCATGCGAAGGCGCTTAGCATCTTCGACAAAGACGGGACCGCCGCGACTGACGCGATCCACCACGACAGGGACGGCCGCGTCATAACGATTTCGGATGCGCACAGTTTTGCGGTTGACGAAATCGACACCTTTTAAGCTATCGATAAATGTCGTCACAAAGTGCTGGCGAGTTTGTTCACCATCGCCAATCACCGTAATGCCTGCACGTAGTTGATCATCAACAGATAGGCGCATCGCATCGACTTTCGCTTGAGCGAGTGCTTCGCCTTGCAGTTGCCAGGGTGCCCAGAGTTTTTCAGGTTCGGCGAGCCACGCGGGTTTGGGGAGGCTGCCAGCGATGGTAGTGTTGATTTTATTAGGCATGATGTGGATTGGATAAAAGGATTAAGTGAATGTTGTTAAAGGATTAAGTTGGCATTTGCTCGATTAGACAATAAGTTCAACCCTCACGCTTGAAAATCAACGGCTCTGGCACGTACCTGCGTATCGGCTCTGAGTGCTGATTTAAGAATTTTATGCGTTGGCGTTAACGGCAGAGCATCTAAAAAGCTCACAAAGCGGGGCACTTTGACAGCGGTCAGTCTCTCGCGGCACCAGTCAACGATCTCTTGCTCTGATAATGTGACGCCCGGTTTTTTAACCGCGGCGATGAGGATGTCGTCCTCGCCGAGCTCAGAGGGGACAGCGATCGCGGCGACTTGATAAATACCGGGAAGCTCTCCAATCACCATTTCTAGTTCGGCCGCAGCGATATTTTCACCACGTCGACGGATGATGTCTTTTTTGCGAGAGAGATGATAGTAGTAGCCGTCTTCGTCATATTTCACCAAGTCTCCGGTTTTGAGCCAACCGTCGTGAAAAGCTTGTTGAGTTTGCTCTGGATCGCGAAAATAGCCTTGCATCGCGATGGGTGTTTTGACCCAAAGCTCACCGGCTACGCCCGCCACGACATCGTTGCCGTCATCGTCAACGACACGGCAGGTGGCCCAAGGGCGGTTGGGGTCGGGGTGTTTGCCTGGCAAACCCATGCTGCCCGGTTTGTCAGGACCCTCCCAAGGGTTGCAAGTGACCCCCGGGATTTCAGTCATACCAAAACCTGAAAAGAGTTTCTGAATGCCGAACTCTTGCCGAAAAATGGGCGCTGCGCCTTTGCGTACGCCGTAAGCAGCGCGTAGCTTGTGGTCGGCGCGGTATTCGCTGCGATCTCTTGCGCACAGAATCGAGCCGATCGCTTCGATGATATTGACGACCGTGGCGCCGTGATCGGCGGCGATCTGCCAGAAGTTTGAAGCTGAAAAGCGCGGCGTCAGAATCATGCAACTACCGCTTGCCAACACACCGCTCAAAGAATAAAAAACAGCATTCACATGAAAGAAGGGCAAAATGATCAGGACACGATCATCAGGTTGTAGATGCAGCCGTTCGACATTAGCCTCACCCGCTGTCACCAAATTGAACTGGCTGTGCATCGCGCCTTTTGGAAAGCCTGTCGTGCCAGAGGTGTAGATAATGATGCAGGTATCACTGGTTTTTCCCTGAGGTAATTGTTGCGTCGCACAAGAGGCGGCTAGCTCACCAAAGAGTGAGTCAGGTGCATCGATGGGCGCATCGATTTTTAAAATCCAGGCAGCACTTTCAGCGTTTTTTAAGGCGGCTTCGACGACGGGAGTCGCTGCTGTATCGGCGATAACGCCAGTGACTTCGGCATGGTTCAATACATACTGGGTCTCGCGTTCGCCAAAGTCAGGGTTCACCGGCACCATAATGGCCCCTAAATAAGCCAATGCAAAAAGAGTCAGGACATGTGCGGCATCATTGCGCCCCATGATCGCGACTCGCATACCGTGACGGACGCCTCTCTGATGCAGCACTTGGACAAGTTTTTTATAGTCTTGACCAAATGCAGACCATGTCATTGTTCGGCCGTGCTGAATAATGAAAGGAGTTTCGCCATTGACCTCTAGGCGGCTGGCAAACGCATCGTGCAAGCTGCCATCGTGGGTGCGGTAGGTGTTCAGTACGGCAAGGGGTGTTTTCATGTTGATGCGAAAGCTTTGTTGTGTTCAGGTCAGCAGTTGCGTAAGCTTATTACAGATCGTCTAGACGATATCAATCAGAACGCATATTAGGAGATAGGTATGTTTAAAAAGATCTCGGCTCTTTTTTGTGGAGTCTTGCTCGCGGGTAGCGTGGCCAATGCCAGTCCTGCTGATCGTTATCCTGAGCGCCCCATCCGTATCGTGGTGCCTTTTGTTGCGGGCGGTGGGGGTGATTTTATTGCCCGAGCATGGTCAGATAAACTTTCCGAGACCCTTAAGCAACCAGTCATTGTTGAAAATCGGGGTGGCGGTAATACCGTGGTGGGTACAGAGCTTGTCACCAAGGCCGCCCCCGACGGCTATACACTGTTATTAGTCAGCCCGACCCTTTCTACAAATCCAACTCTGCTGCCTAATCTCCCCTATAAAACGCCAGATGCCTTCGCACCGGTCGGGCAGGTCATTACGTATGCGATGGGTCTCGCTGTCAGCAGTGGTTTACCCATCAATAATATCGCTGAGCTCGTGGCGTACGCGAAAAAAAATCCAGGCAAATTGACGACTGCGACCTCGGGCGAGGGATCGGCTACTGATCTGGCGGCTGAGCTTTTTATGGCAGCGACTGATACGAAAATCACCAAGATTCCCTACAAGGGCGCGGGTCAAGGTGCATTGGATGTCGCGAGCGGACACGTCGATATGTTGTTTACTGGAATGTCGCAACTCAAGCCTCATTTGGATAGCAAAAGAATCAAGTTAATCGCAACCTCCGGTGCCGAGCGCCTAAAATCAGCGCCCGAGACACCAACCATTGCGCAACAGGGCTATCCAGGATTTGAGGCCGTGGTGTGGTGGGGCGTGTTGGCGCCAGCCGGAACGCCCAAAGAAATCGTCAATAAGATTAACGCAGCGTTGCGTACAAGTTTGGCTGAGCCAGAAGTGACCAAGCGACTGGCTGTGATTGATGGTGTTGTGGCTGTTTCATCACCCGCTGATTTTGAGGCGTTTCTGCGTAAAGAAATTGCCACTTGGAACAAACTGCTTAAACCTTCTGCGTCAAACAAGGCTCCAAAATAAGCCTTGTGTCAGGGTTGCTTGACAGGGTGACGACTCAATCCTAAGATTGTTGCAGGTGCGTTGAGGCTAGTTTTGTTAAAAGTCGCACAGTAAAAACTTGGAGAATTAAACGAAATGAAAAATATCAAACGCGTCGCACAACTTGCTCTCGTTGCCTCCTTGGCATGGGCTGCTGCGCCGGTGAGCGCTTTGGCTCAAAGCTACCCCGACAAGCCTATTCGTATCCTGATTCCTTTCCCTCCTGGTGGCGGAACAGATTTCGTTTCTCGCATGGTCGGCACCAAGCTCGCTGAGCTGACGGGCTGGCAAGTCGTGCTCGAAAACCGCCCGGGTGCTGGTGGTAACCTCGCGATTGAAGCCGCCTCCAAGGCGCCCGCCGATGGTTATACGCTCGTGATGGGACAGACCGATAACATGATGCTCGGACCTTGGCTTTATCCTTCGTTGACCTACGACAGTGTCAAGAGCTTTGCGCCTGTCGTCCAGGTTTCCGTCACGCCCGCCGCCATCGGTAGCGCGGCAAACTCCTCGATCAAGACGCCCATGGATATGATCGCCAAGGGTAAAACGCCTGAAGGCCTGCGTTGGGCGACAGCCGGTGCCGGTACGCTTGGTCACCTAGTCGGTGAAGACTTTAAAACACGCGCCAATATCAACTTGCTCCAAGTGCCTTACAAAGGCGCTGCGCCGGCCATGACGGATGTGATGGGTGGTCAGGTTGATGTCTACATAGGCTCACTGGCTTCGCTGCTGCCTCACGTCAAGAGTGGCAAGCTTAATGCAGTGGCAGTGACGACCGCCAAGCGTGCAGCGCAAGCGCCAAATACGATGACGATGCAGGAAGGCGGTGTTAAGGACATGGATGCCAGCATCTGGGTGGGCTTGTTTGCGCCAGCGGGTACCCCACCCGCCGTGATTGAGCGCTTGAACAAAGAAGTGAATCGTGTCTTGAAGACACCCGAAACCGCTCAGAAAATTGAAGCGGGTGGTGTGAGTGTGGTCGGTGGCAGCTCCAAAGATTTTGCCGAGTTCGTGAAAAAGGACTATGCAAATTGGGGCCGGATCGTCAAAGAGTCGGGGATCAAGCTCAACTAAGTGCTGCCAACGAAGTACTGCTAACTACTGACCGATCGTCAGTAGTTCAGTGAGGGGCGCCATGGACGACAAGGTTCTGAAATGGTGCACCCTCTCGCAAATCAATTTAATTTTTTGAGCGTTTAATCCAGAAAGTGGCATCAGGTGGTTGAACTTGCTATCCACCTCACTCCACGTGATGCCGGTTGGCCCGGACCCTCTCGAAGCGCGACACGTATTCGATATTTTCTGACCATTCTTAAGTGTAATGATCACCGTGCCACCATGGTGATGTGTGAAGCGATCAGGAAGTGGTGCTGGCTTGGGATCGAACACCACCTTGTCCTGTAGCATCGCAATCACGGGATCCAGCATCTTTTCTTTGGTGATGTGTTTCCAGGTAAAGCCTCGATCCACGATGGCTGCTGCGACAAAATAAACAACACTGTGCGCTGCAGTGATGAGATCTGTCGGATGGTGAGGTGCCATCCAGTCTTTCATTTGCGCCGCAGAAATCATGATCTCTTGAATATCATCTGGATTGACGTTTCCTTGGATCGCAGCCGTTGCCGCAGCTTCGGCGACAGCATGAAAAGAATGTGCGCCGGGCATCAACTTGATCGCCATATCGGTGCAAATATCCCACGAGGCGCCGAAGTCTTTCGTAATGTCTTCGATGGCCGTGCCACCTAAGGCACTGAGAAATCCTCGAGGAGCTTCGAGGACAGACGTTTCGGATTTAAAGCCACGCTTTGCTGCCAAGGCAGCTTGAACACCTGAGCTTGCCGCCATGCCGGCGTGATACTCGCGTGCGCAACTCGTATCGGCTGCGATCGCCATGCCACCGATCGACGTGGCGGCGATGGCGATGGCCTGTGTCATTTGCTCCTCGGATAATTGGAGGAGTTTGCCAACCGCAACCGCACCACCAAACACCGTCGAGAAACTGCCATGAAAGCCATTTTTCATGCGACCGGGTGTGAGTGACTCATCAATTCGACCAGCGACTTCGTAGCCAATGATCATCGCCTCCAGAACTTGCCTGCCAGAAGCGCCGATATGTTCGGCCATCGCGATAGAGGTTGTTGAAATAATAGTACCGATGTGAGCGATACTGCGCATATCGCTATCGTCGGAGGCAGCGGCGTCGCTGGCGAGGGCATTGACTTTGGCCGCGGCCGTCACGGGTAATTTACAGTTTTTAAACCAGACCGTTGCTTGAGGTACGCCACCGTCCTCTAGTGCCAGCTCCCTGATGATCGAGGCAGAATCGATATCGATGCCAGCGGCAACGCTCGCAAGGGTACTTGAAATACTCATTTCGGCGCGCTCAAGCGCAAGAGGAGGAAGATCCACTATGTGAGTTTGCACTGCAAAGCGTGCCAAAGTGCCGGCGAGCGTCATGTATGTCCTTGGTTTTATTTGTTAGGATGACAAGCTAATCGTAAATATCACGTAACGTAAGATAAAGAATAACTAAATCAAGAGACTCAATCAAGGATGTTGTTATGAACACCTCGCAAACCCTGTGTGCCCATGTGCATAGTAGTCGTTGGGATAACATCGCTCAGTCGGTTCGGCACGAGGCAAAACGTTCATTGCTGAATTATTTCGCAGTCGGTTTTGCCGGTGCGCATGATCCAACGATTGAAAAGCTAGTGGGAATGTACACGGCTTTTTCTGCGAATCAGCAAGCCTCGATCATTGGACGCCCTGAGCGCACAGACATGCTCAATGCAGCGGCCTTAAACGCGATGAGTGCGAATGTGTTTGACTTTGATGACACGCATCTTCGGACAGTGATTCACCCTACCGCTCCTATAGCCGCGGCGCTGCTCGCCTATGCAGAGGTTCATCCAGTCTCTGGTCGCGATTTTCTTCAAGCCTTGATTCTTGGCATGGAAGTCGAGTGTCGAATCGGCAACGCGATTTCTCCTTATCATTATGGTCGCGGATGGCACATCACATCAACCTGTGGCGCATTGGGTGCCGCCATTGCGGTGGGTTGGCTATTGCGTTTGAGCCCGACGCAGTTGAATTGGGCGCTGGGTGGGGCAGCGAACCAAGCGTGTGGAATTGTCGAGACCTTGGGGACGATGGCAAAAAGTCTAAGTGTCGGCAACGCAGCGCGTAATGGCATGTTGTCTGCCTTGTTAGCTGCCAAGGATTTTGATGGGCCTGTGGCTCCCCTTGATGGTGTGCGTGGGTTTTTGAATGTGATGGGCGAAAAGCCAGAGCTCGCTGGTATCAATGCGCAGTTTGGTGAACATTGGGAGATGGCTTTGAATACTTACAAGCCCTATCCATGTGGCATTGTATTAAACCCAGTGATAGAAGCTTGTTTGCAACTTGCCGCGCGCAAAGAAATCGCCAGCAATCTAGGGCAACGATTACAAAGTGTGGAAATCACGGGTCAAAAATTATTGCGTGATCGGACTGATCGACCTGGGATCAAAACAGGGCGAGAATCGCAAGTGAGCGCACAACATGCCGTGCCTGTTTCACTCTTGAGGGGTCGGGCTGGAATTCAAGAGTTTAGTGATGAGGCTGTCCTTGATCCAGCAATACGCGCACTCGGTGAAAAAGTCAGATTCACCGTAGACGACAGCATGTCGATTGATGCCGCCAAAGTCACTTTACATTTTATTGAGAGACCCTCCTTGACCGTTTCAGTTGAAAAGGCGAGGGGATCAACCGGTCGACCCTTGACGGATCAGGATATCGAACAAAAGTTTATGGAACTCAGTGCGCGAGCTCAGACAGGTTGCGCTCAAAAAAAACTGATCCGCTTAGTTTGGGATATCGAAAAACTCGACAACGCCGGTACTTTGATGGCGCTTGCACGTCAAGCCTGAGGGACTCTGCACATGACGAAATTCGCGATGAAAAAATCCTATCTGGTCCATTTTATTGGCGTAGGCGCCATGGGCGGTCCAATGGCCCAGCGTTTATTGGATGGCGGTCATACGGTCAGGGTGTTTGATACCAATCAAAACCGCGTTGACGCCTTTAGTGCTAAACATGGCAAGCAGACCGCAGGTGTTTCAGCTCAGGTCGGAGTAGATGCCGATTTTGTCGTGATGATTCTCCCCAATAGTGGTGTGGTTGAGCAGGTGCTGTTTGGTGCAAATGGCTTGGCCACAAGATTAAAAAAAGGGACCATGGTGGTGGATATGACCTCGGGTCAACCAGAACTGACCCTGACGATGGGCACGCGTCTAGAGGCATTAGGCGTGGCTTTGATCGATGCACCCGTTTCAGGTGCGGTCCCTCGAGCACAAAATGGCACGCTCACCATCATGACGGGCGGTCAGTCAGAGTCGATTGATCATGCCGAATCATTGTTGTCTCTGATGGGGACCGTCACGCGAACGGGGGCGCTTGGTTCTGGTCACGCAATGAAGGCACTCAATAATCTAGTTTCTTGCGCGGGCTACCTGATCGGAATCGAGGCATTAATTATTGGTTCTAAGTTTGGCTTGGACCCCAGCGTGATGGTCGATGTGTTGAATAGCTCAACAGGTATGAACAATAGCACTCAGAAAAAATTCAAACAGTACGTCTTATCTAGAAAATTTGATTCCGGATTTCCCTTGCACATGATGGTCAAAGACATCGCGATTGCGATGGGTTTAGCAAGAAATCTTGGAGTGCCCGCTCCTTTTGGTCACTTATGTCTTGATCTTTGGAGCGGAGCAAAGGGAGTATTAGGTCCCAATGTAGATCACACAGAAGTCGCCCGACTAAGTGAACAGCTCGCAGGATGGGAAATCCCTGAGTCATGATGCTAAAGAACCAAATGACTATGATGAGTCAATATCGCTCACTGATTGTGACGCTTTATTTTTTCATGATCTTGGTATTGGGGATGGCCACCTTTACCCATTATGGGATGTCGGCAGACGAATTGATTAGCCGCGCAAATGGTGGAATGAGTTTGAGCTACATCGCTGAAAAGTTCAATATCGCATGGTTGAAAAACGACCCGATCTTATCGGCCTTCAATATTCCGCTCAACGAGTATTACGATCGGGACTATGGCGTCGCTTTTGATTTACCAGCATTTTTTATAGAACGTTTATTTTCGCTGAATGACTCACGGCAGCAATACTTACTTAGACATGCATTTACATTTATTGTTTTTTGGATTGGACTGATTGCCATTTATCACACAGCAAAATTACGTTTTAACCATTGGGGCATTGCTCTTTTGGCTAGCACATTACTATTGACAAGCCCTCGATTGTATGGCGAAGCGTTCTTCAACAATAAAGATATTGTATTCATGGCGTGTTGCGCGGCCAGTCTGTATACCTTGACTCGATTACGACTAACTCTCAGTTGGCAAAGCGCATTTTTTCACGCACTCGTGATTGCGGTCACTATCAACATTCGAATTGCCGGAGTGATTTTTTTTGGGCTCACGCTTTTTATGCTTGTGATGCTTTGTAGCCTTCGTTTAATCACAGTGCGAAATTTTTTAACCTTGACTTGTGTGTTTGGAGTGACCTGTGCCTTATGCACCTATGCTCTGTGGCCGTGGTTATGGGAGGATCCTTTCACGAATTTTTTAGTCGCTTTTAAAAATATGTCCAGATTTCGCTGGGAATATTTCAATCTCTACCTAGGTAACTATGTTTTAGCAAAAAGTGTACCTTGGCATTACGCGCCCGTATGGATTGCTCTGACCACGCCTGTCTTGATTTTGGTGTGCTTTGTATTCGGTGCTGTGAACGTTTTTAAGAAGGTTGTATTACGACCTCTACAAAGCTTAAAACGCCTCGATTATTTTTTAGATTTTTTATATTTAGCAGCGGTAGGAGGCCCGATATGTGCCGTTATCATCTTAAATTCAACACTCTATGATGGGTGGCGACAGCTCTATTTTGTTTATCCGGCCATCGTATTAATAAGCGTAGCTGGTTTGCAGATAATCAACAAGAAGCGAGTGTTTGGCTTAAATCTAGCTGGTTTAATGGCGATAACATTCAGTCTTCACATCCTACTAAA
>Ga0164293_10002281_pt1 | contig 16274 bp, 13 predicted proteins | sample GEODES118metaG_FD_111487 | JGI IMG/M metagenome (GOLD analysis project Ga0164293, IMG submission 111487) | Eutrophic lake water microbial communities from Lake Mendota, Wisconsin, USA - GEODES118 metaG | ecosystem: Environmental > Aquatic > Freshwater > Lake | place: USA: Lake Mendota...
AATCTCGACGGCGCCACCGGCGAGCGCATCGTGCAGCTGTTGCAGGAACTCAACCGCGAACGCGGCTGCACCATTGTACTCGTCACGCACGATGCCGCGCTGGCCGCTCGCACGCAGCGCACCATCCGCCTGCGCGACGGCGTGATCGTGGAAGACATCCGCCACGACCACCCCACGACGGCGGCCGGCGCCCCCGCTCTCGAGACGGCATGACCACGCAGGCCCTGCTCCGTCTCGCCTGGCGCGAAAGCCGATCGGCCCGGCGCCGCCTGGCGCTCTACATGTCGTCCATCGCCTTCGGCGTGGCGGCACTCGTGGCCATCGACTCCTTCGCCGGGAACGTCACCCGCTCCATCCGCGAGCAGTCGCGCACACTGCTCGGTGGCGACCTCGCGCTGTCGGCACGGGCGCAGTTCCCGGCCGTGGTGGATTCGCTGGCCGACTCGCTGCGCACGGCCGGCGTGCCCTCGTCGCGCGTCACGACCTTTGCCTCCATGGCGCTGGCCGAGCCCTCGGGCGGCACACGGCTCGTGCAGGTGCGCGCGGTCTCGCCGGGCTATCCGTTCTACGGCGCCATCGAAACGGTGCCGGCCAACGGCTGGTCGCGTGTGCACGACGACTCCGTGGTGTTCGTCGACGCTTCGCTGCTCATCGCCCTCGACGCCAAGGTGGGCGACCACCTCAAGCTGGGACAGCAGCAGTTCACCATCGGCGGCACCCTCGGTAACGTGCCCGGCGACGCCGGCATCACCGCGGTCATCGGCCCGCGCGTGTACGTGTCCGACCGGTGGCTGCCGCAAATGGGGCTACTGTCGTTCGGCAGCCGCGCCGAGTACGAGCTGGTACTCAAGCTGCCCGCTGCGCTCGAGGCGCCCAAGCCGGCCGCGCAGGTGGCGCGCTCGCTGCGGAGGCGCATCGACCCGGCCGAAGCGACGCGCCTCGAAGCGCTCGAAGCCCGCGGCGAACGCGAGCGCAACGCGCCGGGCGGTGAGGGCGAGGAACAGCCGGACAGCAACGCGCGCAGCGCGAGCGACAGCAGCGCGCGCGCTGCAGCTCTGGCGCCGCGCGTGCGCGTCCGCGTGCGCACTGTGGTCGATACCGAACGCGAGTTCACGCAGGCCGTCGCACGGCTCGCCGACTTCCTCAGCATCATCGGTCTCATCGCGTTGCTCTTGGGCGGTATCGGCGTGGCGAGCGGCGTGAACGCGTTCGTGTCGTCGAAGATCGACACCGTGGCTGTGTTGCGTTGCCTTGGCGCCACCAGCCGCCAGGTGCTCGCGCTGTACGTGGTGCAGGCCGCAACAATGGGGCTCGTGGGCGCCACCGCCGGTGCTGCGCTCGGCATCGCCGTGCAGTTCCTGCTGCCGCGCGTGATGGGCGACTTTCTCCCGGTGGATGTCACCATCGCCCTCGAACCCATTCCGCTGCTGCTGGGTCTCGCGACGGGCGTGTGGGTGTCACTGGTGTTCGCGCTGCGTCCGTTGCTGGCGCTGCGCCGCGTGTCGCCGCTGCAGGCGATTCGCCGCAACGCCGATCCCGCCGCACTGCCGAGCGAGTGGAAGGACGTCGCGCGGCTCGTGGTGGATGCCCTGCTCGTGGGCAGCATCGTGGCCATCGTGCTGTCGCGTGTGGAGTCGTGGCGCGATGGCCTTGCGATGACCGGTGGTATCATTGGCGTGGTGGTCGTACTCTGGCTTGCGGCCACGGCCATGATTGCCCTCGCACGACGCAGCACGCATCCCACGTGGCCGTTCCCGCTGCGTCAGGGGATCGCCAACCTGCACCGCCCCGCCAACCAGACACGTGCGGTCACACTGGCGCTCGGCTTCGGGGCGTTCCTGCTGAGCACCGTGTATCTCGTGCAGGCCAACCTGCTGAGCCGCGTGCAGACCACGGCGGATGCGGCGGCTGGCAACCTGCTGCTGTTCGACGTGCAGGACGATCAGGCCGCGCCGCTCGACTCCATTCTGCGGGCGCGCAATCATCCCATCGTGCAGCAGACGCCCATCGTGACGATGCGTGTGGAGTCGATCAATGGCGTGAGCGTGACCAAGCTGCAGAGCGACAGCACGGTGCGCCGCGCCGGGTGGGCGCTGCGCCGTGAGTATCGCAGCACGTATCGCTACAACACGCAGGAGTCGGAGAAGCTCACGGCCGGCACATGGTTCCCCGATTCGGCCACGCGTGAGAAAGAACGGGCGGCGGCACCGGAGAGTCCGTTCCTCATGTCGCTCGAAACGGGAGTGGCGCGCGAGATGGGCGCGAGCCTTGGCGATACGATCGTGTGGAACGTGCAGGGCGTACCGGTGACCACCGTGCTCACGAGCACGCGCGACGTGAACTTCGGCCGGTTCGAAGCCAACTTCTTCGCCGTCTTCGAGCCCGCCGCGCTGCGCCGCGCACCGCAGCAGTACGTGATCGTGGCCAACGTGCCGAGCGGTGCGCCGCTCGCGGAGATTCAGCGCGATATCGTGCGCCGCTATCCGAACGTATCGAGTCTCGATCTCACGCTCGTCAAACAGACGATCGGCAGCATCGTCGACCGGGTGACGCTGGCCATCCGCTTCCTCGGGTTGTTCTCGCTCGCGATGGGTATTCCGGTGTTGTTCAGCGCCGTGGCCGCCACGCGTCGCGCACGTCTGCGTGAGGGCGTGCTGCTCCGCACCCTCGGTGCGTCGCGTACGCAGGTGGCGCGGGTGCTACTCGCGGAGTACGGCGCGCTCGGGGCGCTGGGCGCGCTCACCGGCATGGTGCTCAGCTTCGGCGGGGCCTGGGCGATCACGACGTTCGTGTTCGAGGACCCGTTCGATCCCGCGGTGCTGCCCACGCTGGCGATTGCCGGCGGCATGCTGCTGCTCACCATGACGATCGGCCTGCTCACGTCACGCGACGTGTACCGCGAAACACCGATGATCGCCATCCGCGAGCCGGGCTGACCACCGGCTCACACGCGGCGGTTCAGCGCGCCTGAATGAGGCCGTACGCCTGGGGTTTGCCGTCTTTCGGCGCCACCCATACCCTGGCGCCGGTCATGCCCTGCATACCGATGGGGATCGGCACCCGCTTCACGCCGCTCCCGTCGGACAGGCGCAGCGACCCGTCTTCGAGAATCACGCCGTCGTAGGCCGGAACGCCGTCGGCGGCGCGCACGAAGTACTCGGCGACGACCACATCGCGCGGGCTCACGCGCACGCCGCGCACCACCACCTCGCTGCCCACCAGACGGCCGAGTCCCGTGGTGGCCATGCCACTGAGCGTGAGCGTCCCGTCGGCCGACCGCAGCACGACAATGCGGGCCGGCTCGGTGCCCTGCCATATGAGGACCCCACGCACGCTGTCGCTGCGGGCCCGCGCGGCGGCACCGGATCCGGTGAGGCGGGCCGCAAACGCCTTCGCCATGGAATCGCCGCGGGCCTGCGCGCGACGAGACATGATGCCGCCCGCGGAGGTCCCGGGGTTGGCGTTGGTCGCTGCCGCCGCGGCGGAGCTTCCGGCCGGGCCGCCGGTTCCACCGAGGGGGCCGTCGCTGCTCCCCGTTGACGGTCGGCGCGCCGTGGGATCGAACATGGCCAGCGACTCCGCCATCTGTCGCTTGATCTCCTCCAGCGAGGCCGCCCGCAGCGAGTCGAGCACCATGGGCGCCCGATTGGCCTCGGCGATGAGCGAGTCACCACGGAGCGCCAACGTATCGAGCCCGGCGACGTCGCCACGAATGGTGACACCGTCATTGCCGCCGCACGCCACGAGCAGAAGCGCGACGAGAGGTAGCGCTGCGTGCGCTGCCCGATACCCGTGAGCCTCCGCGACCCGGCCGGCCGCCGATCCTCGTGACAGGAGCTCCATAGGGGAGAAGCTACGATCGAATGTCGTGTCGTCAACGCGAGACCGTGCCATATTTCGCGGTGGCACCCGCGTCCCGGTTTCCACCGGGCGTGGGCGTTGGTGGGGAGCTCCCGTCACCGCGTCCGGCCCACATCCGTGACGCACCCTGCACAACCGTCACACCCTGGGCACGGCCGCGCTTCGGGTGGTGACGTAGGACAGCACGAGGCGTCAACCAAAGCATGGCCATTTTTTCATCCGACAACACGGCGGCGCCCTCGGGGCGTGACGCGTGGCTGCACGACAACGAACGCGGGCTCACGCTCGCGGCCGACGGCGACTGGGCAGAGGCGAGCGAAGCCTTTGCCGCCGCCGCCGACTGTCTTGCCCGTGCCCTGCCGTCGGATTCGCGTGGGGCGCACGAGCCGCTGGCGCTGGTCCTGAGCAACCTCGCCCAGGCCCTCTACCGCTGCGGACGGCTCGACGACGCCATGCTGCAGGCGCAGCGGGCCTGTGCCCTGCGCGTGGCCATTGCCGGTGAGGACGGCATGCCGGTGGCACGTGCGCGCATGGACCTCGCGGTCATGCTCGCGTCGGCCGGACGGCTCGACGAGGCCACGATGCTGGTGCAGCGGTCGATCTCGGCCATCGAGCACCACGTGGGCGAAGAGGATGCGCGCCTGGCCATCGTGCTCGAGAACGCGGCCCGCATCGCCCTGGCGGCCGGCCAGCCCGCGAACGCCGAGCCGCTGCTCATTCGGCTGCATGCGCTGCTCGACGCGCACGAGCTGTCCACCGCGCGGGCCGAGGCCCTGCTCACGCGGGTGGCGAATGTGCGCGCGGTCCAGCAGGGCATCGTTCCTACCGGTGGGGCCGGCGCACCGATGGACGAGCCCGCGACCGTGCACGACACGCCGGCCTCCGTCGATGCCGTGGAGGGACACGATGCGACGCCGGTGAGTCACTCGTCTTTCGAGAACGAGGTGGCAGCGCGCGTCTACGCCCATGCGACCGTCGCCGAGCTGGTGGAGTGGGAGGATCAACCGCTCCGTGATGCGGTTGCGGTGACCGACGTGCTGCTGCGCACCACGCCCAGCGGTGTACCGGTCGTGCCCCCAGCCCCGGCACCGGAGCCGTCAGCGGCGCAGGACCCCGTACCGCCGGAGAGTCTCACCTTCGATCTCGACCTCGCCTTCGACGAGCCACTGTCGAGGGACGACACGGCCCTTGGCGATCTGGACATCGTCGATTTCGCACTGCCCGACTCGGTGGTACCGTCGGCCGCGGACGCTCCGCCGGCCGCCGATCCGCCAACGACCGCCCCGTCGTCCGTGGTCGGCCGGCTCAACCTCGATTTCGCCGTGGACCACGGCATGCCCGAGGATGAGCCCGTACTCGAGGGGCCGCCCATCTCGTTGCCCGTGCCCGACGCGCCCGAGCCGGCCACGCTGACGATACCGACGCCGACCGTCGTACCCGTCACGACGATCATCACGTCGGGGCCCACGACCGGCATCGCGCCCATCGCCGACATCGTGCAGACCGCCCCGCTAACGGATCCTGACGCAGGGGCGAAGCCGTCACCGTCTGCGGTGCCGACGCCGAAGCCCCCCGAGCGCACCGCTGGCCCGTCTGGCCAGCGGCCGACACGACATGCGGGAGACGCGCGAATGGCGCGTCGCAAGCCCGAACCGGCGAAGGGGAACGGCAAGGTCGTTGCCATTCTCGCCGGCGCCGTCGTGGTCGGCGGGGCGGTGGCCGCGTTCTACCTGCTGCGCTGACGGCGCGAGCGGCGGCGGGGGAGCACCATACACAGGGGCGATGCGTGAAGGGCGCATCGCCCGTGTCGTTTCATCGAGTGCAGGCGCGCGATCAGTTCTTGTGGCGGAACGTGATGCGTCCGCGCGTGAGATCGTACGGGGAGACTTCCACCGTGACACGATCACCGGCCAACACGCGGATACGGTTGCGACGCATATTACCCGCGAGCGTCGTCAGCACTTCGTGCCCGCTCGGCACCGTCACACGAAACGTTGCATTTGGCAATACTTCGGTGACCGTCCCTTCGAGTTCAATCGCGTCCTGCTTCCCCATGTATGTGTCGATCCTGTCCCGTCGGTGGGACCGGCCCGGGAGTCGTGCCGGCCATGACGGAGAAAAAGATATGAATTTCCATTCCGCTAGCCAGCGGAGGGTGTCAAATGGCCGGTGAACCGACAGGGGATATCCTGCTGATCGGACCGGGGTGGCTTGGCGGGCCGGCCGCTGAACAGCTCGCCTGCACGCAGACGGGAGAAGGCCGCGTTGTGGCCGTATCGCGCAGCATGCGGCCGGCGCCCGCGGGGTGTGTGGCCCTGCAGGCCGACATCACCCGCGGCACCGACGATCCGGCGTTCGCGGCATCGCTCACGGCATCGCTCGCGGCATCGCTCACGGCCCCGCTGCGGGCGATCGTGGTGTGCGTGGCGCCGTCGAGCGCGCGCGGTGACAGCTATGCGGTGTATCCGGCGGCCGCGCGGGGTACGGCAAGCCTTGCGGCCGCTTTCGGGGCGCAGGCTGTGGTGTACGTGTCGAGCACCGGGATCTATGACCGGCACGATGGCAGCGCCGTGGACGAACGCACGCTCATCGCCCCAGCCAATGAGCGGGTGCAGGCGCTGTTCGACGCCGAGCTGACCGTGCTGGCGACGGCGTCGGCGGAGCGCAGTGCGATCGTGCTGCGGGCGGCGGGGTTGTACGGGCCGGGGCGTGATCCGGCGGCACGCTTCGCGAGCGGCGCGGTTGCGGCCGACACGTGGTGCAACTTCTCCTGGCGCGACGATGTGATCACGGCCATCGCGCATGTGCTCACGCTGCCACCCAGCGGGCACGGCGTGATCTACAACTGCACCGACAACAGCCCCGTGCAGGCGGGCGACATCACGCACGCACTCACCGGTACCCGACCGGACGGCGCGGTGCCCGCCGATGCTCACGGGCCCGTGCGCGCCGGGCGCAGCAATCAGCGAATCAGCAGCGCCGCGCTGCTGGCCACGGGCTGGCGCCCCGCCGCGCCCACGGTGTTCGACGGGCTGGCGCTGCTGGGCCACGCCCTCCCGGGTCGCCCGTCGTGAGCACCCTCCCCTACGGCCCCAACACCGCCGTCATCCGCCGCTTCCTGGTGCGTCTCGCCGGCCTGGGCAGCGGTGACAAAGCCGCCGTGGTCGCGCGCTACGGGGAACTGACGCGTACCAAGGCGTGGGAGTCCGCGGAGACGCTGCTGGCCACCGCCATCGAGCGGAGCGGGCGTGACCCGCAGCGTGACGCGTTGAGCGGACCGCTGCTGCAGCTGGTGCGCCCGGCCGACGCGACGGCCACGATCAGCGAAGACGACGCCCTCGCGCAGCTCGACCCCGTCGCCGAGCCGGCGCTCGCTGCGTTGCTCGCGCTGCTGGTGCGGGACCTGCTGCCGGAGGCGGCGGTGGGGACGCTGATGGAGCCGTTTGGTGGGATCGTTGAGGCGGAGGTGGGCGGGTAGGCGGGTGCGGGCGACGAACCGCAGACGGCAGACGGCAGGAACTACAGCACGCAGAACGGGAGGAATGCGGTACAAAAAACGGGCGCCACCGCTTCGCGGGGCGCCCGATTTCCTTTGCGGTAGGGATATCGGGAGCCGCGCGCAGCGCTGGCTCCCGTGTTGTTCGACCACATTCCTCCGACACTGCGTGCTGTGGTTCCTGCCGTCTGCCGTCTGCGGTTTGAAGCCCTCGGGCAACCCGCCCGCGCAGCCACCAGCCGTCGCTTAGGAGACTGTATCAGCCCGCGGCTCCGCCATCAGCGTAAACCGCGGAATCACCGCCTGAAAGCCCGTTCCATCATCCCGCACGAAACCGTAGCTCCCTTCCATCCAGCCGTTCGGCGCCTTGAGTACACAGAACGAGCGGTACTCGTGTACCTGGCCCGGGAGGAGATGCGGCTGTTCACCCACGACCCCCTCACCTTCCACCTCGGTATCGCCGGCCGCTTCATCGTGAATGAGCCAGCGGCGCGTACGGAGTTGGGCCGCCTGGTCGCCCACGTTCTCGATGCGGATGTGATAGGCGAACACGAACTGGCCGAGCAGCGGATTCGAACGCTCACGGAGGTACGACGGGCGCACCGTAATGCGGATGCCCGACGTGATGCGGTAGTAGAACGGCGCGCGATCACGCATCAGAACCGTCCTGCGGGCGACGTGGTGGAGCCGGACACAATCGGAAGCGACACGGGCGAACTCTCGGTACCTACACGGTTGAGCGCCGAGACGGTGACCTTGGTGGGGGCGATCCCCGCAGGGACCGTCCAGGTGGTGGTCGCGCCCGGCAATATCATGGTAACCCATGCCGTGTCCGTGCGCAGCCTCACCACCCACTGCCACGGGGCCGACTTGCCCTGTGGCGCCAGGCGGAGCTGCGTGGCACCCGCTGCCTGGACGACGCGAGGGGCCGGCGTGGGCGGCGGGGACGCCTTGAGCCATGGGGTCGCCGGTGGCAGCGCGGGCGACGCATACGGCCCGCTCACCAGCGTGTCGTTCATCCCCGCCTGATTCTTCAGGAACGAAGTCATGCTGAAGTGCACGTTCCCCGACGCGAGCGGCTGCAGACGGGTGAGCCGGATCTGCTCGACCAGATCGCTCACGGGAAACGCCGTGCGGCCGGCGCCACCGGCGAGCGACGAGTAGTTGCCCGGCCACAGATGCCGCTGCATGACGTTCTCCGAGGCCCACCAGTCGAGCAGCACCGGATACGCCTGCCCCACCTTGGTCGTGGGCCAGTAAAGCTGTGGGGTGAAGTAGTCCACCCACCCTTCACGCAGCCATTTGCGCGCGTCGGCATAGAGCTTCTCGTAGGCATCGAAACCGCGCACGGACGCCGGATACCCCGGACGCCAGATACCGAAGGGGCTGATGCCGAAGCGCACCCACGGCTTCGTCTTGTGAATGGCCTCGTCGAGTTCACGCACGAGCGTGTTCACATTCTCGCGGCGCCATTCGTCACGTGACAGATCGCCGCCTTTCGCCGTGTACTTCTTCCAGCTCGTGGCGTCGGGAAACGGCATCGCACGACCGCGGCGGTCGTTCTCGGGATACGGATAGAAATAGTCATCGAGGTGCACGCCATCCACGTCGTAGCGCTTCACCACGTCCACCACCACGCGCACCGTGCGCGCGCGCACGGCCGCCTCGCCCGGATCCATCCACCAATAATTGCCGTACCGCTTCACCAGCGTGGGATTCGTACGGCGGATATGTGTCTTCGCGGCTGGCGACTTCCCGCGGGTGAAGCCCGCACGATACGGGTTGAACCACGCATGCAGCTCCATGCCGCGCGCATGCGCTTCGTCGATGGCGAACTGCAGCGGATCCCACGCCGGCTCGGGGGCCCGCCCCTGTGTGCCGGTGAGGAATTCCGACCACGGTTCGAGGCTCGACTTGTACAGCGCATCGGCGGCCGGTCGCACCTGAAAGATTACCGCGTTGAGCTTGAGTGCCTGCGCGCGGTCGAACAACGCGCGCAACTCGGCCTGCTGCTCGCTCGGTGACTGCGTGCGCTTCGAGGGCCAGTCCATGTTGCCCACCGTCGCCACCCACACGCCGCGGAATTCGCGCAGCAGCGCCGGTGCGTCCGCCGTGGCCACCGGCGGCGCCACGGGGGTCGGTGCGGGCCGAGACGCTGGGCGACGCGGAGCGGATCCGGACGCGGCGGATGACGACGACGGCGCACGCGATGACGGCGTACTCGACGATGTGCTGGACGCGTCGGCTGCGGATGGCACGGGCGCCGACGACGGTCCCGTCGATGGACGTCCGCCACCGCACGACGTCACCCCTGCCAGCATCAACACGGCCACACTCCGTGCACGCATCGCCGAACGCTTCACGCGGTCACGATCTCGCGGTGGCCGGTGCCATCGCTCGAGGTCAGCTCCGCCTGCATGGCCGCGAGGACCACGCCGGCTCGTCGCGCCGCTTCGGCGATGCGCGGACCATCCTGAATGAACGAGATGCGGAAGAACCCTTCACCGCCGGCACCGAAGCCGGAACCCGGCATCGCGATCACCCCCTGCTCCTCGCGCAGGCGATCGCAGAACGCGGCACTCGGGATCCCCTCGGGGAGCGGAATCCAGAGGTACATGGTGGCCCGCGGCGATTCACAGGGGAATCCGTTGTCGCGGAACGCCTGCACCGATGCATCTCGCCGCGCCGCGAACACCGCGAGATTCTGCGGCACGAACTCGGCCCAGCTTTCGATGGCGGCCACGCCGGCCGCCTGAATGCCCATGTACTGCCCCGTATCGGTGAACGACTTCACCTTGGTGAGCGCACCGGCGATCTCCGGCTTCGCCACCGCCCACGCACACCGCCACCCCGTCATGTTGTACGTCTTCGACAACGAATGGAACTCGATGGCCACCTCGCGCGCACCGTCGATCTCGAAGATGCTCGGCGGCACGTAGCCGTCGAAGCCCATCTCCGAATACGCGTTGTCGTACACCAGGAGGATGTCGTGATCGCGGCACACCTGCACCACGCGTTCGAGATAGTCGCGCGGCGCGATGGCGGCCGTGGGGTTGTTGGGATAGTTGAGATACAGCACGCGCGTGCGCGCCAGCACGTCGTCGGGAATCTCATCGAGATCCACGAGGAAATTCGTGCGCGGCCGCAGCGCATACACGTACGGCGTCGCATCACTCATCAGCGTGCCGCCCAGATACGCCTGATAGGCAGGGTCGGGGATGATGGCGACATCGCCCGCGCCGAGATACGCGAACGCGACGTGCGCCAGCCCTTCCTTGCTGCCCAGGAGCGGGACGATCTCCGTCATGGGATCGACGCGCTGGCCGAAGCGCGTCTGCATCCAGCCGCTGATGGCTTCGCGGAAGGGCACGTAGCCCATACCGAATCCATACCGCTGCATGGCCGGCACTTCGGCCGCGGCCTGCAGCGCCGCCACAGCCTTGGGCGGCGGCGGCAGATCGGCATCACCGGCGCCAAGATCGATCACGTCCACGCCGGCGGCGATGAGCGCCTTCTTGCGGGCCGGGATATGGGCGAGCGGGTACACCGGAAACGCCGAGAAGCGAGGCGAAAAACGGGGCATGGTGTGCGTGGGGCGAAAGAACGACGGCCGCCTCGGGGACGGCCGTCACGGATACATCAGGACGTCGGCGGACTGAACTGCGCGTGCTGCTGTTCGATCCAGCTCAAGTGATACTTCGGGTCTTCGATGACCGTGGCCGCCTTGGCCACCTTGAGCGGCCGGAAGCTGTCCATCATGACCGCAAGTTCGTTGGTGTACTTGGCGCCGATGCTCGCCTCAGCGCGCCCCGGGTGCGGGCCGTGCGGCAAGCCATCGGGGTGATGCGTGATGGAGCCGTACTCGATTCCCTTGCGGCTCATGAACTCACTCGACGCATAGAACAGCACCTCGTCGGAGTCCACGTTGCTGTGGTTGTACGGCGCCGGCACCGCCTGCGGATCGAAGTCGTACGGACGCGGGCAGAAGCTGCAGATCACGAAGCCATCGCCCTGGAACGTCTGGTGCACCGGCGGCGGCTGGTGAATGCGCCCCACGATGGGCTCGAAGTCGTGGATGTTGAAGATCCACGGATAGAAGTACCCGTCCCATCCCACCACGTCGAACGGGTGGTGATCGAGGATCAGCTCGTTCAGCGCATCGTACTGCTTCACGAGAATCGGGAAGTCGCCCTTCTCATCACGCGGCTCGAGCAGCATGGGACGACGGATGTCGCGCTCGCTGTACGGTGCGCCTTCGAGCAGCTGCCCGAACTTGTTGCGATACCGGCTCGGAAACCGCACGTGCCCGCGGCTCTCCATCACGAGGAACTTGGTGGGCCCCGTGCTCGTATCGAGACGCCAGCGGTGCGTGATGTTGCGATGAATCACCACGTAATCGCCGGGCTTGTACGGCAGCTCGCCGAACACCGACTCGAGAACGCCGTGCCCTTCCACCACGTACACCACCTCATCCGCCTGCGAGTTGCGGTAGAAGTGGGAGTCGGTCACATCAGGCTCCACATATAGCATGCCGATGTCGCTGTTGAAGAGCAGCGGCAACCGGTCGAGCGTGGGGGAGCCCCCCTTCTTGACACGCGACGTGAGGAAGTGGCGGTGACGCAACGACGTATCCGTGTCCTCTTCCCAGCGCAGGTCGCACACCTTGCGGGCGGACTTGACCGTGGTGGGCGGATGCGTGTGATACAGCAGCGACGACGTACCGACGAAGCCCTCGTGTCCCATGAGTTCTTCGGCGTACAGCCCGCCATCGGGGCGGCGGAACACGGTGTGCCGCTTGCGCGGAATAGTGCCGAGCTGGTGGTAGATGGGCATACTGGCCTCAGAGGTTCCCGCGCAGTTCCTGCTCGCGCTCGATGCTTTCGAACAGCGCCTTGAAGTTGCCCTTGCCGAAGCTCGTGGCGCCCTTGCGCTGGATGATCTCGTAGAAAAGCGTGGGCCGGTCTTCCACCGGCTTCGTGAAGATCTGCAGCAGGTAGCCGTCGGGATCGCGATCGACGAGAATGCCAAGCTTCGCCAGCTCTTCCACGGGCTCGTCGATCGTGCCCACACGCGCCTGCAGCTCGTCGTAGTACGACGTGGGCACGCTGAGGAATTCCACCCCGCGGTCGCGCAACGCCTTCACCGTGGTGAGAATGTCGTCGGTCGCGAGCGCGAGGTGCTGGGCACCGGGACCGCGATAGAAATCGAGATACTCCTCGATCTGCGACTTCTTTTTCCCCGAGGCGGGCTCGTTGATGGGGAACTTGATCTTGTCGTTCCCGTTGGCCATCACCTTCGACATGAGCGACGAATACTCGGTGCTGATGTCGCTGTCGTCGAAGGTGATGAGGTTGCGGAAGCCGAGCACGTCGGCGTAGTACGCCACCCAGTGGTTCATCTTCCCGAGCTCGACGTTACCCACGCAATGGTCGACGAACTTGAGCCCCACGTCCGCCGGCTGGTAGTGCGGCGTCACCGGCTTGAAGCCCGGCAGGAACACCCCGCGGTAGTTGCGGCGCTCGACGATCGAGTGGATGGTGTCGCCGTACGTGCCGATGGCCGCAATGACCACTTCGCCGTGCTCGTCACTGAACACCTGCGGCGCCTGCACCGGAATCGCGCCGCGCGCGATGGCGGTTTCGTACGCGAGCCGCGCATCGTCCACCCACAGCGCGTAGTCCTTCACCCCGTCGCCGTGCTTGTGCACATGCTCGGCGATCGGCGACTCGGGCGCGAGCGGCGTGGTGAGCACCAGGCGGATCTTCCCCTGCTGCATGAGGTAGCTGGCGCGGTCACGCACGCCCGTTTCGGGGCCGCGATAGGCCACCAGCGAATACCCGAAGGCGGCGCGATAGTAGTGACTCGCCTGCTTGGCGTTCCCGACGTAGAACTCGACGTAGTCGGTGCCGTTGATGGGGAAGGCGTCCTGCTCGATGCCCGTTTCCGGGAGGGTCAGCGTGGCCATGCGTATACCTGAAATGGGGATGTGATCGTGGACAGACACGGACACGCGTGCACCGGCGGCACGATGGCCGGGCGGCGTCACGCGGGGTGCGGTAACGTCACATTGCTCAGATATGCGACCGGGGCAGCGCACCAATCCAGGCGCGCTGTCGCTGATCCTCGGCAGGCTGGGTCAGGAACATGGAGGGAAAGCTAGCGGGCGGATTCCAGCTTCGCACGATGCCGCGAGCGCGGTTCTGCCGCGTCGCCACCGGGGATACCCCCGAGCTGCATCTCAGTGCCGGAGCGCCGGCAGATCCCGGAACAGGTCGAGTGCGGCAGGATTGGCGAGCGCATCGACGTTCTTCACGGGCCGGCCGTGGATCACCTCGCGCACGGCGAGTTCGGTGATCTTGCCGCTGATCGTGCGCGGAATGTCACTCACGGCCACGATGACGCGGGGCACATGATGCGGACTCGTGTGCTCCCGAATCCGGGTGCGAATGGCGGCCTGCAGCGTGTCGGTGAGGCTGACACCTTCACGCAGGCGCACGAAGAGCACGACGCGCGAATCGGTCCCCGCGGCCTCGCCGATCGTCTGCTCCACCACCAGTGACTCCACGACCTCCGGGATCTGCTCCACCTGGCGGTAGATCTCGGCAGTGCCGATGCGCACCCCGCCCGGATTGAGCGTCGCATCGCTCCGCCCATGAATCACCAGCCCGTCATGGGCCGTGATCTCCGCCCAGTCGCCGTGGCGCCAGACGCCGGGGATCTGCTCGAAGTAGGCCGCGCGATACAGGGCGCCGGTCGGATCGTTCCAGAACGCCACCGGCATGCTCGGAAACGGACGCGTACACACGAGCTCTCCCGGCGCCTCCCGAACCGGCCGACCACTGTCGTCGTACACGTCTACGGCCATGCCGAGACCGCGCATCTGCAACTCGCCGCGATACACCGCCCCCGTGGGATCGCCGAGGGCGAAGCAGCTCACGATATCGGTGCCACCGCTGATGCTCGACAGCCGCACCCGCTCGCCGATGGCGCGCTGCGCGTAGTCGTAGCTGTGCGAGGCCAGCGGACTGCCCGTACTGAGCACGGCGCGCAGCGCCGACAGGTCGGCCAGCTCGCGAGGGACAAGCCCCTCTTTCTCGCACATGGCGAGATACTTCGCGCTCGTGCCGAACACCGACACGCGCTCGGTGCTGGCCATGCGCCAGAGCACCGTGGGATCGGGCGCGAGGGGCGCGCCGTCGTAGAGCACCACGGTGGCCCCCACGGCCAGGCCGCTCACGAGCCAGTTCCACATCATCCACCCGCAGGTGGTGAAGTAGAAGAGCACGTCGCGCTCACGCAGGTCCGTATGGAGCGCGAGTTCCTTCCAGTGCTGCAACAGCGTCCCGCCGGCCCCGTGCACCATGCACTTCGGCAGGCCGGTCGTCCCGCTCGAATACAGGATGTACAGCGGATGATCAAAGGGGAGCCGCGTGAACCGCGGCGTATCGTGCGCGACGAACGCGTCGAGTACGTCGGGCCACGACGTGGCGTGTGGCAGGTCACCGAGGTCGGTTGACGCACTCGCGTACGGCACGACCCACACCGCTTCGAGACTCGGAATGGCGCCGACGATCTCGCGTAGCCGCGGCATGCAGTCGATACGCTTACCGGCGTACCAATAGCCGTCGGCGGCGATCAGGACCTTGGGCGCAATCTGTCCGAACCGGTCGAGCACGCCCTTCGTGCCGAAATCGGGCGAGCAGCTCGACCATACGGCGCCGATCGACGCGGCCGCGAGCATCACGATCACCGTCTCCGGCAGATTGGGCATCCACCCCACCACCCGGTCACCAACGCCGACGCCCTGTGCACGCAGTGCCGCCGCGCATTGCGCCACCCGCCGGGCCAACTCGGCGAAGCTGATGCGCTGCTGCGCACCGTGTTCGTTCCACGACACGAGGGCCGCCCCGTCGTCCCGACGGCGCAGCAGATGCTCGGCGAAGTTGAGGCGCGTGCCGACAAACCAGCGCGGCCCCTCCCAGTGGCCGTCGGCCACATGCGGCGGGCGCATGACGTCGCCGTTCTCCAGCACCGTCTCCCAGGGCGCATCCGCCGACCCCGGACCATCGGCCATGATCTGCGCCGCACGCCACACTTCGGCCCAGAACGCCTCGAGGTGCTCCACCGACCAGCGCTGCAGGGCATGCGCGTCGGTCACGTCAGGCGGGACGACGCCGCGCGCCAGCAGATCCTGCCGGAACGCCGCGAGCCGCGCGTTCGCCACATCTGCCGCTGACGGCTCCCAGAGCGGCCGATCGTTAGTCGACATGTCGCGCCTCCTTCACTTCGTCACGGGCCAGCGTGACCGCATGGCATGAGGGTCCGTGTGCTTCGCAGTACCAGCCGTGGCGATCGTGGAACACCAGATGCGGGGCATCGTTCGGGCGCAGTCGCACGCGTACGAGGTGCTCCACGCCGGTACGCGGCCCCACCACGGCCCGCGCATCCAGCACGTCCACCACGGGCTTCACCGGGAACAGATCGAACTGCACCGGCGCAATCGCCGATGCGTCGATCGGCGGCGTCCCTTTGCGGGACGACGGCCGAACGGACGGGCCGGACTTGCGGGCGGGTGTCATGCGTGAGGCGCTGGTGGCGACGACCGGAACATGCCTCAATGCTCGCCATCTGCGCCCGGCAGCGCCAGCGACTCGCGCCACGAACAGGGGCAGAAACTCGGAGCGATTGCCCGCCAGTACATGCGCTCACGCCGATGCGCCGCCGGTCCATCGCAGCACCGCGGCGCCCATGGCCACACCGGCGCCGGCGCAGGAGAGCGCCACGACATCACCCGACGTCATGCGCCCCTGCTGCACCGCCGCGTCGAGCGCCATGGGGAGACTGGCCGCCCCGACGTATCCCACGTCGGCGAATTGAGGATGCGGCAACTCATCGGCCTCACACGCCCCGACGCACA
>Ga0164293_10002282_pt1 | contig 16272 bp, 38 predicted proteins | sample GEODES118metaG_FD_111487 | JGI IMG/M metagenome (GOLD analysis project Ga0164293, IMG submission 111487) | Eutrophic lake water microbial communities from Lake Mendota, Wisconsin, USA - GEODES118 metaG | ecosystem: Environmental > Aquatic > Freshwater > Lake | place: USA: Lake Mendota...
AATAGCAATCATTACTGCTTCCAAAATGGCATCTCGTGTTGTATTTGCTAAATCAATCAAGTTATAGTACAATATAATAATCTAACAAAGAAAAGAGTATAAATGAAAAACATATATAAAAGCATTGTCCTTTCAGTAGTATTTGGTAACATTATTGCGTTTCCAGTTATTGCCTATAGCTTTCCTTGGGAGACATATCTTATTGACCCAAGTCCTTATTACATCATTCAATCTATATCTCTAGGTCTCTTGATTGCTTTGTGTATCTTTGTTTATGAGTGGGTAAAGTATGCAGAAAAACCCTGGATTAACAAGCTAAAAAACATTAAAAAGATCAAGAAGTAGAGATAAAGTCAATTTTGTGGTAAAATAGTAGTACAAAGTTCTTGCCTGTGGCTAACGTCATGGGCAAATTCTTTTCTTATAACTGAATATGGGTAACCACCCACTAACGCTCAACGATCGAGTACTAACTAACAAGGAAAGGTAGATCGCCAAATGAAAAGAAAAAGGTTCATCGCAATTGGTATGATTGCACTTGTAATGACAACTGGCACTGGAGTAGCTTTTGGAGCTATGATAGAGGCCACTGAGTCATCAAACAAAGAACAGCCCGTAACACAAGTAACAAAGCCAGCACCAATAGTTGATTCCCCTATAAAAAGGGAAGAGGTTCTTTCTGGACCAGTTCAATCAATAGAGGTGGCATCTGGCCCAGTGCTTAAGTCAGACCCACCAAAAGTTGGATCGCATGACTGGATGGCACAGGTAAAGGCTGCAAAAGATAAGCTTAAAGACGATGCTAAGAAAAAGCAAGAAGAGCTAGAGTCTGAGATTGCTAGGCTAGAGAAAATCGCCGCTGACACTAAAGCCCTAAACGAGGCTCTTGTTTTAGTCAAAAAACAAATTGGTATAACACCTTGGGTTTTTCAGGGATCTAGTACACGTTCCTGGGATTGCTCTGGTCTGGTGAAATGGACCTATGCCCATCTTGGAATAGACCTATATCACAGTGCCACATGGCAAAGATACTGGGGTGACATTGTGACAGAACCTAAAATTGGAGACCTAGTGTCCTTCAACTACAAGAACTATTCAAGTGCTTATCACATTGGAATTTACATAGGTCCTGATGAGATGATTCACTCTGGTGGTAAGCCAGGGGATAGAACTGAGATAATCTCTATTAGTGAGTGGGCAGAAGATAACAACAACAGTGATGTTGTCTACACTAGAATTATTGAGACCAACAACTAAGTCATGAAGAAAACTGCAATAGCTTTATTTTTGTGTGCCCTGATGTTTGTGGGACTGACAACCTTTACCCAATCTAGACCTAGCAATCAGACTATGTCAGTAGACAGGGCAGAGACTCAAAGGTTTCTTGCATTAGAAAAAGCTGCAGAAAAACCTGCACTAGAGATAAAGAAAGAATACAAAAAGAATGAGCAGCTGGCTCCTGAAGAATTAAAAGCTGTCTTATATGAAGTTGGCTTTCGTGGAGAGCGTCTACGTGAAGCCTGGGGAACAGCAATGAAAGAATCAACAGGTAGACCAAGGTCTCACAATGACAATCCTAATACAGGGGACAACTCACACGGACTATTTCAAATCAACATGATTGGAAACCTTGGCCCAGCAAGGCTTGAGCAATATGGATTAGATAGCTATGAAGACTTGTTTGATCCATTGGTAAATGCAAAGATTGCTTTCCAAATGTCAAATGGTGGAGAGAATTGGTCAGCTTGGCACGGTATCACAGAGCGTACTCAGCAATGGATGAAAGAGTTTCCAGAATAGACTTGACTATTGTCTTTAAGTAGTATAAAATTAATACATGATTAAATATGAAAACAATATGCTTGTATTAGACTCAAGCCACACAAAAGAAGATCAGCTTGCCATTAATACCTTCATCGAAGATTTGAGGGTAAAGCAAAAGCTAGAGATTCTTAATAAGATTAATGAGATTGAAAAGCAGTCTCACGATACAAGAACCCCACTATATCAAGAAACACTGTTTAGAACCTTTAGAGAGATTCTTGGTGTTTATGAGGCTGAGGAGTTTCCTCCAAATAGGTTTAGAGATATTAGCAATGGTGAGTAAGGCACAATGCTCAGAGTGCGAAGACATCTTAGAGTCTAAGCACAGACACGACTTTGTTACGTGTAAGTGTGGGAAATCATTCCTAGATGGCGGAGATGAATACTTCCGTGGCGGTGGATATATCCTCCCAATCCTAGATGCTTTGGATGAAGACATGTTTGAAGATCAGGGCTATTTGGATGACGACTTTGATGACTACAACCTTGGAGTTCAAGCTGGGATTATGGAAGAACGTGAACGCATTTTAAAAATTATTGCAGACTATAGGAATAAACCAACGTTTGGCTATTCAAATCTAATTTCACTAATTAGAAACGACTAGTCTACGCTTAGCTGGGTCCCAGATCTTTGGGTGTTTCTTAGAGGCTTTTCCGTTCGTCCGATTTGAGTTACGGTCACCCTTCGTTTTTTTAGGCATACGAAATTATATCACAAAAGTTCGGCGGTAAAATAGAGATCTATACAAGCACAAGTGCTTGACATTCTCTAGTATCCTCTGTATAATTTATACATGAGTCAATTTGTAACAGCTAAGAGAGACACCCACATTAACCTAATGCGAGATGTAGACGTAGAGTTTGCAGTACCAGAAGGCAAGTGGATGTTTCATATCACATCACCCAATCAGGTTAAGTATCTAGAGTTTGGAGAGATAGCGGTTTGGGATTTAGAAACAGGTGGGGTATGCTTTGGCTATGAGGGAGATTGGGAACCTTACGAAGGCTTCTAAGGGAACAGCCCCTATATCCCAATCGGCAGAGGAAGTAGACTTAAAATCTATTCAGTGTCAGTTCGAGTCTGACTGGGGGCACATGGAAAATAATTTTGAACACGGAACCCTAGCTGGGTATAACAGGCATACCAGGATCCAGGGAGAGCTTCCTTGTGAGCCATGTAGAGATGCCATGAAGCAATACTGGAAGACCCAAAGACAGGTTCGTAATGAAGAGATTAATATCAAGCGTAGGGCATGGAGAAAAGAACAGCGTCTAAAGCATAATCGTTCAGCTGGCAGACAAAGAGCCAGAAGGCTTGGGGTAGACTATGATTACTACACAGACCAAGACGTAATAGACCTATATGGAACAGACTGCCATATCTGTAGCAAACCTATTGACTTTGAAGCTCCAAGGCAATGCGGTAAGAAGGGTTGGGAATGGGGTTTGCAGATAGACCATATCTTCCCTATGTCCAAGGGTGGTTCTGATACTTTGGATAACGTCAAACCAGCTCATGGGTATTGCAACAATATCAAACACGCCAGTGTTGAATATATGAAGAAATTTAGGGGGTACACAGATTGGTCAGTAAGAGAAGATCATTAGCTAAATCCATTACATGGAGACTAATCGCCATAGTAGTTACATTCCTAGTAGGGTTTGTTATGACAGGCAGCCTAACCTTTGCTGCTTCTTTGTCCCTATTGTCAAACCTTATAAACTTTGTATTGTACTATCTTCATGAGAGGGTTTGGCTAAAGATTAACTGGGGTAGACATGTATAGTCAGGCAGGTCAGGACCAGTTCGTAATAGATATGCTTAAAGGCAAAAAATCTGGGGTATATGTAGAAATAGGAGCATACCACTCTATAGAACTAAGCAACACATATACATTAGAACAAGACTATGGTTGGACAGGGATATCTTTCGAGATAGTCCAGGATAGGGTTAATGAGTTTAACCTCAATAGGCTGAATAAGTGCTATTTGGCAGATGCTACTATGTTTGACTATGGCTCTTTGTTTGATAGGCTAAACCTTCCTAAGCAGATAGACTACCTTCAGATAGACATTGAGCCTGCTACAAACTCGCTACAGTGCCTTCTTGCTTTACCCCTGGAAAAATACAGGTTCTCAGTTATAACCTTTGAGCATGACCTCTATGCTGATCCAAACAATATGGATGTGAAGAATATCCAGAAAGAATTGTTAAGTGGTTTGGGATATCAGCTAGTCGTAGAGGATGCTGTAGATGGAGTTGGCTCTGCATTTGAGGATTGGTGGATTGATCCTAAAGCTATAAGTTATCCACAGAATACACAAAGTTATACACAAGTTATCCACAGATAAATCTTACTGAAGGTGTAGTGGTTTGGACAGATGTGGTTTGAAGTGGAGACAAGTGGTGAACGGAGCCCATCAGATCGTAGGGCCGTAATCAATTTTACCATAACAAACCTCATATGTCAATAGCCAAACCTTAAAACCTCAAACCTTTTTATCCCAAACCCCAAACCTCAAACCTTTATAGCCCCAATATCAGCATATAAAAAACATCCAAAAAAGTTATAAAACCTTTATAAACTGTAGCAAAATATCCAGAAATCCAGATAAAAGGTTTGGTATTTGTTGTATTTGTATATAGGGGGATTGTGGTATATCTTTTGTATACCCTGGCCCTTTGGGCCGCAGCGAAGCTGCCAAAACTTCCACGATTTTTCAGTGAAGGTTCTTAATCTTATTTAGGATTTCCTGTTTTGCCCAGGTAAAAGGCGACCGTCCAGATCCAAACCTTCGTAGCAATTTTTCGGGGTAGCGATAACAAACCTTTAAACCAAACCTCTATAGTATGCATAGCTTCTATCTCACTCTTATACTGATCAGACTCTCTATATGCCTTAGTAGTAAAGTGTGGATGGATCATTTCTTTGCTGTAAAAACCTCTTGGACTCATATACCCATTATACCAGATACAAGGTTTGATAACTTCCACGGTTTTTTGGATAGGGTTCGTAATAAGGTTTGAGGTTTGAGGTTTGTCAACTTCCAGGGTTTTTTGATCTACCTTCTTAATAACATTTTGGTAACAGCTATTGACAAATGCCCTCAAATATGGTCGGCACAAAAGTGAGGGGGTGTCAACCCCCAAACCTTTATCCTAGCAAATCTTCTAGGCTGTCAAACCCTGTATCAGTCAAAGACAAACTCTCTAACAATACAGACCAAGTTTCTCCAACCATTGACTTGCCTGTGTCTGTTGGAGTAGCAAGGTTGCTATGGGTTAGATAGGAAAGTGGCAAACCCACATCATTGTATTCTACGAAGTCGCTAAACTGTTCGTCATCACGATAGCCTAGCCACAGTTCTGCTAGAATCTCACATTGGTTCTCAAAAGGTGTCATCTTGATACTCTTTCCACTTGTCGTTGTATTCGTTATTCTTATTATACTCTGTTGCTTCCAAAACCTCAATGGCTCTGTTGTAGATAATGTATGGCTGTTTAGATAGATACATACCTACTGCTTCTAAGTCTAGAGTAAAGTCTGTTAGGTGTCCCCCAATTTTTTGGGCTACCTTTTCTTCTGAACTTTTTGGTAAGTTCCTTGCTTTCCTCATAGTATTCTCCTGTGCTAATTATCTCATAAAAGGTGGGGGGTGTCAAGAGCGAAAGTAGTAACTCCTGACACCTCCCCTTGTGCACACGGTACCCCTATCGCATGCACATCCTGCTAGGGAGCTCTGCTTCAACCTAGCAAGCTTATTAGTCTTTGTACTTGGGTAACATCTCAAACACGTACTTAAGGCTGTCTGACATTGCGTCCCACTTGTCTCTCATGAATCCCTCTAGGCCATACCACAAATCTGGATCGTGGTCTTGGAAGTATGGGTCATTCTCAATCAGGTTACTTGCCTCATCAGCTGTCAGTACAATTGGGTCAGAGACCTCTTCAGTTGTCCTGCCATCGTACTCATAGATATGAATGTACCATGGACCATCATGCTTGTAACTACCATCTGCCTGCTCTAACTCTCTCTTAAAGATGTTAAGGTCATAGACGTATGGAGTCCTGCCTGCATTCTTGTTTCTAGTCAACATACTTAGTGACATATCCGTACCCTTCGCATTCGTCGCAACCTGATTTTCCATATTCGCCATCTTCATAGCCTTCTTCGTTGTAGCAAGCACACTCTTCTTCTACTGACACCAAGACATAGTCATCCTCGTTTTCCCAAGGAACCTCTGTGACGTAGTAGTGCAATCTATTTACATAAGCAAACCCAGCTACAATCAGGTCAGACATATCTCCTTGGATGTTAGTCCAAACGTACCTAGGGTCTTGAGCCTTTACAAACTCTAGTTCTTCACCATAGGTTTCAAAGATTATCTCTTGGTGCTGTGGGTCTCTGAAATGATTCTTGATAGGCTTGAACTTGTCTTCCCATTTGCTCCAGCCTTGGTATTCTGTGTATGTCATTGGGGTCTCCTTAGAAGTGAAAGTCTACAGGTACAAGATACCAGTTTTTGTTGCCTAAGTCAATGTTTTTATACATATGCTCAGGATTAGTACTAGCACTGTGCATGTCATAGAAATATGAATTGAAGTCCCATTCCCCTTGAATCATGTCAATCATTTTTTTCAGGGGGTATAGCTCAAAGTCATAGTTCATAACACCTCTATAGTTATCTAACTTAGCTTCAATGTCAATATTCTTTTCGTTGTAGGATTTGCGGTAGCTATTGAATTCCTCAATGCGATTAGTAATCATACTATCAACCATAGCTCTGTACTCAGCTGGAGCTTCGTCATATGAGATAATCATAGATTGGTCATCTTCATACTGACTGTCAGGGTTTGGATTCCACCTACCCCCACCTGCCACAAACCAATCAAACCAAGAGTTAGTTGCATACTCATTGTTGCCTAGCTCTGATTCTAATCTGTCTTTGACTGTGCGGAATGCTTCGTCGTTATTATCTGCTTGTACAGCTATGTATTGTAATACGTGCATGGGGTTTACTTTCTACTAGGGGAGTTCTATTATGACAGCTGTTTATGCGTTTGTCAAGTCTTTTTCGAAGGCAGCGAGATATTCTTCATCACTTGGCAGGGAATCCAAATCATACTCAACAACCATTCCACCATAGGTAGTAATAAACTTATTAGTGCTAAAGTCTACTTCATAGATACCCTCGCAAAATAGCTCATCATTTCTAAAGTCTGAATTGTCAATAGTCTTTAGAGTTTCAGTAGCACTAGCTACAGCTACCAGAATGTCAACACCTGTGTCTCTGTGTAGGCCAGGGTATTCGTTTAGGAAAGCCTTATTCTCCCAATCAGTAGTCTCGAAACGCTTATAGATAGTATCGCATTCTTCATCACTAATAAACTCAACTAGTGTTAGTCTTTGCTTTAGGCCTTCTCTAAGAATCTCATCTCTTAGGAAATCTAGAGCCTTGGCACCTGAATAGCTTGGATAGCCATCCCATTGTCCATATTGTGCAATCTTTGTAATGCCAGCTGAATCTTTTACTACTGTTAGATTTCTAGTTCCCATTTGGGGTCTCTTTCTGTTAGGGTTGATTATATTTTACGGTAGTTCTGGGGAAAAGTCAAGAAGGTTCTTAAACTTTTTTTCCTTTGTATAGATCCACGCCAAGGCCTTTGTTGACTACCTTGCCACAAAATGTACATGCTCCATAGCTATAGTAATGCATGTGCTTCTTACTCATCTGCTTCTCCAATCCATGTCTCACCTGTGTAGTTATATGAGTTGACATCATAGGCCATATCCCATGTGTCGTCATCCTCTGCAAGCTCTTCTGCATGTTCTTTTGAATCAGCTTCAACTGTAATTTCTTCCCAGTTGGTGTACTCTCTTTGGATTTTATATAGTGGCATGTTGCTCCTAGGGGTTAGGGTTTGATAAATACATTCTCCCACATTCTGGGGAAAAAGTCAACTACTTCTTAATAGAGTTTTTATAACAGTTAGATTACGAAAAGATTGCCGACCCCCGAAGGGGACAGCATTAGCTATCTTTGCCACCACTTTTTTCTAAGTTGGAACTCTAGCTCATCAACACGAACCATAAAGTCATCTAGCAAATCTCTATAATGACCGCCGTGTCCTTCATTCCAGCTTGCGTGCCAGATTTTATCATACTCTTCAGACCAGGACTTTAGCTGCTCTCTAATTTTACGCTTATTCATCTTCTATTCTTTCTAATGTAAAGGGGTCTAACTTTTGGTCAAAGTAAAGGTGGGAACAATCTACACAGAACCCAAACTCTTCGTGCCAGATGTCCTCTTCAACATTGGTTCCACATTCTCCAAATCTATTACAAGGTAGATAACCATTGGACTCATACTCTTGCTCACCTTCACAGATTCTACAAAAGGGGGTACAGTCAAAACTACCATTGTGATTAGGGCATTCAGTCATAGTTAGTTCCATTGTTTCTCCAATTCAGCGTTCCAATCACCATCAGGTAGTTCAGAGTGTTGCTCAATAGCCAACTCAATAGCCTCATCTTCTGTTTCTGCCTCAACCCAATAGGTTGCGTTATACTCAACTTGCCAAGACGCCATCAAACAATCCTTTCTCTAGTGCTTCTAATAGCTGCTCATCTGATAACTGTTCTATTCTATCAAGACCCTCTGACAATACTAATGCCATAGCCTTTTCGAAATCATTCATTTAGGGGTTCCTTTCGTGTATAGTCCAAGTATACTAGCACCCACTGACATTGTCTACATTCTGGGGGGTTTTATTCTGTGTTCGTAATGCATTTGTTATAATTAATTATCTTGAAAAAAATGTCGGCCACATCTGCGATCAATTGTCAAGTGTGAATGGTGGGCAGTTTATTCTCATGCCCAGGAGTTTTGCTTAGCTGTTGGCTAGAACCAACTGAAGCAGTCTGTTCTTCTCTGCTGTGATTACAGGGTCAAAGCCAGAAGCAGAAGCCAGAATAGATTCTGTGTTTCCACCACGTCCAGACCTGTGCCAGTCTAGTCTCTCTGTCAAAGCGTTGAACGCTCCCCAGCTTGTGCCAGCAATCATGTTAGTAGTTGCTGAAGCATAGATTTGCTCAATGGTGTCCACCTTAGTTTCCCACTTCTTGAGTGAACCCTTAGAGTCTGTCTCTGGCTTAGGGTAAGCAAGCAAGATGATTTCATCAAACTTAGCCTTAGAGATTTCAGTCTCAATCATAGACTTAGCAAGTTCATCAAACTTGTCCATGTAAGCATTAGCCAAGCCAAGTGCCTCTCTAGCCTGCTGAACTTTACCTGAAGCAGTCTGTGTGTGGCGAATCTTGAACGATTGCTTTACTGAACCACCACGTCCACGATTGCCAAGTGCCAAGTTTAGAGTGTTAGCACATACAACACGAACAGGTGTGATACTTGCCTGAATCGCAATAGAACCGTCATGGCTAGTGTTGATTAGAAGATAAGTGTTTACCTTATCAGACACGCCGTTAGGGTCTAGGATAGTCTCACGCTCCAAAGCAAGGGAACCAAAAACAACACGTCCATTCTTGATTGAACCTGCTGTCTCCCAGCGTCCACCATTATCAAGCATGAGGTCGCCAAAGTCAAACAAGTCCTCATTCTGAAGCGGAACATAACGCTCACCAACAACACCAAGAACATCATTCTGCTCTGGCTTGAATGGGTTAGTCCTAGTCACGAATGAATAAGACTTGTCAGACTCGAAGCCTTCTGGAATTGGAACATCTTCCAAGCGAACATTCCAATTGTCAAGGTGTGCCAGCTCCAACATCTTCTTAGTTGAAACCTCTTCAGTGAATACTGTGCCTAGACCATGCCAAGCAGGCTCTCTGAATGAAGCAAACGAGGTCTCGCCTGTTTCTGATTGCTCTAGCAAATGTGCCATGTGTTGCCTTTCTGTTAGGGGTTGATTTCTATTAGTCTAATTATAGGGCCACCCTCTGACATTGTCAAGCTTATTTGGCAAAATTCTGGGAGATTTTTTAATATCTTCTTAAACTTGACATTTGATCCAAAATCTGTCGGCCCACTTTTTCCCCTCACAGTATTTGTGGACACAAGTCCTTCAGCTTTGGGAGGGGAGTGGAAGCAGTTTTACAACTTGCTTAGGTTGTTTGTCTGATTAGATAAGTTCCATTACAGACGAGTAAGATGAAGCAGAAACTTCCTCTTGGGTTGTCATACGAAGCACCTTGAGATTACGCTCTAGGATTTGCTTGCGTGTCTGGTGTTCCCTTCCGAACCACTCTTTCTGGTTTGGCTTCTGTGGTTCTTCTGGCTTGTCAGGAAAGCCCTCAATGCTATCCTTGTCAAGTATCAACTCTACCTTACCATTGTAGGCGTGGTTGATGCGGATTTGGCTGTCATAGTCATAGCCAATGTTTGATGCGTTCTTGCTAATGAAATCAGAAACAAACTTAGCAACAGTTTCTTTGTATGAAATCATTTCTGCTTCATACTGCTTACGCTCTGTTGCGTAGTTCGCTACTGCTTCGTCAATCTTGGCGATAGATGCCTCAATGTCTGCGATTAGAGATGCTACTGGGATTTTTACTGACATAGTTCTTGCCATTTGTTTTTTCTACTTTCTTTTAGGGGTTGTCTTCTCATTGTATCAGGGGCTACTGACATTTTTGTGTGAGCAGTTTACCTAGACATACTCAGGTCATTTTTCCCGATTTGGGAATTACTTACCCATTAGGAAGAAGCCAGATGACCTACGCTTCTGCTTTACTGGGATAGACTTTGTTTGGTTGGTAGCACCAATGAACTTGCCACCGCCATCACGAACAACAGCCTTATAGACTTCGCCGTTCTGGGTGTTCCATTTCTCAGTTGAGATTACAATTTTGGTCTTTGCCATTTTATTTATCTTTCTTTGTAGGGTTATTTCTATTATACTGGGGGGGTATGACATTTGTGAAAGTGGCAGGGGGATTCGAACGGACTCTGATTATCCCTTTTATGTAGTCCAACGCCACTAACAAAAACTAGATTACTTTACAGTAGTCCAGCGAGCCTGTCCGTTTACATCAAGGCGGATACGAGTAGAGCCGTTCTTGTTGTTTACGATTTCCTGAATTGTTCCTACAACGCCAGATTTAGCGGTGGTGAACTGTGAGCCAACAGTTAGAGTTGCGTTTGACATTTGCTTCCTTTGTTTGATTTGATTACCAACTTTTGTTGATACCTAAATTATAGGGCATACCTACGACATTATCAAGGACATTTGCTATTTTATTTATAACATTTCGGGGGAAAATTGTTATACTTCTTAACTTGACATTTAGGTCAAAATGCGTCGGCCCTGGTGGAGGCCAGTTTTCCGTCGTGGCCAGGACGTCATGTAGGCCCATAAGAAAGGATTAGAATGGGACCTACGTCTCTCATAGCCCCCTATGAGAAATTTATATGCATGCATTGCTTGAATGCAGCTGGAGCAATATTTAGTTTTCTTTTCTTAGTAAGTACAGACCAATAAGCATTATTATAATTATAATTTCACCAAAGCTCATTGTTCTATTCTACTCTCTTCAAAAGCAAAAGTCAACATCAATCCTTCCTGCCTCTAACGATAATCCAGATTAAGGCCTGTGCACTTCTTGGCGTCATGCCAACTTCGAATGCAGCTGCCTTCACTGCGTTAGCTAGCTCAAGGTATTGAGACTGGTTAGGTGTCTTCTTCTCAATTCCAACAGCTCGCAACATCCAAACATCGATCACTACAGCTTGCTCGTCGCCTGCAATGGCCTTAGCGAATGCGTTAGTCTTGAGACCCTTCAAGGCACTAAAGCCAAGTGTTAATGCATTGTTAGCCATTACCAAATTGTTTTTTAGGCATGTGACCTGTTCACCTAGTGACCATGCAATAGCTCTAGCAACGTTAACAGACCAACGCTCACGAGGTGAGAATGCACTAACTACGGTTGCACCAACTTCCAGGGTAGTTCCTAGGTTAGTTGCAACTTGTTCTGCAATACGTTCTGCGTCTACGTACCACTTGCTAGCCTCTTCGACTTGGCCAAAGCTTGCCTTAGCAATTAGGGATGAGTAAATCTCTTTGTAGTTATTCATGGGGGCTACTTTCTTCTAGGGGCGTTAGTATTAATTATAGAGGTACCCTCTGACATTGTCAACAATCTACGGGGGTTTTATTAAACATTCTTAATTTGACTTTTGGATCAATATATGCCGACCCCTTTCGGGGGACTTTGTCAAGTCTAGTCTTCGTCCTCGTAGTCGTCAACCAACCAAGCGTCAAGGTGAGCGTGTTCAACAATTGCGTGTGCAGGTGCCTTGTCTGAACCATCACGCCATCTAATTTGGAATGGATTACCATCACGGTCTACTCCGTCAATTGGCAACTGAATCAAACGGTTGTAGTCTTCTTCCCAATAAGCGTCAATAGCTTCGATACAAACTGGAATCATTGACTGAGGAATTGGGGGGTAGTGATTACCTGCCAAGTGCCAACCAATTTGCTGCTCTAGAGATACATCACTTGTTGCGATGTCCATTGCTGTCATTCTTCCCATTACTTTACCAGCTTTCTTGTTGAGGGGTGTCCTGCGTAAATAGCATAACATCTGCCACAGACATTTTTGAGTAGATAACTATAGACTGTATTAGTGTGAACAAACTTATTACAGTCTTCGCATACATAGTGAATCAAACCTGGAAAGATAGTCATTACTTTACTTTTACCCATTCCATAGCAACTCTTAGCAAGTTGTCATAGTCGCCAGACATACTCTCTGATAGGTATTGGTCAAGCTCTTCCTTGCTTGCTCCAGCTTTCTTTAGGGCAGACTTTACTGCTCCCATTACGGCGAATGCGTTTCCGTCATTGCCTGATAGTTGAACCTTTACATCATACTTTGGCATTAGTCTCTACTTTCTTTGATAGCCTTAGCCCTGTTGCTTTGGCGTGTTCCTTTATACTTTTGGGGTGTTGCTACTAGGTGAGGGGCTTTGAGCATAACCTGAAACAACGCTTGGCTCTCTGCTTTGCGTCTTGCTTCATTTGCTCTATCTAACTTCATAACCTTATCTTAGCATTACCCTCTGACATTTGGGGGATTTTCTGGGGCATTTTTAATAGACTACGTAAAGATGTTTATAACAATTAGATAACGCCGACCAGATCCAAAGACTTTTGTCAAGTCCTGGTCTGGGCGTGTCGTTTAGAAAGGTGGTGAGTTTTTTTCTAGCTCTTCACCAATACGATTATTTTCTTTTAGCAAAAATAAAATTACGGCAAGTTGTGAAACAACAAAAACAATAATCAAAACAGTTGCGATTAGAATAATTGTTATCAAGTCCATTTTTTATTTCTCCTCTGGTGTTGTGAATAGTTGGCTAACATCTTCAGTTAGCATTAGGTCAATTTGGAAAATCAAAGTTTCTAATTCTTCAGTTGTCATCTTCATCACTTTCTATTTCTGACATCGCAATTCGGTATGCGATAGGGTCGCAGTTTTTTAGAATCTGTGAAGGATACAAAGTTATTCCAGCAATCTGATAAGTTGGGTAAACATCATCTAGCCACTCATCAAAGTTTTCTTCAGTCATCATTTGTTTCCTTCCGCTAGTGTTGTTTCTAATGATACTATTCCAGCGATAGCATTGTCAAATTCTTCCCAAGTCTCAAAAGTTAGGGTTATCATTTTTCTCCTTAGTAAAAATCGTTAGGGTCAAGGTTGAGGTAGTCAATCGCATTTTCTAACGGCATCATTCCGTCATACTCATTACAGTTGTGGCAGACAATTGTGTCGCTAGTGAAAACACTCTCGCAGTAAACACACATTTTATCCATTTGTTATTTCCTTTCTTTAGTAATTCTAACTTAGCACAACCCTACGACATTTATCGTATGGACAGTTTAGCCAATTCTTCTAGGGGGTTGCCTAGCAATTCGTTGAACGCCTTACGGCTACGGCACGAGGCTAGGGTGTGATTCTTGTCCCACAACTTACGGTCATAACGCTGTGGCATAATTGTCTTTTGAGTGTAGCCACAACCCTGGCAGGTGGTAGTCCTGCCCATAGTAGTTCCAACCTCTTTAGAGTTGCTAACAATCCAACCGTTAGCGGTGGTGGTGAAGGTGATTCTTGACATAATTTATTCCTACTTTCTATCTACTAATAACCTACCATAACCCTACGACATTTATGGGACATTTATGGGCGTGTCGCAAAAGTTTTTTCTACAAAGTTTCGGGGGATTTTTTGTAGGAAACGTAAAGACTTCCTTAAAGTTATCCACAGAGTTATCCACAGTTTGCCGACCATTTTTTTCGATCAATGTCAAGGCGACACGCCGTTAGAACGGAGGTTTATTTTTCCAAAGTCCCTTGCGGTATCCAACACCGTGAGCCCAAAGGTAAACAAATCCAGCAATAGCTAAATCAACAAGCAAATTGAATCCGTTATAAAAAATCATTAGTTATTCTCCTTAGCAATTTCGGTAGCGATAGAAACAATTCCAGCAATAGCGTTATCAAATTCTTCCCAAGTTTCGAAGGTTAGGGTTATCATACTCTACCCCCAAAACTTTTTAGCAACTTGGTTAGTGCTAACAACTCTCTCTCAAATTGTGGAGTTAGGTCTACTCCGTTATCCAAAGATGACTTAGCAATTTTTACCATAGTGTCATACTCTTTTTGGTAATCACTTACTTTTTTTATTTTTCGCATTTACTTATCCTTTCTAATCTAATTCTAATGCTAACTACTGACATTTAGGTTTGTGCTAGTTGCACTCACCATAAGCGTCATAACAGATTTCGCAACACTCTTGTGCGAATTCCTCTACATACACTCTTGGAGTGTAGTTATCACAAATCTGGCAGAATGCCACATCTAATACTAAGTTCATCATCTGAACTCCTTTCTTTATTTCTAATTTATCTTTCATACTTATAACCTAACACAACCCTCTGACATTTATGGCACATTTTAGGGTGTTTCTCATACAAACTTTTTAGGGGTTTTTTGTAGGTTTCCATAAGAGTTATCCACAGCCTGTGGAAAACGCCGACCCTATTTCTAGGGGTATGTCAAGTAGACACGCCGTAGTGATCTATATTAGTAGGCTCTATTCCATAGGGCTATAACTACCCTGCTAACCAAGCCAGCTACTAGTATGGAGGTTATTACTGTAAGCATTAGTTGCCTTCCTTCTTGTTGTCAATGTGAACAGCTACCATTAGGGCTACAAGGAACAACATACTAAAGCCCCACACTACTGCTAGAGCAGGTATCTGTACGCCTAGAATTTCTACTACTATGTTCATTTCATTATCCTATTCTTTAGTTAGTTATACATTAGCATAAGGGTACGACATTATGCTTTAGGGCAATACTCTATGCTAGTCATTTGGAAACCAGTTTCACTGATTTTCTTAGTTAGAGTGTGAGTCCAACCATTATACTTGGCAGACATAGAGCTTGATGAAACCATTTCACCACACTCACTACACTCACCAAACCACAAGCGGTTATCCTTGCGGTATCCATCGTGAGGATTTACTACACTAAAGTTGGAACCAATTCCCTTGGTTCTAATTTCTACTATGTTCATTTGAACATCCTTTCTATTTATTACTATTTATCTTTATATATATAACCTATCATGACCCTATGACAAAGTCAAGACGACACGCCGTGTGTGCTCACTATTTTTTATAACATTTTTATTACAAAACATGCATCATTCATCTCTACAAAATATTCAGATTTTAGTCAATTTGAATTTAAAATTTTTTCAGATTTCCAGGGGATCAGAAGGTGTATAATTAATCATGGCATTCATAGAAGGAACCATAATCGTTTCAATGATAATAGCTATTGCCATATTGATCAAACACAGAGACAGGGACTAATCATGGATGAATGCAAGTGTTCAAACTGCCCATGCGGCAAGAAGAACTAATATAAAGGTTTGGTAAAAACCAGGGTATCTACTGGATCCCAAACTCTTTAAGCTTAATATGTACAAGCTTTACAGAGATAGATAGCTCGTTAGCAATCTCTCCAACCTCTTTGCCTTGGACTACATATGCATTATATAGCCAGTCATAGTCGTTATGAGGTTTGGTGTTTTTAAATTCGATGAGTTCTTTATTTTCCATAAATGAATGTTATCATACGTTTAATGGTTTGTCAACTTTTTCGGGCATATCAAGAGCGAAGCTCTCTTTGGCCATCAAACCCTCATAAGCATTATCTATACGCTTCTTGGCCATAATAACTCTTTCCTCAGATACGTCATTATATATAAACTTACGTCCTAGCTCCATAGCCACTAGACAAACTGTTCCTGATCCAGCAAATAGGTCGCAAACCACATCTCCTGGTTTTGAATAGTTCGTTATAAATTCGTTATAAATGGCTTTCGGGGCAGTCCCAGCTGTAGCATACTCATCATATC
>Ga0164293_10002283_pt1 | contig 16266 bp, 12 predicted proteins | sample GEODES118metaG_FD_111487 | JGI IMG/M metagenome (GOLD analysis project Ga0164293, IMG submission 111487) | Eutrophic lake water microbial communities from Lake Mendota, Wisconsin, USA - GEODES118 metaG | ecosystem: Environmental > Aquatic > Freshwater > Lake | place: USA: Lake Mendota...
ACATTACGGATGTGTATATCTGCAATATGATAAATCTTTTTTAATCTACTCATAAACTATTTATTTTATTTAATAGTAATTCTTCCGAAGTAAATTCTTTAGTTTTATTTAGTTCTTCGTAGAATTTTTCATACCCCATATCTGCGGCATCTTTATCTTTCAAATACATCATTTTAACTTGAATCCCATTTTTTCTAAAGTATTCTGCAGCTTTTAATGCGTCAGTCATTGCATCGTTATCTAATGATATAATAATGTTGCTTACTCCACTCATAAAGATTTTTTCAACTAATGTTTTTGATGGAAACTTACCTAAAAGTGGAATTGCATTTCTTTTAATTGTAATTGCATCAAATACACCTTCACATAATATAATTGGCTCATTCCAATTTATCTGTGATTCTAAACAAATTATATTTTTACTAATTGGTGGGTTTTTATATTTCATCTTCTCATCTGGATAATAAGAACGAGAAACAAAATAGTTTAGTGAACCTTCTAAACTATAAGATGGTATAATTATTCTTCTACTATACAATCCATCTTTACAATAGCCAATATTGTACTTAACAATTTCCTTCATACCAATTCCTCTTTGGGAAAGATAGAACATAGCATGTTTATATTCTGGATTGAATCCTTTTGGTTCTTCTGCTAATGAAATAAATTCTTTTGGGAGTTGTATAAATACTCGAGTTTCGGCATCTTCTTGTTGTGGTGTCCAATTACTATCTCCGTATATTTCTCTAATTATTGATATGGTTTTTCTATCCACATCCAATTTACGAAGTAAAGATGTTAGCTTTTTACCACCACTATTACAAGTCCAACAATGCCATTTTTGAGTTTCGGTATTTACTTGTAATTTGGGTTTATGGTGGTTACAAAAAGGACAATAAAAGGCCAGTTCATTACCTTTCAAATAATTGTATGTACCCAACACATTTGATAGTGTGGCTGTAACGAGATTTTTATCAGTTTGATTCAACACAAATCAAAGATAGTATAAATATTTTATATTTCCAAGTCTTTTAAAACCAATCTTCTGGAATGATTTTATCTGCGTATTTGTACCCATTTTTTACACACCAATCTGCGTATGTAGTTTTAGAGTTTTTTGTGATTTTGTTGTTAGAGTTAGAAAATACAAATCTTATATCCAAATGTGGATTTTGAGCCTTAACTAATAGATGTTTTTTCCTATCTGCTGCAACAAATCTACCTTTAGTTTCTACAAAAATACCGTTAGGTAATTTAAAATCAGGATTGTAGGTATGGTTTGAAGCGGGTACGATATAAGGAATCTTTTCGGATTCATATTTAACATCAATACCCTTTCCTTTAATTTGACTTGAAATAGTTTCTTCAAGACCAGATTTGAATCCGTGCTTTCTGCCAACCCAACTTTTAGACTTTTTTATAACTTTTTTAGCCATTAAAAATTATCGTTTTACTGAATCCGAATACTTTGCAAAGTTCTTTTCACCACCTCTGCCTGATTTAAATTTTGCAGCAGTTAACACTTGCTCATCTGCTTTTTTCAAATCATTTGTACTATATGGAGTATTCGCAGCCTTTCCAGCTTCAAATGAAATTTTGTCAACACCTAATGCTGATTGTTGGGTTTTGTATAATTCTTCTAATGTTGCCATTTGTTTTGTATTTTAAGTATAAATATAAGATTATGTATCAAATCGTATAATAAAGTTTACAGGAATATCTTTTTCTGATTTAATTGGTTGAGGAAGTTTAGCTACAGCAACTAAATCACAATTATCATCGTATAAACCAATTGTTGTAATGAATGGTGTTAAGAAAGAACCAGTTGAATCAATAGAACTACTTAAATCGTAGTGTTCAAATCCTGCAAAGTGAGTAGAAGAACTTACAGATGATGTATAACGATAATCTAAAGTATTTCCATTTTCTAATATAGATTTTTTACGAATATATTTAACAGGTTGTTTAGAGTAAACTCTGTGTGTATTTCCGGAAGAATCTACAAATGATGTATACTCACCACCTTCTGTTACAACTGCGGATGGGTTTTGTGAAACATTAAATTCATCCTCATTAACAATCAAAAGATATTCATGCTCATAGATTGTTTTAGTAGATTTAAAATTTAAATCCCAATCTGCATTTAAAAGTGATGCTGCATTTCTTGTTAACACTATTATTCCTTGTGTGTAGAATACGTTACCTATTTTTATATTCTGTGATTCTTCTGGTATAAACGGTAAATCATCAACTACCATAATACCGGTTTGAATATTAAAATTTATTATTGTTAAAGAATGTGAAATAGAATTATATATTATGTTAAACGTACCATTATTTATATCAAAAGAACCAGTTTCTCCTTGAATTGAAGCGGAATATGTATTAAGTGCTGAATCTGTAAAGTTTATAATACTATTTTCTACATCAATTTGACCGAAAGTAATAATATCACCACTTTGTCCTCCAATTAAATTTCCATGTGTATCATCTATATAAGAGGTAGATGTTCCATCGTTATCAATTAATATAACCGAGCCTTTTTTTATACCTTCTCCAACATATATTTGTGGAATAGAAATTACCTTTGCACTTCCACTTAAAAATCTATCACGAATAGATGGTTCATCATTATAATCTGATGATTTATCTCCAAATCTTAAAAATGGATTATCTTCATTTCCATTATAGAATTGAGCTCTTAATTGCCCGTATATAGAATTTTGTGGATATAATCCAGATAATACCGATGAAGTTTCATTTGCTTCTAATAAATCTATTTCATTAGAAGTTTCATCAAAACTCCATTCCTTATACGCCTTAAATGGCCTTATACTAATATCAGATTTTGGTATTCTTTTTAACATATCACATATAAATATAAAGAAATAAAAAACCCCCACCATTTCTGACGGGGGTGTCCTTCGGTAGCATCCGTAAGGAATATGTTATTAGAAATCTAATTTTACTTTTATAGCCACTTCTTTATCAAATGATTTAGCAATTGGTTTAGAAGTTTTTGCTACTGCCAATAATTCGTTTGCATCATTATACAAACCAACGGTTGTAATATATACATGCGGGTCTCTTTCGAACAACGGTTGTACAAACGCACCTACTGAACCAGTTACGAATGTTGGGTTGTTAGAGAAGTTAAATTCTCTATTGTTTGCTCTTACAAAATAATGAGAAGTAGAAACATTTTCAGTTCTACGAGCTTGGAAATCACCACCTCTTTTTAGTGCATCGTACAATTTCAATGAACCAGATACCGAACCTGATTGATGATATTTTAATGTAGTTGAACCAGCAGCTGCTGATAATTCACCACCAACAGATGCGGAAAGTGCGGTTGGGTTTAATAATATAATACCCATATCAGGATAGAATAAACCGTATCCTTGTTTTGTATATGTATCGGATACTTGTGCTACTGATGCAGTTAAAGATGTTCCAATGTTCAATGCACCACTAACCATATTATAAACTCTACCAGCAGTTGTTACATTTTCACCAGTTCCACCTGAATCATCAATTAATGAAATATATCCAGCTGAACCTGATAGTGCAATTTGTATATTTCCTGGGTCTAATTTTTCTTTATATCTAGCTCTATTAATGTTAAGTACATAGAATGATGATAAATCATGTCCTCCTGCAGTTGAACCAGTGTAAACACTAAAATATGCATCAGCTGCATCCAATAATACATTTTTAAATTGGTTGTAAACGGCAGTAGTTTGTAAATTGGAATCATCATCTTGTGATAATGTAGGTGCTCCGTTTCCGTTTACATCTCCATACGCAATTGAAAATTGAACTTCTGCCGAAGAAGATGTTGCGTTTTCATTATACACATCCAAATAATACTTACCACTTACAGAGTTCAATTGTGTTGATGATGTGAAAAAATTAGCCAATGAACCTTCATCACCACTCCATATTCCAGAAGTTACAATTTCTGTTCTATTGGTTACTTTATCAATTGCTCCAAATTTTTTGTAAATACCATTAGTAATGGTAGTTATATCCGAACTAATCTGTTCACCCTGTCCTAAAAATTGGTTTACAATGCTAACTAATTCATTTGTATCGATAGGAGTACCCGCTACATTTGATTGTCCTGCCAAGTATTGAGCTATATTACTCGCTAAAAGGGCTCCTCTATTGTCTCTAATTAATGCCATAGTTTATTTTATTGAACGTAAGTTACAGTTACTGGTATTGTTTGCGAACCACCAGTTTCGTTACCATAAACCGTAATTGTAGTTTTGATGGTCGAAGTTAATGATGGGTTTGGAATAAATTTAAATGTTAATCCTTTAGCAATTGCTGCAGTTGCAGATATATCATCACCGATAAAAATAGGCACTGAACCTACATCCGATGTTACACCTTCTCCTACAATATCTCCTGCATTTTTGTTAGATAATACAATAGTGTATCCTAAACTTCTATTTCCAGCTGGAGATGTAGTTGGTGATAATGAAACTTCACCACTTCTTTGATTAACTGAAATGGTTGGTATACCAAATTCTACAACAGGAATACGAGTTGTATTTTTAGGTAGTGTTACCAATTTATATTTCATTACTTGCGTTTCATCAGGATTGGCTTCCAATACTGGCATATTCTTAATTGCCGCATCATAATATGCAGAACCAAGTGGATGTGCCGGTTCGTATAGTGTGTAATCAATCTCATCATCTGCTAACGCAAATTGAGTAATGTTTAATCCTTGTCCTGATGCTAATTTTTCTCTACCTTTTTTAGTAAGAATTGCATCAACGGTTAATTCGCTATTACTTAAATATCCCATAATGTTTTATTATTCTTTGTTTATAAATATAATAATTTTTAAATTTCGTTATTCTACTTCCAAAATAGGTTCGGAAGAATCTCTACCAGTCTTATTTACTCTTAATGTATTTGGATTAGAAGCAAATGTTTCAATAGGTGAACTCCCATCTAATGTAGTTGCCGCAGTATTTTTAGAACCCTTAAAGAAACTATTTTGTAATCCCCTAGTTAAATCGGAAGTAAATTTATTATGCGTTGGTAAATATCCATTTACATTTGTTACTTCTATTACATTACCTTTAACAATAGGTACAACAGAACCACTAAATGGTTGAATATTTAATCTTGTTTCAGTATAAGTTTGAATATCTGAAATGTATCCACCGCGTGGGTCACCCAATCCGTTAGCCGAAGCAGTTATTGCGAATTTTTGTACAATTCTTTCTTTTTGTTCGGTAATTAATTGTACTCTAACTCTTTCTTTAACAACTCTATTATCTTTATTAAAATATGTTCTAATTGCAGAACCACTCTGTGCATAAATACCAAACCCAATTGTTTCAAATTCAGTTTGTCCTATAATTTGATTTGAATCTGTACTATCAATTTCACTTACAAGTGTAGGTTCTCCCAATTCTGCATTTATTATTACTTCTTTTTGATAAGAATCCGAATTAAAAACAAAATTAGAATTCATATCAATAATAGAATCTTGCTGATAATTTTCAGCAAATAAACTATTTACTGATGCAGTTGAAATCAATGCTTCATACTGATTATTTTCTACCGTTAAATTTTCCGATAGATTAGCATCTATTAATGTTTCTTTTTGAATATTTTCAAATGTAATAACGCTAGTATCAGATAATTTTATTTCAGTTTCTTTCTGATAATCATCTGCCGTAGGTTTTTTGTGAACAACTTTACTTCTTTCTAAAAAGTGTGGTTCTATTAATAAACCAGTAGTTGCCTTAACCCTCGCAGGCAACATCTTCTTTAAATCTTCAAACATAGATTTCTCATATAGTTTGATTAGATTTATGTAAGCATATATATCTCTATTATCAAATCTTTGGAAATAATAATTTCTTAAATTATCCAATGATTTGTAATTTGGTTTATAATCATCTGAAGGGTCACCTATATAGTTATCAATATTTAACCCACCAAAAGTTTTAGCAATATCCATATTTAACTCCTTTGTAGGAGAGAAAAATAAACCAACTCTGTTAGAATCAGTTGGAGATTGGTCAAATGCTTTTTTAGTTGCTCTACTTTTTGAAGATAAATTTACACCAACACTTCCAGATATTTTTTGATTAGTTAAAGTATATTGGTCTTCAAATCTAACTTTATTAGTTGAGAATCTACTCGCTCCACCATCTGGATAATCCATTACAATTGTTCTATCGATTACTTCGAATTGATATGGATATTCACTTACAGATGGGAAACTAAACGCCGATGCTGATAATAATGGTGTAGTGTTTACCGAATATAGTGAAGCAGTAGTTCCATTTTCATAATCATTTCTAGTCAAACCATTTTCAAAATAAATGTTAGTATCAACATTTATTAATGAAGATGTTCCAGATGTACCATATAAGTTTTTAGGATATTCAAAATCCAAACGGAAATATAAATCATCGGTTGATGATGTAACACTATTTCCATTAATCATTTCAGGAAATGAAACGTGTTCATAAAATCTTTCAGTATCCAATACTTCAGACCATAAACGGAATTCATCTAAAGAACCAACATAATTACCTCCAATTTGTAATATAGAACCAGTGTTCCATAGAGTTGTTACAGAACTTGCAGATACGGATTGTTGAAATATAGTTCTTTCTTTGTTAGATTGTCTTACATCTAATTTTAATCCATTAGAACCACTACTTACCGAAATACCAAAAAAGTTTCCATTAAATATTGGTAATAACGATGAAGATATTGTGTTTAGTAATTGGTCTGAACCAGAATATGTGAATTTAACTTCACCATAATTACTATCAGTTGAACCACTTAAATTTACATTCCACCCGCTACCACTTATTAAAGTATATTGAGATGAATCTGATGGTTTTACAAATAACTCAATTGTATTTGGTTTTCTACCTTTTTCAGTAGTTTTCCATTCCATTTGGATATTAGAACCACTCGTCATTGTAAGTCCCGTAGTAATATTATCTATTACCAACTTACTTTTAGATGTATCGTTTATTTCAGGACCTCCAAATTCTAAAATTGAAAGATTAGATGATGGAATACCATAACACGCCATTAAAGCATGTATACCTCTTCTAGTACCCTTATGTTTTAATAGATATGGTAAATTATTTACAATTCTTCTCCAAACTTCGTTAGTTCTTTGTTTTGCTGGGTTTGATTCTGTATCATTACCTTCTTTATCTTTACCAAATACATAACTCCACAAATCAGCATCAGCTGCTAAATTTTTAGCATCCCAACTAAATGATTTTAAAGTATCGAAAAGTAATTTATCAGAAATACCATCTTTGGCTCTGTACCCTAACCCTCTACTTTTTTCAATAGATTTTGTGTGAAAATAAATATTATCAAAATGATGTCCAATCATTGAGAAAAATAATATTAAACTTTCATTTTCATCACAATTTACTATGTATTGTGGTATATTATTTAATACATAATTTGAATTATTAGCATCATATATATTTGCAAGTTCTTCTATATTAGAATACCAATTAGAAACTTCATTAGATGTACTTAATCTTCTATTCGTACCGTTGTATGGCCAACTTAAAGAAGATGATTCGTATAAAAATTTCTCGAATCCATCGAAACCATTTATTAATTGATTCTTTTTAGATTGTTGTCTTTCTCTTTCTTGAACGGCTGATAATGAGCCTGTATGTGAACCTGATGTTGGGCTTGAGCCAGTATAATATGATGATGAATACGAAGTTTCATATACTTCAATAAGTTGAACTTTATAAACAAAGTTAGCAATACGTTCAGCCGCAGAACTAAAATGAACAAAATTTTCCCACAAATAAGTAGAACCAGATGAATATTCGATATTTAATTCATCTGTAGTTATCAATGATGAACTTAAATATAATGATACTAATTCGTTAGAAGATGTGGAACCACTTAATATTATATTATCTAATGATTCGTAATTAGTAGATTGTCCTTTTACAAAGTCTACATCAATTGTAAAATTTGGTCCTTTTATTGGTGGACAACTTACATCATTATTTTCTGTTAATACAACCGTTTCAATTAAAGGATTACTCATTAATTTTGTAATCCAGAATGTTGAATTATTCTGTATATTAGCAGGTAACGGTGAATATAGTTTTAAAATAATTGAATTAACAACATCATTTGGAGCAACAAATGTATTACCTAAATTATCTGTAGACTTTTTAGATAATGTAAAATCATCAGTTTCCCAAGATGAAATTATAATTTGCTCATCGTTTCCAAAATTAGCAAGGTGTGTTAGATACTTACTTTCTTTTGAAGGTTCATCGATTTTTAATTTTTCAGAAAAAGCATTAAATAAAGCGTTAGTAATTATATCTTCATTTAATGAAATGGACGGTATAGATAATTTTGTTAATACCTGATAATCATTTCCAATTAATTCTTCTGCTCCACTTCTGTTGTATGGTTTTAATACTAATGATACACTATCACTACCAACCCAATTTGGATAATTTTCTCTTAATTTTTTAAGATTTATTTTTATCGAACCATTTGGTGGTTGATTGCTAAATAATCCAATACTACTACCATCTTTTTGTTTTAAAAAAATATCTACCGATGAAACTGCAAATGATGAGTATGAAACATCGTACTCAATATTGTAATCGGAAAATGATGGTATATCGATTGATTCCGCATATATGACTTCCGTAATAGATGGAAAATCATTTATAGCACTAAATGTTACAATCGTTTCAACCCTAGTTCCTGTTCCAAATGTTGTACTACGTGGAACAAAGAATATTTTTTTAGAACCGTAAATTTCTTTAAAATCTTTTTGAAAAAATAAAGTTACTTCTTTATCATTAGCTGGAACTTCTAAAACTATATCTGCTGAAATATATACTAAAACTGAATCAGCAAATTTGGTATTAAACGGAATTACTATTGACTTTTCTGTATCGGAATCCTTTACACTTACATTGTATTGTGTTTGATTCAATATTACAATTGGTGATTGGGATTTAATTTCTTTTTCAGCTTCAATTATAACACCTATTCCAGAATTTAATAACGATGCCGGTAATTGAAAAGCGTAATTTTGTTTTGTTAATCTACTATAATTAACAGCATCCGAACCAAACTGTTGAGATGTTCCGGAATATATATTTTTTATAAAAATACCATCGGGTAAATTGCCTTTAATTTCAAAATTAACAACACCACCATCCAATATCTTTTTAGGTATTTTTCCAAATGTATTTTCATACAATTTATTTACACCAGATGCAACTATATCATCTTCGAATACAATTTGATATCCTAAAGTTAAGGAACTTAATTCTTTTATATTTGAATTAAATAAAACTTCCCATACAACTTCCGGATTAGTATCAGTTACTACTTCCGCAGATTCTTGAGCCACTGGGATTGGATTTCGTTGTAATACTTCTGTTTTAAATCTTAAAGTTATAGTTCCGAAATTAAAATTTTGAGTTTGTTGTTCTTCCCATACATCATCTATTAATGTATATTCCGTAACACCAATTCCTTCAACAATTTCAGTTGCAAATTGTAATTGTTTAGTGTTAACTACGAATTTAGATAATACTTTTCCATTATCTAAATTTGCAGTATAAGTTTTAGGACCATTAAATTGTAAAGATGAGTTATAAATAATATCAACAGATTTACCATATCCAACCGATACTTCTTCTTCAAAAAATTCTAAATCAGTATCTTCACTTATTAAATAAATTTTTAATGAAGATGGCGGATTAGTTGGCCTATATGTGGGAGCGTTATAGGGGCCGGTTGGGCCTGTATTCCCAGTGCTTCCGTTATTATTAGAATATGGATAAGTGTAAAGGCTGTCTTGTTCTGCCATTATTTATTTTTATTTTATATAAATACTTTAATATTATTTTATTCTACACCTCGGTTTGTATTTTTATCTCTTACTTGTACTCCCGTTGCGTACCCTCGGTTTGTTCCATCTGCGGTTAAAGCATCAAGAAATTCTTGTTGAGCTATTTCTTCAGGGGTCATACCACCAACTAAACCTACATTATTAGTAGGTGGTATAGTTGTAGTTGTGGTTGTTGCAGGTGCCGCAGTTGTAGTTGTGGTAGTTGTAGGTAGTGGAACTTTTGGCGGTAAGTTAGATACATTTTCGGTTCCAGTAGGTGGGTCTTTATCAGTAACACCTTGGAATGATACTGCAGCTAATTCTGGTGAATACACATTTCGTATAATTTCCACTTTGGTATCATACAATTCTAATAAATTTTGAACTTGTTTTTTAACTTCTTCTACTGCAAATTCAACTGGTAATGTTTCATATTTTATAACTCTTCTGGACAATGTTTTTATATTAAATGTTATAGAAGCATTTAATATATTTTTTATTTCATTTAATAGGTAATTAAAATCATATTGGTCACAATCATCAAATCGTTTTTCGGATGGAGACCCGAATGTAGATTGAGTAATATCATAATTTTTATTTGTTAACCAATAGGTAACACTATTTCTAAAATCTATAAATATCTTCTTTTTAAATTCGTTAAAATTACTCAATCCAAAATCTTTTTTAAGAATTGCTTGAAAATCGTTTCCAAATTTTGCTACCAATGTATCATCTATGGATTGTAACGATGTTGTTTCAAATGAATCTAATCCATCTAATATATTTTTTTTATAAAACTTAAAATCTCTATTTAAATTATTTAAGTTTAAGAATTGTTTAGTATTATTTATATTTAGTTGAGGATTATTAGTTTTTAATGGTATAATACGAAGTTCTTCTCTCGATGGAGATATTTCGTGTATCCAAACTCTTTCTAATTCATTTTCACTACCAACTCTACTACGAACGAAATTAATATTAACTTTAAGAATACCGTTTGTAAACCCTAAATCATTTAATAATTTTTCAATATTAATAGCAAGTTCTTTTTTCCCCAATGTATTAGTAAGTGAATACATATATGAACCTATGCTATTTTTTTTTATGTATGCAACATTTTTTCCTGATTTTTGGGGTAAAAGTATATTATTAATATCGTATACAGATACTTCCATCACATCATACTTACACTCACCAAATTCGGTTTCTTGTTTTTCGTTTTTTGTAACAATAAACAAATCTTCTGCAAGGAGAAACTGCCCTTCATTGGTTGAATTTGAATTTATGCTATCAAAATTTGTATATTTTCTAATACTCATATTTTATATATTAATACGAATTTGGGTGAGATTTGTTTATGTTGCATGGATACTCTTTAAATTCAGTTGTACCATCTGGTTTAGTAGCAATCACTCTAATAGTACCTGTATATAATTTACCTGCCGAATATCCAGCAAAAGGTGCAATGTCTCTCGAATCAGCACTTTTTGGTATCGCGCTAGTTTTTATTTTAAAATCAATAGTTTCATTACCATTAGCAGGAATATCAAAGTTATTCTTTGGTACGGTTACCCAACTCCAATTATTGGCCAATTTAAGTTGAAATGTTATGTTTACAGGTTGAGTATCGTTATTTGTTATAGCCAATTGTCCGTTTGAAATCCATTTGTTTGCGGCATAATCTTTCGCATTCAATTTAGCAGATAATCCTTTTAATACTTGATTATCTTCTTTAGGACCATCCCATTTAATAATTGTAGTTTTAACTAAAATATCCCCACCACTTGCTAATGCAGTATTGGATGCCGATTGTTGTATAGCTTGTTGTTGTTGAACTGCCCCTAATTGAGATTGTAAACCTTCTATAATTGAGTTTAGTGAATCTATTTGTTTTATTAATGCTTCTATTTGTGCTTTAAATCCTGCGTTTTGAGATTGTAAAGATGCTCTTAAAATAGATTCATCTACTGATTTTTGCACTGCAGATTGTATCTGTGTTGCAAATTGTTCGATTACTTTTGATAATGCATCCAATTGATTAACTAATACATCATTAGTTTGCTCTATTGATAATCGTTTATTAGTTTCAGATAATACTCTAGATGTTAAAGTATTGATTTCAGAATTTAAAACTTCAATATCTGTTGTTAATTTTTCGACTTGTTTTCTTAAATCTGTATTAGTAATAACTTCATCATCGTATAATGGTTTAGGTACTAAATTAAGATTTACTTCAGGAATGTTTGGTTTTAATTCTTTAACTTCGGTATCAATTGCTTTTAAAAGTTCAACATTATCTATTTTGGATATAACTAAAGGTTTAAATACTAAAGATGATGCTAAATTATTTTCATTAACTACGGTTACACCATATTCATTTTTAGAAACAGCGGCAGAACCTGATACTTTTAGAATATTTTCTAAATCAGTAGTTCTTTTTTCTTGTAATTTTAATGCAATTGCTTCTAATGATGTTAATGCCATTATTATACTATTTGAAATGTTAATTTATCATCAATTATGGTAGATATTTCACCATCAATTATTTTTAATTTTAATCTATATGTCCTATACAATGGTAGTGTATTTAAATCTAAAATAAAATAATTGGATGTATTATCACATGAAATTTTAGTGTATTCTCCAAATGGATATATAACATCATCTGTTATATAATCTTCCAATTGATAATATGATGTTGTAGGTAAATACTTTGATTGGTCATATTCAAATGTTGTTGAAAATGACTTTAAAGGAAACATATCTCTACCTTTAATTCTAATTTTTATCTTACTATCTTTACTATATTCCGTTTTTAAATTGGTAATAATTACTTTATAATCATCTTGAGCAGAACCAGTAACTGGTAATAAACTGCCTGTTACAAATGATACATCATTCCAAACTATTTCTAATTTTGGCTCATATATAGTAGTAGTTTCTTTAGAAAAGAATTTCAATACACCATAATCTAATGTATTTTCTTCGTTTTCTAACCCATGGTGTATAATAAACCCATTATTTGGTATGGAGCCACTTAACCATCTATTAACGATACCTGTCACATTAATTCTGATATCAGCATCTTCATAGTTATAAGATTGAGATGCTTGAGATGCAGTATACCACGTTCCACCTTCCGCGTTTGCAGAACCAGTTGTTCCTGGCGTAAATACCGCAGTTCCTGCAGTAACATTATCTTGCCAAGTATCAACACCATTTCGGTATTTCCAACTTACACCATCCGATGTAATATTATCAAATTTAGTACCAGTACCCATTGACCAACTCTGTGATACTGCATTAGCATGGATTGTATATTCCAATGGAATTTCTTCTGCTTGAGAAGATTTTAGATTTAAATAAACAATAGAGCCACTTGGGATTCCCATATTAGCTACATCAAATTTTATTAAGGTTCTAGCTATGTCTTTAGTGGAACCATAATATAATTTACCAACCTCTAATATCTCATCTCTACCTGCATTTTGGTCTGGTTGTTGTAAGTAGATACTGGCATCGAACGATGATGTGAATAATTTATGCATATTATAAAGCTCTTCCTTTTATATCTTTGTTAGGGTATTTTACTTCGAAAATGCAAGGGTCTAAAGATGGATATACTATCTTACCGCGAGTTGCTTCATCGATGTTATATTTATTTGGTGAATAATTTCCATCTCCACCACATAAATTTGATATCTTTACGGATGGTACACTCATTACTCCTTCTACGTTTGCAAGTATTAATTCTAATTCAGAAATGTTTATTGGTTTATTAAATGTCCAATTATCTATATTAAAGTAATCTTGTACTTTAACTAAACAATTGGTAACAACTTCTCTTTTATTGTAGTTTGAATAACATATTACATCAAAGTCAACACCTATATTTACAACAAATCCATCAATCATATTCACCGCATCTGTAATCATTCGATACTCTCCTAAATATGTTTTTAGGTTCTGTTTAACTGCCTGATTTATTGGAGTTAAATGTTTATTAACATCATACCCTAAAACATACATATTAATTGCAAATGGGTTATTTACTTCATTCAATGATGATTTTTTAGTTGAAAGATATTTAATTAATTCACCTTGGATATCAGATTTACTCATACCCTTAAATCCGTCTACTAAATTAGTAAATTCTGCGATAGATGCTGGACTAGATAAAATAGATGCGGGTGAATTATTATCTATCTCACCATCTTGTGATACATACACTTTCGCAACACTTCCATATCTTTCTGGCAATGATAATGCTCTTACTATATAATCCTGTTTAGTTACTGCTCTGTTTTGTGAACCAAATGTTGCTAAAGCATTTTGTCTAATTTCTTCAATACTTTCTGCTCCTCTACCCCCTATTGCAGGTTCCAAATTTTCTACTGCAATTGATGATTTAAATGAGTTATACATTCCAACAATTCCAGATGGTATAGCTAACAAATCATCATCAAATTCAACTTTTTGAATTTTTGTTAAATCACCAACATTCACATTTGATGCAATTCCACCACCTGTTAAATACTTTATAGTTAATGTTTGTCCAGCAGGTGCTATACCAAATGTATTAGTTTTTAAAAAATTAGATGGGTCAATTCCGTGATTTAATCTATTAACAGAATTTGCCAAACCTAATCCTATATTTTTTGTATTGGGTAATATTTGCTCATCTCTTAAATTAACATCACCACTTCCAAATTGTATTTCGGTTGTATTATCCGAATTAATTTTTACAGAAAATCTACGAGGTACTTTTTGTACTTCTAAAATATATGGAACTGAACCAGAATAGTATGATAATTCATTCACATTGGGTTGTTCTACAAATATACTTTCTTGAGCCAAATATGGAACTTCGTAATATTTGTTATTATTTGAATCTGCTATTGATACTATTTGTATAATGTTAGTTTCGGATAATTGGATAGTTGGATAATCCGTATCACTACCTAATGTAATACCAGTAGTATTTTCTCTAGCTGATATGGCTTTAATTTTTTTAGATACTAAATATTGAGTAGGAGTACCTGTCGTAGCATCCCTCTCATATACTTCAATTGTCCTATCAGTTGGGCTTGCAAAATCAATTGCATCAGTTGTTATAAACGATACATTACTATTTGTAGATGATTGTACCTCAAATCCAGCTTTTATTTTAAAGTAGAATCTAGAATCAGCTTCATAATTTGTACCACTGTTGTTTTGCGCATTATACACCGATGGTATTAATTGATAAACGGTTAATGTAGTTATAGCAGGTGAAGTTACTTTGGGCTTATACCCCATAGATTGTGCCAATGATACCACATTTTTACGTTCCGTAGCGTGTGATAACATTGATTCTTTTAATTGAGTATCTTGGTAAAATGAAAGAACATCTCCAATTGCTGCAGCTTGTTCAATAAACACCATACCAGGTGATGCTTCATTAAAATCTGAATATGTATTTGGGAAATAGGTTTTAGTAAAATCTATCAAATTTTGCTTAAACGTAGCAAAATCTTTACCAATGTAATTGATGTTTTTTGTATCACTACCCCAACTTTTATTTGATGGATTAATTGCCATTACTAATTATTTATATTTATTTGTACTGATTCTGTTAAATTTGGATTTGATGCTAACGCAAATTGAATGTCTAACGATATTCTGTTTGTATCAATATCATTATCATCGTAATCAAATACTATTGAAGTTAAACTTAAATATGGTAGCCAAGTATCAACTGCATCTACAATAGATGTTTCAATTCTTGATTCAATTGTAGCACCATCCATCTGTTCAAATAACACCAACCAAACATCACACCCAAAATCAGGATTCATTAATCTTTCTCCCTTTTTTGTTAGTATTAGGTTTTTTAAATTATCTTTTGCTTGAGTTAGAGTAGTGTAGTTTGTAGAAAATACACCATTAGAATTTGAAGATTTGCATATCCCAATTCCTAATATCTTATAATCATTTTCCGCTAAATCTGCTACTTTTACGTTACCTAACTCTATTGCCATTATTTAAATCGTTTTACTAATTCTGAATAATCTCTTGTTAATGCTTTTATTGTAGCATCTTGTAACCCATCACCAGTTGATTCCAATTGTTGTGGAATGTTTTGAGGAATATTTGATTCTCTAAAATCCATAGTTTCCCAATCACTATCATCAACCCTTAATTCTGGTTTAATCATATCCAATACACTACTTACCGATTGAGCACCTTCTTTACGTTGCTCTGCTGAAAATGGTTGAGTCATATTAAGAATCTCATTAATCATCGGGTCTTTGGAAAATTCCTTTTTGATTTGAGGTTTTGGTTGAGGTTGTACTACTTTTCTACTTTGTTGTAACGCGGAA
>Ga0164293_10002285_pt1 | contig 16256 bp, 19 predicted proteins | sample GEODES118metaG_FD_111487 | JGI IMG/M metagenome (GOLD analysis project Ga0164293, IMG submission 111487) | Eutrophic lake water microbial communities from Lake Mendota, Wisconsin, USA - GEODES118 metaG | ecosystem: Environmental > Aquatic > Freshwater > Lake | place: USA: Lake Mendota...
AGACAACAAAATTTTGTGTTCTTCCAATAATTTAATCAATTCGTTTACTTTTAATGATGAATATTTTTTTAATCCTAAATCTTTACATTGAGTTATTAACATATTTCTAGTTGGACCACGATGATTCATTAATTATATATTTATATAAAAAAAATCAAATTTAATACATGTTATCAATCACTAAATTTGGCAATGTTTTCTTTATATTTCCAATAATTTGGATGATTTATTGCGACATCAATTTCAGAATGAACTTTTTCCAATGATTGTAATATACTATTTTTAATATAATTTGGACTTTTTATTTCTTCCAACTCTTTTTTGTTTTCTTTAATTTCATTAAGTAATTTATTTTTTGCTGTAAGTAGTCTATCTTTTGTTTTGATATTCAATAAATAATCATACGAACCATTTGTTATTCGTGACTTTAGGTCTTCTGTTAAAATATTGTCTGAATTAAATAACGCTGCTCTATCAAAAATTTTATAATTTTCTTTTTGTAAAAGTTCGTTAAGTTCTTCTTCTGTTTTTTTAGACATATCATAATTATCACAATTAATTATAAAACGATAAACTTCATTCAAAAATTCTAATTTTAATTCTAATAAAATTATTTGTCTAAATACATATTTATTTTCTATATTTACTCGTTCTGTATACCAGTCTTTAATAATATCGGTATATTTCTTATATTCTTTTACTATATTATTTTTATAAATCATATTTAGATGTTTGTTTTGTTTTTTTTTAAGATTAAAATATTGTTCAACATCTGTTATTAATTCATAAGTATTTGGATTTAATTTAATATTAATATTAATAGAAGTTTCAGAAGAATAATCCGTAACAGATTTTACATATTCTTTTTTCTTAATTTCTTTAATATAATCATCGCTCCATACTTGAAATGGTAATTCTGTTATATTAATTGTGTTTTTTTTAGTGTCATAATTCCACGTTCCCACAAAGTATGAACATTTATTTTTACCAGAAACAATACTTTCCATATTACCTTTCCATCTGTTTTTCCAAAAAGGTATAATGGGTACATCTTTAGAATCATTTATCAATCCTATAATATAATCTTTTACAGAATTATGATCACGTGCGTATCCTTCAAATTTCCATCCATTTGCCGGAAGAGATTTAGTTTCTAATACAGACAGACACGTCATTGGAACAAAATATTCTGGTGTACTAATTTCTCCATCTTCAATTAATTTAGGTAACAAAGGAATATATTTTTTAGGAAACAACAATAAAGTAATAGGATTAAGTTTTACTGAAATATATCTTGGAGCACCATGATCACTACCTCCTACTAATCTTGACCCAAATTGTCCAATTCCATCAAGTAAAGGAATATTATTAGAACCAACAAAAGACTGAGCCTTTTTTATAATTGATTCTTCTAAAGATCCATTACCGTGGTGATAATTTTCAGTTTCTGCAATATAACCACAGAATTGAAAAACTTTTATTGCTGTACTTAAATTTTTTCGCAAACTCGCATTAAGAATTTTACGACCAGTTATATTTAACCCATCACAAAAATGTGGCAATTTTCTTATTAAATTGTCCAACTGATATTCTTTTGTTGATGTATTTAAATGATCAGAAACATTTACTACCGAATTAGTTCTATCAATAGAATTATCTATAGGAATAACTAATTCTGTTTTTCTTTTATTAGTATCTGCACCATAGTAAATCATCGTTGTAGATTCACATTTAATATCATAATAAAATGTAGAAACGCGATATTGTTTGAATATTTGAAAAGTTTCTTTTGAGCTATGTGTTGCCAAACCTTTATAATATTTTATACTATAAGCGTCTATGTTATTATTCTTAGACCATTTTGTATATTCTTCATTATTAAAGAATTCTAACACTTTTAATTTCGTATTTTTTGGATACGCTCTAATAATAGGTGTAAGAAGTATTTTTACAATACCTTTTCTTAATAATGAAGGCCAGAAATATCCAAGAAATGCAAAAGCTATTAATGAACATATTTGTCCAATACCATCTAAATCTTGGTCTACTGTTATAATTATTGTTTTGTAATTTAATGTAGAAATTTCATCATCTGTTTCATATTTTAAATTAAACTTAAGGTTTATTACTCGCGCTAGGTTTGACAATCTTTCATTATCCAATAATTTTTTTTGTGGTATTTTGTTATCACTACTACTTTTTATAGCATTCATAGGAACACCACCAATAACATAAATACCATGATATTTACTATTTATATTTGTTAAGTCTTTCATAGAAAAAGCGGAACGAACCATAGTACACGCCGAATCACCTTCAGGGATAAACAAAACAGAATTAGGATGACCGATATTTTCAGCACTATAATATTTTTCAATATCATTAAGTTTGTCTTTTTTTTCTTTTTTATTTTCTAATTTACTTAAAAATAATTGTGAAATACTAGGTTCTATCAAATTATAAATCTTATTTATATCATTTGTAGACAATTTATATTCCTGATATTTTTTATTGCTACCACCTATATCTGTTTTTGATTGACTACTAAATTCAGGATTAGGTATTGTTCCCACTATAAAAATAAACAGATTATTATAAATGATATTTGGTTTAAATGTTATATATTTAGAAACTAATTTTGTTACTTTTGGAGTTAGTGAAGTAACGATTATGTCTTTTAAATATTTTATATGAATACCAGTGTATACAACAATTCCATTTATTAGACTTAAAGATTCAAAAGATCCACCACTATTTCCGATTATAACGTCCCAGGGATATTTACCATCCAATCTTATTTTAATGGATTCTTGTGTAAATCTATTAGATATAGTATTTATATTTTCTTTCATAAGTAATCCATTATAGTAAATATTAATTCCGGTAGATATTGCCAAAAATAGACATCTCGTTTTAAATATATTGTTTAATAACTGTATATCTTTTTTTAAATCTGTATCAAAAATATTATAACACGGAACAAAACTAATTGTTGTTCCTTTATGTTTATTGTTTGATTTTGAAATTATTGGTTCTTGAATTGTTTCTAGTCGATTTGAAAATATCTGTTTAAAATATAATTTATTTTCTATATCGGTTGTTTCCACTATAAATTCCGAACTATACAAGTTTGCCAATACAGCGCCTACTCCGTTAGTTCCACCAGTTGTTCTTTGCTCATCTGATTCTAAATTAGAACCAGCAAACAATTTTGTGAAACACATTGTAGGAATATACATAGGTTTATCATCACAATCTGTTGTTAATTTTACTGGAATACCGTCTCCATCATTGTTTATAACAAATCTACCATCATTATTAAAATCTACAAAAATATTTTTAACTTGTTTATTTTTTGACATGTCTAACGTTTTAATATAATGGTCATAACAATTAACAAGAATTTCGTCAATTATTTTTAACAATCCATCTGAATATACTATAGATTTTTTTTCAATAATATTATCATTTAATAAATACATTATCTTTTCACTTGGTTTAATAGAGCCTATCCACATTCCAGGTTTAGTTTTAACATGATCAATTGATTTAACTGATTTGATTTCTGTATTTTGTTTTGACATTATGTTTATATAATTATAAACCTTCAAATTTAAATATAAAAAAAAAATCAGAAACAAATCTGAATTAATTCCGAAAAAGCGAGCAGATTAGTTCTCCTTAACGAATGCGGAAAAAGATAGTCTAAAACTATCCACGTTAATGATGAAATTTTTACGTGTTTACACATGTCTTCAAATAAGATTTCTCTTTTGCAGTAATAAAAATCCACCATTTCTCTACCAGGAAGATGGTCCTGGTAGAGAGTGTGATCAAAGTCTATATTGATTAATTCATTCAGAAAAGGACCAAGTTCATCATCATCCAAATAGTAACATTCCTGTTCCAAAAATTTTTTGAAACGAGTCGTGAGTTCCAACGCAACTTTGGGGTTTTTCGTCGAATAAGTAGAATATGGTATTCCGTTAAACGCGTTTCTTACATTCATTACTTCAAAAAGGTCAAAGACCATTCTCGGAAACTGTTCGTTTTGTTTGTTCAACAAATACAAAACCACCCCAGAAACAGTGTTACATATTCTTGTGATCTTGGAAGTTGCCGAACCTTTTGTTATCTTATAGTTAGGTACCTTTAATTCCTTATATTCCCTTTTAACAGGAAATACTAGATTACTTAACCTAGATAATTCTTTTGGTGTACACTCGTACACTAGTCTACCCAAGAATTCTCTTAAGTCACACGACGACCTAGCTGTAGAAACACCGGTATCTTGACTGGATCCGTGAAGTTTATCAAACCGATCTACAGCAAATTTTCCGTCTATTTCGAGACGGATCAAAATGATCAGGAGATCATCGGCTGTTTTATCATAAGAATCATATTCAAAGTAATTTGCCAATTTTTTCCAGGCAGAAGAATCAGTTGTCATCGTAATTTACTAATAAAATAAAATTCAATTTTTTTTTTACTTCTCTAAGGGTTTTTAATTTTTATATTTCAAATATTTTAAACTCAAGTTACTTGTTTCGATAATTTGATATTATAACATTACGTTATTTATTACATATAAACCTTTGAAATTAAATAAAAAAAAAATAAAAATCTATTCAAAATAAATTTCTCGCCAAAAATGGTACCGTTTCTAAAAACGCGTCTAAATCGACATCTTCTAGGCTAGTATTTGCGATACCGTAAAAGTTTTTTATTTCATCTGCCATCTTTTGGTCGCGAAAATAACAAAAATCCCGTGGAACAAATTTTGCATCTATTCCACAAATGTTTAAGGATACGTTATTAGAATGAACTAACAACCCCTCAAGACTTAGAGCCATTATTCTTGCTTTCTCTTTGTTTTCCTTTCCGTCGATCAACTCTTCTGGGAATTTTCGAAACAGGTCCTCAATCATTAATGATTCGAATGTATAGTAATACTTTCTACAAAAATCTCTGCCGTAACTTTCCAAAAGCCATAAAAAGACCAAAAAGATGAATTTTAAGGTTCTTTCTATGTTTTCTTTTGATTTTCCGTCCCCTAAAAGAACGGTATCTTCTCCTGCCGATACCAATCTTGCCGGATATTCTGGAAATATTAATTTATATATTTCCTGTAGCTTTTCTTCAGAGCACCGAAAAACATATCTTCGTACAATTCCGACAAGATCACTATATCTTTCAAATCCGGCCCCGTCATTGACAGTATCCGTCATTAGCATTTCGGACGGAAATGATTCATTATTCTCGTCAGAACTTATAACATTTAAAATTTTTCGCAATAAATTTGGCGAAGGTGCCTTGTCAATATGTCCTAAAATATTTGAAATAAAATAGAACACGGTAAATTCTACCTCTTCCCCGTTAGGTAGTCTTCCAAATAATGACTTCGGGATATTGTATTTTGATCTCCACATACCGATTGATAATATACTATAATTATAAATTCAATTTTTTTTAAATCAAATATTTATGTTGAAAATAGAATTGTCTAACATTAAAATTTCTAAATCTAATTTTATATTTTGTATTTTACACATATTAAGAATTTCGGACATAGTTTTATTAGAATCGGCTCCTTGTATAGATAAACCAATATTTTGATGATATACAAATCCTTTACCTTTTTTTTCTTCTGTTTTAATATTTAATTTAGTATTATTTAAAATAATTTTTTTATCTATTAGCGAATAAATATGTAATAGAATCTGATTATATTTTTTTAGTTCTACGTGTATAATATCATTAATAATACACTTTTGAATTTTACTTTTTGAAAAACTGTTTTTAAGTATTTTTTCTATTTTCAATTCTCTATTTTCCATTATTTTTATTTCAGAAACAGGAGTGAGTATAAGTGTATTATTAATAATCTTCATTGTATATTTATCAATTTCTGGTATAATTAACTCACTATTCATTTTTTTTTGTTTATACTATAATATTTTTTTCAAATTTAATTTAAAAAAAATAAATTACTGTTTTATATATTTTTTATTTGTTTAGTATCAAATAAATTATGAGTTAAAAGACGCTATTGCTTTTTCGAATTCTTTCATATTCCAATCTTTATCAATATCAGATCTTATAGATAATTTTTTATTAGATATAATTCCGTCTGGAGAAATAAATCCGCTTTTTGTAACGAAATATATTAATAGCATTAATGTTATAAATCCAATTGTCAAATTTACAATAAAAAAGTTTTTTTCATAAAATTCTTTAATATCCATTCTAGTGTATATCTTATTATATTTTTAATTTTAATATTAATATAAATGAATTAATGTTGATATATTACTGTATTATATATACTTTGAACTAAATATTTAGAAGTATTTCTCTAAGGTTTCAAAAAAATAAATAAGACATATGTTATTCTAAGTGCAGTAGTAACCACAACAAGAAGAATTTTTAGTAAAAATTATCTTTCAAGTGTTTGTTGCTTTACCTCAAAAAGAATTTTCACGTAAAATAAAAACATAAACAAAAGAGTCCTGCCGACGAACTCATCAAACATCACTAATATTATCATAAGCAAGAAGCAAATGACAAAAGTGGTTGTCCAAAACGCATATTTAAAATACGTAACATCTTTTTCTTTAAAGATATTGTTTTCCATAAGAACGCGAGTGTTAACTTTCTTCTGTTATTTTTTTAATGACAAATATAAATTCAATATTTTAAAATCTTTCTAAGGTTTCAAAAATAAATAAGATATATTTTACTTTAATCTCAGTAGTAACTACAACAAGAAGATCTTGAGTAAAAAGTGTCATAAAAAACGAATCTCATTTTGATTTTAAAAGTTGATCCAATGAAAGTACGATATTAAACAAGATCTCTCCACAATCATCACTAGATATCCATTCAATTAAATAACGTGAACATTCATAACACAAGATATATGTCACCAAAATCGTCGCTACTTCAAGAATCAAAATTAATAAATTTCTTAATATTTGTTTTGTGGTCTGATAAACAAAGATTTCGAATAAACTTACAAAGCAAAACAAGATTCGAAGATTATTAAAAACACACCTTTTCTCAGAAAATAAAATAATTCCCAGAAAATAAATGTGTGTGAATTTAGTAGGCGTGTAAACCAACCACTTCACCATCTGGAACAAGGTAATAGATAAATCGCGCAGATCATCTATTTGGTCCAAGGTAAGAAAGTAACCGAGCAGATTAATCTTCTCGAACATGGTATGAAAGAAATCGTACAGGTATAACATTGTCGATTGATGTTAATAATAAATAAAAATTCAATATTTTTTATTATTTCTCTAAGGTTTCAAAAAAAAAAATAAATATAATATAAATGAATTTTAAAAGACAAATAGATAATATCACAGATAAACTCAATAGTAATTTTGGAATAATTATAATAAAAAACGGTAATATAGTATATGAAAAATATAATAACATAAGTTCTAAATCTAGATTCAGAATTTTTTCTGGAACTAAAATTATTACCGCATTTGCTATAATGTTATTAATACAAAATAATAAAATAAAACTTAAAGACACTATTAATAAATTTGGTATAGATATACCTTATTGTAATAAAATAACAATTCTACATTTATTAAATCATAATTCTGGAATTTATGATGTATTTAAAGAATTATATATTAATTTAAATCATCCAGAAAAATTAAAAATTAGAAATAATAAAACCGGTTTAATCGATTTCAATGATTATATAAATATCATAAAAAATAATAAACCAAAATTTGAACCTATAGATAATCCATTAGATATTGATATTAAATATTATAATAATACAGGTTATGATTTACTTGGTTATATTATATTTTTTATAACTAAAACAAAACCTAGTGACTTTATTAGAAAAAATATATTTGATAAATTGGGAATGTTAGATTCTGGATTTCATTTTGAGGAGAATAAATGGGAATTAAAATCTTATGAAAACAAACAAACAATAGGTATACATATGTCACAGAATTGGTTTTGTGCAACTGCTTTTATTAGTTGTTCTTTGTTAGATTATACAAAATTTTTATTAAATTATAATAAATTAATTAATAAAAAAACACTGGATATTTATAAAAAATTATACTTTTTTAGGTATTATAATAATGATAATATAAAATATTTTAGATTAGGTCACATTGGTGGTGGTGATTTTAAACATGATCACCTGAATAAACGAGAAGAATATTTTCCATTACAAAGAACAATGATACAGTGTTTTGAATACAAAAAAGAAAAATTAATTATAGTTATGGGAGAAAATAATTTAACTACAAACAATTTATCTGGTAGTTGGAAAAAAATACAAAAAGTATTATACGAATCGCCCTATAAATTATTTTGAGAAAGAAATTTATAGTGTTTTTTACACAATTGTAATAAATGATCACCAAACCAAAAAGGATAAGTTTTAAGAATAAGTTGTTTTTCGTGTTGTTTTTTTGAAAAACTGTAAACTTCTCTTTTTACAGGTTTTGTGTCACAACCAATAATATTACATTTTCCATCTAGAATAAAATTTTCATCTATATCAGATTTTATAATACTCATTTTTAATTTTATATTTTAAATATAAAATTCAATTTTAATACATTCCAGCCTCGATAGAGCCTAGTTCGTTGGGTAGAATAATTCCGTCTCCATCCAACGGTCGCGAAGCTTGCCATTCTTGCCAAAAGGCGGGCCATGGAGTTGCTGGTCCAACTTGTTCACCGGCAGAAATTCTTCGCTGTCTTTCTTGGTTTATTTTACTAAGTGCCATTACAGCCTCTCTTTCTCTGTCTTCTGAACGAACTACACTATTAGGAGAATCCATATATACCGGATCATCAGAAGAACCAAAAAAACCACTCATAAAACCTTGAATACCCGGTGGCAAAACATCTGCCATTCCGCTCATAAAACCCTCTTCAGGAGCTGCGGTGTATCCGCTTCGACTATCAAATTTATTCATACCCGTAGCGTCTTCCATATTGCTAGTAGGCGAGTCCAATGTAGAGCCCATTATCATATCAGTCATTCCGCCTCTTTTTTTTTTAGACGACGACGAAGACGAACTTTTTGAAGGTTTTTTAAACAAACTAACAATAAACATTATCAACATGACTACTATAACAGCCATGAAAAACAATCCGACTACATTTTTAACCATCGGAGACAAACCATACAAAAAAGTAGTAGTGTAATCTACCGCTTTACCACCATAACCTAGAACTTTTTCAACTATTGGGGGCATTGCTCCTCCAGAATAATCACTTTCGTGATAATTACCGCCACGTCTTCTACCGACCATACCTCCATCAAACAAACCATCGTGAGTATCTTCCATTTTAAATTACTTTATATATCTTATATTATATAAAAATATTTTAAAAAATAAACTAAAAAAATTAAATAAATTATTTTTTAATCTATTTCTCTGACACATATTGCTTTAGCTCTTAAAGGAATTAGATCATTACTTAGATCATCATACTCTACAGTCATCATTTTGTTTTTATATTCACTATTAAATATTTCCTCTGTCATATTATTATATAATTCAATTCTTTCTTTCATTGTGATATGAATTGGAACAGAAGTAAATGTATTACCTTCTTTTGTTTCTAAAACCCAAATAATGGCATTTTTTTCTTTTCCATTTATTCCACATTTATAATCTATAATTTTATATTCTGATGAATGGCGTGGTTTTCTTTTTCTAATTTGATATGATCTCATTTCTTTATTTTTACTAGTTTCATATATACCTGCTTTATTTTTATAAATAACTCCTTCATATTTTTTATCAAGAAAATTTTTATATATATTTTCACCACTTTTAATATTTTTTATATCAAAAGTTTCTACAATTTTTATTTTATCTAGTTTGTTTTCTGTAATTATATTTTGTAAATTATTAATAAAATATAATCTTTCTTCAAAAGTCATTAGTTTTTCTTTATTATTTCCTTCAGGTATAAACATATCAAAAATATGAAATTCTATAACATTGCTTCTCACACTTTGGTTTTTTACTAAACTAGATACTTCCTGTAATGTAAATCCATGTTTATATAATTCTCCATCGAGATATATTTTTTTGTCAATATATTTGTATAAAATTAAAAGTTGTTTTTCTAAATGTTCAAGCGGGATATTTTTAAGTTTTCTGGAATAGATAATAATTTCTTTATTATTTAAAGTACATATTCCTCTTATACCATCTATTTTAGGTTGTATAAAACAAGGAAAAACAAGATGTTTACTTTCATCAATCGGCGTATCATCATACTTGTGACAAGCCTGTGGATACCAAAATTTATTTTTAGAATTTCCAGTACTTGATAATCTTTTCTGATACAAACTATTACACATTATTAAAGCTTGGGTAAATACATTTGTTTCGTTTATTTTTCCTATGTTTTTTCCTGAACTAACTTTAGTCTCTTCAGACTTTTGAATTTTTTGTTCGGAAATTATATAATGTTCTGTCCAGAAAGATACATTTATTTTTTTATCTTTATAATAAGAATTATCATATAGTTCTTTACAATGTAGATTATCAATATAAATAATAATATTCCAAACTCTAGTTTTATTTTTAATAATATTTTTAACACTAGGAAACATATATACCCATTTACCATCGTGTTTTTTAAATTCACCTTCAAATTCAGAAAAATCGATAGGCATATTATTTATATAAATAATATTTGTTCAAATTTAAATATTTTTTTATAAAAAAATAAATTACTATATATAATTCCTATCATGTCACAAAACACTAAGACATCTACTCTTAAACTATTTAGCTCTGAAGCGGCCACAGCTGCATTTTCCGTAACTACTTTTACTGATTATGTTTATTTGTCCTATCCCGCCGTTCTTGCTACCGATCCTAAACGCGTTATTAGACTTGACAGTCCTGCTATTCCTGAACCAGATGATACAAAAACGTATGATTCAACATATAAACCTATATCTACTCTATATGCTAGAACTAAGGGGTTTGTTTCTACTGAAGAAACTAGAGCTCTTGCTGCTGAAAGCGCTCTATCTTCATCATTGACTGCGGAAACATCTAGAGCTACCGCTGCCGAAGGTGTTCTCACCACCGCTGTTTCTGCAGAAACATCTAGAGCTCTTGCCGCAGAGGGTGTTCTAAGAACAGATCTTACTTCCGAATCATCTACTGCGAGAGCTGCCGAATCGAAACTTACTACCGATCTAGCCCAAGAATCTAGTGATAGAAAAGCAAGTGATGTTACTATTTCTGCTAGTATAACAACCGAAACTACTCGAGCTATGGCTGCCGAAAGTTCTCTCCAATCATCTATATCTGCCGAGACTACTCGCGCACAAGGTGCTGAATCTTCTTTGAGCGCAGATTTGGTAACTGAGTCCGCTACTGCTAGAGCTGCCGAATTGAAACTTACAACTGATCTTGCACAAGAAGTTAGTGATAGAAAGGCCGGAGATATTAGTGTAGCCGCTGTAGCTGACGCCGCTCTAACTGTTGAAAGAAATAGAGCCCTCGCTGCCGAAGCTGTTCTAACCGCCGCTGTTTCTGCGGAAACATCTAGAGCCACCGCTGCCGAAGGTGTTCTCACTGCAGCTGTTTCTACAGAAACATCTAGAGCTACCGCTGCCGAAGGTGTTCTTACATCGGCTCTTTCTACCGAAGTTTCAGATAGACAAGCAGCAATTGCTGCCGAACAATCGGCAAGAATTGCAAATGTAACTACTCTTACGGAAAGAATTAATTTTATTACTCATAATACTGATGAAAAAGCTCTTGATTCTCTTAAAGAAATTGTAGAAAAGGTTAACTCTGTAGGTACTGATGTTTATGCTAGACTTGTTGTTATTGAAACTTATCTAGCTGTTCTTATGGGTGTAGACACTATTTATCCTAGCGCTCCTTCTGGTTTTTCGGCCGGAACTGCGCCTTCTAGTACTCAACCGGCTGATCTTGTTGCTCCAGTTGTATAAACAAATAAGTGTTATAATAACAAAAACTAATATTGTGGTTATAAGTACAATAAACTATTTTTTTTTCATTTTCATAAAATTTGTTCGTAATATTTACCGGTTCTGTGATTCCATAAATGCCTTTATGGTATTCAACCATACAAAAAATTAATTCTATAATTCTATTCATTTTTATATTAAAATTGAAATTTTTATTTAATATAAAAAATGAGTAAAAGAAAATTTAAAACAGATTTAAATACTGAAAATATTAAAAATAAAAAACAAAAAAAAGAGGAAAAACAAAAAAAAGAGGAAATACATATTGAAGAATATGAAGTTACAGAAAAAGATAGTTTCTTCTGTCCATGTGAATATAAGGAAATAATTTGTCAATGTGAATTTAACATAAAATTTGATTGATTAGTAAAAAAAGGAATTGTTGAACCCACAATATTAGTTACATTTTTAATATTAAAAAATTGTTCTAACATAAATCCAATGATTCTAATATTATTTTTTTGACATAAATTTATATCTTTCACATTTATATTATTAATAAAATATGATTTTTCATCTTTTTTTGATACTTCTAAATATAAAACATTTTTGTTTTCTACAAAAAAGTTTATACTATCATAATTATTATTCAAATTATAAATAATACTGTATATATTTGGTTGTTCTACTAAATTTAAATTTTTATTTTCATCTCCACATAAATAAGAAATATTATATATATATTTTCCGTTTTTACCAAATAAAAATTCATTGCTTTTGGTTTGAGAACTTATATTTACTTCTTTCGGATTATTTAATAACCACCATGGAACTATATTTATTTTAACCAATTCTCCATCTAGAAATTCATTAATTGAGTTTTTTAAATATTCTATTTGTTCTATATGTAAAAATGTATCATACAAAATAGAAAGTTCATTATTTTTATTTATACTAAATTGATATAACATTTTATCATTGTCGTCATAAAAACTAATAGTTTTACCAAAAAGAGTTTTTTGTTCAACTGTTCGCATTATATATAATAAAAAATAGAATTTCAATATTAAAACTCAATTTTTTATTATATTATACTTAAAAACATTATACACTATCTAATTAATTAATTAAATTTTTATATTTAGAAAAAAACACTACTATTTTGTTTATTGGCCGCACTATTAATAAGCGATATTCCTGTTTTTAGTGCCAAATCTTTAACTTGTCCACTATCTACCTTTGGTTTACTACTGGACGGTTTACTACTGGACGGTTTACTACTGGACGGTTTACTACTAGTAGACGAAGTTGGTTTATTTATAATTATAGGAGCCGAAGTTGGTTTATTTATAATTATAGGAGCCGGAGTTGTTGGTTGTTTTACAGTTTCACTAGCCGCTTTAGCTATTTTTATAGATTTTTCATTAACGGGTCCTGTTTCTGGAAGAGCTGGTGATTTTGTTACTTTAATAGATGTTTGTTCATAGGTTTTTTCTTGTGTATTTTGTTGTGTTGCATAAATATATATGTAATATAATATTACAATAATGATAATATGTTTTACTTCGATCATATATATCTATTGAATTAAAAAAACCGAATTTATATAAATTATTAAAATTCAAATTATTACTTTATTAGAAATCATAATGTTTTCTGTAAAATAATTGAAATTATCTTTTGGTACTTTTGTTATTTGTTTAGTTTTTTAAAGGTCTGTCGATTTTGTATGTATTTATTTCTATATGTTATAAAAATTAATAAAAATAATGTTTTGAAACCGTGGATAATAAAATCAAAATTTGAATTTATATAAATTATTAAATTGTCTTTCTAATGACTTCTGAGTGTGACACTAAGCAAGGTTCTAAACAAGAGGTTTCTACTAGACCCACGGGTTATTTTGATAATGAAAATGATTTTTATGTATCATCTTTATGCGAAAAAAATTGTCCAAAAAGTGATTATAAAAACTTAGACCCCGAGTATAAGGGAAAAGACTCCAAGTTGTTTTACTGTAGATGTGTTTTTCCCGAAGCATCAGAACTAAGATGGAGGTTTAAACAACTCTCTGATGTAAACAACAGAAATTACGCTTACTCTCGTCGCACTTTGGAAAGGGAAATACGATTGAGAGAAATTTTTCAAGACAAATTTGTACCTGTTGACATCAAAAGCGGTGGACACTTTCACTATCTTCATTTATTAAAATGTAAGATAGATAACTTAAGTATTCTGGGTTTAAGTAAAAAAAAAAAAGAAAAAAATCCATATTACTTTTCTTCTTCTATAGATTTAGCTGCTCAATGGGAAAGTATAGGCGAATTGGTTCAGTCATTTGAAAACATGACGCCGGAAGAATTAGCGCGATGGAATGCAACATCAGAGGATGGAAATAAAGAATAAGTGTTTTTTATTATTTTTTTTATTATTTTTTTTTAAGTGGAGTAACGGAGAACGGCGCTACCATCACTAATTAGAAGAAAGTTGATAGCCGATGCAACAACAATAAGATCGGCAGGATCTTCTGTAGAAACGGCACCTTCGCTCCAATATCTAAGATAAAATTCACGAGCTCTAGAAACGTTGACGTGTCCAGAAGGTTGATAACTTCCGGGGTAAAGACAGAAAGTAACCATTAGAGCACCAGGATCTTCCGGAGCTTTTACATTATGACCACCGTAAGTATAAGGAGTATACGAATGAAAGAAAGTTCCGGGCATTTCTTTGTATATATCGATACCGTGAGCCGTTATACTAAGTCTATTGACGGTGGGAGAAAGTTTAGAAACTTCGGCCTGTGAACTAGCACCGGATACAGTAGGATGTTTAAAATAAGCCGCGGCCGAAGCTGATTGTACAGCTGCACGGACAGATGCGGCAGAAGAACCAGCCACAGTGGCCGCTGCTGCTGCCAATGCAAATAGAGCAGCGGCTGCCGAGCTAGTACGAGCCAAAACTGAGTAACTAGTCAATTGAGTGGCGGCAAGACCATCACCGGCAACTGCTACAGCTAACATTGCGGTTATTTCTGCTTTAGCGGTAGTATCTGGTTTACTAGAAGCAACACCATCAACGTCACGAACAGAATCGGTTACTTTTGAAAATTTATGCCATCTCTGGAGAGATTTATTATTTGGAAAAGCAACTACGGCAGTATTAGAAACTGGTTTAACAGCAACAAACATACATTCTATAGGCCATTTCATATTATTAAGTAGAATATTAGCATTATCATCTTTTACTCGAGTAGTCTGCATTCGATGAACTCGAATAAGAGTAAAACCAATACGTTTAATAAATATATCATGAACTTCTGGATTAACAAAAATATTATTAATAAACAAAGCGCATTCAGCAATAGAAAGAACAGGAGCAACGCCAGTATCGCTTCCATCGGCTCCAGGAGGAGTAACAACTTCTACAAGATCACTAGATTTGGCAAGAGTGATATTCAAGAAACGCTGACCGTATGGGATAGAAACCGACGGAACAGCCAAACGAGGATCTTTGTTAAACCAAAAGAGAAGAGGTACCATCAAAACCAATGGATCATGAGTAGATTTAGGAGTTTGATAACCATCACAATAAGTCATTTTCATACGACCAGTTGGTTGGACTTGAGATTGTTGAGCAAGATAACATTCTTGAGGATTTTCTTGTCCAACGAGTCTATTCCACGCCAGAAGTTTATTAGGTTGAATACAGTAAGCGCGGTGAAAATTATAAACATCACTGTTATATTCATCCAAAGGATTACCATTAACATCAAATTTAACTCTTTGAAGTAGACGTTCGCCAGGATAATCACAATATCTAAAAACATCTTGATTAGGAGCAGCCACGGTCGGAGTGTAAGTAGCAGCATTAAATTTCATATAAAGAGCCATGTCATTAAAGAAATCGCCGAATTGTGGAATAGAAAATCTAATTTCGGTTCCAAGAGAAGCGCCTCCACTATCCGGATTAACGCGATGATATTCAAAACCAATTGCTGCAAAAGGTTTGAAATGAGCATTCATAAAAAGAACGTGTGTTCTTTCAATATCAAGAAGAGTAGGAGTAGTATCCTTGAGTCCAGCAGCGGCTCGTGATTGTTTAATAGAAGCCAGGCGTCTTTTTAGAAGTTCAGTTGCCATAAGCATTCGATCTTGTTTACCATCATTGGTGATTAGAGTGAAAATACCAGCAGTAGCCATTTTTTAAAATTACTTTTTTGTTATATATATATAATTATATAATAATATATTTTTAATTAAATATTTTTTTAATGTATTAAATTAATCTTA
>Ga0164293_10002286_pt1 | contig 16244 bp, 11 predicted proteins | sample GEODES118metaG_FD_111487 | JGI IMG/M metagenome (GOLD analysis project Ga0164293, IMG submission 111487) | Eutrophic lake water microbial communities from Lake Mendota, Wisconsin, USA - GEODES118 metaG | ecosystem: Environmental > Aquatic > Freshwater > Lake | place: USA: Lake Mendota...
ATCATTAGAAGCTGCTTGAGTAACACTTATAGTCGCGTTTCCTACAACTCCTTTAATTGTTACTTGTCCCGACGAATTCACTTCCGCGACACTGGTGTCGCTACTCGAGTAAGATAAAACACCAGGGCTATTAGTTGTAACAAAAGCAGAAAAAGAAAAAGCAGAATCTGTGCTGAATTTATTAAGCGTGCTGCTTGCTAAAGAAAAGGTAGGTGTAATTTTTCGGGGGACGAAATTCGGAACGTTTGACGTGGGAGGGGTAGCAATTGTTACGTTATTTTCATAGTTTACAACGACAGAGGGTGTAAAAATAGTTCCCATGGGTTCGGTATTAAACGCACCGACGAAAGTTGGATCTATTTTTACGCTGTTGCTGGTATTGGTTCGAAATTGCATACTTCCTAGAGGAATTGTTTGCGTGTGCGATAGTTGGGTGGGACTTGGTTGGGCCAGTGATTCCCTTTTTGTAAAGCTTACTGCGATACTCTGGATAGATGGTGGAAGTGACATTCTATTCTTTATACTATTATTAAATATTATTGTTTGTGAATATTGTTTGTGAATATTGTTTGTGAATATTGTTTGTGAATATTATTAAATATTATTAAACACGTGTTGAATAATATTTACGCAATCCATATTTATAACATTTTATCATTGACACATAAACGCAGGATGGTGATGGAGGAGGATGGTATAGGAACTACTATTTAACGAAACGCAAGTGGTATGTTAATGGTTAAGAGAACAGAACCATTGACTCTAAAACCTGTTGGTGGTTTAGGTGTCACAAGTGAAACATTCCAGTTAGATATATTTTGATTAAATGCATACGCTCCATTAAACATATTATTCATACCTATAACACTTGATGTATCCCACGATCCTATTGGTTGATTGTAACCCGATTGTTCGAACATTCTATCCATATATATGACGCTTGATGTATTCCAATTATTCAATGGTTTATTGAAAGAATGATTATTCCTAAGTAAACCGATCATATTTGTAACTTTTGACGTATCCCACGAACTTATATCTTGATTAAATGTGGTAGTATTAAGAAACAGATTAAACATATCCGTCATATGTGTTGTCACGATATTGTTGAATGGAATAGGACTAATTTGGTTGGGTGGTTTAAAATAATTTATACCTATTGTTTCATTTTTAGCGTAATTTGTGATGTATGATTTTGCGGTATTATCTACTACCCCGAACCATTCGGTGCCGGTTCCTCTAAGGTTTGCTTGTATGAACCAAGGAAAGGATGGAACATCTGATACAAGACCTGTAGTATGCCGAATCGTTACGCCATTTGCTGCAAGACTTATTGGGGATGATGGGGGTGGTGGTGGAACCGAAACAACAAGCTGACTCGATACGGCGGAGGCTGCGGTATATACTCCATTTGCGGATGCAGCCAGAGAAACGTTTATAGTCGTTGTTCCAACAACACCTTTAAGTGTTACATATCCCGACGAATCCACTTCCGCGACATTAGTGTCGCTACTCGAGTAAGACAAATCGCCTAATCTATTAGTTGTAATAAAATCAGATAATGAAAAAGAAGAATCGGTGGTTAATTTATTAAGTGTGTTTGCTAAAGAAAGGATGGATGTAATTTTTTTTGGGACGAAATTTGAAACGTTGGGGGTGCTAGCAGGGACAGAAACGCTAGTGATATTGTTTACATAATTGACAACTATTGAAGGAGTAAAAATAGTTCCTGCTGGTTTGGTACTAAACGCATTGAGTATATCTGAAGCGGTTATTGGAATACCTATATTTTCTCCAGCGACTGCCGATGAAATAATTTGTTCATGTATTGCTTGTATGGGAGGGTTGTCTTGCGTAACGCTGGTAACTTTCAGCGTAATACCTTGGATAGATGATGGAAGCGGCATACTATTCTTATATACTATTATTAAATATTTATTAAATATTTTTGTTAATATTTTTTTGTGAATATTACTAAATATTATTTAACACAAGTTGAATAATATTATGCAGTATTTTTGTGTGTTGTATTGTGAGTTAATTATTTACCATGACCGCATCATGTAAACATGTGTGAAATTTTTAAGAAAATTTATGGTCATTGCAAATCAAATGAACACGACACTAGTTAGTTAGGTGCAGACATAGCCCAGTTTGGTAAGTAAGAAGTATTTCCCGAAAGCGCTGCATCGGTATCAAAATTAGTCGGTTTGTTTGGTTTTGAGTTTAAGTTATATACCTGCCAAGAACTAATATCTTGATTGAACGCGGAAGCACCATGAAACATACCAAACATACTCGAAACTTTTGACGTATTCCAAGCCTGTCCAATGGTATGAATAGGTTGATTGAACGCGGAAGCACCGGCAAACATAAGTTCCATATTAGTAACATTTGACGTATTCCATGTTCCGATGGGTTGATTGAACGCAGATGCATTAGAAAACATTTGATACATAGTTGTAACATTTGACATATCCCATGAACCGATGGGTTGGTTAAAAACAGATGCCTCAGCAAACATACCATTCATATATAAAACGTATGATGTATCCCATGAACTTATATCTTGATTAAATGCACTTGTGAATAAAAACATATAACGCATTTGTGTAACCTTCGATGTATCCCATGAACCGATGGGTTGGTTAAAAACAGATGCCTCAGCAAACATACTAGACATATTCGTAACTTCTGATGTATCCCACGAAGCAATCGGCGAATTAAATGCACCGGCGTAAGCAAACATATAGGACATATCCGTCACATGCGTTGTGACTATGTTATTAAAAAGAATGGGATCTGATTGCTCTGGTGGTGTAAAATAATTTCTACCCATTGTTTCATTTTTAGCGTAACTAGTGATGTATGAGTTTGCAGCTTGATTAACAACCGCGAACCATTCCGGTCCGGTTACCAGTCCTCTTGGGTTTGCTTGTATGAATAATGGCGAAGAGGATGGAACATCTGTCACAACACCTGTGTACCGAATCGTTACGCCATTTGCTGCAAGGCTTATTGGGGGTGGTGACGGCGGTTTGGGAACAAAATTTGGAACGCTTATGGCGGGGGAAGTAGAAATAGTGGTGTTGTTTCCGTAGTTGACAACGATCGAGGGAGTAAAAATAGTTCCTGCTGGTTCGTTATTAAACGCGGCAACGAATGTCGAGTCTATTTTTACGCTTTTGCTGGCGGCGTTGTTGGTTCCAACTTGCATACTTTCTAAAGGGATTGTTTGCGTATGCGATAGTTGGGTAGGTGGATCACCTTTCGTAAAGCTCAGCGCGATACTCTGGATAGACGATGGGGATGTCATTTTATTGTTTATAATATTACTAAATATTTTTTGCGAATATTGTGAAGTATTATTTAACACATGTTGAATAATATTAAAGAAAAAAAATACTTACCTCAATTACCTGATGTCGTCCTTAGCATTTTAGCTTTATTTTAGCTTAGATCTCCTCCGTGGCCTCTTGGTCGTCGCGGTAAAATCTCCAAAACGAGGTGTATTGGCTTTCTTCGCCTTCGTTGCTGCCCACGCGGTCACCTTCAAAGTCGAAGTCGATCGCGTATTCACCATCATCGCTCATCTCTCCGGCTTCTGTCTCAGCTTGCATCCGTTCAAAATACTGCCGCGTTGCAGGAGAGATTGGTGCGCAATTGTCGCACTCATATGTTGTTGTTGTTCCTTGCGATTGAGGGGGATTCGAGTCTGCTGCTGCCGCGCGGTAGACGGAAAAGCCGCCGAGATCCCCTTCAATCCGTTTGGTGCATTTTGTGCAGATGGGGGTGGGGGTGCTGGGGGTGCTGGGGGTTGCGAGGGTTGCGAGGGTTGCGGGGGCAGCGATGACCGATTCAATTTGCTGCATTTTGTGCGCAATGGCCTGGCGGTGTTGCTCGATTTCTTCGTGTGAGTTTTTGATGTTTGACACAAGAGAACCGAGTTGGTCGTTGTGTTCGCGGATCTGGGCAACAAGTTGTTGAATCAGGGTGCGTTCTTGTCTGCGCACTTGCTCGGTGTCTTCAAGCAGACTCATGATTTCGGCAATGCCTGCGTCGAATTGTGCCTTGCTCGCGGGGGCGTCGGGGTCTTGTTGTTGTTCGCCGCCGAGCAATGCTGTTGCTGCCGCTGCTTCTTCTTCATCTTGATCATCAGACACAACCTTGCGACGTTTTGTAGGGGGTTGTGCGGCCTCGAATTCGGCATCCGGTGTGTAGAATGACCTGGGGTGGACATTCCAAACAGGAGCGAGGGGGTTGAGGGAGTCGTGGAGGGGTTTGTCGTCTTGCTGCTCCTTTTCTTGCTCCTCTTGTTTGATTTGCTGGACGGGTGCTGCTGCCGTCATTTTTTTGAGCATCGTGCGGTGTTTTTCAGCGAGTTCAAGATGTTCCCAAACTTGTCTGTGCATTTGGGAGGGCTGGGCGGCGTAGCCAAACGTCGTGTCGCTGTGTTGCAACATAATGCAGTCAAGTAATTTTGACTGGATGGCTTGGATCGTGGGGAGATGCGCACGAGGTTCTTGTTGTTGTGCGATGGCTTCTTCGTCGACGGCTTCTTGTTCTTGTTGTGCGTGCTTGGTCTGGTTGTATTGAATTTGTTGGCTGAACGAGTAATGAAGCATTTCGGCAATTCTCCAGCAGGGCATCGTCGTGTGGTGTTCCTTGTAGGCACCGGACAACTCGGCGAGTTCGGAAAACAGCCACACATGTTTGGTGTTACGGCGGTGCGTTCCGACGCCGGGGTATTTCTTGCCGGAATGAGATTGGCGGCGTTTTTTTTGCAAATTGGCGCGCGTGTTAGCAGCAGCAAGAATACTTACCTGGGGTGCTCCGTCGTTGTTGGTGTTGGTGTTGGCGGTGGATGCGTTGAAGAAGTTCACGATGTTTCCGGACATTGATGCGTTGTTTCGTTGTTGTTTGCTTGATTGGCTGTATTCTATTTAATGGACTTAAAACATTTCAATTTTCTGGGACAGGGGACTCCGTCCCCCGTGAACCCCCTGTAAGACCCCGCCTACGGCATAGGGAGTATAAAAAATGAAATATAGAACTTGAAAAAATAAAATAAAATATCTCTATTTTATATCCATATTATATATAAACTATTTTTATAAAGATGAATATAGCAAAACAAATAAGAAGTATAACTAAAGAAGATGCTATTTTATCATTCGAAAAATTAAAAGAATTAAATTGCAATGTTAACCCTGGGTTAAATAATGCAGGGATTAAAGCACTTGATTATATTTTTTTGAAACATAGAATTAAAGCAAAAACAAAGTCTGGTATATCTTTTTATGATGCAATACGAAATAAAAAAATATCACAAAATTTGTTAAAATATGTAAAACGATGGAAACATAAAACGATTATGAAAAAAAATATGGTAAATCTAAAATATGACGTATTTCAGCTTATTTATGGTTCTGTGAATCAATTTCGTCCCACTATTGCAAAATGGTTATATTGTTTACTAGGTGCAAAAAAAGGTATTCTTGATATAAGTGCAGGATGGGGTGGACGTTGTTTAGCTGCGATTAGTCTTGGTATTCCATATATAGGTATCGATGCAAATACGAATTTGAAAAAGTCATATGAACAAATGATAAAAATGTATGCGGGTGCGGGTGCGGGTGCGGGTGCGGGTGCGGGGACTAACCATACAAATAATGGTAGTAAAGTTAAAATGATTTTCTCTCCTGCTGAAAAGGTCGATTTTAGTAAATTCGATTATGATCTAATATTTACATCTCCGCCATATTTTACATTGGAAAAATACGAAAATATGCCTGCTTACGGCTCTAAAAAAGAATTTCTTGATGTGTTTTTTATCCCTGTTATTTTGTCAGCGTGGCGGTATTTGAAATTTGGTGGTAAAATGGCGTTAAATATGCCCGAAGAAATGTTTGAGGCAATTCGTGATTACTTACCAAAACTTAGTAAAAAAATATATATGAAACTCAAGTCACGGGATGCCGGAGATAAGGTTCAACGTGGAGGGGGTCATGATGATGATAGTGATGTGGTTGGGGATAATAATGTAATGGAAGGAGGGTTGGAAAGAGGCGAGTATATTTTTGTGTGGACAAAAACAGCAAGTGTGGCAACGAATAAAAACAAAACAAAAAGGATAAAAGCCAATAAAGCGAATAAAACCAGAAAAAATTAATGCTTCCTGGTCCAATTTTTGCGGCCGTATTTGCAATGTTGTCGCTGTGAAAAACCTTTGGGATGTTTGCAATTTATGCTGCGTTTATATTTGAGTGACCATTTGTGGCGGCGGGCGTGTTTGCGGGCGTGTTTGCGGGTGTGTTTGCGGGTGCGGGTGATTTGCCCTCCGCGTTTTATATCGGCAAGAGTTCTTGTGTCTTCGTATTTTCTTAAAATAATTTCCATATTTTTATTTATTTCTTCCAAGTATTCTCTAAGATGCATTACTTCTTCTTGCTTTTGTAACCCCTCTATGGTATATAATGTATGTAGCCTGAATATATGTTTTTGTTTTTGTTTTTTTCTTCGTTTTTGTGTTTCGTTTGAACTATATAATCCTCTATTAGCATCTTGTAGTGGGATTTTAAATCTATCTAACATTACACGAATTCTCTCAATTTCGGCAGAAAGTTCTGTTATCCGTCGTTCAACTAAACGACGTTCTCTGATATAAGGATCTAATTCACGTGTAGCTCGTTCCGTATTTAATGTTGTTCTATTTATAGCAAACGTTATTTCTTGTGGTTCAGGTTCAGAAACAACAAATGCACCACTTGGACCACTTGGACTCGGACTTGGACTCGGACTTGGACGACTTGGACTTGGACTTGGACGACTTAGACTTGGACGACTTGGACCACTTGGAATGCCTTGGCGGTTGCTCGCATTAACCGCATGTGCTCGTGATACTGATTCATCTAATTTTGGGACTTTAATTGGCATATCTATTTATATATTATGAATAGATAAATATATAAATATAGAAAAAAAGTGGTTTTATAGCTACACAGGGGACTCCGCCCCCCGTAAACCCCCCTCGCCTACGGCAGTAAGGTTTGTGCGCAGGGGGACTCCGCCCCCCGTAAACCCCCCTCGCCTACGGCAGTAAGGTTTGCGCGCAGGGGGACTCCGCCCCCCGTAAACCCCCCTCGCCTACGGCAGTAAGGTTTGCGCGCAGGGGACTCCGCCCCCCGTAATGCACCACTAAACTATTCGGGGATTGGATTACTTATTTATTATTATGCGCGATATCGTTTCGTTGGTTCATTCATCAATGTTGTGCGATCAATTGTGCCGGTGTCTCGCGAAGGCATAACGTTTTTGAGTTGTTTTTTGATAGGACCAAATATCGGGTCACTCATTTTCACGTAGAGGCGGGAGTCTTGGAAAATGTGTCCCTCGACGTAGAGGTCCACGTGAACATCAGGTGTCATCATTGCGGGCATCAAGAAACCAAACATAAGCGCGGATGTTTCGTCGCCGTCGTGGTGGGCGAGGTATTTTGTGCGCTGAATAATGGAATTCACGTAACGCTGGTTTAATCCAAACACTGCTATGTATCGCGGAGAGATGACACGTGCTGCGCGGTGGATGAAGCGATACATTTCGTGAAGGATTTGCACGCACTGGACATATGCAGGGGAGTCTTTGGAAATTTGAGAGTTGCGCCAGATTGAGGGGCATTTGTATCCAGCGGGTGCAAAATTTCTTGTCGACTCGTCCACTTTTCGCCAGCGTTCAATTGCCGAAAGGAAATGTTTGACTGCCCCGGTATATGTGTAATTGATCGAGAAGACCCACTCGTTGTCATCATATGATGCAAAGACTTTCCAAGGGGCGATTTCACCCCTGCGGACGCGCAGGATTTTATTATCGAGCTTGGTCCACCTTGCTGCTGCCGTGGTGGGGATGTCGGGGTTTCCGATCAATTCCAGACACTTATCCGCATAATACTTTGCGAGGTGATATTCGACAGGACCTCCATCTATGCTACACGGATACAGACCATGTGTATTCAGCAGGGGATGAGGCATTGCCCACGGACAATCCAAATCAAATCGCGTTTCTGCGTTTTCATGTAGTTGGCGAATGCGTTCTGGTGAGAGATGTTTATCGTAGCGTTCGCATTTGATATAGGGCGCGGAGATTTGCTGGGCACGACACATGGAACCGGTTGCACGACGCAGAATGTATTGAATCATGCGGTAGTGAAGCATGACGGCGACATCGGCGGTATGTCCCTTTTCTGTGCAAAACAGGATAGCAAGACGTGCGGCGAGAGGTGCAGTGGCGGTAAGGCGGTGATGCTGATGAATTTGGAGGGCACTGATTTCAGTCACTTGTAGTTGCGATACTGCGTGGGCGATACAGAGTGATTCGCGGGTGAGCGGGCGTTGGATAACGCGAATGGCTTGGTCTTTGTATTCTTGTCGAATGAGTCTGCGGATATAGAATGCGCGAAGACCGGTGGTGTCGAAGCGGGGTGCGGATGCGCGGGGGGCAGATGCGAGGGCAAGCGTTCTTTCTTTGATTGCTTGAGAGTGAACGTGGTAGCGGATTTGTTCGTATGTCTCCTTGTTACAGCGACACATGTCTTCGTCGTGTCCGGGAATGGGGTGCGGCGGCAATGCTGCGCGGGTTTCCTCCGTGTCTACATGCACAACTATGAGCCCATATTTAGGAAGTTCACCAGACGCGAGCTGCCGGCAACGTCGTTGGCGTCTTTCAAAACGGCGATGAAAGCTTTGGTTTTTCCACACGTATGTGAATCCTTCGCGGGATGCATCGGTAGCCCTTTTTATTTCATCTTCCAATTCGTCGTCGACCAAACAGGGGTGAATTTCCGTATCTGAAATTTCGCCTTTGGGGGAATGAGGCACGTATTTTTCTTGGTCTGAGTCCTCATCCCACATCCTGTATGCAATATTGAAATAGCTGTTTTTGCGGGTATAGTAATGAACGACGATGGATTCCCCGCGAGAGTTGACGTATCGCGCAGACTCGTGACTGCTTCCGACGTGACAACCGCATGAGTCGGCGCTTGACAATTGGGTGCAACACGTTTTGACGAATCTTCGCTCGACGGGGAGTTGTGTTGGGTCGAAGTTGACGACGCCGAGACCGGGTGCGCGAAAGATGACGAGTCTGTTTGGATGATGTGGTGGGAGAGCGAATTGCATTTTGTCGAGCAAATGTTGCGAAAGTGTGTGGTCGTGCATGAAGGATGCGGGAGTAGTGGGTGCGTGTGGGACGTCGTCGTGCATGTGAACAAGCCGGCGCATGTTTTTTTCTTGTGCCATGAATGTTGTCACGGCAGTTGAAGCTGCTCTGTGGTGAAGTGCGGTGAGTGCGGCGTGGTAGGGGAGCGTTGTGTTACCTTTTTCATATACCTCATTGTAATCGTTGATGAGATTTTCGGTGTAATTGCCACGGGCTGCGTCTCGGAATGCACGAAATCCGGTGTGTGCATAAGTGTAATTGTGTTCGCCGCTGCATACTGGAGAACGACGAACGCTTTCGCGAGTGACTTTCGCGCGTGTGGCGATGTCTTGTTCGCGATTCTTGGGTGTCTTGATAAATGAACGGGAAAACATTTTTTTTTTGATGACGATGTCGATGTTGATAAATTGATAATAGTTGTCTTGAAGCTATATGTGATTTATGGATTAAAAAAGATTTCAATTTTGTGGGGGACTTCGTCCCCCAGGGCCCCCTGGCCTACGGCATGAAGATATGAAGGGGCTTCGCCCAAGCCTACGGCGCGTCCGCCTTACTCGGTTGAATATACCACAACCACATGGGTAAATCTTTGTGCCGTAGGCTTTGTGAACCTGAATGCCGTAGGCGGGGGGCCCTGGGGGACGAAGTCCCCCACAAAATTGAAACGTTTTTCCACATTATTTATCGATAGTAGTGCAACAAATAATACACATCGTCAACATGAATTTCATTCGAAAAATGTTCAACATTTCATCATCATCATCATCATCATCATCATCCGTGAATGGAATCAATTCCATCAAATTAGGGAGGTGGAATTTGCATTATGACCCAAAAATAGTTCACTCCAAAGTGGACCAAGCAAATGAAGACCATTGTGGATGCTGCCACGGCACCACACTACAAGAAAACCAAACCAGACAACATATGCAACAGGTTCAAAAACGAAGATGGCAAGAAAGACAGCAACAACAACGCAACTATGCACAAACACAAAAACAGGAATGCAGCGAATCTGATGACTATTACATACCATATTTCATGTAAACATTTCGAAACAAAAAAAATAAAAAAAAGGTAAGTATTTATGTTTGTGTGTTCTAACTTTTTTTGCCGTAGGCTCTCAGCTAACCCTTAATGCCGTAGGCGCGCGACCCTTCATGCTGTAGGCGGGGGGTTCACGGGGGGCACAGCCCCACGTAAAAAAGTGTTAGCAACAACACACAACAACACACAACACATACACAACACATACACAAGACGCGATATATAAATGCGACATACATGATATGAATTACCTGTGTTTAGTATACTTACTTTGCTTATACGCGACGCTCCCATGAAATCATCTTGATGTTGAACTTTGTTGGTGACGGGCGTCCGCTTGCATATTTGACGGGGTGAAACTTGACATTGAATTCTTGTGCAAGCTGATTGAGGCAAATACGCTCAACGTCGTTCTCGCGCTTCGATGTCCAGTTAAAACGCGTTTTTGAGAATTCGAACTTGTTGCCATCTTTACTATGTGTTGAACCGATGCTTGAACTCATAGTAAGAGGCGATGCTTGCCACATTGTCATATACTCGCGCATGGATGCTGCAAAACTTTCGGGCGTTGAAATGTTGTCGGCGCGAAGTCCAACCACACCAGCAGCGACAAGTTGTTCACATGGGTTGCTTCGAACTGCCACGTTGAGGCGAAACATGCATTTCTTGGTCGTAGAGGGGATGCGTGCTTTCAAGTCGACAGAGCTCATTCCAATATCGCGCTTTGCATCCGTGTAGAAAATCACATAGAGGTGGCGAATGTTTGTGCCGGGCATAAGCAGTCCACGGAATCTTGAAAATGTCACGATGAATGTAAAGGGCGTTCCGTTTTCGTTTGCTCGTTCTGTATTTGTGGTATTTTTAGAGAAAGACTCGCATGTTTTCTTGTAGTAGTCGACCGCGGTCTGTGACGAACCACTTTTGCATTTTCTGATACAAACATTGTGACGAAGTGTGTCGTCTCCGGTCATCGGTGCACGAATTCTTTCGATGATTTCATCTTTTTGCTGCTCGGTCATGGTTTGGTGGTCGGCGATGATGGCGATGTTTTCAGGTCTTCTAAGTAGTTGCATGCATTCGCTGCGGATCAAATCATCGCTTGCGTCTTCATTTTGAAACGGAAGCCACTCGCGGTCTTGGTCTGCTGCATTGTGGTTGGGCCACATCAAACGAATGGGTGGCGTTTGTGTTTTGCCATGTTCCGTCGCATTGGCGATAGTTCCGCGACTTAAGCACGTTCCCTTTCTTGGCATAAGAATTGGATCCATAAACGAGCGCTGGATTTCGCAAGCGGATATCTCTTTCTTTGTGTCAATTTTGAGAGAGGATTCGGGGACAAAGATGAGAGGCGAGTAGTCCGCGCGCAATTTTGTGACATCGATGATGCTTTGGTCTTGGCCTGCTCGGTTGCGATACCCACACATGCGCCCAAGAAGACCCTGAACGACTGCGTCGGTATTTGACATTCTGGCTCCTTCCCAAACAAAGTTCACGTAATACTTGGGAACAACTTTGCCGGCGCGAAGGCAGCCGCGCACGATAATGATGGTAGGTCTTGTGGGTTCATCTTCCATACAAGTGTAAGGAATTACGCGGCGCGTCTTGGCGTTGAGTTCTTGTTGTTCCTTTCGTGTGATGGCGATGTCGCGGGATTCGGAGGTGTATTGCAAAACGTCCCATCCATTTTCGGCTGCCAAATTGCGAATGTGGCGCTCTGTTTCGTGGTTTGCGCGACTTGTGTTAAGACGCATCATCACATATGTGTTGCGGTTTGGGGATGGGCAACGTGTTTGATGGACAAGGTCAACAAACTTTCTGCGGTTTTCGAGGCTGGTAAGGGAAAACGTCGGCATCATTTGCTTGTTGGTGTTGTAGTAGACTTCGGTGCCGACATATCCTTCGCCAGGTTCGAGTGTGACGACAATTTTTTCGAACGGGGTTTCCTTGTGTGCAAGTGACGCGATTTCGGAGTATGGCGTGGCGTCGACTGAAACCATATAGCAGTTGTTAGTATTGAGAGCTTCCGGATTTCCGTCCATACTGATGTTGAATCTTCGAAGAAAGGCGGCCAGCTCTTGGTCGATTCGCTGGACAAGGTGGGTTTCGTCGCAAATGATGAGAGCGTTTCGGATGCAAAAGTTGTTAGCGTTTTTGAAATCTTGACGAAAGAATACCTGAATTGTTTGCTCTTCGTCTTGGCGTTCGTGTTCGCGTGTGCGGTAATACTCGGGGTTGTATTTTTGTGTGTCTTCTTCGGCTTGTTGGCGGAGTGTGAGTTCGTTTGATCCGCAAATAATGTATGCGTGTGTGATGTCGCCGTTTTCAAACATTACGCGAATCAGACGATGGAATGCTCCTGTTTTTCCGGCCTGACATTGTGCACGCAAGAGAGCATAACGAATGCGTGTTTGCAGGAACTTTTGGCGAATGGTATCGGCGCAGGTGACTTGTTGTTCTGAAAACATTTGTTGATTTTGTTCTTGTTGTTGAATATAAAACGTCTAGAAGTTGATAAATATGTGTGTAAACCTATTTTATTCATTTAGATTTATAAAAACGTTTCAATTTTCTGGCACAGGGGACTCCGTCCCCCGTAAGCCCCCTGGCCTACGGCTTTTGAGGTGCGCGAGCCTACGGCACAGGGGGCAAAGTGACCTTGTATCGTTGTATAGTTATGTATATCTCTTTCTCTATATAAAGTTTGGTTGTCCCTGTCTCTGTGTTCTCGGCGACATCAACCTGAGATGCCATCGTGCCGCCCCATTCGGCGCATTCTGCTCGTTCCTCCTCCAGTATTTCTGCATGATTGTGTAGAGCTGCTTCGCGTGCTTCTTTGTAACTATAGTAGAGAGTTGGGCACAGCTCGCCGTTTTCAAGAACCACATACACATAGTGCGTTGCCATTGATGTTGCCATTTCTGTTTCACTGCAGTCCACAACACCATATAAAAACATTTCAATTTTCCGGGACAGGGGACGGAGTCCTCTGTGTCACTGGGCAATCACGTGACTCCGGCGCTTCTTTTTCCCCGAAATCCGCCTCCCCTATTTTGGTGCCAAATGGGGCCTATATAGGAAATCGAGAAATGAGTGACAAATTGAGAAATCGGTTATAAAAATATGCCGTAGGCACGCGACCCTTCATGCCGTAGGCGGGGTCTTACAGGGGTTTACCCCTGTGAAAAAAAAGTGGTTTTAAGCCACAACACCACTAAACTATTCTTGCTGGTGGTTGGTTTCGATCCAACGTCCTCCCCGTTATGAGCGGATAACCAACCCTCTGTCGGACCATTGCGGGTCGATTGAGGCGAAGGTTGGGGGTTTTAGGCGCTCTTCCGCTGAGCTACACCGGCTAGTGTTTGTTGCTGTATTGACAGCGTGGCAGATTCTTGTAAATCTGCGAATGATAATACCCCCTGCAAGTTTTGATCTTGCGACCCCCAAGTTATGAGCCTGGGTGCTCTTCCTCTGAGCTAAAGGGGTGAAGTGTTGCTGTAGTGACAGCGGAGCTGGTTCTTGTAAACCTGCAAATGATAAATACCGGCAGTAGGTCTCGATCCTACGTCCTCAAGGTTATGAGCCTCGCGCGCTACCTCTGCGCCATGCCGGTGAAGTGTTGCTGTAGTGACAGCGTGTGCAGCTTCTGATAAAGCTACGAATGATAAATACCCCCTACAGGTGTTGATCCTGTTACCTCAGGGTTATGAGCCCTGCGCTCTTCTGATGAGCTAAGGGGGTGAAGGGTTGCTGTAGTGACAGCGTGGGCGGGGTTCTTGTAAACCTGTGAATGATAAATACCCGACTATCTGTATCAATCGGTGAGTGACGTCGGTCGGGCGTGCTACATTTAACGTCCTTAGCTAGACGAGAGCAGGTTCGCACCACTCATGGCTACATTTAACGTCCTTAGCTAGACGAGAGCAGGTTCGCACCACTCTTGCTACATTTAACGTCCTTAGCTAGACGAGAGCAGGTTCGCACCACTCTTGCTACGTTTAACGTCCTTAGCTAGACGACTAGCTTCTGTAAAGCTAGCTAATGATAAATACCGGGAACTGGGATTGAACCAGTGACCTCGGGGTTATGAGCCCCGCGCGCTCCCTCTGCGCCATCCCGGTCAAGGGGTGCTGTGGTGACAGCGAGGCAGATTCTTGTAAACCTGCGAATTGGAAAATACCGGGGGTAGGTTTCGATCCTACGTCCTCAAGGTTATGAGCCTTGCGCGCTACCCCTGCGCCACCCCGGTGAATTGAATTATCGAGTCAACATCTATTGGATTGGTTGTTGGTGTTGACCGATGCATTCCTATTTATCGTTTCTTTTTACTTCAATTTTCTGGACGCATAGTGAAACCCAGGAAATCGCGAATTCTTACAGGGGGCTCCGCCCCCCGTGTGCCCCCCACAGGGGACTCTGTCCCCCGTAAGCCCCCTGGCCTCCTGCACAGGGGACTCCGTCCCCCGTAAGCCCCCTGGCCTACGGCACTAAGGTATGAGTGCCTACGGCACAGGGATAAAAACACCTGTGAAAAAGTGTTGGAACAAAAAACAAACAAACAAAAACAAACAAACACACAAACACACAAACACACAAACACAAATGCAAAGACTAAACATTATTACCTATTATTGAATTATGAATTATTTTCTCACCTTTCTCACCTTTCTCTCGTTTGTGCAGCTTTCTTTCTGCATGATGTCCTCAACCGGTTAACAATCACCCCCTCCTGCGAAGTAGTCGTCGCATGCATTGCACGTGAGTTCCATTTTTTCGTCATTGAAGTAAGCGTGGAAGTGTGCTCGGTCGTCAAGTCCTTCATCACACGATGAGCACAAACCGAATTTGTGTTTGCCCGATTTTATTGCACGTTCTTCGGGTGTCAGTTTGAAGTTGAAGGGGGAGCGTGAGGAGTCTTTGGCGACGACGACGCCGACGACGTTTTTGTGCTCACCGATCCATTCCGTAAACAACTCACATGCTTCTTCCGTCGTAATTTTCCAATCTGCAAACAGCCCCGCAATTTCGTTGAAGCTTTTTTGCTGTTCTTGTTCTGGTTCTGGGTCCAATATATCGTCGGCAATTATTCCTGAATCGCGGAGCGTGACAATAAAGGAACATGCCTGTTCCGGCGTGATTTTGTCATCCGCCAACAGCTCGGCTGTTCGCTTGAAAAGGTGTTGTTCTTGTTGTTTTCTGTTCATGTCCGTGTTCGCTGTATTCTATTCTTTCAAGGAAAAACATTTCAATTTTACGGGGGTTACACCCCCCCGCGTGTGTGTGTTTAAAAAAAAAGTGGGGTGGTTTTATAGCTACTGCTACCACCAAACTATGCTCGCCGCGTCCAGGTGTTGTGTTGTGTCTGCTTACTTACTCGGTGGCGGTGTCGTCGTTCCACGTGTTTTGTTCTTCGTTGAACCAGTGTCCGCTTTCGTATCTTGTGCACTTCGTGTGAAACGTGTCGCTGCACACCATGGTCTGCGTTGAAGATGTCGGAAATCCGCAGTTGTTGCAAAAGGGTTCGCAGGGTATCATGTCGTTCGGTGCGTCTGCCGTAACGAAGCATTTCACACCAAAGTAGTCGTAGGTGTATTTCCGCATTTGTCGTGCCGCGGTCTGGTTTGTAGCACTCAGTGCCATTGCAGTCCAGTAATTGCTTGAGGCTTCCATTGTTGTCGTCATTGTTTCGATGTTGTTTGTTGTTGTTGGTAGAGTCACTGCATTCTACTGGATGATTGAAAACATTTCAATTTTACGGGGGACTCTGCACAGGGGACTCTGTCCCCCGTTATCCCCCTGGCCTCCTGCACAGGGGACTCCGTCCCCCGTTATCCCCCTGGCCTACGGCACTTAGTGATGTGTGAGAGCCTACGGCGCGTCCGCATTTCCATTTTCAAACAAACGATTATGCCGTAGGCTGTGGGGGGTTCACGGGGGGCGAAGCCCCATGTCGAGAAATGAGTGACAAATCAATAAATGGGTTATGA
>Ga0164293_10002287_pt1 | contig 16241 bp, 16 predicted proteins | sample GEODES118metaG_FD_111487 | JGI IMG/M metagenome (GOLD analysis project Ga0164293, IMG submission 111487) | Eutrophic lake water microbial communities from Lake Mendota, Wisconsin, USA - GEODES118 metaG | ecosystem: Environmental > Aquatic > Freshwater > Lake | place: USA: Lake Mendota...
CAAAGATCGTCTTTTCGTCAACTATCAATTGTTTAAGGACTATCACATTAATTTTCCAAGTTTTCGATTGTTTAACAACCGAGAAATGAAGGGTGAGCCCGCATTTGAGTTTACATCGAGGGGAACCCTGGAAAAGGGTGAGTTAAAATGTGCTCTCGATAGTTTCGGCTGTCAGCATGGGCCAATCTACAAAAGACCGTGGGGTCATAGGGATGGTGGACATTATGCTGTTTATTTTCCAATTGAAAAACATATCGATGATACAAATTTTGAAATAAAGTATGGTGGGCAGTCTTATTTTTTAAGTCTTTCAAATTTAAAAGACTATAAGCCGATTGTAATAAAGTTTAATAGCACTGAGCATCAGAATTCGAAGAATTATTGGATTCAAAAGTCACATCCTAATTTGCTTAAGAAATTCAAAGAGAAGATGCCTCGCTTTGAAGAGGAAAAGAAAAAAGCTATTGTTTGCTTGCGCTCTCAAGACAATAAGTGTGTCGAAAAGTACTCAATTGAAAGCAGTTTAGTTTCATTAAAAGAAACCTTCCTTGAGTCTGGTGATGTGAGTACGGACTCCGAATATTACAAACAATTGAATAGCTATGATTATACTAACAAAAACATGAATGTAAGAAATGCACTAGCAGATTGTTTAGAGAATGGTAAAATCTTAACTGATGTTTTCACTAATCCTGTTGGCGACATGCTTGCTACTGCTGCAGATTTCTATTCGACCGCTCAGATAGATTTTGTTGAAGGGCTGAAATTAAACTTTGAATGCTCGTTCGGCTTTAAAACTGATAAGTCAGGAGAGGTCAAATCGATACAAACTTGGTTTTCATATCAATTAGATATTTGATGCAATTAACGACTCGTTACTATTGGCGCTATCTTGGCGCTAAAATGCCCGAAAATAGATAAAAAAAGATGAAAACAGACAACAAGGCTTGGACTCGAAAATTGATCTAACGCTAATAAATTGTTGTATAAACTGGCAAAAACACTGAACTTTTCAAACTGGCTCTGAGCACTCCCTTCCTGGGCACCATTTAGAACAGTACACGAACCGGCATGGTTCGGTTCGTGTACTGATCTTTCAAAAAATCCAACATTTTTTAGTTTCTGAACTGGGGCATAGACCCCGAGTTTGATTTTCGTTGAATGAATCTCCGCAAATTTTATCAGACTCCCATACACGGCCCGCTGTTGATCTGGTGTGGCCTTCCCTAAGTTCTGAACTGTTCTTCTGATTTTGAATATCAACCCTTCGCGATTTACTTCAAGAGCTGCCATCTGATTTTCCTGTGCCTTGAGATTGGCAATGGCGATCTTATGCTCAGTAATACTCTCAGCATTGGCCTTCATCTGCTTGTATAGATGGTCAGTGGAAACCTCTTTAGGAAGCTCCGAGAGCCTTTCTACAAGGTTCTGATTACGTCGTTCAAGAGTCAGGATGTCGTTTTGTAATGTTTTAAGTTTCCCTTGGACGGCCGGTAGCCCAGATTGATTGCCTTTAAGATAAATCTCAAGAAAGTGATCTAACTTTTGCTCGTCGCTGAGAAATTCCTTGAGTGACTTCAAAAGAATATCTTCGATCTTCTCAACCCTGACACTTTCCACTTGGCAGCGTTTCAGATGGGTAATGCCATCGCTATTAAGTTGCCTTGGATGTCCATAATAAAAGTGCTTCTTGCCTCCACGTCCGGTGCCAGACTTTCCGCCGAGGTGTTTTCCACATTCACCACAAACCAAGAGTTCTGTTAACGGAAAGGCATAGGTTTTCTTGTCATAAGGCTTAAGTTTGTTCTTATTCAAGGCCAGTCGCTCTTGAACTTGCTGGAAGAGTTCATCACTCACCAGTGGTTCCCAGGTCGCTTTGACAAGCTCTAGTGTTTTTCCTTTCGAGACACCAATCTCTCTAATCCCGATGTACGCACGATTTGTTAAAATCCTTTGAAGTGCAGTGACCGTGATCTGCCTCGCACCTTTTTCAATCCCATGCTTGTTCACAAATCGTTTCGTGAAGATCCCTTGCTTGGTCAACTCCAAACAAGTTTGTCGAACAGAACCTATTTTTAAGAAGAGCTCAAAAATCTCTTTGATTTGCTTGCTCTCAACAGGATGAGGGAGCAGTTCACTTTTATTTTTGTCATTGCGATCAAAACCAAAAGGAATGGAACCACCATTCCAAAGCCCACGCTTGGCACGGGATTGCCAATTGGCCGCAATTCTTTCGGCCGTCTGCTTTCTTTCAAACTGGGCAAAATTAATCAGATTGAAGACCATTAACTCACCGGCCGCAGTGGTCGTGTCGAATTGTTCTCTGAGCGTAATAAAACTGGTCTTATGTTGCTTAAACATGTCCCACAGCTCACAGAAATCCCGGATGCTTCTGGATAAGCGGGATAACTCTGTCGCCAGAATAATATTCACCCTGTGGCTTTTAACGTCAGCGAGGAGACGCTGAAATTCAGGGCGCTTCATGTCTTTGGCCGATCTGCCTTCGTCACAATAAAAATCAACGATGACACCCCAAGAACCATCACGCCTGTTCTGAGCTTCAACGTATTCTATGAGCCTTTGTTTCTGAGACACCAATGATCCATCCTGAATCCTGGCCTGCTCTTCCGTGCTAACTCTTAAATAAATGGCCACTCTTTTCATGCGACACCGTCCTCTGCTTCTTCCTCAAAATCTAACCCATCATCCATTTTCAGTAAAACCTCGATTAAATCTCTTGCCTTCTTCTCATAAATCTCACCTAGTAGCCCAACATGAATGAATTCAACTTCACCCATTATTAACTCCTTCGTACTAAATTTCTCTTATCTTCACCGCCGCCCGACACCCGATCTTCTTTCAACCGTGACCCCTTCCTCTCAACTTGTTGGGGGGGAGGGGTCACGGTTGGCCTCCAAAAAAGGAGGCGTGAAAAGGCGGCGGCAAGTTCCTTTAATCAAAAAGGAAAAATCGAATTGGCCTCATTGGCTGATCAACAAAGAAGTGTTCCTCTTGGAGCCGCCTTAAGGAACACTTCTATCCAGCATGAATCGGTGGCATTGACCTCCTAATGAGACATTTGGTGGCGTGTCCTAAAAGCTCTAATGCAGGCCCATGCCAACTATGTAGGGAAAAGGATGTGAGGGGCATGTGCCTTATTTTTAGAGGCTTTGGAACGGTTGCGCCTGAGATACTTCTGAAAGACCTTTCGGAAATCGAAATCCTCCTTTCGAAATTCGAAATCCTAGAGAACAGAGTTTGGTGGAGTATAGGTAGAGGCGCGGGGTCGTGATTTCGAAGAATTAGGAGGTATGTCGCAATGGACGGAGTAAATAGCCTTGATTAGAGAGACAAAGGGCATCTGTTCAAAGGCCGGAGCAAAAGCATTAGGCTTCAAACACCGATGACGTAGATGCAATTTTCGTATACGTTTAAAAGATGACTGAGAACTTAACTTTCCGCCTTGTAACCGCTGACGACGCAAATCAGATTCTTGAAATCTATGATCCTATTGTGAGAGCAACCTCGATTTCGTTCGAAGAAACGCCTCCTTCGGAGGCTGATATAAGGATGCGGATTGAGAGACTTACTTGTAGCCATCCGTGGATTGTAGCTACCGATATAAAATCACAAGTCGTGGGTTATGCATATGCAAGCCCACATCGAGAGCGCGCGGCATATAGGTGGTCGGTCGACGTATCTGCGTATGTACGGGATGGATTTCGAGGTTTGGGAATTGGAGGTCAGCTATATGATCGGCTTTTCAAAATCCTAAAGCATCAAAACTACTTTCGTGCGTTTGCTGGTATCTCATTGCCGAATGAATCAAGTGTCACCCTTCATGAAAATGCTGGATTTAGACATTTAGGAACCTATAGGAACGTCGGCCATAAGTTTGGACTATGGCATGACGTTGGTTGGTGGGAACTCACCTTGCGCTCCCCAGAGCTGAATCCCGCTGAGCCAATTCCGGTTCGTGAAGCCCTTCTACAGTCACTCCTGTGAATTAAAATCACTAGTTTCTTGTTCACGGCCTTAGTTGAAACATAAATAAAATCGAACCAGATGTAGACCCTAAAACCTACATCTGGTTTTTCTTATGAAGCCAGTTCGTCGGCAATATCAACATCATTAGAAAGAATTTCTAAGAGCCTCGCGGCTGCACCGTCAGGTGTCCGCTGTCCTTGTTCCCACGCCCTGACTGTGGCCGGCTTCACATTCAGCAGTGAGGCAAAGACAGGTTGGCTCATCTGGAAGACTTCTTCACGTAGTTTTTTGATTGCCTGCTTAGTCCACTTAGGAGCAGGACGAGATAGTCTACGGGAGATTTCCTTGCCCGCAAGTTCACCTCGCTCCATAGCAGCGGCTTCTTTGAGACTTTGTAGTAAGCCATCGGCCATACGTTTCTTTTTCATTTTTTCTCTCCCTTGATAGAACTGACTAAGTTCTTAAAAGCCCTCTTCTCATTCGCACTCAGGTCCTCTGCTTCGTCTTTCCCATAGAGATAGAGTAGGTATGTAACCTCTCTGTCTGGCAGGTCAAGATAGATCACTCGCAACCCGCCCCGTTTGCCTTTCCCGCGAGATGGGTCAGGCATACGAAACTTTCTAAGGCCACCCGTGCCCGCGATAGTGCTGCCAATCAAAAGGTTTTCAAGAATGGCATCCTGGATGGATCTCAGGATGTTGGCATCTCCGTAGGATTCAACTTTTTGCGTAAATGTAGGTGTTTCCTTAAAAACGCGCTTCATAATACATAGTATTACATAATACCATGTATTAGTCCAGGGTTATATTCTGACGAACAAAGCATTCCGAAGCTCCAATGGTACGGGCAACCCTTGAAAAGCTTTTATGAGTAGCTAGGAGGGCCTGCAATTGAGCTGGAGTCAGCACCTTAGGCTCAGGATAGTCAGTCAGCTCGAATGTAACCACGACAGATGGTTCGTCTACTTGGTCGGCTTGGGCACCAAGATATAAAGAAGCCTCGAAGATGTTAAAGTCTTCGGGGCTTTTTTGTTTTTACCTAAGCTTGATCTTTACGTTTAAAAATATGATTGAAAGGCGTTAAGGCATCCATCATAGATAACATCTTTGGATTCCTACTAGTGCAAACAAAGTGAGTACAGCCATGGCCCTCACCCGTCTTCTGAGTGAAATTCATGAGATGAGAGAGAAGTCCCCTTCCCTGGAACTGAGGGAGAACAGCAACACTGTGGATGAATCCATTTTTCTTAATGCAACTCAGGCCCGCAATTGCCATGGGTTTGTTTTTAGAATTTTTGATCACAATGAGTAGGATATGGTGTGATATCAGTTTGTTGAGTTTAAGCCATCGTTTAGTAAAAACAGAATCAACGCCAAACACTTTTCCGGCGGTTTGGTTATAGAGTTCCTGTCCTTGCTTTGTTTCGAACGAGTGGACTTCAAATCTAAGGTCATAATTAGGAGGGAGTAGAATTTTAGGCTTCCACAGATGACAGACTTGATATTCTAGAATTTGATACCCATGTGCTTTCCAAAAATTTTGATCAACTTTTCCCTCAATTGAGAGATAACGATCTTTCCATTTCTCATTTGAGAGATGTGATTCAAGAGCTCTTAGTTTTTTTTCATTAAAACTAACATCTCCAAACACATGACTTGATAGTGAATAATGGCAATAGGGCGCCAAAAAACTTCTAAAGCCATTTCCTTTAAAGCGCAATTCCCGAGCACCACTGTCTGCCCAAATGGATTCAAGAGATGGAAGGGAGTTTTTCTTGTTTTTTGTATTCATCTTTAGATCCTTAGTTGGTTAAAGTTGTATTAGAATATTATGAAAATGAATTTAGTAGAGAGATTCTTTTTAAAATTAAGCAGACATTATGATTCGAACCCATTTAAAAATTATCTTGCAGACTATCGGCCTGATCTTGCTGTTAGGAATTCCATTAGGTCTTTTGCCCTATTTTTTAATGGATAAAACACAACAGATTTTAGCGCTGGTCTTTAATTCTCTTATTTTGAGTGCCCTGATATTTTGGATGTTTGTAAAAATAGATTATGAGAAAAAAATGGCGGCGAAGACGGCTGGTTTAATGTTTGGAGTGGTTTTTACCAATACGCTCCTTAGTTTTGCGGCCAAAAGGAATTACCAACTGACGGACTTAGAATTTCCTCTGTATATTTTGATTTTCATCTTGCTTCTCGCGGCCCTTGTTGCAGATTTTATCTGGCAGGAGAAAAAAACTTCTTAAACGAATGAACTTCGTTTTTAAGTCGTTGTCGTTTTAGAAAAAAATTCACTGTTACACAACTTCTCTCATTCGCACCTCTCAGAAACGGTATGACTGTCCCATAAACTTATTTTCTGGGATGGTTAATATGAAAGCGTTGATGACGGTGATGATTCTCTCTCGCTAAGTGCAATGGCGAAAACGATAACGGTGAAAGTGGTCGATAAGAATGATCATCCGGTGGTGGATGCGCCGGTGTACTTGGAGATTTTGAAGAAGACGACAGAGTTCAGTGGGCGAGGAGGGCTGCCGTTTCCGCGCTCGATTCACGTTCATGGACTTGATCGTGTGGTGAAGACCAATGCATTAGGAGTTGCGCAGGTGAATATCGATGTGCCACCCAACTTCAGAGATCCGATTTATCAATTAGGCGTCAAAGTGGTCGGTCGCTCGCGTTCAAATAGCATCTGGTCAAGCGTTGATCTGGGCCAAGGTGGCCCTTATGAGACCGGCTCATTTGTCATTCAAGAAGAGTACTGGAACCTTAAACTCACCCCTAAAACCATTCCTTCACACATCACATTTAAGACCTATTATGGCCTTGCGAGCGATGTTCCTGCGCAAATTCAAAGGGCCCTCGATCAGCTACGCCAATATGAGGTGGTACCAGGCTACTGGGGTGAGTAATTTCTTCGGCCTGGGCCCTCTATAGGGCCGATCGAAGCTAAAATTAAGCATGCGTTTTTGGTGGTTTTTGGTCCTTATTCCTCTCTATGCACACGCCGGGATTTTTGGCGCGGACTCACGCGTGGAAGCTTATCAGGCGGATAGTGAAGTCTATCAGCGCGCTCGTGCGACTCCTGCACTGATTCGCGAAGAGATGCTGGTTAAAGAGGGTGAGAGCTATATCGCTAAACCCATATCTCTACAGAAGATGGGGATGTGCTCGGATACCGCCTTTGGAGCACAGAAGTCGCTGGCCAATTGTTCAGCAAGCCTGATTGCTCCAGACATCATTCTCACCGCCGCTCATTGTATTGAAACGCAAGGGGCGGATAAGTGTGGCAACTATCATATCGTTTTTGATTATGCAGAAGGTGAATCGACTGATCGTTTTAATAAGGAGCAGGTCTTTCACTGCAAAGATGTTCTCTACTACAAATACGACCTATGGAACGACAAAGAAGACCTGGCCATCATTCAATTGGATCGCGCGGTGACTGATCGTGCACCGATCAAGCTCTCATCTGCGGGGCCTAAAGTCTCGGAGAGTGTCACACTGTTGGGTTACCCCTTAGGTATTCCACTAAAAAGTGTTGATGATGGAGTGGTGAGTCTCGTGAATGCTCCACAATTAAGTTTTCGTCATAACCTTGATACCTTTTCTTGTAACTCCGGCGGCCCGGTGTTTAACGGAGAAGGTGAGCAGATTGGTGTGTTAGTGCGTGGAACGGGAACAAATTTTGATACTCGTCCCGGTGCCGGCTGCTACGACTGGGGGAAATCCGGTGAAAAGGACTGGGCCGAGGCGAATTCTCTATTACATCTCAAAGCTATTTTTAAGCAGCTTTTTTAAGACGATCAAGTCCATCTAAAATGAAAACGCGGATGAGTACTTGGTAGGGTATGCCTTGAATTTCAGCAACAGCTTTTAGTTCTTGAATCGTTTTCTCATCAAGCGCCACACTTGTAGGTTTTTTCGGTGAGGATTTAAATCGCTTCATCGCTGCTAGGATTTTGTCAGCTTCTAAAAGAGTTTCTGATTCATATTTCTTGAGTGATTTTGCGTAAGATTTCTTCATACTTTCTCCCTGTTAAACAATAACACTATTAAGACACTATGATAATAGTGTCTATTGGTATTGCTGAGCGAAATACTACAGATTAGTTGATGGCATGATACCGCAGCAGTTTGCTGGGTATTAGGCAGTTTTTTCTCAAAGGCCCTTAGCTATTCAGTCCCTCCCTAATCCATTCCGATACAGCTTCAAACTACTTCTAAGGATGGAAGATGAAGCTGCTATTTATTGTCACAAGTATATTCATTTCATTTCAGGCCATGTCTCACTCCGATGGCTCGGCTTCTAAGAAAAAACCTAACTTCTTTCCCGCTGAACTAGGCTTTGCTGATCAAGTCGCCACGCAGTTTATAAAAGTGGTGGGTGGCAAGATGACCGGCTTTAGCAAAGGTTCGAAAGAGAAAGAGAAGACGCTCGCTTCTTACAGCATCATCGAAGCGGTGATGAACTCAGAAACTTTTAAAGAACGTGTCATTAATTTTAAAAACTCTCAAGGTCAGCGCAGTTATACCTCTAATAAAGGTCTGACTAACGAGCAGATCTATGAATTTTTGATGACGGGTAAAGAGTTGATCCGAGGTGAATCGACCTTGGGTGAAATGAACTTTGATGTGAACCGCTATAATCGTTGGTGGAGTAAGGTGATTGGTTATACTAACCCAGGCAAGACCAACACCATTCATGTCAATGGCCGCTTCTACTCGAAGTATTCAGTGACTCAAATCGCATCGAACATCACGCACGAATGGATCCATTTGAATGGCTTTTATCATGACTCGGCAAGAGACCATGATTCAGTCCCATACGCAGTGGGATACATTATGGAAAGCCTAGCCGAGCAGTACGTGCGCGATGGGTATATTGATTAGTTCCTAGCGATAGAAAAGCGTCGAGCGCTTGTGATCGAAGGGTTTGATGACCTCAAGACAAAGAGCATGGCGCTTTTCTTCGCAATAAGGTTTAAGAATTTTCTCTACCACCAAAAAATGCTGCTCGCTGTATCTTTTGCCCCGCCACTTTGCTACCAACGTTTCAATACTTTCATCCGCCTGCTGAAACATTTGATGTTTGATATAAAATGAACTCAAAAGAAATTGGGGTACTATGCCCATTTGCGAAATCTTCTCAAGGGCGTTACGACGCTCTTCAAAGCTCAGGTCTGTTTCATAAAAGAGCATATAGGCCTGCAGATTAATCTGACTTTTTCCGGTGTAACTAAAGGCCGGGCATTCGTAGTTATAGATAAAGTCTCGTGCCGCCTTGTCAGTGGGGAGCTGCTCGTTTTCATAACTTACTGAGAGATATATCGCTGCTGCTAAACAGGATGGTCTTCGCTCAAAGCTTCTCTTGGCCAAAAGATAATCGTCATTCCATTGTTGCACTTGATGAATGTTAAGTGCGCTCCAAAGAATTATGGCGATGATGGCGATTTGTGAGAGGTATTTGAGCTTAAAACTTTGCAGCAGTGGGATGAAAAGTATCAGCACTCCGGTGGCAGGCACCAGAAGATAGCTATCAAAGAGCATGGAAGGTTTATTGAGAATGACGAGCAAGGGGAGTAGAGCAAAACTGCCCCAAATGAGGATGAAGGAGGAAGCGATTTTGCGTTTATGCAAAATATAGAAGAAGCATACGATGAGGGGAATACCTACGAGCGTGCTCCAATGAGCGAGCGTGTATGTGAAGGCGAGCAGATAAGGGATAAAAATTTGAAAAAAGTAATGTCCTAAAGCGAGGATCATATCGGAGAAGGCGAAGGCCTCGTTGGTTTTTTTTCCATAATAGGTCAAGAAAACCGGACTCTGAGTGTAGTAGAGATAGTTGAGAGCAATTCCTGCCACCATGATGATCAAAGCAGGGGCGAGATACTTGAATTGAGTTTTAAGATTCTTTTTCTGCCAACAATAAATCAGTGCCCACAGTGACCACAGCACATTGATAGGTTGGGAGAGTATCGCCAGGAGTGCATAGCTCGCCACGAGGAGAGAGGCCTTGAGATTGAGTGGAGAGTAAGCGCGAGTGAGGCGCTCGGTGGCAAGCAGAGTGAAGAAAAATGAGAGGAGGTGTTTACGCGCAATTCCCCAACCCACAGTTTGAGAGAAGAGTGGGTAAATCGAAAAAAGTGCAATGATAAGAAAGAGATATTGTGACTTAATTGTTGGATGGATATTTTTTAGAATTTTTTCTAGTACAAACAGCGAAGCGATCCACCACACCAGATTGTGCAGGATCATAGAATTAAAGCCAGTCGAGTTGAAAATACTGATATCAATCAAAAGGCTTAAGTCTCGAATCGGCTGAAAATCAAGCGTGAAGAAATGAAATAAGAATTTAAAATACTCACCGATTGAGCTGGCCTTAAGTAAAATCGGAATTACCAATTGAGCATCAGGATTGACCAGTGTCGCTGGGTGCAGGATAGGCCAGTAGCTGATAAGCGCAAGTACGGTGAGCGCTGCGAGCTTCACGGGCCAGGTTAATTTCGACACCAGGTCTTTCATCCTAAGATGATAAGTTAATTAAAACGAAGACCTCAACTGAATTAGTGATCGTGGCTAATTAAAACGGCTTACGACTACGGCGTTCAACGTTGCGCGCTTTTTTCATCAGCTGCACATCTCTGAACTCGAGATCTTTTTGTTTTTTCTCGGCGTCGATTTTTTTCGTCACACTGCTGGCCTTGAGGGGAGTCGCCATTTTGATTTTGAGCGTGCGTCCATCGACGATGCGGTTATTAAGTGCATCCATCGCTTTTTTTACGTCTTCAGTCGTGGCCAGTTCTACAAAGGCCATGCCACGCGATTGCATGGTGGTCGGTTCCATGATGATTTTAATATTTTTAATGCGTGCAAAAGGGGCCAAGAGGCTCTTGATACCGTTGCGGTCACGCTTGTAACTTAAATTGCTTAAATAAATGGTGGTATTCATGGGCGTGTTTTCGCTTATTTAACACGTTTGGTCAACGGTCTTTTTGGAAGGATTGCCCACTGTACTTAATTCCCCAGTGATGTCAGGCTAATAGCATGAAAAAACTAAGCTTTATTCTCGCTTTCTTGATCCTATCACCTGTCTGGGCCGCACCGGTCTCGGTGCTAAATTTTAAGGTCGATGGCCAGAACTACACAGTTCAAAAGCTCACCGATGGACTGGGTATCATCTGGGCGATGGAGTTTCTCTCTCCCACAAAGATCATTTTTACGGAGCTATCGGGCAATATTCATATCCTCGATTTAGCTACCGGGGTGACTCGCCAAATGAAAAACCCACCCCAGGTGCATGTCGCTACTCAAGGTGGGTTACTAGATATTGCCCTTCATCCCAAGTTTGCTGAAAACTCATGGGTCTATGTGACCTATGCCAAACGCATCAGTGGCAAACAAACGACCGCACTGGCTCGTGCGAAACTTAATCTCGCCAAAGAAGAATTCTCTGATTGGCAGGATATCTTTTTGGCCAAACCAACTTTTAATACCGCTCACCACTATGGCTCTCGGATCGCTTTTGATGATAAAGGGTATCTGTTTTTAACAGTAGGAGATCGCGGTAATGAGAAGCTTGCACAAAGTCTTGCGACTCATAATGGCAAAGTTTTGCGCCTCAATATGGATGGCTCAGCTCCCAGTGATAATCCGTTTGTGAATCAGGCCGGGGCGCTTAAAGAGATTTGGAGTTATGGACACCGTAATCCGCAAGGGCTTTTCTTTGATAAGTCGACTGGAGTGCTCTATGAGCAAGAGCATGGACCGATGGGTGGAGATGAAATTAATTTGATCACTAAAGGGAAGAACTACGGCTGGCCTTTGATCACTTATGGCCGAGAATATTCTGGTGGCCCGGTAGGTGATGGCGAAACGGCGCGAGAGGGCCTTGAGCAGCCGATTAAGTATTTTCTCCCATCTATTGCTCCCAGTGGTTTGTTGGTTTATCGCGCCAAGAAATTGAAGCTCTTTCAAGACCGTTTTGTTTCAGGGGCCTTGGCATTACAGCACTTAAACGTTGTTGATGTGAAAGATTGTGCCACCGCCTGCGAGGATCGCTTGTTGTTGCCACTTAATGAGCGTATTCGTGATGTGATCATGGGCCCTGATGGTTTGGTGTATGCATCGAGTGATACCGGCCGCATCTATCGCATCCAGGAAGGTCAGTAATGAAATACTTATGGTTGTTACTTACGGTTTCTTGTTCGGGTATTAGTTTGAATGGTGTGTGGACACGCTCACCGGCGCAGACCAACTACACCGCTTGTCATGAGATAGAAGAAGAACTGTTAGTAAGAGAAGTCGATTACCGCTCGCTTCCTAAAACTTATGCCAGCGTCAAGCAGCACGTTTTTCAAAATCACTGCGCTTCTTGTCACTTTGGAGAGGGGGCCTATGCTCCGAGGCTCGATCAATATGAGTCCACTTTGGCAGCAGTGAACGTAGTGGAGCCTCAGAAGAGCCCACTGTGGGTGGCAGTTGAATCAGGCAAAATGCCGCCGAGTGCGCATCTACGCTCACGTGATCAATATGCTTTTGATTTTTTAAAAGCCTGGGTGGAAGAGAGAGCGCCTCGCTAGAAGCAGCCCTTCACATAGGAGCGGCCGCGTGAGTGACAGAAGGCGAGAGTTGAAGTGTGCAGTTGATGAAGCGCCTCATTAGCGATCTGCTCAGTTCTCAGCAATCGATCTTGATCCACAAAGAGCTCATTTACGGAAAGTTTACCTTGGTTAAATTGACCCAAGGTTGATTGATAAAGTTTGTTAGAGATCTTTAAGGCTTCTTTGCGCTCCAACCAGTTTTTCCAAGAAATTTTTAGATTGTTGTTTTCTGCGAGGAGTACTTCCTGCACACGTCGTTTTTCAAACTTCTGGCGAATCTCTTGTGCCTGTCTTTCTGCCAGTTCACGTTTGCGCGTCACTGATTGGTCGAACTGGTCAAAGAGAGGAAGAGTGTAAATAAGTGAAGTCCGCCACTCCCACAATTCTGCATCTGGAAAATCATAATAAGAGCGGGTGAAGGTAAAAGAGACATCTCCCCACATATTGGCAAGGGCGGCGTTTGATTCATAGGCCGCTGATTCAGCATTGAGAAAGGCTTCTTTGAACTGGGGTAATTCCGATACATCAGTACTGAGAGTCATCAGCTGATTTAGCCGTGTTTCACTGAGATCATTCTCCCAAGGATATTGGGTAGGGAGACTCTTGACGGCAAAACTTCTAAACTGTGCAGTGAGAGTATTGAGTCTTTGTTCGGAAACAAAGAGTTCAGCACGTGCGTTTGAGGCATCCAGTTGGACTTTCTGATAATCTTGCTGAGACATAATGCCTCTCTGCAATCTTTTAAAAGAAAGTTGTCTGGCTTCTTCTTTCATTTTGACGAGGCGATTAAGGATCTCTACGTTTTTGGCTTCTCGCAGATATCCTAATACGAGGTCGGCAATTTCAGCTTCGCGAATCATGAGCTGTGATTCTACGCGCATCAACTGGGCCTTTTCAGCATAACGATTCGCTTGAAATACGTTCCAGTCGCGACCAAAACTAAAAATATCTAAAGAGGCATTGAGCGAGCCGAATTGAAATTTATCCACATTGGTGGCGAGTGAGACGTTGTTTTTTTGTTCATTTTGTCCGTAGCTTAATGTGACTCGAGGGATGATCAGTTTCGAGAGACCTTGGTAGTAGAGAGCGTCGTAGACAGGTGTGGCGAGTTCTACCTCTTGAAAGCTGGGATCGTTTTTAAGAAATTCTTTTAAGATGCCGCGAAACTCGCTGGCAGCTTGAGTAGAAAAACTTACGAGTATAATGAGATAGAGCGCTTTCATTGCAGCGAAACCTCAGCGCTCTCATCAGTTACATCGATAGCAGTGCTAGTGGAGTTTAGCTTGTTCTCTTCAGTCAGTTGGGCCGGTCTTGGTGTATACAGCACCCACGGAACAATAAAGAGCGCCATCAGCGTTGAGAAGAAAAGACCGAATGCTACCACGATACCTAAGGGCTGCAGAATTTTACCACCATCTCCCCAGCCCAGAGCGATCGGTAGCATACCTAGCATGGTGGTGAGTGAAGTGATGAGAATCGGACGCAGACGAGAGCGACAAGTTTCACGAAGTGCATCTCTTGAACTCAGTCCTTTCTCTAAAAGTTGAGTGTAGACTTCAACCAAAAGAATAGCATTATTCACGGCAATGCCATTGAGCAGAATAATACCTAGGGCAGAGTTAAGTGAGAGAGTGGATTGAAAGGCGAATAAGGAAATCAGCGCTCCAATAAAGCCCAAAGGGATGGTCAGCATAATAATGGAGACGTAGCGAATGGATTGAAACTGCAGCCATAGTACGAGAGCAATAAGGATAAGTGAGATTATCAGTGAGTTTTTGAGTTGGGCCAAAGCAGCAAAGAGTTCTTTTTTAGGTCTGACCGTCTCAATGGTAACATCCTTTCCAGCGGTAATCTGGGCGGTATTATCTCTAATGAGTTTTTCGTAGCGAGTGCTTAAAATTTCCCACTTATCCTCTTCGTCTTTATCAAGTGTGGAGGTAATGATCGCCTGTTCGCGGCCATCTTGGCGGTAAATATTAGAGGCCACGTCGGCCAATTTGAATTCACCTAAGGCCGAGAGCGGAATGACTTTACCGCTCATTTTCAGTGGGTAGGCACCCAAAAGTTCGGGATCTTTATAGCGTTCATCAGCGAAGGCAATTGTGAGAGGAGTCATTTTGCCATCGACCATCATGGAGCCCGGTGATTTACCGTTTTGGGTATAAATCGTGAGATCGAGAATATCCATCATGGGAAGTTGCAGTTGACTCCAAAGATGCTCATAGGGAACGAAACGTAAAATGTTTGAACGTGGCTCAGAGGGAGTCGTATTAATCCGTTTGTAATCACCTTGCTCATTTAAGAAATATTTGAGGCGAGAAACACTTTGGCGAATATCTTCGTGCTTTGATCCAGTTAAACGAAGTTCGAGATGATTCATTTGAGGCAAAGGAAGTTCTGCTGGATTCCAGGCGTCGACATAGAAAAATTGTTCTGGGGTATTCTGTAGGAGCTCTTGTAGCGTTTTTACAGTGACCTTCATGTCACTTTTATCTTTCAAGCGCAGCATCACGTTGCCATTGGTTTTGCTATGCATTTGCATAAAGGTATAGGCGACTTTAGCGCCCACAACTTTCATCGCCTTAGATTCCACTTCTTGCAGGATGTTTTCCATCTGACGAGGAGCACTTGATTGAGGTGCCGTTACGGCCATGAAAATCCAGTCAGTGTCGGGAGTTCCGACGATTTCTTTGGGAAGTCGTGGGACAATTGTCCACAGGAGTAGGGCCGCTACTGCTATCGGTAATGTGATGGAAAGCCATTTGAGCTTAGGATATTCTAATCCTTTCTCCATGAACTTGAGATATTTGTTCTCAAGTTCATTCATGAAAGGGGCAAGTGGTGCTGGCTTCATGCGGGCATCTTTCATTAAAACGAGACGAATGGTGGGGACGACAAAAATCGCCACAAGACCCGAAACGGCGTGTGAGTAAATAACAGCACGAGCAAGATCACCTAAAATTGCATTGGTGAGATCGGTGGTCATTGCCAAGGGAATAAAAACAATCAAGGTGGTGGCAATCGATAGAAAAATAGGCGAAGCAACTTCTTTGACTGCCGACAAGATGATATCAAAGCGCTCTTGCCAGTTCATTTCGCCTGAGTTGCTTTTAAGCCACTCGGCCTGGCGTCTAAAAATATTTTCCATCACCACGACTGAAGCATCGACATTCATGCCGGCCGCAAGAGCAAGGCCCCCAAGGGATATGAGGTTAAGATTCATATCAGTTGCTTTCATAACGATAAAAGCAACGATCATGCTGAGTGGGATCTCTAATGCTGCAGTGGCGACGTTTTTAAAATTACCGATAAATAAGAAAAGCACGAGTACGGCCAGAAACGCCGCTAAGATCACGTCTTTCATTAAGTTTTGAATGGAGTTGCGAATAAATTCTGAAGGGTCAACTAAGACCTTGTACTCGACACCTTCAGGGAGAAGCTTTTCATGTTTTTTAACATGGGCCAAAACATCTTCCGCCATACGCTTAACGTTGGCGCCACTCTTAGGATTGGCGAATAGAATCAGTGATTCTTTACCATCCGTTTTAAAGGCACGACTTTGTTTTTCTGATCGGCCAATGGTGACTTCAGCAATATCTTTTAGAGTGATGCGTTTGCCATCTTGTAAAGCGACCACATGATTTTC
>Ga0164293_10002289_pt1 | contig 16235 bp, 15 predicted proteins | sample GEODES118metaG_FD_111487 | JGI IMG/M metagenome (GOLD analysis project Ga0164293, IMG submission 111487) | Eutrophic lake water microbial communities from Lake Mendota, Wisconsin, USA - GEODES118 metaG | ecosystem: Environmental > Aquatic > Freshwater > Lake | place: USA: Lake Mendota...
CGCGCTAGTTCGCTCCAACTGGTGATGCTGTAGACGGACGCTGTGATGCCCTCGGCGCAGAGCGCTTGAGCTGCTTTAATGACCTCAGTCAAAATCGCACCCGAGCCTAGTAAGGTCACCTGCGCCGTTTCTTTTTTAGCCCGATAGACATTAAACAGATACGCGCCACGGATAATGTCTTCGCGTACATTTTCTGGCAAGGACGGTTGAGCGTAGTTTTCGTTCATGAGCGTGACGTAATAAAACACATCTCGCTGCTCAACCATCATCTCCCGCACGCCCTGATCAATGATCACGGCCATTTCACCCGCAAAGGCGGGATCGTAGGCTTTACAATTTGGAATGGTGGCTGCATGGAGATGGCTTGAGCCATCCTGATGTTGTAGGCCCTCACCGCCGAGGGTCGTGCGGCCAGACGTCGCGCCCAGTAAAAATCCGCGCGGACGTTGATCCGCTGCGGCCCAGATCTAATCACCGACGCGTTGGAAACCAAACATCGAGTAATAAATATAAAACGGCAGCATGGCTAAACCATGCACGCTGTAACTTGTCGCCGCTGCGGTCCAGCTGGCGATCGCACCCGCCTCGGAAATACCTTCTTCGAGGATCTGGCCGTCGAGCGCTTCGCGGTAACTCAACACCGAGCCGATATCCTCAGGTGCGTAGCGTTGACCCACGCTCGAATAAATACCCACTTGTTTAAATAAATTGGCCATACCAAAAGTACGCGCCTCGTCGGCGACGATTGGGACGATACGCGGCCCCAGGACAGGGTCCTTGAGTAAGTTACCGAGCACGCGCACAAACGCCATCGTCGTGCTCATTTCCTTGCCTTCTGCGTGCGTGGCAAACTGGCTGTATTGCGACATCTCAGGGACAGCGATAATGTCACACGTGATCTCACGCTTGGGTAAATAGCCACCGAGAGCTTCACGGCGCTTGATTAAATATTGCATCTCCGGACTATCTGGGGCGGGACGATAAAAGCTCAATGTGGTCGCCTGTTCGTCACTCAAGGGCAAGTTAAAGCGATTACGAAATTCGATTAGATCGTTGTCATCGAGTTTTTTCTGACTATGCGTCGTCATTTTTCCCTGACCCGCACTGCCCATCCCATAGCCCTTTTTAGTGTGCGCCAAGATCACTGTGGGTTGCCCCTTGTGGTTGGCTGCCGCCGCGTAGGCCGCATGAATCTTGACCAAATCATGCCCGCCGCGCTTGAGACGATCAATCTGATCGTCTGTCATGCCTTGGGCAAGTCGAGCGAGCTCTTCATTTTGTCCAAAAAAGGTATCGCGATTAAAGCGGCCGTCTTTGGCTGCGAACGTTTGCATTTGTCCGTCGACCGTGTTGGCAAAGGCACGGGTGAGGGCACCAGTCAGGTCGCGGGCGAACAAACCGTCCCAGTCGCTCCCCCATATCAGCTTGATGACATTCCATCCTGCGCCCGTGAAAAGCTTTTCGAGCTCATCGATGATGCGCCCATTGCCGCGCACTGGGCCGTCTAAGCGTTGCAGGTTGCAATTGACCACCCAGACTAAATTATCCAAACCTTCACGTGCGGCTAGCGTTAAAGCGCTCATGGACTCAGGTTCATCCATTTCACCGTCACCAAACACCCCCCAAACTTTGCGGGAATCGCAATTGAGCAAGTTGCGATGGGTGAGATAGCGCATAAAGCGAGCGTGATAAATGCAGCTGATCGGACCGATGCCCATCGAGCCCGTAGGAAACTGCCAGAAATCAGGCATGAGCCAAGGATGCGGGTAGCTCGACAAACCCTGAGCTCCATTTTCAATTGCCTGAATTTCTTGACGGTAATGTAATAAGTCCTGTTCTTGAAGCCTGCCCTCAAGATAAGCGCGGGCATATACACCCGGCGCACTATGAGGCTGAAAGAAAACCAAGTCTCCACGGTGTTGACCTGGTCCTGTGCCATGTCGTGCTTCAAAAAAGTGGTTGAAGCCCGTTTCAAAAAGGTCTGCTGCGCTCGCGTAGCTGGCGATATGACCTCCAAGCTCTCCATAGGCTTGGTTGGCTCGCACCACCATCGCTAATGCATTCCAGCGCATGATTGAGGCCAGGCGCTCTTCGATAGCCAAGTCCCCAGGAAAGACGGGCTGCTGGTCGACAGAGATCGTGTTGACATAGGGCGTGCTGAGCTCTGGACGCCAACCGACTTGGGCCGAGTTTGCTGTTCGTACGAGCTCATCAAGTAGGAATTTCGCTCGCTCAGGGCCCGCGGCCTCTAATACAGCGAGCAAGGATTGTTTCCATTCTTGCGTCTCTAGTGTGTCGCTGTCATTGATGGTGTGGAGCCAAGAGGCGGGGCGGGGATCGATCGCAGCATTCATCGTGTGGGCAATTAAAAACTTGATTAACAATCGATATTCTAGGGATTTGTTTGCAGCATGAGATGCCTTAATTCTTAGTTAAAGTGATAATATGAAGCATTTAATGCTAATTTTTTAAAATAAACAGCACAATGAGATTAGATTCTATTGATTTAAAGATTTTGTCCGAGCTTCAGGTCGATGGGGCGCTTTCAAATATTGAGTTGGCACGCAGGATCCATCTGAGCCCATCGCCTTGTCTGGCACGAGTGCGGGCGCTGGAGTCGGCGGGTGTGATCGACCGTTATGTGGCCTTGGCCAATGCGACAGCACTTGGCTTAGGGCTCAATGTCTTTATCAATATCAGTCTTAAAAGCCAAAGCAAAGAATCGCTGGCGCATTTCGAGCAGCGCATCAGCGAACATGACGAAGTGATGGAGTGCTATCTGATGACCGGTGATAGCGATTATTTGATCCGTGTTGCAGTCACAGATATTGCTGCACTAGAAAAATTTATCTTGGAGCAGTTGACCTCGATTCCCGGCATAGAGAAAATCAGATCAAGTTTCGCACTCAAACAGGTGCGCTATAAAACAGCCTTACCGCTCCCAACAAAAACGGACGTATAGTATCGCTTCGTTACAAATACTGATCAAAGGATTCGCGAGACATGAGTGAAGTCGTCACACCCACACCCGCCTGGCAAGAACAAGTGTTCAAGGTTCTCAAAGAAGGCGGCATTCAACAAGTATCTTATGTACCCGATGCGGGTCATGCGCACGTCATTCGCCGCGTCAACGAGGATCCCGCGATGCGTGCGATCGTATTGACGACCGAAGAAGAAGGTGTCGCGGTGGCTGGCGGGGCATGGTTGGGCGGTCAACGTCATGCTCTGCTGATGCAGAGTAGCGGCGTAGGTAACTGCATCAATATGATGTCCTTGTTGCAGAGCTGTCGCTTTCCGTTCTTGACTTTGGTGACCATGCGTGGCGAGTACGCCGAGTTCAACCCTTGGCAAGTGCCCATGAGCAAAGCGACGCAGGCTTCGATGGAGCTGATGGGCATCAAGGTCTATCGCGCCGAGCGCGCCGATGAGGTCGAGGACGTTGTCGGAGCCGCACTGGATTTTGCCTTTGAAGGCGGAGAGCCAGTTGCCGTGCTGTTGTCACAGCGCTTGATTGGTCGCAAAAAGTGGTTGCGTCACTAATTCATCAGATAGGAATTTCAATGAGTCAAGTTCAGTCTTCTAATAGCGTCATTGATCGTCGCGAATTTGTCAGTGCGTTGATTGCCAAGTGCCCAGAGTCCTTGATCGTCACGGGTTTGGGCTCTGCGACCTATGACGTGTTCGCCGCAGGTGATCGCGATAAAAACTTTTACTTGTGGGGCGCGATGGGTGGTGCAGCGGCCATGGGTTTAGGCCTTGCCTTGGCCCAACCAGACAAGTCCGTATTAGTGATTACAGGTGACGGTGAGCAGTTAATGGGGATCGGTTCTTTGGCAACGATCAGTGCCCAAAAACCAGCGAATCTCACCATCGTCGTTCTCGATAATGGCCACTTTGGCGAAACTGGAATGCAGTTTAGTCACTCGAGCCTCGGTACAAATATGTCTGCTGTGGCTCAGGCTTGTGGAATTACCAATTCCTATCAGGTCAAGGACATGGCGGATTTGAAGCGGGTGGAGCAAAACGTCAATGCGCGTCAAGGCGTGACGTTTGCACAGATTATGGTCAAAGCCGATGATCTGCCCCGTGCGTTACCTTCGCGTGACGGTGTGTTTGTAAAAAACCGCTTCCGTGCTGCTCTGGGCCTGGCGCCATTCTGAGGGACGGCCAACAGCGCGCAGTGAAAACGAATCGTTTTCCTGCGCGTTATTTTTTTGTCGGATAAAGATGGCACGCCACATCACCTTGCGCGTCGCGCAAGAGGTGTGGATGTTCCACCGAACATTCCGGTCGTCGTTGCTGGCAGCGTGGGTGAAAGGAGCAGCCTGAGGGTGGGTGCAAGGGGTCTGGAAACGAAAGACCCAGACCCATGTCAGGAATGCCTAAGCCGGGCTCAGGCGTCAGCACCGAGGCTAGCAAAGCCTGTGTGTAGGGATGCCGAGGATGTTTGAACAGTTCAGCGGTTTGAGTGAGCTCGACAACGCGCCCCAAATACATCACCGCGACCTGGGTAGCGATATGCTCCACCACCGCCAAGTTATGGCTGATGAAGACATAGGTCAGATTGAATTCTTTACGCAAGTCCAACAATAAATTCAAAATCTGGGCTTGGACAGAAACATCCAACGCCGAAGTCGGTTCGTCGCAGATCACAATCTCAGGATTGATCACGAGCGCCCGTGCAATCGCGACGCGCTGACGTTGGCCGCCGGAAAGTTGTCCTGGCGTATTGTCCGCATAGCGCGCGGGTAAGCCCACCCGATCCAACATCTCGATCGCTTTTTTGCGACGTTCGCTTTTTGTCCCTACACCCAGTACATCCAGCGGAAAGGACACAATGGAGGAAATCGTTCGACGCGGATTGAGAGAAGAGTACGGGTCTTGGAAAATAGGTTGAACCCGACGCGCCAGATCGCGACGATCGATCTTGCTGATGTCTTGCCCATCGATCAGTACGCTACCGCGCGAAGGGGGCGTCAGACCCAACAACATGCGGGCAAGCGTTGATTTACCACAGCCCGATTCGCCCACGATGCCCAACACATCTTTACGTTGCACCGAGAGGTCTACGCCATTGACGGCATGCAGTGTTTGGCGAGGTTTAAACAAGCCGGCGCTGACTAAAAAGGTGCGCTGCAAATCTTTTGTTTCAATCAGGGCAGTCATTGGGCTGCTCCGCTCTGGTGTGTTTCATTCATGATGCAGCGCCATTGTTGACCTTGTGAGGTCTGGTGCAAGGGGATCGTCTCGCTACAACGCGCTTGGGCGTATTCGCAACGATCCTGAAATGCGCAGCCCTTCATCTCGCCAATCAGTGATGGCACAACGCCTGGGATGGTGCCAAGCTTGCCACCCGGTACTGTTTTGCCGGGAATAGGGATGCAGCTGATCAAGCCGCGTGTGTAGGGGTGTTGCGGGGCTGCGAAAATAGCCTCGGCTGTACCCTCTTCAACGATCTGTCCCGCGTACATCACGGCGACCCGATCGGCGATCCGAGCGACCACGCCTAGATCATGGGTGATGAGTACCATGGCGATACCGAGCTCTTCTTGCAGATCGGCTAACAAGCGCAAAATTTGCGCTTGAATCGTCACGTCCAGTGCAGTGCTGGGTTCGTCGGCGATGAGTAATTCTGGACCACACATCAACGCCATGGCGATCATGACGCGCTGACGCAAGCCGCCAGAGAGTTGATGCGGATACTGCCCAAGTCTCTCGGCTGCGGAGGCGATGCCCACTTTTTCTAACAGTTCGACAGCACGCAGGCGCGCGTCTTGGGCCGAGGCCTTGAGGTGGTGGCGGTAGTGCTCGGTAAGCTGATCTCCGATGGTATAGGCGGGATTGAGCGCCGTCATCGGTTCTTGAAAAATCATGGCCATCCGATTGCCACGCAAATCGTTGATGCGACTTTTGCTGGCGCGCGACAGATCCTCGCCAAGAAACTCAAACACATGACTGCTGCGTGTCGCAGTTTTAGGTAACAAACCCATCAAGGACAGTGAGGTGATGGATTTGCCACACCCCGACTCGCCCACGATACAGAGGGTTTCACCGCGTTTGACTTGGAGGGAAATATCACGCACAACATGCAGGGTCCCACGTGGTGTAGAGATATCCACAGTCAGGTTTTTTACATCTAGAACAATTTCGTCAGTGACCATGATTAAGCTCTCTCGCCCGGTGTCAGGAGCTGATGGAGACCATCACCCGCCAGATTGATGGAGAAAATCAATAAAGCCAAGGCTGTGCCGGGAATCGCAATCAGCCAAAATGAAAAGAACATGTAGGACTTTGCCTCGGAAATCATGAGTCCCCAAGAGGGCAGTGGCGGTTGGACGCCCAGACCCAGGAAGGAGAGTGCGGCCTCAAGCAAAATTGCACTGGCCGCCTCGAGCGTCGCGATCACGATCAAGTGCGGCAGCACGTTAGGGAGCACCTCAGTGAGCATAATCCTCAAGGTTGAGGCGCCCGCTGATTGCGCGGCAGAGACATATTCCATTGAACGCACTTGCTGAGTGGCACTGCGCATCACGACAGCGAAGCGATCCCATTTCAAGAGACCTAGCACCATGATGACGACCCATAGGGAACCGCCAACCAGAGCAACCGTTGCGAGTGCCACCAAAATCACAGGCAACGACAGCCTTGTCGTCACCATAAAAGACACAATCATATCGATGCGGCCACCAAAGTAGCCCGCGAGCATTCCCATCGTCGTGCCGATGAGACCTGAGATTACCGCAACACTCAAACCAATGAGCAGAGAAATCCTTGCCCCGTAAATCAAGCGCGACAAATAGTCCCGTCCAAGCTGATCGGTCCCCAGAGGGTGTACCCAGCTCCCTTTTTCATACCAGAAAGGTGGGACTGTGCGATTGGTCAAATCCTGAACATAAGGATCATGGGGGGAGATCAAGGGCGCGAAGATTGCACAAAAAACAATGAACAGGAGTAGGCCGCAACCCACATAAAGCGCTGTATTTTTTTTCATCTCAAGCAACCCGAATGCGAGGGTCAAGCCATGCGTTGGCAACGTCAGAGGCCAGTGTCAGCAAAATATAGATGACGGACAGCAACAGGACGATCACTTGCGTGACGGGGAAGTCTTTTTGAATGATGCTCTGATAGGCGAGATAGCCCAGACCATCCAAGGCAAAAATAGTCTCGATCACGACGGAGCCGCCCAGCAAAAAGCCGAGTTGAACAGCGGCGAGCGCGACGACGGGGACGATGGCATTACGCAGTGCATGCTTAAAAACTACGCTGCTCGTGGGCAGGCCCTTGGCACGCGCGGTACGAATATAGTCGGCGCTGAGCACTTCGATCATGCCAGCACGGATCAGGCGCATAAAGGCGGGTGCTGCGTAGTAGCCCAGTGCAATCGAAGGCATGACAAAATGTTGCCAGGTGCCGCTGCCAGAGACCGGCAACATCCGCCAGGTAATCGAAAACAGCATGATCAAGATCAGCGCGAAAAAGAAATTAGGCATAGCCTGACCCACGACGGCAACGCCCAGGCACAGACGGTCGATCCAGCTGTTTTTGTAGATCGCAGCCAAGACACCCAAAGGCACTGAAATAATCAGTGCAAAAGCGAGCGAATACACGGCGAGCAGCATGGTGGTTTGAAGCTTAGTAAAAATCAGCGTGCCCACCTCGGTTTTGAAATAGATGGACTGACCAAGATCGCCTTGGACGACCTTGAGCAGCCAATTACCAAATTGCACAATGATCGGTTGGTCAAAACCGTAGGTTTTACGCACCATATCGATGTCGACCTGACGCGCACCCTCTCCAGCGATGGCTAATGCCGGATCGCCAGAGAGGTAAAGCAGCATAAAGGCAAGAATAGAGACGGTCAGCGCGACCAGGACGGCGAGTCCCAGTCGCTTCGTAATATATGCCAGCATGATGCCTTACCTGAGATACAAATAATAAAAAGTCATAAAGAAACGATTACTTCCAGCTCATTTCCCAGAAACGCACTAACTCGTCGTGGTAGGGCTTGAAGTTCACTTCTTTGCTGGCTACATAATAGACAGGTAAGGTCCAGAGTGGCACGGCGTAGGCTTGATCCGCAATGATGGACAACGCTTTTTGATAAACCTCGTTACGTTTCTTCATGTCGACCGTGCTGTCGCCTTCGTTCAACAGCTTGATGACCTCAGGGTTGCGACTGACGTCATCCGCGCCGCCACCAAAGTACACAGGCGTGGAGGCTGACAGGTCATTGACCAAGTTCGAGCCCCATGTTTGGTGTGTGAGGGCGGTTTTGTTACCGCGCGCCAGATCGCGCATCGCTGCGTATTGCATGAAGCCTAACCTTGGCTTGATGCCGACTGCGCTGAGGTAGTTGATCATGGCTTCAGTTTGTGGACGCTCACGATAAGCCATCAGATCCACTTCAAAGCCATTGGGATAACCTGCTTCGGCCAATAGTTTTTTAGCCAGTGCAGGGTCGTATTTATAGACTTTTACGCCTTGGCTCGTGCAACCAACTTGTGAAGGTGTGCAAATGGAGTTGATGATCTCGCCACCCCCCACGATATTTTTCAAAATCGCTTCGCGGTCAATCGCGTGGGCAATCGCATGACGTACGCGAATGTCCTTGAGTTGTGGTGCAGGCGTCCCGTCACGGGAATTCATTTGCAGGAAGACGATCCGCATCGTGTTACCGCTCTGTACCTGTAACTGAGGGAAAGATTTGAGCTTATCAGCCTGATCCTTGGGTACGTGCATGATGAAGTCTTCACCACCAGACATCACTTCTGCCATCTGAGTTTGACGGTCAGGGATGAAGCGGATGCGGACTTTGCCGATGACAGGTTGTTTTTTGGGTGAATCTTTAAAGTAGTCCTTGTTGCGCTCAAGCGTCAAAGACTTGCCAGGGATGTGTTCAACGACCTTGTATGGACCAGAACCGATTGGCTTGAGGTTCATGCCGGTTGGACCGACTTCTTTGTAGTACTTGGCGGGATGAATCGCAATTGCAGTGGCGAGATAGTCGATCGCAGCCGGAAAAGGCTGCTTGCTGATAATGCGGACTTTGTATTTGCTAATCTTTTCCGCTTTTTCAATCCAGCCCGTCACAGTCTGCTGTCTGGCTTTGTTGGCGGGGTCCGAAACAAAATTCAGTGTGAAAACAACGGAATCCGCGTCAAATTCTTCGCCATTGTGGAACTTGATGCCCTCACGCAGATCGAATTCCAATGTGCGGTCGTCAATCTGCTTCCAGCTTTTAGCCAATTGGCCTTTGTATTCGCCGGTGACGGGGTCGCGATAGATCAGCGTGTCCCAGACGTTGGCGGCGATAATCACGCCAATTCGAACGTTGTTGTAGTAAGGATCGATGTTTTCAGGCGTTTGGTCGTAGGCAAAGCCAAGGGTGTCGTTCTTTTTTCCTGCGTGGGCGGGTAAGGTAAAGACCGCGGTAGCGGCGATGGCACAAGCCAGCAGACCCGCACGCAAACTAAATTTAGCCAAAGGGGCTTTTAAAGAGGTGCTCGAGTAGTTCATAGTATTCCTCAAGATCGGTTTGTCACGACAGCAAGCATATTTCTTTTAACAGGTAAAGCAACTTAGAGGCAACAGATTGCCATCAGTAGTTTCACCCAGTTGATAAACGTACACGCAATTACTGTGCCAAAATTGAAGTATTAACTTTTACAAGGTGATGTATGCAGAACCCCGCGCTTGAACAAGCTGTCCAGTTTGCGAAGGATCATGAAAGTACTTGGGACCGCGACTGCGCGAGTAGCAATTGGGGTGTGCATCATGGGGATCCTGCGCCCTACAACAAACTCTATGGCCCCGTGCACTCACGCGGCCCTAACTCAGGCACCATTTTGTTGCGCGGGAAAACCCTGACCTCGTGGGGTGAGCCTAAACGAGCCGATCTGACCTTTAGCGTTGCCAAGACATGCCTTGCACTCTTGGCAGGTGTGGCGTTTGATCGTGGCCTTATCAAGGACGTCAACGAGCCCATCGGTAAGCATTTGAAGGGAATTGGTTTTGACCAAGGTAACAATGCGCTCGTGACCTGGGAGCAGATGCTGCAACAGACAAGCGAGTGGGAGGGAACCTTATTTGGTCTGCCTGACCAAGTAGATCGCTACCGCGCAGTGACTTTTGCTAAAGCACCAGATGGTGTCAAAGGCGATGCCCGTCCGCTGCAGCCTGCTGGCACCTATTGGGAATACAACGACGTTCGTATCAATCAGTTGTCGCTCGCTTTGTTGCATTTGTTTCAACGCCCTCTGCCTGAGGTCTTTCGCGAGGCGATCACACGCCCGGTTGGCGCGACAGAAAATTGGAACTGGGTCGGTTATGACGATGCCTGGGTTGATGTGGCTGGCAAACGTGTTCAATCCGTTCCCGGCGGCACGCATTGGGGTGGCGGGATGTCGATCAGCAGCGAAGATCAGGCCTTGATCGGTCAGATGATGTTGGATCAGGGTATGGCCAATGGCAAACGCGTGTTGTCCGCCGAATGGATCGAGCGTATGCAAGTGCCTTGCAAACTGGCGCCATTCTATGGTTATCTGGTTTGGCTCAATGATCAGCAAAAAGTCTTCCCAAGCGTCCCGGCCTCAAGCTATTTCGCGGTGGGTGCGGGTAGCTCCTTTACCTGGATCGAGCCTGAGATGGGCATGGTGGTGATTATCCGTTGGCTCAATTCCGCACATGCGGATGCAGTATTTGGAAAGATTTATCAAGCCGTCAAAGCGATCGCCTGACGCGTTGTCGTCGAATGACTTTTTAAAACCCTTTTATGGGAAAACATGATGCAAAAAACTTTAATCCGTAAATTTTCATTATCGGCTGCGACTACGGCCTTGGCGCTGACGTTGGCGACGGGCGGGATGCTGCTCGGTGGATCCATCACTCAGCCTGCATTTGCGCAGACAAGCGCGCAGTCAGCGACTCAGACCTTGCCCCAACTCGAATCACTGGTGTCCTCGATTGCCTTGTATCCAGACTCGCTGTTGTCCCAAATGCTGATGGCTTCGACCTATCCACTCGAAGTTGCCGAAGCGGCCAATTGGTTGCGCAGTAATTCACACCTAAAAGGCGAGGCATTGCAAAATGCGCTCAAGCCTCAAACTTGGGACAACAGCGTCAAATCTTTGGTGTCGTTTCCCGATGCGCTCAATATGCTTGGTAACCAGCTAAGTTGGACACAGCAATTGGGTGATGCTTATCTTGCGCAACCCAAAGACCTGATGCAAGCGGTGCAGGCCCTGCGCACCAAGGCTAGACAGGCCGGTAACTTAAATTCTAATCAGCAGGTGGCAGTCTCGAGCGACGCTCAGTCCAACATCATTATCGTGCCCGCGAATCCTCAGGTGGTGTACGTCCCCACCTACAATCCTATGATGGTCTATGGAGGCTGGCCTTATCCTGCTTACCCTCCTTATCCCGTTTACAACCCTGGTTGGGGGTTGATGAGCTTTGGTATTGGCATGGCAGTGGGTGCTGCGTTGTGGTCCACGCCACGCTGGGGTTCAGGATCTATCTCCATCAATAACAATACTTTTAACAATTTTAATAATCGTTTTAATTCTGCCTCGAACTTGCGTTCTGACCGCCTAGGTAACGACAGTACCTGGGACCACAATCCTGCCCATCGTGACGGCGTGCCCTACGGCAACTCGGCGCTGAACAATCGCTATGGCGCAGGCAATCACAGTGCGATTACCCGCAACGATATTTCTCGTCAGCAAAACGCCGTGAATGACTGGAAAAATAACGCCTCACCTGCGGACAAGCAACGTGCTGACCAAGCCCGTCAAAACGCGCAAAATACCTTTAATCGCAGCGCAACCCCTCAAGAGCGTAATCAGGCTGGCCAGATGAACCAGCAGGCCCGCAGCGATTGGACGCAGGACCGCAGTAATCCCAATCGCGCACGCGAGGCAAGCCAAGAAAATCAGCTAGGCCGCCAGGGACGCAGCGACTTTAATGCTGATCGTTTTGGAGGCGGTGACCGCTTCGGTGGTGGTGACCGTTTCGGTGGCGGTGGTCGTAGCTTCGGTGGCGGTCACTTTGGCGGTGGATTTAGACGCTAATTGTCCTCCTAGGCCAACCTCCTTTATTTTTTTTGGAAATAGTCATGATTAAAAAATTATTCGCCATAGCGATGTTTGCGGCCTTGCCTTTGACCTCAGGTGCGCAAAATGTCCCCCCGTCCGATGTTTCTTTGGGCGCGATGATTAATCTGTGCCAGAGCCGAACTGATCTCGAAGCACAAACCTTTTGCTATGGTTTTGGCGAGGGTGTTTATCAGGGTTCAGAACTCACAAAAGACCCGAAAGCCCCTAAAACTGTGTGTTTACCTGCCGGTGGCGTAGCCCGTGACGAGGTGCTGGCGGAATTTATTCGCTGGGCCGTGGACAACCCCCAGTTTCATCAGGAAAAGGCAGCCGCATCGATTTTGCGCTATCTCCCCATCCGCTTTCCTTGCAAGGGCTAAATGAGTTCGGCGCTTTTGGATACAATAGCGCCTCACCAGTTGCCCCGATGATGAAATTGGTAGACATAGCAGACTTAAAATCTGCAGCCTAAGGGCGTGCCGGTTCGATTCCGGCTCGGGGCACCATTTGCTCGCCCAGCAAATATACATTTGTCTACGGCGTCTGTCCGATGCCTGCCGCGAGTTCCATAAAAATTTTACGGAATTTGATCACCTGAGTATTGTCTTTGGCTGAGGCCCTGAGGATAAAACTCACGGGCATGGGCTTGAGGTCGCTGGGGATATCGATGATTCTGATATTGCCCAGCTTGACGTGCATGTCTGCGGCGCTCTGAGGGATCACGCTGCACAAATTCGAACCTGAGAGCATGGTCAGACTTTGAAAATAATTCGTCGTTTCGATGACAGGCTCAGGCAACATCAAGCCTCGCCTGAGAAAAGAGTCTGTCAATTGTTGACGCAGGCTGGAGTCTGCTCTTGGGAGAACCCAGTCACGTTTCGCTAGATCCTCAAACGCGGTTTTTCTTTTTTTCGCTTCTTTCGTTCCCTCCACAATACAGATGCTTTCTGAGTAAAGAGGGAAAAAAATCAACTCGTCCGTATTGTGCATGGACGGCATGGCGGCTCCAGAGAGTCGTCCGATGACACAATCCAACTTGCCTTCAAAGAGCTGGAGCAATAGGTGTTTAGCCGTGCCTTCTTGGATAGAGACCGCTCCTCCATTGGCTTCTCGAAAAAGCTCAATCGCGTGCGGCAGGTAGGCAAAAAGCGCCTGCGGAACGACGCCAACTCTAAGCAGCGGAGAAAGGTTTTTGTTTAATTGTTTGACTTCATGCACGAGCGCGTCAAACTCATTCAGTATGGTCTCCGCGCGATTGGCCAACAGGGTCGCTGCCTCGGTCGGAACGACGCCTTGCGTTGTTCGCAGAAAAAGAGTTAATCCAAGTTGTTTTTCAAACTCTCTAAGCATGGTGCTCGCGGCTGGCTGACTAATACTCAAGTGCTTAGCCGCTTTATGCAGGTTGCCAAACTCAACAAGATGTTGCATCAGAATCAAATGCCTGAATTTGACGTGCGATAGCGAGAGCTCGGCGTGCATATTTTTTACTTAACCATCATTTAAATTGTAATAAACAAAGATTATCACGAGATATAAATAATTGAATATTTAGTTCTTACGGTCACTCCTATACTGAAGTCACCATTCAGTCATAAGGAACCTCCGTGATCAAAACAGCCCCATTCGCCTTGAGCGTGTTTATCAGCGCTTTTTTTACACTGTTGGCTCCAACGGCTCAGGCAGCATGGCCTAACGACCAACCGATCAAAATCATCGTGCCGCAAGCTGCTGGCGGCACAAACGATACCTTGGCCCGGATGGTGGGTGCTGAGTTATCAAAAATCCTTGGACAAACAGTTGTGATTGACAATCGACCTGGCGCCTCGGGCGCGATTGGCATGCAGGCAACGGTACAGGCTCCACCGGACGGTTACACAATCGCTCTTGCTTCTGATTCTGCCGCGCTGCTTGATGTGCTGCGTCCGAATCTACCTTGGAAATTTAAAAGCGGTTTGCAGGGTGTTGTGATGATCGGTGAGCAACCAATCAGTATTGCGACGTCCTCCAAGACCTCATTTAACACTTTTCAACAAGTGATTGATGCGGCCAAAGCAAAGCCCGGAAGTCTGGGCTACGGTTCATCGGGCATCGGCTCATCTCAAAACATCGTCGGTGAGTGGGTGGCAAGCTTGGCAGGTATCAAGCTTGTGCACGTGCCTTATAAAGGCGGCGGACAAGCTGCAAACGATGTTGTGAGTGGGCAGATCCCATTGGCGGTCTTGGGACTTGCGCCAATGCTCAAGCAGCAACAGGCTGGAAACGTGCGTATTTTGGCGGTGACAACGCCAGAGCGTTCAAAGGCCCTTCCAGATGTGCCGACCTTAACCGAGCTGGGTTATCCGCAAATCGCAATTGCACAATGGGCCGGTTTAGTGGCACCGGCTGCGACCCCCCAGCCCATCATCCAAAAACTCTCGGATGCACTAATCAAGGTACTTTCAGAAAAATCCATCAGTGAAAAGATGATCGCCGCAGGTATTACTCCCAGGCCATTGAACTACCAGCAGTTTGATGCTTTCTTGAAAAAAACAGTGGATACCTGGCAGCAGGTCGTACCGACGCTCAATATTCAAATTCAATAACGTCAAACAGTTTTACAAACCAGGCGCATGATGAAGAAAACCAATATTGTTTTAATCCTTGCAGATAATCTTGGCTGGGGAGAGCTTGGTTGTTATGGTGGGGGCGCGATACGCGGCGCTCCCACTCCTCGTATTGACGCGTTGGCAAAGGAAGGCATTCAGTTGCTTAACTTTAATGTTGAGAGTGACTGCGTGCCGACACGTTCCGCGTTGATGACGGGACGTCATCCTATTCGAACAGGCGCCTTGCAATCCGTTCCAGCCGGGTTGCCGCAGGGGCTGATTCCTTGGGAGGTCACGATCGCCGAATTGTTGTCCAAGGCCGGCTATGCCACTGGCATGTTCGGAAAGTGGCACCTAGGCGACAAAGAAGGCCGATACCCCAAAGACAAAGGGTTTGATGAGTGGTACGGCATTCCAAGAACAACGAATGAAAGTATGTTTACTGAGCAGGTCGGCTTTGATCCTGAGGTCGTTGATGTTCCTTATGTGATGGAAGGGTTCAAGGGACGTCCGGCTGAAAAGAAAGAAATTTACGACTTAGAGATGCGCCGACGTATTGACGGCGTGCTGACTGAAAAAAGTTGTGATTTCATCCGCAGAAAAGTCGCTGCGGATGAGCCCTATTTTTTATATGTGCCTCTCACACAATTGCATTTCCCAACGTTGCCGCATCGAGACTTTGAAGGTCAAACAAAGAAGGGCGATTTTGCGGATTCGATGATTGAGCTCGATGCGCGTGTAGGTCAAATCATTGATGCCGTCCATGCGACCGGAACGCAGGACAACACTTTATTTATTTTTGCGAGTGATAACGGTCCTGAATATCGACGTCCTTGGCGAGGAAGCGCGGGAATGTGGACTGGGACTTATCACACCTCGATGGAGGGTTCGCTGAGAGTTCCGTTTATTGCGCGTTGGCCAGGCAACATCCCTGCCGGTATCGTCTCTAATGAAATCTTTCATGTTGTGGATATTTACTCCACCTTGGCTGCGGTTGCAGGGGTGCAAGTTCCCCAGGATCGACCTATCGATGGTGTCAATCAACTTTCATTCCTAAAAGCTGAAACACCGAACTCAGCACGAGAGGGATTTGTTTATTTCATCAAGAATGAAATGCGCGCGGCAAAGTGGCGAGACTGGAAAATGCACTTTGTCTGGGAAAAGGAGCCGAATGAAGGAGCTAATCATTTGGAGACGCCTTATTTATTTAATCTTGTTCAAGATCCAAAAGAAGAAACAGACGTGAGTTCGACGCAGGGCTGGGTGAGAGGACCTATTCGAAAAATGATTAATGCTTTTCAGGCGACGCTAAAAGATACACCACCGATTCCACCCGGCGCACCGGATAATTTTTTACCCAAAGCTTGATGGTGATCGCGCCGGACAGAGTTACGCTCAGAGATCGATCGGAAAACTTTCTGGCTCATGACCGCACATTACGGTGCCTTGCTAGCGCTATTAGGCTTTTTGGGCAAACACTTTATTGAAAGCTACTTTAAATGAACTGCGCCAAGCTTGAATGACTAGCCCCAGAGCGTTGAAATAGGTGCTGCCCACA